>Ga0209415_10008537_pt1 | contig 17757 bp, 17 predicted proteins | sample PeaSoiSIISIP2007_FD_187696 | JGI IMG/M metagenome (GOLD analysis project Ga0209415, IMG submission 187696) | Peat soil microbial communities from Weissenstadt, Germany - SII-SIP-2007 (SPAdes) (version 2) | ecosystem: Environmental > Terrestrial > Soil > Wetlands > Peat | place: Germany... | reverse complement strand
TGAGCGGATTGGTGCAGGGCGCGCACGTGTGGATGCCGTCGCAGTCGCCCTGGGCGAGCACGATCCCCTGGATGCCGAAGCTCAGACAGTTGCTCAGGCACACGCCCGTGTAGCTACCGACGAGGAAGCCGGTGGCCGTGCACGCCGTCGGCTTGAACGAGGCGATGTTCAGCATCTCGCTCGGCACGCACAGGTCGGTGCCCTGGCTGCACGAGTCCTTGCTCAGGTTGCTCTGCTCGCTCGAGGGGACGATCGCCGTGGGAACGCAGCGGCCTTCGTCGGTTCCATTCTCCGAGCAGCAGCTGGGGAACAGGACGATCGGCTTGGTGGGGCCCGGATCGCACGACAGGTTGCACGCGCCGGTCTTGGTGCCGTCGATCGGGCTGAAGCACGGCACGCAGCGCTCGAAGATGGCGCAGGTGGACTGCTCGAGCTGACTCTGCTGCGCGGTGACCTGCGGGATGGCGGTGTTGAGGCAACGCCCCTCGGCTCCGTCGAGCGACGCGCAGGTCGGCGGGATGAAGTTGCCGCCCGACTCGATGAACACGTCGGGCACGCAGTAGCCGCCGGTGCACGTCGCGAGCTGCGAGGCCATGGCCGGCGGAACGAGCGCCGACTGCAGGCAGTGCGCGCCTCCGATCGGGCCGCAAGCGGGCAGCGTCGACGGGTTGATCAGCGGCGGACCCTTGTAAGGGCAGACGGCCGGCGGTTCCCCGCCGTCGCCCGAGGGCGGCGGGTTGTCGCCGCCCGACGAGCTACCGCCGCCGTCGCCGCTGCAGGTGGTCGGCGGCGCGAATGCGCACGCACCGGAGGGCATGTTGGTCAGCGGGTTGGTGCACGGCGCGCACAGCTCCGTGGCGGCGCAGCTGGCCTGCGTGAGGATCGACTTGTACTGGGCCACCTGCGGCACGCAGAGACTGAGACAGACCCCCGGTGTGCTGTTGAACGCCGTGCACGACGGCGGCATGTACGCCGGGTCGGTGATGAACGGATCCGGCACGCAGTAGCCGCTGCTGCAGGACGCCAGCGCCTTCTGGTCCGCACCGGGGACGTACTGGGTTGGCACGCAGTGGGCCGCCCCGGTGGTGCAGCAGCTCGGGAGCTCCGACGGCGTGATGTTCGGCGGGCGGGTCGATGTGCATCCGGTAGTCCCGCCTCCGCTCGATCCGCCCGACTGCGGACCGACGCTGCCGTCGTCCCCGCTCCAGGGGCCGGCATCCTCTCCCGCGTTCTCGAGCGGCGTGCCCTGGATGTCGGAGGGGCTGCATCCGCAGAGAGCGAAGGCGAGCGTGATGAAGGTGGAGAGCGCGGTGGGGAGGAAGGCTCGGTACATGGGGACCTGACAGGCCCCAGTTCAAAAAGCGAACCACCATGTGTCAGGCCGGCCGAGCACGTGTGCGGGGACGTCCTCGATGAGGAAAGTGCCTCGCGGAGCGGCATTTTCCGTCACTCTCGATCGCAAAGGACAGGGCGTGCAAAGGTGTTTGCCCGGAAGGACGGCGATCCACCCTGGCGCGCCGACGCTCCATGCAAGCCTGCTTGCATCTACTCCCCAGGTTCCGCCCAGGGTGTGGAGTTCCGATGTCAGTGCCCGAGGAACAGTCCGCGGACGTCGCTCGCGTAGTCGATGCGCTCGGGCTGGGCGAGGGCGAGATCGAGCGGGAGCTCGCGCTGCGAGGCGGTCGCAGGATGCCGGCGCAGGTACCCCCGAAGGATCAACCTCGAGACGGCCGGAAGAGTATCGAAGCGCACTCCGAGCGCCCGGCCCGGATCGCCGGGACGGCGGCCCTCGACGACGCGCGTGAGCTTCGCGCACGTGTCGAACCAGATGGGCAGCTCGGTCGCCTGGAAGCTGACGACGAGCTCGAGACCCTCGTCGACCCGCTCGTCGGACAGCACGAGCATGCCCTCGGGCGACAGGTCGATCGTGCGATCGCCCAGCAGCCGCCAGTCGTCCATCCGACGCACGCGGCAACCGAGACGGACCGAGCGACGCATCTCGCGGCGGCGGTTGACCGGCAGGCGCCCGAAGGCAGCGCGGGACAGCGACGGCGTCAGCAGACGCAGGGAACGAAAGAGGGGCGCTCCGACTGCGGAGCGCTGGGTGGAAGGCGGCGGCGGTGAGAGGGCGAGCATGGGGTGGAGGCTCCTCGCGACAAATCGTAACGAGTCGCCGATCCCCAGGGCCAAGTTCGCCGCCGATGGCATACTTGCGTCGCGGCCCTCGCCTGCCCCGCCATGCGTCGCCTTGCCCTCGTCCCGGTCGCCATCGCCCTCGCAGGGTGCAGCTCGTCGCCGGGCTCCGGTTCGCCCTCGAACGAGGCAGGCGGAGGCGGAGGCGACGCCGCTACCGGCGCCGACGTGTCGACGGTGGACTCCACGATTCCGGGTGCCGACAGTGGTGGGCCCGGGAGCGACTCGGGGACGACCGGAGCCGACGCCCAGGCCGAAGCCGCGCCGTCGGGCCCCTGCCCCGAGGGCATGGTGCTCATCACGACCTACTGCATCGACCAGTGGGAGGCCCACGTCGTCGAGCTCGACGACGCCGGGGCCGAGCTGACGCACTCGCCCTACGACGCGGTCGACGGGCTCAACGTCCGCGCGAAGACGGCCGGCAGCGTCGTTCCCCAGGGCTACATCTCCCAGGTGCAGGCGACGCAGGCCTGCACGAACGCAGGCAAGCGCCTCTGCACGGCCGACGAGTTCCACCTCGCGTGCGAGGGGCCGAACTCGAACAACTGGTACCCGTACGGCGGCGAGACTCACATCCCCGGCTACTGCAACGAGGGCAAGGGCAGCATGGTGCCCATCCTCTTCGGCAACGACGCCGGCAACTGGACGTACGCCGACTTCAACGATCCGCGCCTCAACCAGATCGACGGCGGCCTCGCCCCCACGGCCAGCTACCCGCACTGCGAGTCGCCGTACGGCATCTTCGACTGCGTCGGCAACCTGCACGAATGGGGCAGCGATCCGCCCGACGTCAACGGGCACGGCCGCTTCCGCGGGGGCTTCTATGGCGACGCCGAGATCAACGGGCACGGGTGCCTGTACGTCACGAGCGCGCACGCGCCGACCTACCACGACTACTCGACGGGCTTCCGCTGCTGCGCCGACGCGGCCGGCGGCGGCTAGGCTCCCTAGGACAGCAGCGCCTTGAGCAAGGTCCCCGCGTAGTCGATGCGGGGCTCGCGCAGCGGCAGCGGCGGCGGCGTACCCCGCAGGGTCTTGCCCAGGTACTCTTGCGCGCCCGGATCGAGCGACTCGAACTGCACGGCGAAGGACCGGCACATGTCGCCGGGCCTCCGGGCGTGGAGCACGCGAGCGACGAACCCCTCCGAGTCGAACCAGTAGTCGCTCCGCGGGAGCCGGAACGCGACGAACAGGGGCTCCCCCGTCAGGACCGGCTCCTGGAGCATCACGAGCATCCCCGCCGGCGACAGGTCGATGGACCTGCTGCCGACGAGCTTGAAGTCGCGCTCGCGCACGACCTGGCAATCGACCCGCACAGACCGTCTGAGGACGCTGCGCTGCTGAACATGAACGAGTGTGCCGGACATTGGCGACCCTCCGCGTAAAATCGTAACGAGGCGGGTGTACGCACGGGCAACTTCTGGGACAATCGCGCCGCATGTCCGACATCGCCAAGATCGTTTCCCTGCTCTCGAGCGACGCGGTCGAGAAGCGCATCGCGGCAGCCATCGTCCTGGGTGAGCTCAAGGCGCGCGGGGCCGAGGTGACCGACGCCCTCGCGGCCACGCTCGACAGCGGCATCGCGCTGCTCCAGCGTCACGCGCTCGAGGCGCTGGCGCGCGTGGGGGCGAAGAAGGCAGTGCCCAAGATCGTGCCCCTGCTGGCCGCGCGCGAGGAAGACGTCCGGCGCGCCGCGGTCGAGGCGATGGTGAGCGTGGGCGACGACGTGTTGCCGACGATCCGGGCGCGCATGTCCGAGGCGGTCCCCGAGGAGCGGCGGGCCATCGACGCCATCCTGGCGGCGCTCGGGGGCAAGGACGCGTTCCACGTACTGCTCGACGGCCTCGCAGCGAGCGACGCCGAGGCCGCGAAGGCCGCGGCCATCGCCGTGCGCCAGCGCGTGAAGGACGCCGACGCCCGGCAGCGCCGCAGCTACCTGGCCGAGGCCGAGAAGTTCCTCGAGAAGCAGGCGAAGGCAGGCGTGAACGCGGGCGCGCTCGCGGCCGGGGTGAAGATCCTCGGCTACCTCGAGGACGACAAGGCCATCCCTACCCTGCTCGAGTTCACCAAGGCCAAGGGCAACGCGGCGGCGGTGCGGCAGGAGGCGCTCATCGCGCTGCGGTTCCTGCTGGGCAAGAAGGGCACGGACGCGAAGAAGGTCGTGGCGGCGCTGGTCGACGCGGCGGAGGACGCGGACCGGTCGCTCGCGCAGACGGCGCTGCACACGCTCGCGGGGATCGAGCTGCCGGACGAGGCGATGAAGCGCCTGGAGAAGCTCGTGGGGCATCCCGACGTCGAGCGCGCCCGGTTCGTCCTCGAGATGCTCGGGCGGGTCGGCAGCACCGAGGCGGCGCGGCTCCTGGTCAAGGTGCTCGCGACGACGAAGGACAAGCGACGGGCGGAGATTGCCGCGTCGTGCCTCGTCGAGCAGACCGATGGGCAGCCGAGCGGGTCTCCGGGCACCGTCCCCGTGCGCGACGAGGCGGTCGCTCCGCTGGCGAAGGCGCTGCTCGAGACCGGGGACGCCGACCGCGCGTGGCTGCTGCGCAACGTGCTCAAGCCGAGCGCGAAGAAGGTCGCGACGTCGGTGCGCAAGCAGATGCTGGAGGTGTCGACCAAGCGGCTCGCCGCCGGGGACCGCAACTGGGAGCCGCTCTTCGCCATCGTGCGCGACGCCGACGCAGAGGTCGCCGCGGGATCGATGCGGGACCTCGCGGCCAAGCTGCGCAAGAGCAACCCGGACAAGGCGCTGACGGTGCTGCGGGTGCTCTGTCGCAACGAGGGGGCGACCGACGCGGACCGGTATGCGCTGGCGACCGCCGAGCTGGCGCGGGGACCGCGGGACACGCGGCCGGCGGCTCGCGCGGGAGACGAGGCGCTGCGGTTGCTGGGGGCCCTGCTCGACCGGGGCTTCGACGTGGCTGCCCATCTGCGAAAAGACAAGTCGCTGGAGCTGGATGACCTCTACTACGTGGGCTTCCACTTCAGCGAGCAGGAGCACCCGCTGGGCGAGGACCTGCTGCGGACGGTCGTGGAGAAGGGCGGCCGCGCCAAGATCGCGAAGATGGCGAAGAGCAAGCTGGCGCTGGGCGAGCAGGCCTGAGGGACGACCCTCGTCCGGGTCCCGCCGTCGACGCTTGCCCTAGCGGTCACCGACGGCTTCGCCCCGGCGAGCCGCGTCGGGCGGGCGCCGGACGGGGCCAGGCGTGCGGAAGGCGCGCACCGGGGTGCAGCGCACGCCGGCCGCAGCGGGCCCCCTCCCCGGGGAGATGCGGCTCCCCGTGCGGACATGTGGCCGTCCTTCGAGGGAGACCGGTCTACCCGTGCGGACGTGTGGCCTGTGGCCATCCGTCGAGGGAGCCCGGTCTCCCCGTCACGGGAAGTCGCACGTGACCGTGATCGTGCCGCCCTCGTCGTCGCAGAGGCAGGCGCCCGAGGTCAGGCACGCGCACCCCGAGCCTGCGTCGCACGCGGGGATCGTCGTGCACGCGTACTCGGTCGAAGCCCCGTCGATGAAGTGACCGTTCGCAATGCTGCAGTACTGCGTCGCGCCGTCGCAGGTCAGCGGACCGCACGGCAGCGAGCCTGCTTCGCCCTGCGAGACGTCGCTCCCCTTCGCGTCTTGCGGCGCCGCGTCGCTCGACGCATCTCCACCGTCGCTGCGCACGCTCGCGTCGGAGGCGCATTCGATCGCGGGTAGCGCGGGACAGGTCCACTGCCCGTTGACGCAGTTGGGCTGGGGCGATGGTCCGCCGCAGGCCGAGGCACACGGGGGCAACCCCGGCGTTCCGGGGCACGACGACCCGGAGGTGGACGTGCCGCATCCAACGACGCCGAGGGTGGACAGCAAGACGGCAACCGATAGGCGAAGCATCCTCCCCAGAAGAGCATCCCGCGTGCCCCGCGCAAGGCCCCGGAATCGCAGGAGCCGAGGCATGCCAGGTTGGGCCACCCGTCGTCGAGCGAGACCGCTCACGCGTCGTCGGAGTGGGCGGCGACCTTGTCGGCGCCGCCGAGCGCGATGGCGCGATCGAAATCCCGGACCGCCTCGGCGTGCCTGCCCATGCGCTCGAGGGCCTCGCCGCGTCGCTGGTAGCCGCGCGGCTCGGAGGGCGTCAGCGCGATGACGCGCGTGAAGTCGGCGATCGCCGCGTCGAGGCGGCCCAGCCTGCTGCGGCAGATCCCTCGCCAGGCGAGCGTGTCGGGATCATTCGGCGACAGCGCGACGCACGCCTCGTAGTCGGCCAGGGCGAGCTCGTCCTGCCCGGACACGAAGAACAGGAAGGCGCGCATGCCGTAGCTCTCGGCGTCGCCCAGCTCCTGCTGCGCGTGCCTCGCGTAGGCGCGCGCCGCGCCGTCGGCGTCGCCCTTCGCCGCGAGCGCCTGCGCGATGCTCAGGTGTACCTCGAACAACGTCGGGTCGAGCTGCACGGCGCGGCGGAGGTTCGCGAGGGCGCGCTCGCCGTCGGCCCGGCCCTCGTGCAGCCTCGCCCGCTCGAGGTAGCCCTTCGCGTTGGTCGGCGAACCCTCGACGAAGCGATCCAGCTCCGCGATCGCGGCCTCGTGCTCGCCGCGCTTCTCGAGGATGTCCGCGCGCAGGATGTACGCTTGGAGGCAGGTGGGAGCCGCCGCGATTGCCGCGGCCCCCCGGGCGAGCGCGGCGTCCGTATCCCCCGCGACGAAGGCCCGGTACGCGCGCATGGTCAGCAGATCGGCCTTTGCCTCGTGGCCGCCCGCCACGCCCCTGACGATCGCGGCCTCGGCGCAGGCGAGACCCTCGTCGATTTCCGTCTCCTCGAACTCGGCTTCCTCGTCGTCCAGCTTGCTCCTGAGACGATCCAGATCGGCGGGGAAGCGCCGTGGCCGCTCGAAGGGCAGAAGCTTGGCCCGAGGCTCGTCGCTCGCCATGGATGGATACTACGCCATTCTTCTCACCGCGCCGCGCGCCTCCCACCAGCTCCGGGCCACTGCGGCAGGTGTGACCGACTACCCGCCGTCGAGCGCGTCGTTGCGCGCGTCGAGGATCGCCCCGTCGTCCATCGTGTGATGGGCCGCCGCCGCGGTCCCGTCCCCCGTCGTCGCCGCCGTGGCAGGCGAGTGGCCGAACCAGAGCAGCACAGCCGCAGCCATCGCCACGAGGCCGGCCGCGCCGTAGGCGGCTGCACGCAGCGGACGCGTGACCGGCACAGGCACCCGCGAGGGGCGCCGAGCCACAGTCTCGAAGGCCACCTCGAGCCGCGCCTCGCCCGCGAGCGCCCGAGCGCACTCGTCGCATTCGGCGCAGTGCGCCTCGAAGCCGTCGACTCGACCCTCGTCCAGGGCCCCGAGCACGTAGGCCTCCAGCTCCGCCGCCGTTGCGTGATGCCCGCTCATCGCTCGTCCTCTCCTTCCAGCGCGGTCCGCAGCTTCGCCCGGACCTCGCACAAGATCTGCCGCACGCGCTGCAGCGACAGACCCACCCGCTGCGCGACCTCGGCGTGGCTCAGGCCGTCGCCGCCGTACGCGAGCCGGAACACCTTCTTGGCCGACGGGGAGCAGCCCGACAGCACCTCGACCGCGCACGACACGCGCTCCTGCGTGAGCATGGTGGACTCGGCGTCGCAGTGGGGGTCGCGCAGGCAGGACGACACCGCGGGCTCGTCGATCGGGTCGTGACGACGCACGTTGGCGTCGCGGCGCATCGCCTCGAGGGCCAGGAACCCTGCCTGGGCTACGGCCAGACCCGGCAACTGCAGCCGGTCGAGCCGACCCTGGCGCTGCTGCTCGACCAGGCGCATCCACGCCTCCTGGGCGATGTCCTTCGCCCGATGGATGCGCACACCCCGGGCGAGCAGCGAGACCACGACGCGGTGGTTGTGACGCTGGACCAGCGAGCTCCACGCGGCCGTGTCGCCTGCGAGTGCCGAGGCACAAAGGCTGGCCTCGTCGGGCGGCGGGGCGGGCCGCTGTAGCCTGACCGCCGGACTGGGCGGCTGGATGGCTGCAGGCCCGAAGAACGGGCTGGGCAAAGCGTCCGAGAAGGCCTTCATGCAGAAGCTCGCCCGGGAAACGGGCGGGGGGCTGAGAACATATCGCGCCCTGGGTGACGGTCGAGCCCGCGGTTTTCATCCCCTGGCGCCCGAGACCCGATCGAGCACGACGTTCGTTCACACCCCTGCTGTTCACGCGCGTCCGCTCGAGCTGCGTGTTTTCAATGGTTCCATGGGCTTGAAGCCTGGCCCAGGACTTGGACTGGGGGCAGGTCGCTCCGTCGAGGACGAGACAGGAGGATCGCCATGACAAAGACAATCGCGGCAATGTTGGGTGCAGGGATGGTGGCCGGGCTGGCGCAGGGGTGCGCGCTGCCGGATGCGTCGAAGTTCCGGGACCCGATCCCGCAGCAGGGCGAGGCGCAGATCGCTGTCGCCGGCTCGCAGGTGGGAGGGGGCTCGAGCGGGACGCAAGGCCAGTCGGCCCAGGTGCGGCTGGCCGGGCTGGGCGGCGGCGGCACCAACTACGCGACGCTCTACGAGTTCACCCGCCAGATCACCGACGGCGTCGACACGGGGACCTTCGGCATCATCGCGGCCATCGACGCCGTCACCAGCTACCCCCCCAGCTCGGTCAACGACAGCCAGGCCACGTGGGGCCCCGGCGGCGACGCGCTCGATCCCATCAACTGGAAGGTGGTCGTCAAGCAGGTGGGCGACCGCGAGTTCGACTACGAGGTGGACGGGCGCCCGCACGGCTCGAGCAGCGACTCGGACTTCAAGGCCATCGTCACCGGTCACGGCTACGGCAAGTCGCATCCGAACTACCGCAGCGGCACCCTCACCGTGTTCGGCGACGTGATGGCCGCGCTCGACCCGACGCGCAGCAACGGCGGCACCGCGAAGATCACGTACGACGCGCGCGGGTGGCCCAAGACCGTGACGGCCGACATCACGACGTCGGACGGCACCGGCCAGTGGTACGACGCGACGGTGAGCCACGGCGAGGACGGCTCGGGCGTCCTGGTGCTGACGGCGCTGGCCGACGCGAGCTCGCCCAAGGACGGCACCAACGAGAACGTGGACGAGAAGAGCCGCTGGGACTCGACGGGCGCAGGACGCGCGGACGTCAAGATGTCGGGCGGCGACTTCGGCTCGAAGACCGTGCAGGCGAGCCAGTGCTGGGGCTCGACCTTCGCGCAGGTCTACTACACCGACAACGTCGACTATCAGCCGACGGCGGGCAGCGTATCGGCGTGCGCTTTCGCCCAGGCCGAGTTCGACCAGTAGGTCCCCTACCAGCGGTGGAAGGCCGGGTGGCCTTCCTTGACGGCGATGAAGGTGCCGCGGCACGTCGCCGTGACCTTGCCGGCGGCCTCGATGGTGGCCTCGACCACCGCGCGGTCCCCCTCGGACTCGACGACGTGCGCCCGGATGGTCAGCTCGCCATCCATGGGCGTCGGGCGCTTGAGCTTCACGTCGAACTCGGCGGTGACGGTGCAGGGCGGCGTCGTGGCACCGGACTTCTTCATGAGGTGCCAGGCCGCCGTCCAGTTCGAGTGGCAGTCGAGCAGCGCCCCGCAGATGCCCCCGTTGAGCACCCCGGGAAACGCGAGGTGATGCGGCTGGGGCTTCCAGCGGCACACGCAAGCGTCGTCGCCCTCGGCGAAGCTGCGAATACGAAGCCCCTGCCCGTTCTTCGGCCCGCAGCCGAAGCACTCGTTGGCGGGGGCGTAGGTCTCCTGGAGGCTCTGCTCGCTCACGACCGAGACCTCAGGAGGCCTTCTTGGCGGCCTTCGTCTCTGCCTTCTTAGGCTTTGCTGCGTTCTTCTCGCGCCAGGCGGCAAGCTGCTTGGTACGCCGCGCCTTCTGCTTGCGACGGCGCGCGGGGTTCTGGGGGGTGCTCATGGGCGCGCCACTCTAGCGGAAGGCGCCCGTTCACGCACGCCCGCGAGCCGGCTTGCGCGATGGGGGCTGCCCGCCGGCTGCCTCGATGTTCTGGAGCCACGACTCGACGATGCCCAGCGCCGGGCCGACCCACTCCAGCTGCGAGAGCCGGCGCAGCAGGTGTGGCGTGTGGTCTCCGGTCCGGGCCCGCGCCTCGGCGGCTCGGACACCACCGCCCTCGGGCGACGAAACGAGGAACGCCCCGCGGGCTGCCTCGATCTCCTGGACGGCGTCCGTCCAGCGCTCCTGACGCTGGGCGAGCCACGCTCGCGTCAGGTGGCGGTGCTGCCGGGGCTCGGCCTCGTCGAGCACCACCTTGTCGCAGGCCGCCACGAGCGCCTCGGCTCTCGCGTCCCCCTTGGCGAGCGCCACCTGGGCGAGCAGCAGGCGCGACTCGAGCTCGCCCCACGGGTCCTGGAGGCGCTCGTAGATCTTGAACGCGACGCGGGCGTGCGCATCGGCGGCGTCGAAGTCGTCGGCATCGAGCGCTATCATCGCGAGCAGCCGCTCGCAGGCTGCCTCGCCGCGGGGGTTCTGGACCTCGCGGAAGCTGGCCCGCGCGGCGAGGGCGCGGGCGCGGGCGCTCGCGAAGTCGAAGGCCCGGTGGTCGGCGTGGCCGAGGGCGACGTCGCACTGCGCGATACCGAGGCGATAGCCGATTCCGTCGAACTCGGTGCGGGCGTCGGCGAGCAGGTCGCGGCCCTTCTGGAAGCCACCGATGGCCTCCTCGATGAGCGCGAGCAGGATGAGGCACTGCGCGCGCCCCATGACGTCGCCGACCTCCGAGCACCGGTCGAAGGCCTTCTTGAGCGTCGTGCGAGCGCGGGCGTGGTCGCCCAGCAGGTAGTCGATCTCGCCCAGGACGACCTCGGACTGCGCGCGGCCGGACGTGTCTCCCAGCTTCTCGTAGCGCTCGAGGGCCTGCACGACGAGCACCCTGCCCTGCGCCGGTTGCCCCCGGTCGCTGGCGATGTTGCCGAGCAGCCGCAGCACGCTGGCCTCGCTCCCCTCGTTGCCGCTTCGCCGGAAGGCCTCGAGCGCCTTCTCGGCCTCGGCCCGCGCGTCGTCGAGCTTGCCGATGTACCGCAGGGCTTCGGCCCGCCAGAGCGCGCCCTCGGCCGCGTGCACGCCGTGGAGCTTGCCCTCGAGCATTTCGAGGTCACGCAGGGTCGCCGCGGTGTCGCGTCCGCGTCGCCACGAGCCCTTGATGAAGTCGAACATGAGCTTCGCGGCGTGGTCGTCGTCGCCCGCCTTGAGCAGGTTCTGCACGCGGTGCTTCATGATGCGGCGCGAGCCGACCGCCGGGTGCCGCGCGAGCGCGTTGGACGCCAGGCGGTAGACCGCCGGCGCGTCGCTGCGCTCCTGCAGCCGCTCGATGAGGTGCTCCTGGAGCAGCGCATGCGGCCAACGGAACTGGTCCATGCCGGCGGCGAGCAGGATCTGCGCGCGCGTCAGCGCCACGAGCGCGTCGCGCGAGTCCATCCCCAGCGACGCGCACAACGTCTTGAGCACGTCGCCGCGCACGTCGTCGCCCAGGGCCGCGGCCGCGTAGGCGCTCAGGCGCAGCTCGGTGGGGATGGCGCGGATGCGCTCGTCCCATAGCTCGGCGGTCGTGATGGGCCGGCCCTCCAGGGCCCGGTCGGGCACGCCGTAGCGATCGCCATCGAGCGTCAGGTAGCCGCCGCCCGCCCAAGCGTAGAGCAGCTGCAGGGCGAAGAGCGGGTTGCCCCGGCTCTGGTCGATGACCTTCTTGATTGCCCCCTCGTTGAGCGGCAGCGCCGTGCGCAGCAGGGCCTCGGTGTCGTCGGTCCCCAGTGGCTTGAGCTCGAGGACCTTGCCCGACCACTCGGCGCGCATGGCCTCCATGCGCAGGGCGGCGTCGAGATCGGTGGCGAGCGTCTCGCTGCGGGCGGTGGCCACCACGAGCAGCGGCAGGTCGCCGGCGTCGCGCCGCAGGCGTGACAGGGTCTCGAAGGTGTTCGGCGACGCGTAGTGCAGGTCGTCCAGCCAGAGCAGGACCGGGCGGTCGCGCGTCAGCCGCTCGAGCACGCGCTTGATGACCACGAAGCGCAGCTCGGGGCGGTCGAGGACGAACCGCTTGCCGGTCGGGCCGAGGGGCGCCAAGACGCCCGGTGGCGTGGGCCGTAGCCACTCCGCTGTGGCCGCAACCCAGGTCAGCGCGTCGTGATCTTCCTTGCCGACCTCCCAGCGGGTCATCAGGGCCTGCTCGACGTTGCCGCGGTCGGCGCCCTCGAGGCCGAAGTGGGCGTTGATGGCGGCGGTGATGCCGTCGAGCGGCGTCGGGATGCGCCCGTAGCGCGCGCGCAGCGGCAGCATCATGCCCTGCTCGTGCACCTCGGCGCAGAGCCACTCGGCCAGGCGGCTCTTGCCGACGCCGGCCTCGCCGATGAGGGCGATGAGCTCCTGCTTCTGCCGCCGGTCGGCCACGGCCTCGACCGCCGCCCAGAGCTCGCGCCGCTCTTCCTGCCGGGCCACCAGCATGGGCGCCCGCAGGCTGAGGATCCCCGGCGCGAGCGAGCGGGCGTGGATGGCCGGTGCGGCGCGCGAGCTGGGCGCGCTCTGCACGATGTCCTCCAGCGTGGAGGCCTGTGGCGGCTTGATGCGCATCCAGGCGCGTCGCGCGTCGGCCGCGAACTCGTAGCGGTGCCAGGGCTTCTTCTCGAGCAAGCGCAGCACGAACTTCCCGGCGTCGGCGGGCATGTCCTCGGGGAGCGTCGGCGCCGGCACGGGCGTGCGCTTGTGCGCGCGCAGCACGTCCTGGGCGTTGCCCTCGAACACCTCGCGCCCGCTCATCACGCGGTACATCACGCAACCGAGCGCGTAGAGATCGGTGGGCGGGCCGACGAGGGCGGCCTGTCTGCGGATCTGCTCGGGCGCCACCCACCCGACGGTGCCGGCGCCGGAGTGCACGGCGACCTCCGGGGCGCGTGCGCCATCGAGCCTCGAGTCGTGGCGGTACTCGCGCAGCCACGCCAGGCCCAGGTCGAGCAAGTAGGCCCGCGGCCCCCGCCCGGTGGAGGCCAGATCGAGCATGATGTTGGACGGCTTGAGATCGCCATGGATGACGCCGCGCGCATGCGAATGGGCCAGCCCCGCCAGCACCTGATCCACCATCGACCACACGACGCTCCACGGCAGGTGGGTCGTGTGCATCCACTCGTGGACGCTGCGACCGGGCAGCACGTCCATGACGAAGAAGGGCGTGCCGTCGGCGAGCTGGCCGAAGTCGCGCGCCCGGACGATCGCCGGGTGGTCGAGCAGCGCAACGGCGCGCGCCTCCTGGTGAAACCACCAGTTCTCCTCGGGTCGGGCCTCCCCCTTCTCGGGCGCACGCAGGCGCTTGAGTGCGACCCGGTCGCCCGTCACGACGTCGCGGCAGAGGTACACGACGCCCATCCCGCCGCGCCCGAGCTCGCGGACCACCTCGTACCGCTGGCCTAGGACGGTGCCGATCTCGCTCGGCGCGACGCTAGCGGTAGTCTTTTGACCCGTCGTCGTCATGGCCCCGAGAGGAGCCTGAGCTTATCATCTGGAGCGCCCGCCCTTCCTAGTAGGCGCCGTCGGCTCGCCTGCGGCGAGACCTCAGGAGCCGGCGCGCGCGGCCTGCGCTTCGCGCAGCCTCTCGCCGATGATGCGTCGGACGGCGGCGAGGTCGTACCGCGCCGGGCGGTCGCCCTCGGGCATCTCGGCGACCTTGCGTGCGATGGCCTCGGCGCTGCCCCTGGGCCGCTCGGGCACGCCGAGCCGCTCGCCGAGCTTGGCGAGGGCCTCGCCCTCTTCCTTGGTCACCTGACCGTCCATGTTCGCGATCCAGCAGGCGACGGCGTACACGAACAGGCGGTCTTCCTTCGACAGCCCCGTCTTGTCGATGACGCCCAGGTCGACCTTCTCCTTGGTCGCCGCCTCGATCTCGCCGATCTCCTCGAGGGACAGCCCCTCGTCGACCGCCGCGCGCACGATGGCGTCGGCCTCGTCGGGATCGAGCTTGCCGTCGGCCCACGCGATGGCGGCGAGCGCGACGAAGATGTCCTTGTGCAGCTTGGACTCGCTCATGCGCCCAGACTACACGGACTTCTTCTTGGCGGGCAGCGTGCGAAACACGTAGTCCCACAGGGGCGAGGACACCCCGAAGCCGCCGTCGTGATCGGCGAAGTGGTGGACCATGTGGTGCTTGCGCAGGAACTTCCCCCAGCGCGTGGTCTGGGCGAAGTGGTGCACCGCGTAGTGAGTGCCGTCGTAACAGAGGTAGCCGATGACGAACCCGGCGAAGAACGGCTCGCCGATGGTGCGGCCCAGGGTCGCCCAGAAGAGCGAGTAGAAGATGACCGCCAGCGGGATGCTGGTGGGCAGCGGCATCACCAACCGGTCCTTGTCGCTCGGGAAGTCGTGGTGCACGCCGTGCAAGAGGAAGTGGATGCGCTTGCCCCACGGCGTGTCGTTGGTCCAGTGAAAGACCCAGCGATGCAGCGTGTACTCGGCCAGCGTCCACACGAAGACGCCGCCCGCGAAGGACAGCGCGATTGCGGTGGCCGCCAGGTCGTGGCGCATGGCGCTGCGGTAGATGAAGTACGCGGCGACCGGGATCCACACGATGAACGGCGTGGACGGGTGGATGCGCGAGAAGCGCTCGAGGAAGTCGCTCTCGAACATGCGGCAGGTGGTCGGCGCGTCGCCGACGCCATGGCCAGCGGACGGGCGCGTCTTCGGGGACACCTGGGAGTCGAGCACCTGGTTGGCCATTGCCGGCGGCGCTCAAACTAGAGCGCGAGCGGCGCCGTGGCAACTACGGCGGGCGCGCAAATGCGCAGACGCGAAACCCCTTACGCGCCGTGGGCTTCCCCGTCGCGGCGGCTGCGGCTTGACGCCGGCCGCTAGCTTGGGTGTTAGCTGGCGCCCGAATGGCCGACGCAAAGACGTCGCGAGTGCTTCAAGCGGTCGCCCGTGGACTGGGCCGGCTCGGGCGCGAGCGTGCGCGTGCCGAGGAAATCACCCCGCAACAGGCGGAGGCCCTCGTGGTCATCTCGGAGCGCGGCGGCATGTCCACGTCGTCGCTGGCCCTCGTGCTCGGCATCGACCCGTCGACGGCGAGCCGCAACCTCGCCGGTCTCGAGCGCAGCGGATACATCGTCCGCAAGCGCGGCACGCAGGACGGCCGGCAGACCGACGTGCGGCTCACGCCTCGTGGCAGGCGCATCGCCGAGGCCGTCACCGGCGACTGGTCGCTCGCCTGCGCGACCATGCTCGATCGCGTGCCACGGGTCGAGCGCCAGCGCGTCGTCGACGCGCTCGAAACGCTCGCCCGTGCCCTGGACGGCGAGGGCGGCTAGCGCCTAGCCAGGAGAGGCCCGGCGCCCGTCGTCACTCCTTGTCCAGCTCCTTCGCCTCTACTACCGGCACTGCGGGCGCAGGCTCGGACGGAGCGCTCTGCTGGCGCCGCTTCTCGTGCGTCGCGCGTCCGCCCTTGCGGCCGGCCTCGCGAGCTTCCTCGCTCGAGAACTCGTGCGCGGTACCGGCGGAGTGAGCCGCCTTGCCGCCCTTGCGGGCGATCTCGCTGACGAGCGTGCGGTCCATCGCTGCGAACCCGCGCGGTCGGCGCGGCTTCGGATCGTCGGCCCGCGGGGGACGGTCGGGCGAGAGCAGCGCGGTCTCCGCGCCCTCGACCTTGGGCTCCTGCGCGACGACCCGAGGGTTCTCCTGGTTTGTTGCGGGGGCTTGGAAGCCCGTGGTTGCGTTGTTCATGACACCCTACCTCTCTGGGTCTTTGTCGGTTGAATGGGCCCTCGACAATGCTGTTTGAATTCCGGGCCTAGTTTAGAAACTTGCGCGAAAAGAACTTCGCTGCCTCGACCGTGGCGCTCTCGATGACCTTGCGCTGCTCCGCCTCGGGCGCGCCGCTGTCGACTCGGATCCCGAAGGCCTCTCTGCCCTCGGCGAAGAAGCCGCCCTCGAGCCCGGTCTCTGCCAGCGGCAGGGCCTGGACGGGCACCGACACCACCTGCGACGCAACCTTTACCTGAACGTGCCCAACAATGCGTCCTTCTGCCTGATCGGTGACTCGCATGACCTGCCTCTCGAGCGCTCAACCTAAACACTGATGAAGCCCCCGCAAGGTCCGGGCCAATTGACGCCGACGCGCAACGCCGAGGTGCCTTAGCTCATCCAAGCGCCACGGATATGCTTCTGGCCCCATGGTCGAGCCCATCGCACCCAACCCGCTGCGCCGAGGACTGCTCGAGGACCGGACGAGCGACGCCTGCGCCGTCGTCATCTTCGGCGCATCCGGTGACCTCACGCGCAGGAAACTCGTCCCTGCCCTCTACAACCTCGCCTGGGGACGCTTTCTGCCCGGCGGGTTCGCCGTCGTGGGCGTGGCGCGGCGCGAGAAGACCCACGAATCGTTCCGGGCCGAGCTGAAGGACGCCGTCTCCCGGTTCTCGCGACGCACGCCCATCGACGCCGCCGCGTGGAACGACTTCGAGCGCGGCGTCAGCTACGTCCGCGGCGCCGCGAGCGAGCCGGCGACGTACGAGGCGCTGCGGGCGCACCTCGAGAAGGTCGACGCCGAGCGCGGGACGCGGGGCAATCGCCTCTTTTACCTGGCAGTGCCTCCCGCCGAGTTCGGTCCGATCGTGGAGGGGCTGCGCGCCTCGAGGCTCGTCGCCCCGCCCGGACAGGAGAAGACCGGGGGCGCGTGGACCCGCGTGGTCTTCGAGAAGCCTTTCGGCCACGACCTGGCCAGCGCGCGCGCCCTCAACGACGCGGTCGCCTCCGCGTTCGACGAGGCGCAGGTATTCCGCATCGACCACTACCTGGGCAAGGAGACCGTCCAGAACCTGCTGGTCTTCCGGTTCGCCAACTCGCTCTTCGAGCCGGTGTGGGGTCGCGGGCACGTCGACCACGTGCAGATCACGGTCTCCGAGGACATCGGGGTCGAGTCGCGCGGGGCGTTCTACGAGCAAACGGGCGTCACGCGCGACATCGTCGAGAACCACGTGATGCAGCTGCTGTGCCTGACGGCGATGGAGCCGCCCATCTCGCTCGCGGCCGACGCCATCCGCGACGAGAAGGTCAAGGTGCTGCGCAGCCTGCGCAAGATGGAGCGCAGCGACGTCGGGCGCAGCGTGGTGCGTGGGCAATATGCCCGAGGCATCGTGCGAGGCGAGGACGTCGCGGCCTATCGCGAAGAGCCGGACGTCTCGCCCGAGTCGCGCGTCGAGACGTACGTGGCCATGCGCTGCTTCGTCGACAACTGGCGGTGGAGCGGCGTCCCCTTCTACGTACGCGCCGGCAAGCGCATGGCTCGCAGGGTCACCGAGATCGCCGTCGTGTTCCACGAGCTGCCGCATGCCTTGTTCCGCGCGCAGGACGGCGGCATCGCCCCCAACGTCCTGTCGGTGCGCGTCCAGCCCGACGAGGGGATCGCCCTGCGCTTCACGTCCAAGGAGCCCGGCCAGCAGACCATCCTGCGCGACGTCTCGATGGACTTCCGGTACGGCACGGCGTTCGGCTCGAACACACCCGAGGCCTACGAGCGCCTGCTGCTCGACGCGATGCGCGGCGAGGCCACCCTCTTCACGCGCCGCGACGAGGTCGAGGAGCAGTGGGCCTACGTCGACCGCGTGCTCGA
>Ga0209415_10008536_pt1 | contig 17757 bp, 17 predicted proteins | sample PeaSoiSIISIP2007_FD_187696 | JGI IMG/M metagenome (GOLD analysis project Ga0209415, IMG submission 187696) | Peat soil microbial communities from Weissenstadt, Germany - SII-SIP-2007 (SPAdes) (version 2) | ecosystem: Environmental > Terrestrial > Soil > Wetlands > Peat | place: Germany... | reverse complement strand
TGTTCGAGGGACATCTGCCCTATTTGGACCAATTGGTCCGCTCTGCAGCCGAGTGCCGCTTGTGGGCGGTGCTGAATCTGTCGCATCTGGAGGAGTTGGATCGAGCTGCCCTCCACTACCTGATCGACGGTGAAGACCGCGACTTTAGCGTCGACTCCTGTCCGAAATTCATCCGCGACCGGATGGAACATGAGGGGGACGGCGCCGCGGCTTGAGCGGCGGGCGAGGTTTACACGCGCGCCAAGGGAATCAGTCGACTCCACCTTCCAAACCAGCTTTCCGAACCTTCCGCCGGCTTCGCCTGGCGGGACGGCCGAGGCGGCCGTCGCCACGTGAGCGAATCGAGTTAGACATTCTGCTTCCAATCCTTGAGAATACTCAGTTTTCATCTTTCAGGAGCCCTCATTGACCAAACCGATCCGCGCCAAAATCAGCGCACTCGGCACCTATCTGCCGCCCCGAGTTCTCACCAACGCCGACCTTGAAAAGCTGGTCGACACCACCAACGAATGGATCATGGAGCGGGTCGGGATCCGCGAGCGCCACATCGTCGACAAGGGAGTTGCGGCCAGCGACCTGGCGGTCGCGGCGGTAAAGAACTTGCTCGAGTCGCATCCCTTCGATTTGCAGGAGGTCGACCTCATCGTGGTGGGCACGGTGACACCCGACATGATGTATCCGTCGACTGCCTGTCTGGTCCAGCACAAATTGGGCATCGAGAATACCTGGGGCTTCGACGTTTCCGCAGGGTGCTCGGGGTTTTTGTTTGCGTTGAACACGGGCGTGAAATTCGTTGAGTCGGGACAGTACAAGAAAGTGCTGGTCATTGGCTCCGATGTGAATTCATCCATGACCGATTACACCGATCGGGCCGTGTGCATCATTTTTGGCGACGGAGCAGGCGCGGTTTTGCTCGAACCATCCGAGGATGGGGAACTCGGCATCCTCGATCATGTCGCCCAGATCGAAGGCATGGGCGGACAGTATCTCTACATGCCGGGCGGGGGAAGTTTGAACCCGGCCACGCACGAGACGGTCGACAAGAAGATGCACTGTATTCATCAGGATGGCAAGAATGTCTTCAAGTATGCGGTGAAGAAAATGGCGGAGATGACGGAACGCATCTTGCAGAAAAACCAGCTGACGGGCAAGGATATCGATTGCTTCATCGCGCATCAGGCGAACCGGCGAATCATCACCGCGACTGCGGACCGCCTCGGGATGCCGCTGGACAAAGTCATCATCAACATCGATCGCTACGGCAACACCACGGCAGGAACGATTCCCATCGCCATGCAGACGGCTCTGGAAGAAGGAAGGCTAAAAAAGGGCGACCGAGTGCTGGTCGCGACCGTGGGCGCCGGGTTCACTTCCGGAGCGACGCTGCTGCGGTGGGCATACTAGGGGCGGACCTCGGACATCAGACGTCAGACGTCAGACCTCGGCTCTTGAATCGCCAGTTCGAGCCCAGTTTTTAGGTTTGATGTTGCGTTCGGCGTCGCACGGCTGAGGCCTGAAGTCTGAGGTCCGAAGTCCGACGTCCGACGTCTGCCGTTAGACTTTCTTCCTCCAATCCTTCAAAATACTGGAGCCTTCATCCGCAGGAGCTCTTGTTGACGAAACCGATTCGCGCCAAAATCAGCGCCCTGGGCACGTATGTGCCGCCCCACGTGCTCACCAATGCCGACCTGGAGAAGATGGTCGACACCAACAACGAGTGGATCATGGCCCGCGTGGGCATCCGCGAGCGCCACATTGCGGAGAAGGGCGTGGCTACCAGCGACCTCGCGGTTGAGGCTGCCAAGAAGGCGCTCGCCCAGCGCGGCCTGGCTCCTACTGATATCGACGCGATTATTGTTGGCACTGTGACCCCGGACATGTTCTTCCCTTCGACGGCCTGTATGGTGCAAGACAAGCTAGGCGCGAAGGGCGCCTGGGGATTCGATCTGTCGGCCGCCTGTTCGGCATTTCTATATTCAGTGCAGGTGGGGGCGCAATTCATCGCCAGCGGTTCGCATAAGCGCGTGCTGGTGATCGGGGCGGACGTGATGTCGTCGATCATCGACTACGCCGACCGCGCTACCTGCGTGATTTTCGGCGACGGCGCGGGCGCTGCGATTCTTGAGCCTGCCGAAGATGACTCGGTCGGCCTGATTGATTACATTCACGAAGTCGATGGGTCCGGCTCGCAGTTCCTCTACATGCCCGGCGGCGGCAGCCTGCACCCGACCAGCAAAGAGACCATCGCGAAGAGAATGCACTACGTCCACCAGGACGGCCAGCAGGTCTTCAAGTTCGCCGTCCGCAAGCAGACCGAGCTGTGCCAGAAGCTGCTCGAACGCAACGGGCTGAAGGGCTCCGATATTGATGCCTTCATTCCCCATCAGGCCAACCTGCGCATCATCAATGCCACTGCTGACCGGCTGGGCCTGCGTCCCGAGGCCGTGGTCGTCAACATCGAGCGCTACGGCAATACCACGGCGGGAACGATCCCGCTGGCCATGAACACGGCGATGGAGCAGGGCAAGCTGAAGAAGGGAAGTCTCGTGATGCTGGCCTCAGTGGGCGCCGGGTTTACCGTGGGCGCGACGTTGCTGCGCTGGGCATTCTAAGACGGACCTCAGAATCTCGACTTCAGACTTCAGACCTCAGACCTCAGACCTCAGACCTCAGACCTCAGACCTCAGACCTCAGACCTAACGAGACCCAAGGGCTCTTTGGGGTGCCAAAGTCTGAGGTCTGACGTCCGCGGTCCGGTTTTCCGTGACGTTCGTAACCGCTCCAGGGTGCATTTCGATGGCTTGACTGCCGTCTGCACTGCTATCGTTTTGGAACGTTCGCCCCACGTAGGGATGCCGGCGAGCGTGTACGGGTATGAATCGCGCCACAATCTGTTGCTGTCTTCTGCTGGCCCTGGGCTCGCTTGGACTGGCTGCCCAGCAGGCTGATCCCCGCGAGAGCAAACTGCTGGTTCTAGAGCGCCTGTGGAACGAAGCCCAGGTGAACCGTGATGCGTCCGCTCTCGACGCTTTGGTTTCGAGCCGGTTTGTGAACACCGAGTGGGACGGCGAAATGAGCGACAAGCAGAGATTTCTGGCCGACATCAGGGATCCTCGTTTCAAACCCACCGTCGCTAACATTCAGGACGTCAAAATGAACTTCTTTGGCGACACTGCGGTGGTCACCGGCGTCTATCACACGCAGGGCACCTTTCAGGGGAAGCCTTATGACCACGTCGGCCGCTTCACCGACACGTGGGTCATGGATCTTGGCAAGTGGCAGTGCGTGGCCAGCCATACCAGCCTGTTGAAGAAGTAGCCGCTCACTCAACACCTTACTTGTCTCAACGGACTTCCCCTTGATCCCTGGTGATAGGCCCATAAAATCTTTTTATGCCTGAATTCCGCGTCCGGAGCGGATAGCGATGATCTAATCACGCTCGCGAATGTCTTGATGTCGCGCAGGGAATCACCCCAATGGACGCTACTTCCAAACCTCGAGCCTGGAAGGTTCTGCTTGCCTTCGCCATTATCTATTTCGTCTGGGGATCGACCTTCCTTGCGATCCGTGTTGGAGTGCGAGAGGTTCCCCCATTTCTTCTGGCGGGCATGCGTTTCCTGGTGGCAGGAATTGTCCTGTATGTCTGGATGCGTGCCCGGGGCACGCCTTCCCCGAGCGTGCGCGAATGGAGCGCGGCGTCGTTTCTAGCCCTTCTGATTTTTGTGTTCGACTACGGGTTGCTGTTCTGGGCTGAGCGGCGTGTGCCCTCTGGCATAGCGGCGGTCATGATGGCGACGATCCCCGCGTTCATGACGCTGGCGGAGATCGTTTTTCTCCGCACCCAGCGCCTGACACCGCGACTGGGGATTGCGCTTCTGGTGGGGATGGCGGGTGTGGCCGTTCTGGTCGGACACACGGTGAGTCTCGGCGAAGCTCCGGTAGATACCGCGGGCGCCTGCGCGTTGATCTTCGCGGCCGTTAGTTGGTCGGTGGCCGCGTCCCTGAGTCGCAAGCTGCCGCTACCCGCGGCCAAAGCCATGAGCTCTGGAGCACAAATGCTTGCGGGAGGAGTGCTGCTTATGCTGACGGCGGCTCTGCTGGGAGAATTCCGCGGCTTCCACGCGCAAGCGGTGTCGCGCGGGGGGTGGCTTGCGTTGGTCTACTTGATCGTGGCGGGTTCGATCGTCGGCTTCACGGCGTATGTCTGGCTGCTTCACCATGAATCGCCGACCAAGGTCGGGACCTACGCGTATGTGAATCCCGTGGTCGCGGTTCTGGTGGGATATTTTCTGGGAGGGGAGGCGATCGGCCGGCGCACCATCGTGGGGACGCTGCTGGTGCTGGTCAGCGTGGTGGTGATCACCACCACGCCACGAAACGATGTAGAACCCACGGCGGCGGAACAAACGGAAGAGTCTCAGCGGATGCGCAAGAGAACTGCAACGTAAGCGCGCACCCGGCTCAACATCCCGGCTTCCGCTTTGGAGTGGAAAGCTATGGCGCGCGCCTTCCAGTCCATGCTCTTGATATGATCCACCAGCACCGCGCCTTCCACTCGATCCACGACAACCGGAAGCGCGAAGGGATAGGGTTTTCGCCGGCTGGTGAGAGGACAGACAACCACCAGCCCACTCGAGCGATTGTAGCTCTGCTCGGTCAACACCAGCGCCGGTCGCCGATGGGCTTGCTCGCGTCCCGCCTGGGGATCGAAGTCCATCCAGACGATATCTCCCGCGTCCGGCACATAGCGGGCTACCATTCAATGATTTCCTTGCCGACGGGTGGGCCCCAGTCGAGCTCTTCATAACGGTTTTCCGGTGTGATTTGCGCCACCAACTCCTCAAGAGTGGGAATTCTCTCAGCCGGGCGCAGTTCGACGCACCCGTCCAGTGCCTCGATAACAATGGCATCGCCTTGCTTCATGCGAACCTGTTCGGCTACGGCCTTGGGAATACGAACCGCCAGGCTGTTTCCCCACTTCACTACCTGCGATTTCGGCATAATATCCCCCGCTCCAGTTGTAGATACACAGTATATACACACTTCATAGCGGTTGCAAACATCAGTGCGCAACCACTACAAGATCGCGGGTGGCTGGTAAGGCGCGAGGACGTGCCCACTGCGACCGCCGCTTCTATGGGTGCGTCATCTTCTCCGGCTTCACCAACTGATCGAATTCCTCGCCCGTGAGATATCCCAGCTTCAGCGCCGCCTCGCGCAAGCTTGAGTGCTCGACGTGCGCCGTATGCGCGATCTGCGCCGCCTTGTCGTATCCCACTTTCGGCGCCAGAGCCGTGACCAGCATCAGCGAGTTCTTCACGTACCAGTCCACTTTGGCGCGATCGACCTCAATGCCCTTGAGCATGTACTCAACGTAGCCGTGACAGGCGTCGGTGATCAGCGTGACCGAATGCAGGAAGTTGTAAATGATGACCGGCTTGTAGACGTTGAGTTCGAAATTGCCCTGCGATCCGGCGAATCCCACTGCTGCGGTTGCGCCGTGTACCTGCACGCAGACCATGGTCATGGCCTCGCATTGTGTGGGGTTAACTTTGCCCGGCATGATGGACGACCCCGGTTCATTTTCTGGAATGGAGATCTCGCCCAGGCCACAACGCGGTCCGGAAGCCAGCCAGCGGATGTCGTTCGAGATCTTCATCAGCGAAGCGGCCAGGGTCTCCATCGCGCCCTGCGCGAACACGATTTCGTCGTGAGCAGAAAGGGCGGCGAATTTGTTGCCGTGGGAGCGGAAGGGAAGTCCGGTGAGCTCGGCGATCTTCTTTGCCGCGCGTTCGGCAAATTCGGGATGGGTGTTGAGTCCGGTGCCCACCGCGGTTCCGCCAATCGCCAGGTCGTAAAGCCCGTCCAGCACCTGTTCCAGACGATGGATATCGCGTTCCAGCAGGCTGGCCCAGCCGCCGAATTCCTGTCCAATGGTTAAGGGCACGGCGTCCTGCAGGTGGGTGCGGCCAATCTTGACGATGCTGTCGAATTCCTTGGCCTTGGCTGCGATCGCGTGGTGCACTGCGCGAATCGCCGGAATCAGCGCATTCTTCACGCGGTCGGCCGCCGCGATGTGCATCGCCGCTGGAAACGTGTCATTCGATGACTGCGACATGTTGACGTGATCATTGGGATGGATCGGCTTCTTCGATCCCATCTCGCCGCCCGCAATCTCAATGGCGCGATTGGAGATCACTTCGTTCACGTTCATGTTGGTCTGGGTGCCGCTGCCGGTCTGCCAGATGCGTAGCGGGAACTGGTCGTTGAGCTTGCCGGCAATGACTTCATCGGCGGCCTGCACGATGAGTTTCGCTTTGTCGGCGGGAAGTTTGCCGAGATCCTGATTGACCAGTGCGCAGGCTTTTTTTAGCGTGCCAAAGGCGCGGATCAACTCCGGCGGCATGGTGTCGCGTCCGATGTTGAAGTGCAACAGCGAACGCTGCGTCTGCGCGCCCCAGTAGACATTCGCCGGGACTTCGATCTTTCCCATGCTGTCGGATTCGATGCGGGTCTTTATTGGGGCATGGGCGGCCGGTTCGGTAAGAGTGGACATGACAGCTCCTGACTTGAGCGGAGGGATGAATGCAACCGGAAATTATAGCGCTAGCAGGCCGAACGAACCGTGAGCGGGCCTCTTCCCTTGCGGACCCGAGGGGCGCTTCTTCCTCCATGCTAGAATCATCCGTTTCCGAGTTGTGCTCGAACCCTCGTTGCCTCGACCGGCTCTGTCCTGAGTCTCATGCCTGAATTCCTTGCCGCCGAAGAACTCGATACCTTACCCAAGACCAAGGCCAAGCCTCATCGTGAGATGAACACGGATGTTCTGGTCATCGGGGCCGGGCCCACCGGGCTGGCCTGCGCCATCGAGGCGCAGAAGATTGGCCTCAAGGTCATCATCCTCGACAAGGGATGCCTGGTGAACTCGCTGTACCACTATCCCGCAGGCATGACTTTCTTCACCACGCCGGAACTGCTGGAGATCGGCGACATCCCGTTCACCACTGCCCAGCAGAAGCCCACGCGCGAAGAGGCGCTCGAGTACTACCGCAAAGTCGCGGAACATTATGAACTCGACCTCCGCCAGTACGAGTGGGTCAAGACCGTGATGGGTGAGGACGGAAACTTCAGCATCACCGCGACCGACCGCGCCGGACGGCCGCATGACTACCACACGAAGAAGGTCATCGTTTCGACCGGCTATTACGATCTGGCGAATCAGCTCGGCATCCCCGGCGAGGATCTTCCCAAGGTCTCGCACTACTACGGCGAGCCGCATCCTTACTACGACACGGATGTGCTGGTGATCGGCGGGAAGAACTCCGCTGCGATTGCGGCGCTCGACCTATGGCGGCACGGCGCCCGCGTGACGCTTGTCCATCGTGAGGAGCGCTTGCACCACCATGTTAAGTACTGGATCAAGCCCGACCTGGAAAACCGCATCAAGAATGGAGAAATCGAAGCCTACTTCAACAGCTCTGTGCAGGAGATTGGCGTCGACCACGTGGTGATCAACACTCCGCGTGGCCCGATGCGCCTGAAGAACGACTTCGTGCTCGCCCTCATCGGCTACCATCCGGACTACGATTTTCTGCGCAGCATGGGGATCGAGCTCTCGGACGAGCAGTGCCGCCCGGTGTGCGATCCGGTGTCGCTCGAAAGCAACGTCCCCGGAATTTATGTTGCGGGAGTGATTGTCGCGGGTTCGCGCACCAACGAAATCTTCATCGAGAACGGCCGCTTCCACGGCAAACAGATCGCCGAAGACCTGAAGAAAAATCTGCGTCCCGGTTTCCGTCAGGGTGGGCTCGCTTCCCAGCAGTAGCTCCGCGCAAAGAATCAACAGCACAAAGCACAAACTCAAGCCGGTTCACTCCAATCGCGGTTGCCAGTTACACTGGAACCCCCATGGAACCCCAACCAGAGCGCGCCGTCTCCTCGATTTCGCTCGGGTCGTACACTCGTCTGCTGCGGGGCAACCGAAATTTTCGCCGGCTCTGGATGGCACAAATCGTCAGTGAAGTTGGCGACTGGTTCTACACGCTCTCGATTTACACCCTTCTATTGCAGTTGACTGGGCACGCTGGCTCGGTGGCGCTGGCGCTAGTGCTGCAAGTCTTGCCGCAGACGTTCGTGGGGCCGACGGCGGGAGTGGTGAACGACCGGCTGCGGCGCAAACACGTAATGATCGCCGCCGACATTATCCGCTGTGTGGTGGTGTTGGCAATGTTGCTGGTGCGCTCCCGCTCGATGGTGTGGCTGGTCTATCCCTTGCTGCTGGCCGAAACCACCATGACCGCGTTCTTCGAACCGGCCCGCAGTTCAGTGATTCCCAACATCGCCGCCGAGAGTGAAGTTCTGGTCGCCAACACGCTGTCGTCGGCGACGTGGTCGGTGAACCTGCTGATTGGAGCATCCATCGGCGGAGTGGTCGCGGCGTTCTTTGGGCGCGACACGGTGTTCATCCTGAATGCGATTTCGTTTCTAACCTCGGCGTTTCTGATCAGCGGGATGCGATTTGCCGAGCCCCATGCGGACGCCGCAGTGCCGCTACGTCCGCGCGATCTGGTCGACTTCTCCCCGGTGCTGGAAGGGATTCGCTACATCCGCAGCCATCCCACTTTGCTGCCGGCAGTGTTTGCCAAGGCTGGAGAACTCATGGTTGGACCGAGTTGGGTGATCTTCACGGTGATGGGAGCACGCGAATTTGCGGTGCACGGGCGCGGCATCAATGCCGCTGGCGGAGCCATGCTCGGCATGAGCATCCTGCTCGGAGGGCGAGGTCTGGGAGCGATGGTGGGTCCGCTGGTAGCGGCGCGCTGGGCAGGCGAGAGCGACCATCGCCTGCGGCTCGGAATTTTGTTTGGCTATCTCACCATTGCGTGCGGTTACGGAGTGCTGGGCTTGAGCCGCAGTGTGTGGATGGCCGCCGCCTGTGCCATGCTGGCGCATGCCGGAGGCTCAACCGTCTGGGTCTTCTCGACCACGCTGTTGCAACTTCATACCGAAGACCGGTTTCGGGGACGCGTGTTCGCCGCGGACCTGGGACTGGGCAGCCTTACGTTCGCCGTCACCGCGTATCTGGCCGGGCTTTTCCTGGATGCAGGAATCTCGGCACGAACGGTCGCTACCAGTACAGGAGCGCTTATGCTGGTTCCCGCCACGATTCTGGCGTGGGCACTCCATCTCGGCCGATCGAGCCAAGCCCGCGTGGCTTCATGATTGCCCTGCGTACGGTTTTACCCTACACTTCTTCGGGCGTGGGAGCGCACCGGGCCCTGCACGCCGCTGATCGCGTTTCGTGGCCGTCGTCAATGGAGTCGTTTGACTTTCAAATCGTCCTCAACTGTCCCCTGGAAACTGTTTTTTCCATTTACGTTGATACCGAACGGTGGCGCAATCGGAGCTTATTCGGCGAGATTCGCTGGGTGCAAGGCCAGCCGTGGGAAGAGGGAAGCCGCCTGCGCATCGAGACTCGAATTCCCATCTGGAGCACCGTGGATCAAGTGGTGCAGCATTTTACTCCCAACGAAAGCGTGTCTTATCTCAGCCACGTCATTGGAATCACTTGCGAGACCCGCGTGACCTTCACGCGCACTTCTGAGCGTCAGACTGCGGTGAATGTCGTCATGCAATTGGTCGGTACACCTTCGCGCGTTCTAGGTTTCGCGTTGGCTCCTGCCATCACCAAGGCCACCAGGGGATTCTTCGAGGAACTGCGGAAGGAATGTGAAGCCATCTCGCTGGGCGGGGCCGGGTCATAATCCTTCGTCCCCCCGGCTGGCGAATTCTGTTTACCCACCCCCTGGACTTCCCTACACTTGGTAGAGGTTTTGTTCACCGCACGCCGCTTGAATCGGTTCGAGCGCCACTCTCATGCGTTCGTTAGAGATCGGGGTCGTCGTAAATCGTCCTCTGGCAGCCGTCTTTGCGGTGTACACCCAGCCTGACACCTGGCGGTGGTGCTCCTACATTCGAAACATTCGCTGGGCGCAGGGCAGACCGTGGGAGGAAGAGAGCCGCATGCAGATTGAAATTGATGGTCCGGTCAGAACGGTGGATCAAGTTCTGATGCGTTTCGAGCCCAATAGCCGTGTGGACTTCCTCAGCCATTTCGGGGGTGTGACGCTGCAGACCGGGGTACACTTCCGTCCCCTGTCCGACAACGAGACGGAGATCCGCGTGCAGTTGGAGTTTGTGGGAGTCTTTTCGCGGATCGCGGGATTTGCGATTGAGACCGCCATTGAGCGAAGCACTCAGCTGTTCTTCGACGATCTGAAGCGGGCTTGCGAACGGACGTCGCCGACTTAATCGCGGCTCAGCCGGTCAATCTTTGCTGCCATGATGAAGTCGCTCTCGGTGAGGCCGTCAATCTTGTGGGTCCACAGCGTGATGCCGGCCTTGCCCCAGGCCAGAAGAATATCCGGATGATGTCCCTGCTCCTCGGCCAGCGCTCCCACGCGATTGACGAACTCCAGCGCCTGCTTGAAGTCGGGAAACTTGAACTCGCGGTGAAGTTCGTGTTCGTCGTAGACCATCCACTTGGGAACGCTCTGGTGCAGCCTCTCCAGTTCCTTCCCCTTGAGCGGCGGAACCCCCCCGCGGCACGGCACACATGTCTTGTCAGCAAGGTGTTCGGTCATGATGGCCCCCCAGTTGTTGAACTCAAATCGTCCGCCTCAAAGGGTCCCTTTCAGACGGCCGGCGCCGACACCACTTCCCTCTGCGTGGGTGCCGGCGGCTTGAAGTAGCGCTTCAGCCACAACAGATAGCCGAAGAACAATAGCATCGAGATCAGGCCCCACCACAGCAGAACATGGCCGCGAAACATTGGATTCGAGTTGAGCATCTGCAACTGCGCATCCGACATGCCCATCTTCGAGTATGCCTGCATCATGTCAGCCCTGGCGAAGGTGAGCACCACGGACAAGATGCGGACCGGTGCGGCGAGGATTGCAATCCACCAACCGATGGATTGCAACCGGAACAGGGCGATGGCGAGGTAGCCATCAAGAGCTGCTAACGCGACCAGGCACACGGCTGCCGGGATTCCGGTCAGATAACGGCCGAAAAAGGGAAACAGCGGGGTCGTCATTCCGGTCAGCAACATGTATACCGCCCCCGTGAAAAGCGCGACACTGGCGCCGAGCACGGGTAGCGGCGCCCGGTCGGTCCAGCGTTCGACGGGATCGCGATGGCGGCAGGTTTCGCCGACATCCTTGCGGCTGTAGAAAATCACAAACGCGATCGGCACCAGCACCAGAAAGAATGCAAGGACCACGATGATGAGCGTGAGCACGACCGCCATGATGCCGGTGGACATATCTGCCGACGGGGTGTCGGCGGCGCTATTCTGCGCCTGTGCCAGTACGCCCCTCACCATCACCGGCAGCACCGCAGTCAGCAGCACGGTGGCGAGCGCCCCCATGATCAGCCAGTACCAGGATATGACCAGCGTGAGGGCGCGCGCCCAGCGTTTCATTTGCACCGATCCGATACCCAGCCCAATCAGCGCGGCCGCAATGAAGGCATAGGTAGCCACTGCGGAAACGAACTGGCCGGGACGCATTGTCCCGCCTGGTGCGAGCTTGGACACGAATGCGCTCAGCGCGATAATCGGCACCATCAGGGCGGCCAGCAATCCCAGAAGGATCTGGATGACGCCGAAAATCATCAGGCCGGTGCCGCGGTCGCGGTATGCGGGGACCTCCGGGAGCGGGGGAGGGGCAGCTACTGCAACCGCGGGTGAGATAGGCGCTGGTGGTGCTGCCGCCGGCGTTTCAGGCGCTGCCGCTTCGGGTGCCGACGGTTCGGGATCGGGTGGCAGTGTGGGTTCCACGAAACCTCCCAGGAAGAATGAATATCTTAGCAGGCCGGGGAATGTAGCCCCGGACGCATTCGTCCGGGGCGGCTCGCTACGCTTCGTGGGACGGACGAATGCGTCCGCCCCCACGTGATTTGTTCTTCGCATGGAAAGGGGCGAACGTCTTCATCATTTAATCGTTACCCTTCTGTGTACAATGTTGCTTCTGCTCCCTCGCGGTTCAGCACTTGCTCTGGCAACCATGAAGCGCAGTGGACGCCGGCGCTGAACGTGTTCCCGGCGCTGAGCCACGCAGTCATCACGAAACGCGTGCGCGGAAAGGATCATTCGTGGTCGTACTGGTCATCGGTGGTGCGGGATACATTGGCAGTCATGCCGCCCGTGCGCTGAAGAGCGCGGGGCATCAAGTCATCGTTTTCGATAATCTCAGCACCGGCTATGAATTCCTGGCCGCAGGCTTTGAGCTAGTGAAGGGCGACGTGCTGGACGCAGCCGCACTGGCGCGAGTGCTGCCGCGCGCCGATGCCATCATGCACTTCGCGGCGCATGCCTATGTCGGCGAGTCGGTCACGAATCCCAAAAAATATTTCCACAACAACGTTGAGGGCGGGCTATCTCTGCTGAACGCGGCGCTCGATGCAGGAGTGAAGAAGATCATTTTTTCCTCGACCTGCGCCGTCTATGGCGAGCCGGCGAAAGTTCCTATTGAGGAAGACACGCCGCGCCAGCCGGTCAATCCTTATGGCGTGTCGAAGCTGTTCTTTGAAAACGCGCTGGAGGCGTATGACCGGGCCTACGGTTTCCGCTACGCCAGCCTCCGCTATTTCAACGCGGCTGGAGCAGACGAGAGCGGAGAGATCGGCGAATTGCACGATCCAGAGACCCATTTGATTCCGGTGGCGCTGCGCGCGGCCGCGGGGCTTGGTCCCGAGTTGCAGGTGTTCGGGTCGGACTATCCAACTCCAGATGGAACCTGCGTTCGCGACTACATTCACGTGAACGATCTGGCGAGCGCGCATTTAAAGGCGTTGGATCACCTGGCTGCGGGGAAGGACAGTTTTGCGGTCAACGTCGGGACGGGAACGGGAGCATCCGTGCAGGAGGTGCTCTCTGCCGTCGAGGCGGTCACAGGCAAGCGCGTGCCACGCAAGGTGGTGCCGCGGCGACCGGGAGATCCTCCCATGCTGGTGGCGAATCCGGCAAAAGCGCAGGCCCTGCTGCAGTGGAGAGCGACGCGCGGGCTGCGCGACGTGGTAGCGACTGCATGGAACTGGATGGAACGGCAGCGTAAAGCGAAAAGCGTTTAACCACAGAGGACACAGAGAGACCCAGAGGAACTCTTCGGATTAGTGTCCTCTGTGTACTCCGTGTCCTCTGTGGTTCAGGTTTGTGTAGTTGAGTTTCTGAGAGGAATTATGGCCAATGATCTGACTGGGAAGAGAGTGGCGTTCCTGGGCGCGGGCAAGATGGGCGGCATTATTCTGCAGGCCTTGCTGAAGAACGGCCTGCTCTCGGCGAAGTCCACCTGCGCCACCGTGGCGCATGAAGAGCGTGCCAAGGCTCTGGCGGCGAAGCTGAAGGTGAAAGTCGGGACCAACAACGTGGAAGCTGTCACGGGCGCCGACATTATTGTGATTGGCGTGAAGCCGCAGGTGGTCGAGGAAGTGGTGCGCGAGATCAGCAGTCACATTACCTCGAAGCAGGTGATCGTGTCGGTGGCGGCGTCGGTGCCGACTTCCATGATCGAGAAGAGTCTGCCGCCGAATGTTCCGGTAATCCGCGCCATGCCCAATACCCCGTGCCTGCTGGGAGCCGGGATGACTGCGATCTGCAAAGGCAAGCACGCGAGCGCGGAGGACGTGGCCATGACCTGCCACATGTTTGACGTGGTTGGCCGCACGGTCGTGGTCGACGAGAAACATATGGACGCAGTGACCGCACTTTCTGCCAGCGGCCCGGCTTATATCTACATCATCCTCGAATCGCTGGCAGAGGGCGGGGTGAAATTGGGACTGCCGCGGGATATTGCGACGCTGCTGGCGGCGCAGACCACGATGGGCGCGGCGCGGGTTGTGCTCGAGACGGGCGACCACCCCGCGCTGCTCAAGGACGCGGTGACCACTCCGGCCGGCTGCACCATTGACGCCATCATGGAACTCGAGGAAGGCAAGCTACGAGTCACCCTGATCAAAGCCGTGGTGAAGGCCGCGCAGCGGGCCAAGGAACTGGCCTACGGATAACATCAATTGTGTTGGCTCTTCAATCGACGGGGGCCGGCGCTGGCTTGAACACGGGCTCTCCCAGGCTGAAGCAGCTGGAACTTTTTCCGCCGGTCACGAATTTCAAAATTCCAGACTCGTCGGCGCAGAAGGTCTTCAATCCCGCGTCAGGGTCCGTGGGCACCGCGGTGACACGGAACTTCGACGCCGGGGTTCCGACGCAACCGGAGAGCGCAAGGCGATAACCGTTGCTTTCCTCATTCGCGGCCTCAGCCGGGTAGGAAGGCGCGCCTTCTTCAGCTGGAGTCTGTGGAAATAGAGTCGCTGTCGAGCAGGCGTAGCCGCGGTCGGGATGCCCCGCCGCGTAGTTCGTCTCAGCGCTGGCAATACTGCTGACTCGGTTCCGTGCCGCGGTCTCATTCGCTTCGTCTTGTTCCTTGCGCAGTTCTCTTAAGTAATCGGGATCAGTGAGCGGAACGTGCGCTGCCGCGGTGACTTCGTTGAGCCGCCAGATTTCCTTTTCCTGCTTGAACGTGAAACTAAGCCGCGGCACTACGGGAAGAGTTTGCAGTTGCCCATCTTTGTAATAGTGAATCGACAGTTCAATCTCGTCTTCTTCGCCCAGCAGACTGTCGTGTTCCACCGCAACTTCGATTCTCTCGTGGCCCTCGTTCTGCGTGGTGATGAGAAGCGTGGGTCCTACATCGAAGGTTTCGATGTGCTCGCCTTGGGCGACCATTTCGCGGCCGATGGTGGAAATCTTCAGTACTACGGAGTTATCCGCAGTCTCGCCTTTGTGAATCAACGCCTGGCGTGCGGCCTCGGGGAGATGTTTTTCGAAGTCTTTGTCGCCCTTGCCCAGGAACATTTCGATCAACGCCTGCCGGGCGGACTGGGGAGGAGGCGGCGTGGAGGTCTGGGCGCTCGTCGCAGCGGTTGTCTGGGCCGCAAGCGAAGGGCTGCCCGCCACGGTCAATAACAAGACCAACCAGATCTGCCGCATGTTTACCCTCCGGGGAGCGCGTGTCCAGGCTCTCGCCATAAGACATTTTACAGTTCTAGAGACTCCGAAAGCGTGGTCGAGGTTCCTGCTGGGTTAGAACGCGCCGGGCTGATATTCTTGCTGGAGTCCTCGTTTCTGCGGAAAATTCTCTAGCCGGCGCCACGAGTTCTTCGCCGACAGTCTTCGCCGCGACGTGGCGCGGCAGCCGCTGCGTTTTGTGGTGGACAAGCGGAAAGGATATTGAGCGTCCGGCTTCGTGCTACAGTTTTCTAGGGCGCGACCTTTGTGTCGTAGATTTACTCTTACGATTCACTAGACACCAATCCCATGGAACAGCGGCTCATCCTCTTCAATTTGCTGTTCAAGCTGGGCGTTGCGGCGGCTGTGTCCAGCAGTCTGGTGCGCTCCAAGGAATTCAAGCGTCTCTTGTTTCGCGAAGAGCGCACCTTCCGACAGAAGTTGTATCTGGTGCTCTGGTTCGGCCTGCCGATTATGGTTGGCGTCTGGGCCCGAATCTTCTCCAAGAGTTTTGCGGCAGGCGACTTGAGCTTTGAAACCGCGCTGCTGCTGGGAGTGATTGGTGGACGCTGGGCAGGGTCGCTGGGCGGCGTCCTGATGGCCATACCTGCTCTGATTCATGGTGAGTGGGCCGCGATGCCGTTCGACGTGCTTTCTGGTTTTCTCGCCGGCCAACTGCGCACCTGGGCGGTCGATAAGGATGATATCTGGTCGTTCTCCCCGTTCATCGATGAAAGCATCTTTCGCATTATTCGACGCAATCTGCCGCGCCCACGCCTGTTCGACTGGCAGATCATGTTTTTCTGGACGGTGATTGGCTTGCGCTTCGTGCAAACGGAATTGGCGGAGTATTTCCCGCGTTCCATCTTCAGCGTCGAGAGTCCGGATAACTGGTGGGTCTATAGCATTATCTATGCGGCGTCGGTGACCGCCATCGGCATCGAGCTGAAGATCTTCAACAGCGTCCGCATCCAGATCAAGCTGGAAGAACAGGAGCGCCTCCTGCTGCACGCGCGCATGGAAGCCCTGCAGAACCAGATCAATCCGCACTTCCTGTTCAACACGCTGAACTCGATCTCGTCGTTGGTGCGTTTCGATCCCGACATGGCGCGGGATGTGATTTTCAAGCTGGCCACAATCTTGCGGCGTCTGCTCAACAGCAGCGAGGCGTTCGCGCCCTTGCGGGAAGAATTCGAGTTCATCGATAACTATCTCGACATCGAGGTCGTGCGCTTCGGGCGCGACAAGCTGCGCGTGGTCAAGGAACTCGATCCTGCCTCGCTCGATGTCGTTGTTCCCAGCATGCTGCTGCAGCCGCTGGTCGAGAATTCCATCAAGCACGGGTTGGCGCCCAAAGTGGAAGGCGGCAGCATCTACCTGCGCAGCCGCGTGGTCGATTCGCGTCTCATCATTGAAGTCGAAGACGATGGCGTAGGCATGGGCGCGGCTCAACTGGAAGAGAGCAGCAGTTGGTCAGGGATGGGAATCGGCATGGCCAACATCTCCGAGCGCCTGCAGGTGCTCTACGGCGACACCGCGCGCATGACCATCGACAGTCACGAAGGGAAGGGAACGCTGATCCGCATCCGGTTGCCGCTGGTCGAGGCGGCGAGTTCGGTGCCGGAGGGCTTCTACGCCGAGCGTTCCAGCACGCGACGGTAAAAGTCCTCGTATTGCTTCACAATTTTGGTGGAGCAGAAACGCTCCATGGCGACCGCCCGCGCCTGCTTGGCCATCTCCCGGAGACGATCTTCGTCGCTGAGCAGTTCGATGGCGTAACGCGCCATAGTCTCCACATCGCCTACGTCGGCGAGGTAGCCGCTCTTGCCGTGGTCGATAACTTCAGGCACGCCGCCCGCGCGCGTGGAAATAGGCACCACCTCGCACGCCATCGCTTCCAGCGCAGCCAGGCCGAACGATTCCAGTTCGCTCGGAATCAGCATGACGTCGGCAATCGACACCTTATCCCGAATCTCATCCTGCTTGCCCAGAAACAGGACGTCGTCATGAATGCCCTTCTGCACGGCCAGCCACTCGGCGACCGAACGGTCCGGACCATCTCCGATCAGCAACAGCTTGGACGGCATCTTCTTGTGCACCCGGTCGAAAATCTCAATCACATCAGTCAAGCGCTTCACTGGGCGGAAGTTTGACAGATGCACCAGCACGCGCTCACCATTGGGTGCGTACTCCGCGCGCTCTTGCGCGAACGTCGCTGGGTCGCGGCGGTACACGTCAGTATTGACCGAGTTGTAAATCACTTCAATGCTGTTCTTCACGTCGAATACGCGCTGCGTGCGGTCGCGCAGGTAATTCGAAATCGCCGTGACGCCGTCGCTCTGCTGGATCGAGTAGCGGGTGATCGGCAGGTAGGAACGGTCGAGCCCAACCAGCGTGATATCCGTACCGTGCAAGGTCGTGACAAACGGCAGGCGCCGCCCGCGCGGTCCGTCAGCCATCATCTGCCGCGCCAGCAGCGCACTCACCGAATGCGGGATGGCGTAGTGCACGTGCAACAGGTCGAGATCATAGAGTTGCGCGACCTCCGCCATGCGGGTGGCCAGCGCCAGATCGTACGGAGGATAGTCGAACAGGGGATACCGCGAAACTTCCACCTCGTGATAGTGGATGTTGGGTTCCTCGCCCCGCAGCCGGATCGGCTGCGCGTAGGAAATGAAGTGGATTTCGTGTCC
>Ga0209415_10008534_pt1 | contig 17761 bp, 14 predicted proteins | sample PeaSoiSIISIP2007_FD_187696 | JGI IMG/M metagenome (GOLD analysis project Ga0209415, IMG submission 187696) | Peat soil microbial communities from Weissenstadt, Germany - SII-SIP-2007 (SPAdes) (version 2) | ecosystem: Environmental > Terrestrial > Soil > Wetlands > Peat | place: Germany... | reverse complement strand
CTGAAGGGAAATTGCCGGAGAGTATATTTTCGGAAATCCATGAAGTAGATCGGCCAGCGCTGCGGAGCTTCTCTGATTTTTTCTACTGCCTGACCAAACGCACTCTCAAAATTGATGGCTGCAATTGGGCTGCGCTCCCGATACCATGACAGCGCCGTCAAATATTCTTGCTCCGCTTGAACATGAAATCGAAGCGGCTTACTCGCCATGCAGCAGTGTACGTCCCTTCTGCTGGACCTCTTCCCAAGAGATAGTCCCCACCTTGCCGGATTGAACCTCATGCAGACGGCGGATGACCTCTGCCTGCCAGGCGGCGTCAACGTCCGGATCGACGGTGGCGTCCAGGCTGGAGATTAAGCTTCCGGCCAGTTCCGCACGTTCGTTATCCGGCAGGGCCAGGGCCTTTTGCAGCAGTTCTCGGGCTTCTTGGGTCATGGGGAAATTATAGCTGTAGATGCAAGGGTGTGAAATTCGGGCCCAGACAGAACGCCCCCGAACCAACCCTGGCCGAAAACCACCACTCCGGTGGAACTGGGCCACCGGAACGGCGAGAATCGCCTTCTGCGCAAGCTATAACGCCTCTCTTAACTTACTAAGAACAATGCGGTTACGGACTTCTTCCCCGGTCACTCAACACTGGCATTCAGCCTGCATTATCTCTGGCATGGTTTGTGTCCCGAGCACGGTGGAGGTACGTATGAAATTCAGGCTAATAGCGGCAATCCTAGGATTGGGATTGATGGTCGCGATTCCGGGTGTTGTCGTCGCTCAGATCTCGGACGACCAGGTTCCGGATCAAGATGCGAAACCCTCGCCGAACGTCCAGATGCAGAGTCCCAGCGAACAGGATTTGGGTCCTGGTTTGCCGAATCAAGGTTCGATGAGTCAGGGCCCGATGGATCCCGGCTCCAACGACGCTGGCTCGGGCGACCAGTCTTATAACACGCCGGCTCCGCAGGAAAAGAATGGGGTCGCGCGCGTCAGTCTGATTCATGGCGATGTCTCCACCCAGCGCGGCGACTCTGGCGCCTGGTCGGCGGCGGTGCTGAATGCTCCCGTGGTTGCGGGGGACCGCGTTTCGACCGGCGACAAAGCGCGCACCGAACTTCAGCTTGACTATGCCAACCTGCTGCGGCTGGCTGAACACTCGCAGGCCAACATCAATACCCTCACGAACTCGCAAATCCAGATTCAACTTGGACACGGGATGGCGAACTACACCGTCTTCAAGAACAGCGACGCGGATGCGGAAATCGATACCCCCAACGTTGCCATTCGCACCGAACGCCGCGAATCCAGCTTCCGAATCCTGGTGACTGCCGACGATCACACCGAAGTCCTCGTCCGCAAAGGCGAAGTGGAAGTTACGACACCGCAAGGCGGCACGCGCGTGGGCCAGAACCAGTTCATTACGATTCAGGGCACGGGCGCGGACGAGCAATACAAAGTTGGAGAAGCGCCGGCCCGGGACGACTTTGATCAGTGGAACAGCGACCGCGACAACATGATCCGCAACTCGGACGCGCGCCGGCACACTAACGACTACTACGTGGGAACCGAAGATATGGACAACCACGGCACCTGGTCGGAAGTTCCCGATTACGGTCCAGTGTGGCGGCCCGCTGAGACAGACCCCAATTGGGCTCCGTATCGCAATGGACGCTGGGTGTATGAACCTTATTGGGGCTGGACCTGGGTTTCGTACGATGACTGGGGCTGGGCGCCGTATCACTACGGGCGCTGGATGTACGTCGGAGGAGGTTGGGGATGGTGGCCCGGTCCGGCTTACGGGTATCCGTTCTACCGCCCGATCTGGGCGCCGGCATATGTTTCGTTCTTTGGCTGGGGCGGCGGCTTTGGAGTTGGATTCGGATTCGGCTGGGGCTCGATCGGCTGGCTTCCTCTTGGACCGGGTGACTTCTTCCATCCCTGGTGGGGGCGGTGGGGCGGGCGCTTCGGCGAGGGCCGCTTTGGCGAGTTTAACCGCGGCGGCTTTGCTCCGCTGCGCGCTGGCTCGCGATTCTCGAACGTGAACCTGGCGATGCATGACGCGAACTTCCGCGGCGCCACGTCGGTTTCGGGCCGCGAGTTCGGCACCGGACACATGAGCGCGCAGGCGGTGAGCCACGCGCAGTTCCAGAACGCGCGTTTCTCGACCGGCAGATTGGCCGTAACTCCGGGGCGCGAGAGCTTCTCGGCCAGCGGACGCGCGGCGGCTGCTTCGACGACTCGGAACGTGGCGCAGAATCAGCACTTCTTCTCGGCTCGCGGGACCACGGGAACGGTAAGTGGCAGGTCGAACATGGGCTCGGCACCGAGACCTGGCAACTCGAGTGGCTCGGCAGCAACTCGCGGCAGCAGCGGCGGGTGGCAGAGATTTACGCCGATGCCTCCGCGGGCGTCTTCGGAGTCAACCCGTTCGGAGTCAGCCCGCGGTGAGTCGGCCGGAAGGCCATCCATGGGAGGTGCAGAGAACCGCGGTTCGTACGGATCGCCGCGCAGTTCGGGTCCAGAGGGCCGTGGTTACGGATCCGAGGGCCGCGGCTACGGCGGATACTCTCGGCCGCCCCTTAATATGAGACAGCCCATCGTCACGCCGCGCTCTTACGGCAGAGCTCCTTACGGTGCCGGCTCTTATGGCGGCAATCGTGGCGGCTACAGCGGCGGCGGGCGTCCGGCCCCGAGTCATTCGGCACCGAGCAGCCACGGCGGCGGGTCGCCGCACGGGGGCGGGTCCTCGCACGGCGGCGGAGGGTCGCACGGTGGCGGCGGTGGCGGCAGACATGGAAGGTAAGAATACGCTGGATTGTTTCCCAGCGTAGCAAGGCATCATAGTAACCCTCTACCCCAGCAGTGAGACGCGGAACCACGCGTCCCACTGCTTTTTTTCTGGAGCCTGGGCGGCGACGGGTGTCCGCGCCGTTATTCAGAACGAGAACGCAAGGTTACTTGCCGTCGTTCAACTGCTGCGCGAGGTAGTTGGTAATGCCCGCTTCCTTGATGGAATGAAGTTGAGCTTCGAGAAAGTCGGCGTGCCGCTCCTCGTCCTGAATCATGCGCTCGAACAAAGCTTTGGAACCAGCGTCCCCTGCTTCAACGCAAATTCTTGCGGCTTTGTTGTACTGGCGCACCGCATCCAGCTCATCTTTAAGGTTAATTTCCAGTTGCTGTTGCACCTTGCTGCCCAGCTGAGGCTTCAATCCGACATCGACCGCGGGTATGGCGTCGAGGAAGATAATCCGCTCGATCAACCCTTCCGCGTGCCTCATCTCCTCGATAGCCCGCACCTTTATGAGTTCTCCAAGCCGTTTGTAACCCCAGCCCTGGCACATCTCCGACTGAGTCATGTACTGCACAATCGCCGTCAATTCCGAGCATAGGGCCAGGTTCAACTGTCCAATAACTTTCTCGTCGCCGTGCATGGTTTCATCCTCCAACTCTTAACATTTTGCGATTTCGACGCCAGAAAGGCTGTGATGAAGAACACAGTGGCATGGCAACGTAGACACCACTGGGCCCACTTACAATCCAAGTTCTGAGCGTAAAGGCCGGAAGCACAGTTGGGGATCGACGTGCCAAGGTCACAGGCCCTCATGATCTACGTCACAGACCCGATGGTCATGCGACGGCAGAATCAAATGGGTCATTTCGCAAGACCGATTCGCAAAGGAGCATGGCCATGGCTTCTACTGCCACCCCCGTCAAGCCGGAACTGCTGCGGACACTTCCTTCCGACGCCGCGCGCCAGATGCAATGGCGATTCGCCGACCGCTATGACTTGCAGATGTTGGTGCAATCGGCGCGATCGGTAGCCCGAGGTCCGGTGGCGCGATTAGTGGCCAGCGGCGGGCGCAATTCCCATGATTGGACTCCGGCCAAAGCGGAATTGTTGGATGCGTACGACGCGTCCGGAATCACAGCCGTGTTCATGGAGCCGGAGCAGGGTGGATTCATCGCGGGCCCGAAAAACCTCGCGCTGGCATTGGTGGCGTTTGAACTGGCATGGGTGGATGGCGGAGCCGCGACCGCCAGCCTGGCGGGTTGTCTGGCCCTGTCGCCGATTCACGAGCGGGGCACGCCGGAGCAGCAAACGAAGTACATGCAGTTGGCCGCGCCGCCTCAGGCTGGAGAAAATCGCAAACCCTGGCGCGGAGCATTCTGCCTGACCGAACCCATCCCATATGTGGGCGTGGATACGGGCATGCTCAACGGGAAAATCCGCATCGCCGAGTGGAAAAAAGGAGAAGAACCGGTTCTTCAGGTGGAAAAGCGGGGACGCTTTATCACCAATATCGCGTTCGCCAACTTTGTGACGGCGGCGGTGGATTCGGGCGATCAGCGGATCAAGGGCAGCTGCATGGTGATCCTGGAAGAGGGGGATCCCGGAACTTTTGATCGGGGTACACCCACGCGAAAGCTGGTGCATCAGCTTTCTTCCACCGGCGACCCGATTTTCAGCCTGCGCATACCCGCCAGCCGGATTGTCGGCGGCTACGACGTGAAAGATGGCGTCATCGTGCCCCGCTACAACCACAGCGAGGTCATTGAAGCCGTGTTTCGCCGGACACGGGTGACCGTGGGTGTCATGACTGCGGCGAAGCTGCTCTCTGCGATCGAACCCGTCATTCGGTATCAGCGCGGACGCTTTCGTGGCGCGGAGACGGCAACACCCGGATCTGTGCGGTATGAACTCGGGCTGCAGGCTCGTGAAGACGCGCTCCACCGGCTGGTGGACGTTTGGGCGACCGGCGAGGCCAGCGCATCGCTGGGATTCGCGGCGGCGCGGGCCTTTGATGAACTGGACCCGCTGGAGCGCGAGGCGGAGGCGCTGCTGGCTGCAAAGGGAGCCACCAGCGATAAGGCGCGGGCGAAGCTGCAACGCGAAGCGTCGGAACGGGCAGCAGGTCTGCTCGGCTTGTCAGCCGGCGATTCCCATCGAGCGCAACTGGAAACGGACCCGCTGCTGCGCTTCGTTCTGTTGGATTCGCTGGCCGACGTCCTTTGCCCCGCCACCAAGCTCTGGAACACGGGTTGGGGCGCGCAGATGATGCGCGAAGCGGTCAGCCTGATGGGCGGGTACGGAATCACGGAAGACTGCCCAGGGTTCCTCGGCAACAAGTGGATGGATGCGCAACTGGAAGCGACCTATGAGGGGCCGGAAGCGGTGCAACGGCGTCAACTCTCCATCACCATGACGAACCCGCTTTTCCTGGCGCAGTTTAAGGCCTGGATCAAGGAGATGCGCGGGATTGCGTCCGAGCGTCCCGGCACCGGCGCCTGCGCGCTGGCAACCGCCATGGGAATGTGGCTGTGGACGCTGGAGCGTTTGCAGCATTCGACCGATGCCGACGGCGGGCGTCTATACCAGAGTGCGCGCCAGGGTGTGACGTTCCCGCTGGCCGACGCGCTCTGCTGGTTGCTGGCGGCGCGCTGCCAGATTCTAGACGCGCTCGAGCTGGAGCGGCGTGGACCGAGCGATCCCGCGGTTGCCGAGGGCCTGACTGGACTGGTGAATTTCATGACCGACCTGTGCCACGTGCAGTCGGCGCGGGCCAGTGGAGAAGTGGCTCGCATCTGCGCGGAGTTGGTGTTCGGATACAACCGACATCCGGCGTGGGACGAAGCGGGATACCGGGGCTGCTATCAAGAAGATGAACTGGATTCTCTTGAGGGCATCATTCCGGGCATTGGTTCCTATGGTCTGGATGTGATCGGAAATGACGGTTCGCATCCCAGAAAAGCCGGCCCTTGTGCAAAATGCAATGGAGCCGAGCAGTTTCTGTCTTTGCAAACGAAGCTTTCCACTTGCCTTACCGGTTGCCGGCTATCGAAAGACCGGGCCGCCGAGGCAATTTCGAAGCTCATGATTCCGGAGGCGCTGGACTACCCCGCATGAGCGCCGATTCCTCAGAACCGTCCGCTGCCGTCGATTTACAGAAGATCGATCTGCCGAAGATCGATCTGCCAAAGATCGAGCGGCAGGAGATGAACGTCGATATCGCCTGCGTAGGCTTTGGTCCCGCGACCGGGGGTTTCCTGACAACATTGAGCCACAGCTTGCTGAATCCGGATGGTTCGGTGCGGCTGGAAAGTGCAACGTCTCCCGGGTTGCCCTTGCAGGTAATCTGCTACGAGCGCGCCGACGGGCTGGGGTTTGGAGTCTCGGGCGCGGTTACGCGAGCGCGTGGAATACGCGCCAGTTTCCCTGGCGTCGATCTTGCCGAAATTCCCATGGCGGCGGCGGTTAAGAGGGAGAAGCTCGTATATCTGCTCGATCCTACCGGCGCGAGCCGACGCTCCTTTTCTTTCAAGGTTGCCGACCGGCTGCTGCGCTCGCTTGGCTTCGTTTTCGGACTGAAGCATGATGCCTTCGAACTGCCCTACACTCCTCCATTCATACAGAAACACAATGGCCTGGTGTTGTCGCTTGGCCAGTTCAACCAGTGGGTTAGCGATCAAGTGGCAGCATCGGGCATGGTGCAAATCTGGCCCGGCATGCCGGTCGCGGAACCTCTAATTGAAGGCGAAGCAGTTGCAGGTGTGCGGCTCGCCGATCAGGGAACCGATCTTCACGGGCATCCCGAGGCAGGGTTCACGCCGGGCATGGACTTGCATGCGGCGCTGACGGTGGTGGGCGACGGTCCGGTGGGAGCGGTTGGACGCAAGATCGACGCGCAGCTTGGAAAGCCGGCCGGCCACGAGTCCCGCGAATGGGCGCTCGGCATGAAAATGGTGATCGAACTCCGCGAAGACAGCGGACTGGAGCCCGGTACAGTTCTACATACCATCGGATTCCCTGAACCGGAAATTTTCGGATTCCTTTATGTTCATCCCGATCGGTTGGCTTCGGTGGGCATCTTTATTCCGTCCTGGTTCCGCAGTCCAGTGCGCACGGCCTATCGCTATCTGCAGCACTTTATGCTTCATCCTTATCTGTGGCGATATCTCGAGGGTGGAACCCTGAAGTCGTGGGGAGCGAAGTCGCTGCAGGAATCCGGCCGGCATGGCGAGCCATTTCTTGCGGGCAACGGCTATGCGCGGATCGGCGAGGGTTCGGGAAGCACGAACGTGCTGGCGGGCTCTGGAGTGGACGAAGCCTGGACCACCGGTGTGCAACTGGCGGAAGCGGTCATCGAACTGGCCGGACAAAATCGGCCTTTTAGTCGGGAAAACCTCGAAGCTACTTATGTGCGGCGGCGCCGGGAGAGCTGGGTCGATAAGGAGTCGAAGATCGCGGCCGACGCGCGCAACGGATTCCAGCAGGGCGTGGTCACCGGAATGATCGGCATGGCGGTCGCGGGCTTGACCGGCGGGCGTGTGACGCCAGCTGCGCGTTCAGCCTATCGCAAAATGTCTTCGCTTGAGGAAGCTTACGGATCGCGGACTTCGCCGGCCGAACTGAAACAGATGCAGGAGGAATGCGCCGCCAAGGGCACTTCGCTGCACGACCGGATCATGGACCGCTGTGGTTGGCCGCAGATTCCGATGGATGGCAAGTTGCTCATCTCACACCAGGACGCGCTGCTGATGGGCGGAGGTGTGCAGGCATCGCCGGGCTACGCGAATCATGTGATTTTTCGGCGTCCGGAGCTCTGCCGCGCCTGTGAAACCCAGTTGTGCGTGGAAATGTGCTCAGGACAGGCGATCACACGCGGCGAGGATGCAGTGCCGGCCTTCGATCGCGAGAAATGTGTCTACTGTGGCGCTTGTTTGTGGAACTGCGCGGCCGATGGTGATGGCGCGCAAGGGAATATCGATTTCAAGGCCGGGGCTGGGGGACTGCACTCTGCGCTGAACTGATGGATTGATAAATTAACAGGACTCGAATGACAAACGGATATCACATTGTGGTCTGCGGCAGCGTTGTACCCGACCCGCTGCAAACTCTGGAGCCAATCCAGACCCCGACAGGGCCAGCGCTCAAGAACGAAATGATGCTGCCCGCCGTGCTGGATCCCTGGGCGGCTCATGCCCTGTACGAGGCTGCCAATTTGGCATCCAAGGCCGCAGGCAGCAATAGCAAAGTTTGGCTCGTCAGCGTGGGACCCAAAGCCAAACTCCAGCAGGTGATGATGACGATTGCCCAGAGAGTGAGTTTTGAACTGGTCCCAGTCGATTCCAGCGCCAGCGGCTTTGCCGACGCGCACTCGACCGCCGCACTCCTGGCGGGGACCATTCAGGCTATCCCCGGTCTCGATCGCGCGCGCTTGCTGGTATTCGGCGGATGGGAATCGGCTTCGCGCGGCGCTGGCGCGACCATGCAGTTGGTTGGCGAGCGGCTTGAGATTCTTGACCAGTTTCAGGGTGTCGACCAACTCAGCGTTCAAGCCGACGGTTCGTTCGAAGTGCTGGAGCGGATCGAGGGCGGGCGCCATCAGGTTTCGGTCTGCTCGGGTCCTCCGGCTTTGTTCGGGTGGGCGACCGGTAATCTGCCGGAGCCCCGCAATAATCCCCAAGTTGGAATGGCGAACATGCGCACGGTGATGCCGGCGTTGCAGCGGGCGAAGTCGGTGCCGCTGGCGGATGGTGGATTGCACTTTCTGAGCGCTAGCCCACCGAAACAACAGCGTCAGACACGTGTGGTCAAAGACATGTCGGCCGAGCAGATTGCGCAAGAGATTGCGGAATGGATTGGCAAGTAGACAACGAAACCGGAGATCAAGACTCTGATGTCGAAGAATATTTTATTCCTGGCTCATGTTTCCGAAGCGGGCAACACGCTCCCCAAGGCGTCGTATGACGTTCTGGGCGCCGCTTTGGAGTTGAGGAATCATCTCGACGGGCACTTGACCATCGGCTTGATCGGCGCGGATGTGTCGGCCGCGGCGGAAACAGTTGCTGGCGCTGGAGCCGATCGAATTCTGGCGGTAGCGGGGCCGGACTTTGCGAGCGGACGCTACGCAAGCGATGCCGCGGCAGCGGAAGCAATCTGCCGGTCAGCCGGAGCTGACCTGATTCTCGCGCCTGCAACATCACGGTTCATGCGCGTACTGGCGGGAGTGGCACATCGTCTGAACGGATGTGCGGACACGCATGTCACTTCGCTCGAAGCCGTTAACGGCGAATTGCGTGCCACGCGCTGGCACTATCGGCAGCGGATTGAAGGCGTTATCCGCCGTGATGCGCGGCCCTGGATTCTGTTGCTCGAGTCCGGCTGTGAAGCGGCCTGGGTGAATACCAAGACTAATGGGTCGGCGGGTGCGGCGAAGATCGAAGTAATTCCAGTGACACTTCCGAAAGCGGCCACAAGAACCGTCGTCACCGGCATCCGCTCTCCGAAAAGTGACGTGCAAACCATCCGGCCCGACGCCAACTTGCTGTTTGTGGCGGGCGCGGGCTGGACCAAGAAGCAGGCCGACGGCAAGACCCATGTCGATCAAGCAGAACCTTTGATTCTTGACTTCCTTCGTGTCACGGGCGCGTCCCTTGGCGGCAGCAAGTCGCTGGTGGATCAAAGCGGAGAGAGTCAGGCGGTACTCGGCTTCATGACCCATCTGAACCAGGTGGGCCAGACCGGGTCGACGCCGCGTCATCCCAAGGGTTTGTCCACCTGCTGCCATGGCGAGGAGCCCCACGTTGTGGGCTGGCGCTTCATCAACGAGCGACGTGCCGTGAATCTGGACCCGAACTGTGGATGGGCGCGAGGAAAAGCGGACGTGCTCTACGTGGCGGATGCGTTTGAAGTGGTGGCAAAGTTGAACGCTCTGCTCGCCCAGAGAAGCCGAACCAGCCCCGAACCGGCAGCCCAGGGGGCGTTGGTAAATTAAGCCGCCATCATTGTATTCTCGGGGCGTGCGAAGTTCGCCTGGAAGTTCGCCTGCCCTTGCGCCCCATCGGTCTCCAACGCCCGGATTATTCTTGGGACTGATTATCACCATGGCAGCCGTAGTGGTTTACTCGGTATACACCACGCGACAGATCTCCGGCCTGCGCGAACTGCAGAACAATCTGGTGGACCGCAATCGGAAAGACTCTCTGCAGTTGCTCCGCATCCAGAACGACTTGAACTTGCTAGGGTTGGCGATGCGCGACATGCTGGACAACGATGAGCCCTATCCGCTGACGGCCTGGTCAGCGCAGTTCCAGCGCGTACGGACAGATTTGGACGACGCACTGCGCCGCGAGCGGCAAGTTGCCCCGGTGAATCGGACTGCCGACCAGCAGCAGTACCTGGAGAATTCGGTGGTGCAGTTCTGGGATGCTGCGGATCGAACCTTTGCGCTGGCGCGCGGTGCCAACCAGACGGAAGCCAGGACGCAGATTCGAATTTCGCTCCGATCCCGCCAGGAAACACTCAGCAACGCCGTATCCCGGCTGCTGGTACAGAACAACGAGAGCGAAGAGCAAGCTGCGGCGCGCATTGCGCAGATTTACGACCGCGTCCAGCGCCAGGTCTATCTCTTCCTGACGGCGACTCTGATTGCCATTCTCTTTACCAGTCTTTACCTGATCCGCTCGAATCGGCGATTGTTCGCGCAACTGGCAGCGCTTTCCGAACAGCGCAGCGAACTTGCCCAGAAGTTGATTGCCACCCAGGAATCCACTTTGCGTCACATCTCGCGCGAATTGCACGATGAGTTTGGACAGATTCTGACTGCCGTGGGAATGATGCTGACGCGCGCCGGAAAACATGCTCCGGAAAATTCAGAGCTGCGCGCGGAATTGCATGAAGTCTGTGAAATTACGCAGAGCACGCTGGACAAAGTTCGCAGCCTTTCGCAGGCGTTGCATCCGGTGATGCTCGAGGAAAACGGACTGGAGAGTACGCTCGACTGGTACTTGCCGGTGGTGGAAAGGCAGGCGGGCGTTCACGTATTCTATGAGAAATCGGGCAAATCCTTTCCTGTAGATGGAAACGCTGCCATTCATGTGTATCGCGTGGTGCAGGAAGCCTTGAATAACATGACCCGGCATTCGGGAGCCAAGGAATGCTGGGTGCGTCTGCGATTTCTGCCGCAAGCTTTGGAAATCGAAGTGGAAGATCACGGCCAGGGCTTCGAGGCGCGGGTTGCCAAGCAGGGAATCGGCCTGGTGGCAATGCGGGAACGGGCGGAGTTGATGGGCGGCACGGTCGAATTTCTGCGCCCCGCACAGGATACAGGCGGAAAAGGGACGCTGGTTCGGTTGCGAGTTCCCAGAAAGAAGCTAGAAGCATGATGCGCATGCCGGATAAGATTTCAGTTCTGCTGGTGGACGACCATACTCTGGTGCGCCGCGGGTTCCGTCGCATTCTGGAGGATGAACCGGACATCACGGTTGCCGGCGAGGCTGGTGACGGCCGTGAAGCTATCAAACTCACAGATGAGCTTCATCCGAAAGTGATTGTGATGGATTGCGCCATGCCCGGAATGAACGGGTTGGAAGCCACGCGGCAGATTCTAGGGAAGCATCCGGGGGCTTTGGTGCTCATGCTCAGCATGCATCCGGAGGAGACTCTGGTGCGGCAGGCGCTCGAGGCCGGTGCACGCGGGTATGTCCTGAAGAATGCAGTGGACCTGGAGTTGGGGGCTGCAATTCGGCGCGTCGTGAACGGCGAAACCGTGCTAGATTCCCAACTGAAGCGTCCGGTTGCGCTCAAAGGAAAGCGCAATGCCGGGCTCACGCCTCGCGAGCTCGAAGTGCTGCAAATGATCGTGGATGGCAAATCCAACAAAGAGATCGCTACGGCACTTGACCTCAGCGCCAACACTGTCGCCGTCCATAGGGCCAATATGATGGACGCTTTGGGAACCCACAAGACCGCTGAGTTGGTCGTCTACGCGATCCGCAACGGGCTGGTTGATCTTCCGTGAAAAGCCCTGCCGTGAACGGTCCTGCCCTGAATCGACGGACGTTTCTCTGGGGCATGGCAGGACTGGCTTCGACTTCAGGCTTGCTTCTGGACGCATTCGCAGCTTCTACCGGGCAATCTGTTGACCTCGGGTTCCGGCTGGAGGATGTAACTACCGAGTCTGGAATTCGGTTCCGTCACAACAGCGGTGCTTATGGCGGGAAACTGCTGCCGGAAACGCTCGGCGCCGGTTGCGCTTTTCTCGACTACGACCGCGACGGCTGGCAGGACATTCTGCTGGTGAATGGCGCCGATTGGCCCGGACACCTACGCGAGCATAGATCGGAGCCCAGCACGCTGAAGCTCTATCGCAACAATCGTAACGGCACGTTTTCCGACGTGACCCACAGCGCCGGGCTCGATGTCGAGATGTACGGCATGGGGGTTGCGATCGGAGACTACGATAACGATGGCTATCCCGACATCCTGATAACTTGCGTCGGGCAGAACCGGCTGTTCAAGAACACGGGCAGGGGCACCTTTGTCGATGTTACTAAGTCGAGCGGGCTGGGTGGCCGGCAGGCTATGAGCACATCGGCCTTGTGGTTTGATTTCGACCGCGACGGACTGCTCGATCTTTTCGTTTGTAACTATGTCAAGTGGTCTCCCGAGCATGATGTGTTCTGCAGTCTCGATGGCAAACACAAGTCCTACTGCACGCCCGAAGCCTACCGCGGAGAGACCTGCTGGTTGTTTCACAATCGAGGGAATGGAACCTTTGAAGATGTCACCGCCAGCAGCGGGATTTTCGACAGCAGCTCGAAGTCCCTGGGTGTGGCCATGCTCGACTACGATCACGATGGCTGGCCGGATTTGCTGGTGACCAATGACACGCAGCCCAATAAGCTCTACCGGAACCAGCGCAATGGCACATTCAAGGACGCAGCCGTGGAAGCGGGCATCGCCTTTTCCGCGGAGGGCCGGGCCCGCGCGGGCATGGGCGTAGACGTGGCCGACTTTGATAATTCTGGTAACTCGGGCGTGGCCATCACCAATTTCGATAACGAGATGACCGGGCTTTACCGGTTTTCCGAGGGCGGGAATTATGTGGATGTGGCCATGCAGAGTGGAGTGGGGCAGGCATCGAAAGATAAGTTGGGGTTCGGATGCGTATTCCTCGATGTCGATCTGGATGGCGCACTCGATCTGGCGGTAGTGAACGGGCACATTGACGATACGGTGCGCAACGTCAGCGGCGTTGGTTACGCGCAGCCACCGCAGCTTTTCCTGAACAGTGGAAAGGGAACGTTTGTCGACGTGGCAGCGGAAGCGGGCGGCGGCTTCAGTCAAGCAAAAGTCGGACGCGGTCTTGCCTACGGCGATTTCGATCGCGACGGCGATCTTGATCTGCTCATGACCACCAACCACGGCCCTGCCTATCTCTACCGTAACGACCAGACCGCTGGCAACCGAAGCATTCGGATTCACCTGATCGGAACGAAGTCGAATCGCGACGCGATCGGGACGTCCGTGAAAATCTTTCATGGAAGCTCGATCCAATCCCGACTAGTTAAGGGCGGGTCCAGTTATTTGTCGCAGTCGGAACTGCCCGTAACCTTCGGCCTAGGGAAGCGAGACAAGATTGATCGTCTGGTGATCGAATGGCCGAGCGGCTGGATGGAAGAATACAAGAGCCTGGCAACCGGCCGGGCTTATGAATGCGTGGAAGCAAAAGGAATCACCGTTCAGCCAGGCTTCTAGAGAATGAGCACCCTGCGGCGATTTCTAGAATGAAAGCGATTCGGGCGCAGGCAAGGCGGCCTCCTCTTTGATTCCCTGCCCTTCGGTGATGGCGTAGATCTTGTCGGCAACGACGTCTTTGAAGGTTTCCGTTTTGCCGGTGGGCCAACGCACTTCTACCAGATCAACTTTGGTTGCTGATTCCAGGCCGAAGTGCAGGCGCAGATCGTTCTGCGAGAGATAACTGGCGCCGCCGCACACCTCGTCGAACTGCGTCATTCCTCCCGCATGAATGGTAACGCGCGCTCCGATTGCGGCGCGGTTGCTTTTGGTTCCAACCAGGTGGAAGAGCACACGGTGGTTCGAACTTTTGTTGGTGTTGAGGAATAGCGACGGCGGTTCGCCGACATTGAGGACAACGATGTCGACATTGCCATTGTTAGCAATGTCGCCGAAGGCCACACCCCGCCGGGCTTTCAAGGGCATGTCCGCCAACCCTGCGGCCTTTGAAACCTCTTCGAAGGTTCCGTTGCGCAAGTTACGGTGCAGCAGCATGGGCTGGGCATAACCGGCGCTCCCCTTCACTGCGTCCATCTGCGGATAGACGTGCCCTGTGGCCACGAACAGATCGAGCCAGCCGTCGTTCTCCATATCAAAGAAACTTGTGCCCCAGCCGAGGTAGGGAAGGCTTGGCTGCCCGAGATGAGACTGCATCGCTACATCTTCGAATCCTCGCGTCCCCTGGTTTTTATAAAGAGTGTTGGGCTGGTCGGCAAATTCGGTGACGAATATGGAGAGGCGTCCGCTGTGATCGTAGTCGCCCCAGGTCACGCCCATGGAGCCAAGTGCCTGACCTTCACCGTTCATCGCGACGCCTGCAACCATGGCTTCGTCGGTAAACGTTCCGTTGCGATTGTTGTGATAGAGATGATTGGGAGTGGTGTCATCGGCGACAAACAGATCGGGCCAGCCGTCGTTGTCGTAATCGCCCCAGGTCGCACCCAGTCCGTAGTATCTGTCGGGATCGTCAACCCCAGCTTTCTTCGAAACTTCTTCAAACGTGCCATCGCCGCGGTTGTGGTAGAGCAGATCGGTTTCGCCCTCCATGCCCCACGGTCCGCACTGCACTGGCGCGCCTTTGAACTGACAGAACTTGGTGGAGCCGAAGGCGGGCAGGTTGTTCATGTCGACGTGAACATAGCGCGAGACGAATAAATCGACGTTGCCGTCGCGGTCGTAGTCGGCCCAGGCCGCGCCCGTGGAGAAGCCGCCACCGCGCACTCCAGCCTTATCGGTCACGTCTTCGAAAGTGCAATTGCCTTTGTTGCGATAAAGCGCGTTGCCCCCGTAGCCGGTGACGAAGAGATCGAGGTTGCCGTCATTGTCGAAGTCGGCGACGGCGACGCCCATGCCCCAGCCTTTGCGGGTCAGTCCGGCTTTTTCGGTGATGTCGGTGAACTTGAGGTTTGAATCCTGATGCCAGAGCGTGACCAGAAGATCGCCGCCCTGCTGCTTGTAGCGATCGACCGTCGAACCGTTCACCATCACGATGTCGAGTTTGCCGTCATTGTCGCAGTCGAACAGGCCGATGCCGCCACTCATGGATTCGATGACGTAGTGTTTTTCGGGCGAGGAGATGTGGGACGCGGTCAGCCCGGCCTGAGCCGCGATGTCGCGAAAGACTGGAACGGGTGCGGTGAGTTTGTAGAGTGGCGACTTTTTTTCTATTTGCACGGGCGGGATTTTCGCCGGTGGCCCCATGGGCCCTTGTGGCTGGGTCTGCGCGGGCAGCAGGCCGGTCAAGGCGATCCACAAGATGGCAATCTGTCCGGCCCGCATGCAGAGTGATTGTAGCGCGGACTGTGGGCCGGCACTCCGCCAAACTTTGGCATCGGGTATCCACGCTGCGGGCTTCGCCCGCTGGACGGACGAATGCGCCCGTCCCTACGCGACAATTTCTTGTGCTAGTCTGACTTTCCATGACCCAGGATTCGGCGCATCCCAAGCACTTTCTTTCCGACAAGGTTGAGCATTTTAGCGAGTCTGTGATTCGCGAGATGACGCGGCAGGCGATGCAATATGACGCGGTCAATCTGGCACAGGGGTTTCCCGATTTCTCCGCTCCGGCCGAAATCAAGCGCGCCGCGCAAGAGGCGATCGCCGCCGACATGAATCAGTACGCCATCACCTGGGGCGCGAAGAGCCTCCGGGCGGCGATTGCCCGGAAGATGCAGGCATGGCAGGGGATAGAGGTCGATCCGGAAAAAGAAATCGTGGTGTGCTGCGGCTCGACCGAAGCGATGATCGCAACGCTGCTGGCGGTGTGCAATAAGGGCGATGAGGTTGTAGTCTTCGAGCCCTTTTATGAAAATTATGGGCCGGATTCGATTCTGAGCGGCGCCAAGCCGCGCTTTGTCAGTTTGCGGCCGCCGCAAAAAACGGGCGGAGAATGGACGTTCGACGAACAGGAATTGCGCGAAGCGTTCCAGCATCAAACAAGTCAACACCACACCAAGGCGATCATTGTTAACACGCCCAATAACCCTACCGGCAAGGTATTCAGCCGGAAAGAACTGGAACTGATTCGGGATCTGTGCGTGGAATATAACGTGCTCGCCATCACCGACGAAATCTACGAGCACATTCTTTACGAAGGATCGGAGCACATTTCGCTGGCGGGCCTCGATGGCATGCGCGAGCGTACGATCACGATCAACGGGCTATCGAAAAGCTACAGCGTGACGGGGTGGAGGGTGGGCTGGGCAGTTGCGCCTCCGGCCATTACGAACGCGATCCGCAAGGTGCACGACTTTTTGACCGTGGGGGCGCCCGCGCCGTTGCAGGAAGCCGGAGCGGCGGCATTGAGCCTGCCTGCCAGCTACTATCGCGAACTGGCTGACCGATACCGCACTCGGCGCGACCATCTGATTCCGGCGCTGGAGAAAGCCGGGTTCGTTTGTCACCGTCCGCGAGGCGCGTACTACGTGATGACGGACATCAGTGGCTTTGGGTTCGCGAACGACGTGGAGTTCGCGGCTTACCTGGTGAAGGACGTGGGGATTGCGTGCGTACCGGGATCGAGTTTTTACAAGCATCCGAAAGACGGATCCCATCAGGTACGTTTCGCCTTCTGCAAAAGGCCTGAGACACTGGATGAGGCGGCGCGGAGGCTGGAAAAGCTGAGACGAAAGTAGCGCAAAATCCACAGCAAACTGCGCTATACTTCGCCTCAACACTGAAATATTTCCCGAAAGCGAGTGGCGCCCATGTCGGTGAAGATGGTGGAAGAGGTATCTGAGCAGGTTCCGGCTGAAGATTTTCAAGCGCTGGAAGAGAAAGTTTATCGCACCATTGAGTTGTATAAGGCCGCCAAGGAAGCGCGGGCTACGGCCGAGCGCGATGCCAAGCGGCTGCGTGAACAACTGGAAGAACGCGAAGAAGAAAACGAAACCATGCGCCGGGAACTGATCCAATTGCGCAAGGATCGCGAGGACATACGGGGGCGCGTGGAAAAAATGTTGAACCAGATGGACAGCGTAACGCGGGAGCAGGCGGCGAGCTGAACGGGAGCCGCGAAGGCGAGGGCGGGAATCCGCCAAGGAGTGACATGGCGACTGCGAGCAAACAACCTCCGACCGATACCTCGACCAACCCGGGCAGTGTGCGGGTCGAAATTTTCGACCAGGTGTATAACCTGCGGGGCTCGGACGCGAGCTATATTCTGAAACTGGCCGAGTACGTGGACGGCAAGATGCGGGCGGTATCGCAGCAGACGGCAACCGTCGATTCGGTGCGGCTGGCCGTGCTGGCAGCGCTCAATATCGCGGATGAATATCATCTGCTGAAGCGGCGGCTGGAGAAGCCTTTGCCGGATGCGCAGCAACGGGCCAGCAAACTGGCGAGCGCGCTGGACGAAATTTTACAAGATAACCGGCGCACTGGCTAAAGTCGACCGTAACCTGGGGTTCATCTTCCAAACATATTGGCAGTGCGAATGCCAGCAAACTTCTTGCCAACTATTTTGCGTTTTCCTCTTGCGAATTTCTTCGCAGTTTCCTAGCATCCAAAGTGAAAGCCGACCTGCGGAGTTGGTGATGGTGGCAACCGATTTTTGAACCAACACCGAATGAACGGGGACTCGACTCGCAAAAAGATCCGGTGTGCTATGTTCCGTCATGCGGAAAAGCCTAATGGGTCGCGGCGGGTTCCCACCGTCTGAGACGGGTTCATTCTCGGCCCACCACACGGCCC
>Ga0209415_10008533_pt1 | contig 17762 bp, 9 predicted proteins | sample PeaSoiSIISIP2007_FD_187696 | JGI IMG/M metagenome (GOLD analysis project Ga0209415, IMG submission 187696) | Peat soil microbial communities from Weissenstadt, Germany - SII-SIP-2007 (SPAdes) (version 2) | ecosystem: Environmental > Terrestrial > Soil > Wetlands > Peat | place: Germany... | reverse complement strand
TCGCAAGCCTTTGTCGTCCCGATTCCGAATCGGGATTTCGACAAAGGGGGTCGACAAAGGGGGGTCGACAAAGGGGGGTCGACAAAGGGGGGCGACAAAGGCTCCAACCGAATGAGTGAACTGCACCCGAGCTCTGAGAGCCCCGCCCCTTATGGACGACGAGCCTGAAATCAGCGCGGGCGAGCCGTGGAGCGCGTTCTATGTCACCGGGGGCACGTTGCGGCCCGACGCCGCCTGTTACGTGGAGCGCGGAGCGGACAAGGAACTGCGCGAAGGACTGCTCCGGGGGGAGTTCTGCTATGTCTTGACCTCGCGGCAGATGGGGAAGTCCTCGCTCATGGTGCGCGCGGTGCGGGAGCTGCGGCAGGAAGGGGTCGCGGTGGCGGTGCTGGACCTGACGGCCATCGGGCAAAACCTGACGATCGAACAGTGGTATGACGGGCTGTTGTCCCGCCTGGGCCAGCAACTGGACCTGGAAGGAGAGCTGCTCGAGTTCGGCGAGGCGCATCCCGAGTGGGGGCCGCTGCAGCGCTGGATGACCGCGATCGAGCGGGTCGTGCTGCACCGGCTCTCCGGCAAGGTGGTCGTCTTTGTCGATGAAATCGATGTGGTGCGCAGCCTGCCGTTTTCCACCGACGAGTTTTTTGCCGCGATCCGCGAGTGTTACAACCGCCGTTCGCGGGAGCCGGCTTTTCAACGGCTGGCCTTCGGCCTGCTCGGCGTGGCCACCCCCAACGATCTCATCCGTGACACGCGCACGACCCCCTTCAATATCGGGCGCCGCATCGAGCTGAACGACTTCACCGCGCTCGAGGCGGCGCCGCTGGCCAGAGGTCTGGGCACCGACGAGGCCTCCGCCCAGGCGCTGCTGGCGCGCGCGCTCTTTTGGACCGGGGGGCATCCTTACCTGACCCAGCGTCTGTGCCGCGCCTTGGCGGAGGGGCTGCGTCCCGCCACCGATGAGGCCGTGCCGGGCAAGGCGGTGCCACCGCTCCTGCCGCGGGTCCAGGCCGTGGACCGCCTGGCAAACCAGCTCTTCCTGACTCGGCAAGCCCGCGACCGGGACGACAACCTGATCTTCGTGCGCGAGCGCATCCTGCGCAGCGAGGTGGACGTGGCCGGACTGCTCTATCTTTATCGCAAGATCCACCTCGGGCAGCGGCTGGCCGATACCGAGACCAATCCGCTGGCCTGTGTCTTGCGCCTTTCGGGAATTGTGCGGGGCGTGAACGGGATGCTCGTGGTGCGCAACCGCATCTATGCGCGAGTCTTCGATGAGGCCTGGATCCGGACCAACATGCCCGAGGCGGAGGTGCGCCGCCAGCGCGGGGCCGGGCGAAAGGGGATGGTTTATGGGTTTGGCATCGCGGTGGTTCTCCTGGCGGCCTATATCTTCCTCGGCCCTATGGTCACGCGCCACAACGAAACGCGGCTGGCCCGGCGCAGCGCCGCAAGCATGGCGCTGGCCTACCAGCATATCGGGGCTTACCAGGACGACTTCCAGAGCACGTTCGAAATGGTTCTCGGCGGCACGGTCGTTGAGGTCTCCGGCTCCGGCTCGCTCATCTTCGAGGCGCCCGACCGCGTCAACCTTGCCCTGCGGAGCGATCTGTGCGCGCCGGGAGTTGAGCTCCGGTTTCTGCGCAACGGCCCGCGCTTCTGCCTGTATGTCCCCTCGGCGCAAGCCTACCTCGAGCCCCGCGAGCGCCTCGAGGGTCCGCCCGGCCCCGGGCCTTTCGGCCCAGAGCCGGGAAGACCGCCTCCCTACGGACGGTTCCGGGGCCGGGCGGCCCGTTCGCCCTTCGACTTCGACGTGCCTCGCCGGTTGGCTCCCCAGCTTGGCGCCATGCGGCTGCTGCCACTCTACCGGCTGCTGTTGAGGAGTTCGGGCTCGGAGCGTTTTCCCAGCGGCGCGCACAACATTGAGTTTGGCGGCCATGCGAATGTGGACGGGGAGTCGGCCTACATCATCAATTGGAAACAGGAAGCCCGCACCTTTCTGCGGCCGTTGCACTTGCCCGATCCCCCCCCGGAAGGAACGCTGATTCCCGTCACTGCCTGGGTCAGCAGCACCCGCCACCTGGTCCTGCGGCTCAAAATGGAACTCTCCTCGCCGTGGGCCGAGGAGTTGCTCGGCGAAGGCCAGACTCTGCCCGTGACCGGCCTGACGCTCACCGAATCACACCGTTATATCCAGACCGCGCCGGTGGCCGCGCCGGCGGAGGCTTCGCGTTTCGAACCGCCAGCCGAGGCCAGGCGGGTCCAGAGCCTCGATCTGCCGCCGCCCAATCTGCTGGCGCTGGCCTCCCCGCAACGCGAGTTCCTGAAGGCCATTCCACGCCGCTTGCCCCAAGCACCGCCGGAGATGATCGACCTGACGCAATTCTACAATGCAGCGATGGCCCAGAGCTGGCACCCCAACCCGTTTCTTACCAACAACACCCTCGGCATCCTGCCCTGCGGCCTGCTCCAGTTCGGGGAGGTCGCTTTCGATGTGCGCGGTATTGTCCAGCTTGCCGGCCGCCGCTTGAAACAGGCCGGCGGACAATACCCTGAGGAGATCACGGGCATCAAGGTCGCCCAAACCTGCCGGCAGCTTCACTTCCTGCACGCCTGCGGATGGAGCTCCCCTGACGGCAAGCGGATCGGCTCTTATATCGTGCATTATGCCAATGACTTGAAACACGTCATTCCCATTATCTATGGAGAAGACCTGCGGGATTGGAACGCGGAGGGCGACCACTCGACCGAGGTCAAGCGGGCGGCTCTGGTCTGGAACAACGTCAACAAGGCCGGACTGCCGGTGCGCCTGTTCCGCACCACGTGGGTCAACCCCATGCCCGAAAGCGAGATTCGGACGCTGGATTATCGCTCGGAGATGGCCGAAGCCGCGCCTTTCCTGATTGCCATCACGGCCGACCACTAGGCCGGATTGATGGATTGGTGGATTGATGGAGGGCGCGGTGTTGGGGCTTGGTGGCAGCGCTCCCTGAATCCCGCGGGGATTTCCGGCCAGGCAGGAGGGGTCTGGCTTCGCCGTCCGGCAGGTCCCATCAATCCATCAATCCACCGATCCACCAGTCCACCAATCCCTTGAACATCCGCGCGGCGAACGTGTCGAACCCACCAGCCCCACGCCGGGTTACGGCAGGCCCGCGGGAGCGGCAAGCTATTCTGCTTGCCAACCCCGGGGGCAAGAATGCAAGCTTGGCCAGCCGCATGAACAAAAGCGAAGTCCATTCGGAGAGAAGAAGATTTGTCCTGGTGATCCTGCCGTGGATCGTGGCGGCAGCAGCGTTGCTGGTTTATTTGGCGACGCTCGACCATTGGGTGTCGCTCAACAGCCTCCTGGCGGTGGCCAAGCTCTCCGGTTGGACCTGGCAACCGGAGTTGACCGGCCCGTTGTACTGGGCGCTGACCTTCCCGTTGCGGTGGCTGCCGCCTCAGACGATTCCCGTGGCCGTGAACCTGTTTTCGACGGCGTGCGCGGTGTTGACCCTGGCCCTGCTGGCGCGTTCGGTCGCGCTGCTGCCCCACAACCGGACCCAGGACCAACGCGAACGCGAGAAGAGCGAATTCTCCCTTCTCTCGATTCGGGGCGCCTGGCTGCCCCCGGTCCTGGCCGCGGTAGTGCTCGGCCTGCAACTGACGTTCTGGGAGGATGCGACCTCGGGCTCCGGACAAATGGCGGACCTGGCGACCACGCCCTTTGCCAATCACTGCGAGATGCTCGACCTGTTGCTCTTCGCCTACGTGCTGCGCTGCCTGCTCGAGTTCCGCGTCAGCGACCGCCAGTCGTGGATGTCGCGCGCCGCTTTTGTTTACGGCCTGGGGATGACCAGCAATTGGGCGATGACCGCCCTGCTGCCGCTGTTCGCCATCGCCGTCATCCGGTTCAAAGGGCTGAGTTTCTTCAATACCCGCTTCCTGGTCCGCACCACCCTGTGGGGCCTGGCCGGGTTGTCCTTCTTTTTTCTGCTTCCGGCGGTCCAGAGCCAGGCGGATATCTCCCGCGTGCCGTTTTGGGGCGCGTTGACCGCCAGCCTGGGCTTTCAAAAAGCCACCCTCGCCTCCATCCATGCCTACTTCACTTTCGCCAAGGAGCAGGCTCTGCTCCTGACCGTGACTTCGTTGGTCCCCATCTTTCTCATCGGACTGCGCTGGAGCCCCGCTTTTGGCGATAGCAGCCGGGCCGGCGTCTGGTTGACGACCTTGACGTTTCAGGCGGTGCAGGCGGTCTTGCTGGCGGCGTGCGTTTGGCTGGCGCTGGACCCCAAGTTGAGCCCGCGCAACAGCGGGTTTTCCATGCCCTGTTTCACGGTGTTCTACCTCGGCGCCCTGAGTGTCGGCTACTTCAGCGGTTACTTCCTCCTGGTCCACGGGCGCCCGGCTCGCGGCTCGCGCAAGCCGTTTTCGCCCACGCTCGTCAACCGCGCTGTGGTTTGGGCCGTCTGGCTGCTGCTGCCGATCGTGCCGGCGCTCCTGGTGTGGCGCAACCTGCCGCAGATGCGCCTCACCAACGGCCCCATGCTCAAACAATTCGCCGCCCTGCAAGCCGAGGCGCTCCCGCCCCAAGGCGCCGTCCTGCTTAGCGACGACCCACGGCCGCTCAGTCTGCTCCATTCCTATCTCGCCGGGACGGGCAAGGGCCAGGAATACGTCTTTGTCGATACCGCCTCGCTCCAGATGCCCGAGTATCATCGCTTCCTCAGGAAGCAATACTCCGACCGCTGGCCGGTCACCATGCCCCGGAACGCTCAGCAGCTCGTCTCCCAAACCTCGCTCATGCGCCTGGCGGTGGCGCTGGCCCTGAGCAACCAGGTGTATTACCTGCATCCGAGCTTTGGCTATTACTTCGAGGTTTTCGACGCCGAACCTCACGGCCTGGTTTACAAGCTGACGCGGTGCTCGACCAATTCTCTGCTGGCCGCGCGGCCCGCCAAGGGACTGCTCGAGGCAAACGAGTCCTTCTGGACCAGGACCGACCACGCCATCCTCGAGCCCCTGGCTGCCGCCCTCTTCACCCACGCGCAACCCGCCTCCGAAGGCTGGATGCACAGGCTGGCCGAGCGCGCCTACTTGAAGGAGATGCGGAACCGGGATGCAACCGTCCTGGCGAGCTTTTACTCCCGCGCGCTGGATTATTGGGGAGTCCAGGAGCAGAAAGCGGGCCACTTGAAAGCGGCGGCGGTCCGTTTCCAGCGGGCGCTGGATTTGAATCCGCAGAACCTGGTGGCGAAGGTAAACCTCGATTGCAACCGGGGCCTCGGGGCCAACCCCACCGGTGTGCGTCTCCCCGGAAAGTCGGTCGAAGAACTCTTCGGCCAGGTTCGGAACTGGGACCTGGCGCTGAGCCAAAACGGCCCGTTCGACCAACCGATTTGCTGCTACGAACAAGGTCTGGCGTTTGCCAAAGGCCGGCTTTACCGGCAGGCAGCTCAAGAATTTGCGCGAGCCAAGGCCCTCCTGCCCGATGACCTGTCCCCCGCTCTCTGGCTGGCGAGGATGGACATCCTGCGCGCCTTGCCTGAGGAAGCCCTCTTGGTCCTCCAGGAAATCCACGAGCGCACCCCGAAAGTCGAGGTGACCCGGACCAACCTTACGGACCTGCTCCTGGTCGAAACGGCCGCTTACCTGACCAAAGGAGATGTCAAAGGCGCCGAAGGGGCCGTCCGCTGGGCGCTGGACAAGTATCCCGGGGATGAAGCCCTCTGGGCCACTGCCGCGCGCGTGTACCAGAGCTACGGCATCCTTTCCAACGCCGTCACCTGCGTCCAGGCCGCTCTGAAGAAGGCTCCGGACGATGAGAACCTGCTGGTTATGGCGTCGCAGGTCTATATGAGCGCCAATCTCTACACCAATGCCGTCGCGGTCATCGGCGCCGCGCTCGACAAGCATACCGCGGACGATCTCGCCAAGCAGTTCCTGCTGGCGACCGCCGCCCAGATTGACATCAACGCCGGCTCCTTCTCCAACGCCGTCGCCCATATCGACCGCCAGCTCAAGCTCAACCCCAACAACCCGCAAGCCCTGGTCTCGAAGGGATATGCCTGCCTCCAACTTGGCGCTCTGGATCAGGCCGCCAACTTGCTGACTCAGGCCATGGACATGGAAACCAACAACACCCCGGACCTCCGCACTTACGCCCGCTTGAACCGGGCGGTGACTTACTTGCGCGCCGACAAACTCGACTTGGCGCAACGCGATTACGAAACCCTCAAAAAGAGCTTCCCCGCTGCCTACCCGGTCTATTACGGCCTCCAGGAGATTGCCTACCGCAAGAAAGACACCAACACCGCCGTCCTCAACTGCCAGCTCTATCTGACCAACGCCCCGCCCGACACCTACGAACACCAACTGATCAGCAACCGCCTCCAAGAGCTGAGGCCGGCCCCCCGCTAAGCCACCGTGCAAAAGCAACTTCGGTGCTTTGGGCGTAGTTTTAACAAACTGCCTTTGCTTGGCGTCAAGAGCGTGGAGCGTCGGAGCGTAGAGCGTGAGGGCCTCGTAGCCACGCCCCACGCTCCACGCTCCACGCTCCACGCTCTCACGCTCCACACTCCGCCCCGGGCATTCAGACCTCGGAATTTGGTCTTGCACGAGCCCTAAGCCGCCATGCGGGTCACACATGTCATTACACGGTTAATCGTCGGCGGCGCGCAGGAAAACACCATCGCCTCGGTCTTGGGCCTGCGCCAAAAGCCGGCCCTCGAGGCCGACCTGGTCTCCGGTCCCGCCCGGGGCCCGGAAGGGTCCCTCGAGCCGCTGCTGGCGCCCTGCTCCGGACTGCTCACGATCCTGCCGGAGTTGGTCCGGCCGCTGGACCCGTGGACGGATTGGCTGGCGTACCGCCGGCTGGCGGAGTTGTTCCGCGCGCGCCGGCCGGATATTGTTCACACGCACAGCGGCAAGGCGGGCCTGCTCGGCCGGCTGGGCGCCGCGCGCGCCGGCGTGCCCATCATCGTCCACACCATCCATGGACCTTCGTTCGGCCCGTTCCAGGGCCGGCTTGCCAATTTGCTGTTCCGTTCCGCCGAACGCCACGCCGGCAAGGTCACCACCCATTTCGTCGTCGTAGCCGACGCCATGGAGCATCAATACCTGGCGGCCGGCATCGGGCGTCCTGGCCAGTACACGAAGATCCTGAGCGGTTTCGACCTTGACCCATTCCTGGCCGCGGCCAACGACCTCGAAGTGCGCGCGCGATTCGGGCTCTCACCCGAAGACATTGTGGTCGGCAAGATCGCGCGCCTTTTCAAGCTCAAGGGCCACGATGATCTGCTCGCGGCCGCGCCGGGGCTGGTCCGAGCCTGTCCCCGGCTCAAGTTCCTGCTCGTGGGCGACGGTCAATGGCGCGCTCGTTTGGCGGAACGCGCGAGCGCCCTGGGCGTGGAAAAGCACTTTCTCTTCACCGGACTGGTTCCCCCCGAAACCGTTCCCGCCCTGCTCGGAATCATGGACATCGTGGTGCATCTGTCCCGGCGCGAGGGACTGGCGCGCGCGCTGCCCCAGGCCCTGGCGGCGGCGCGGCCCATCGTGGCCTGGGATTGCGACGGTGCCCGGGAGGTTTGCCTTGACAATGAAACCGGCTTCTTATTGGCTCCGGGCGACATGGCCGGCCTGAGCGAGCGTCTTCTGCGCCTGGCCCAGGATGCCGGTTTGCGCCGGCGCCTCGGTCAGTGCGGACGCCAACTGGTGCAGCCACGATTTGCCCGTCAGCGGATGGTCGACGAGCTCTACGCCCTCTATTTGCGATTAGCGGAGCGCCGCCCCGGCGCAACATGACCTTCCCGTTCAACGCCTATCTCCTGGCGGCCGTGGGCGCTTGGGCCACGGTCCTGGCGACCCTGCCGCTGTGGCGCAAGTGGTGCCTGCGCGCCGGTTTGATGGACGACCCGGGCGAGCGCAAGATCCATGACCAGCCGATCCCGCTGGCCGGCGGACTGGCGGTGATGACCGGCCTGGTGGCGCCCACGCTCCTGGCCTGGCTGGCGCTGTCGTGGCTCGGCCTCGGCAGCGGCCTCCAGGTCATCCTGCCGCCCCTCCATCCCTCCGCCTCCGCCAACGCCCCCCGATTCCTGCTCGACTCCTACGCGGCCTCTCTCTTGAGGCACGGCTTCAACCGTCGCGGCGTCGAGTTGGCCGGAATCCTGGCCGGCGCGTTTGCCATCCTCGCCCTCGGCTGGCTGGATGACAAATACGAATTGCGCCCGCGCACGAAATTCGCCGGCCAGCTCGTGGTCGCCTCTCTGGTCGCCCTCAGCGGGGCTCGCATCACGCTGTTCGTCCCCAGCCTGCTCTTCAGCTATGCCATCACCATTCTGTGGATCCTCGTCCTCATCAATGCCTTCAACTTCATGGACAACATGAACGGCCTTTGTGCCGGTCTGGGCGCCATCGGCGCGTGGTCCTTCGCCGCGCGCGCCGCCGCTCAGGGCCAATACCTCGTCGCCCTGATCGCCCTGCTCACCTTCGGCGCCCTCCTCGGGTTCCTGCCCTATAACTTCCCCCGCGCTCGCGCCTTCCTGGGCGATGCCGGCAGCCACCTCGTCGGCTATCTCCTGGCCGTCCTGGCCATCCTCCCCCACTTCTACACCTCTCAACGGCACGGTTCGCGTTCGGTGGTCCTCATCCCCCTGTTCGTCCTGGCCGTACCCCTGCTGGACCTCGTCTGGGTCGTCCTCCTGCGCTGGCGTCTGGGAAAGCCCTTTTTTCAGGGAGACACCAACCACCTCTCCCATCGCCTCGTCCGCCTGGGCCTCAGCCCGACCCAGGCCGTCCTGCTGATCTGGCTCGCCGCCGCCTTCTGCGGGCTCGCTTGCCTGCTCTGAGTCACCCCTCAGAACCCCAGGTCCGGGCCGGGGTGCGTCGCCAGGCCGATCTGTTCGGTGCTCCCATGGCGGCCGTTATACCAGAGCAGCCAATTGCGGCCGTCGAAGATGACGCTCGGCTTATAGCAGGCGTCCTGGTCCCAGGCCTCGGGAGTGGGGCTGATGATCGGGTTGGCGGGGTGGCGCTGCCAGTCAGTGAGGCCATCCAGGGAGCGGGCGAGGCCGATCTGGGCGTGGTCGATGTCGCGGAAGCCGATGTAGAACATATAGTGCCAGGGGCCGTGGCGGACGATGTTGCAAGCGGTCACTTTATATCGCTCCCAGGGGTTCTTTGGGTCCGCCTTGAAAACGGGAGTGCCGGCCTGCTTGCTCCAGGTGTCCCCGTCGGGGCTCGTGGCGTCGCCGATTGCGTCCGGTTCGTACTGCTCGCCGCCCGAATACCACATGCGAAAGAGCTTGGCCTGGTCGTCCCAGAGCACGTCCGGGCACATAACGGCGGCCTTCTCCCACGGCCGGTCGGGTGAGAGCACGGGCCGTTTGCTCGCGCGCTTCCACGAGAGGCCGTCGGCGCTGGTGGCATGGCCGATCCAGGACTGGCCGCGCGCCTGGCCGGTGTACCAGAGATGATAGCCGCCCGGCCTTTTCACCACCGCAGGGCGGTTGAGCTCAGCCTCCCAATCGGTCTCGGGGTTTGGCGCCAGCACGATGCGCGGCTGGCTCCACTGGACGCCGTCACCGCTCTCCACCAAGGCAATGCTCTTCCTGGGCCGCCAGGAAAACCACATCCGGTAGCCGTCGCCCTCTCGCAGGACCGCGACATCGAAACAGGTCCCCAGGCCCCCGCCGAGCACGGGGTTGGCGCTCGATTTGATCCAGCCCGAGGCAGTCTCCCGGGCCGGGAGAGCCTCACCGGCCGCCAGGAGCAGCGCTGGCGCTAATACCGAGGCCAGAAAAACAAAACAGACTCGCAATGTCTTAGGAGCCTCTCGAAATATCCCGGTGCCGGCCCAATTGTTATGGAGTGCGGTGGCAAGCGAAGCGCGACACCGCTTTGGCCTCGGAGGAAAAGCACCGTCGCCGCTTCGCTCTGCCGGCGCACTCCATAAGGGCGCGGTCGCCATCGACAGGTACTTCAGCAGCCTGTTAGTTGGGCAGGGCATGGCCGATGGCTACAGACGTGATCTCAACATTGTAATTCGAAGGCTCCTGATCAACATGCTGACTGCAATCTAGCCACCAATAGTTCCAGCAGCAAGGGGATCTCGGCAGAAGGAGCCGGCTGGGGCCGCATTTGGCCGAATCTCCTAACCTTGGCGCTCGCTTCAACACGAAAACCGTGAAAACGGTTGATAGGTGCTTCAACAAACTCCCAGCCCGGACATTTCAGAAGCGCCGTGAATAGCCTGCCACCACGATGAAATCAGCAAATGCGCCCGCGGAGGAGTACTTGGTCGCTTCAAGGTTTCGCTCGACCGCCACAGGGATGTTGAGGCTCAGCGTGTTCTTGCCGAAAACCCAGTTCAAACCGGGATCGATATAGGCTGCATAACCAGCCCTGCGAAATCCATCGCTGCTTCCGATCAGGTCATTCACGGGAATCCCATCGATCCGGCCACCGAGGCTGAAGGACAGCGCCTTCGCCAGCCAGATGACATAGGAGAGCCCGGCCCGGCCGAGGTATTGATCCGGAATTGAATTGACAAGGGATGATGTCGGGGAGGGTCTCTGGGTCCCGTTCACATCCTGCGGGTTGATCAAATAGAACCCATCGACATATCCATAGAGGTTCCGCGCCAGTTTTTGGAAGCCCTGGATCTGCGCGACAATGCCCCAACCCCCATCGCCGGGTTGGGCGGCAATATCTACCGGGCGGAGGAGGACCTGGCCGTTGGCGGTGTAGAAATTCTCGGTGGCCCTGTCGTCGCCGGTTGGAAATTTCACCCCCAAACCGAGATTGAGGTTCCCATTTGGATGCTCGGGCGGATTGAGGAGCCAAGCATTCCCCACCAAGCGAAGGTCTCCCAGCCCGCCGGATGACCCGCTGTGGCGCCGACCGTCGTCATTGATAAGCGAAAAATCATCATGCTCGAAGGGTAACGTTAGACTTAGGCTGAAACGAAAATCAAGGGCGTAGGTAGCGCTGAGATCGAACGAGTTCACCGTGTTCCGGCCTCCGACGGCGTGAAGTTGGGGCTGCTGCTCAGTCCCAGCGAAGACGTTCTCGGCGTGAAGAAAACGGTACGAGACGCCAGCCTCACACTGGCCTGGCTGCAGATAGGAGATCCCTTCCGCGCCGAGGCTGAGCGAAACATAATGCGCGGGGATGCATCCCTGTGAACAGGCTTTGGATCCCATCCCCAGAATGCAAACAGCGCTTGAGGAAACCAAAATAACCATGCTAAACCCGATTCCCGCCGATGCGTTGAAGATCATAATAATCCGAGGTTCGTGCGTGAGGTAAAGCTGAGGGAACCTCGACGAGGGGTTCCCTGTTCTCTAAAAAACATTTCAGGAAGTCATCCCGATCTCATGGCCGGTCACGGTCGCTCAGTGGAGAGCCGATCCGCAGTTGGTGCGGCTCTCGGCAGAATGTTTGGACCGAGCCGACGCACGGGTTCGGCAGCTTCGAACTGCCGGCGCATTTCCTCGGTGGGCAGTTCGGCCAGGATTTGCCGCGCACTGGCGCGCGCCTCTGAAAGGAGCGCGTCATCGCCCGCGGTTGCGAGCAGGGTGGTAGCAGCGCGCAGAAACAAAGCGGGATCGCCCATGGCGCGCGCCAGTTGCACGGCGTTGCGCAGGTCGACAATAGCTTCGGTTTTGCGCCCCAGAGCCACGAGGGCCTGGCTGCGGGTTTCCAAACCGGCGGCGACGTATTTTCTGCGGGCGTGCTTGCGGCTCTCCGAAATGGCCTCCTCGGCCCAACTTAAAGCGCCGGACCAGTCGGCGCGGGCATAAGCCAGTTCCGCGCGGGCCTGTCTCAATCGCAACTCCCAAAGCCACTGGTGCCAGCCGCCGATTTGGGCCACCGCCGCCCTGCTCTCCTCCAGCATACGTTCGGCGCGGACGATTTCGCCTCGACGAGCGAAGTTGAACACCAAATCCAGGCTGGCGCTCACCAGGGAAGCACCGAACCCGGAGGAACGCGCGCGGTCCCTGGCTTCCTCCGCCAAGGCTTCATTTCCGCGGAAGTCGAAAAGCTCGAGGTGAAAACCGGCGGACATGGCCATGCTGCGCGCCAGGAAGGTCCAAACTTCGTGTTTTAATCCCAACTGCCTGGCCTCATCGAATACGCGCGCCGCCTCCGCGTACCGTCCGCACGCGGCAAGGGCCAAGCCGAGGTGGGGGTGCCCAAAAGTGGCGGCGAACATGTCGCCCAAGCTGCGAAAGGCCTGTACGGACTCACGGGCGCGTGCCAGGGCTTCGGTCGTGCGTCCCTGCCAGTAGAGGGTCAATGGATAATTGGCCAAGGCTGCCGAACAGAACCCGCCTCCCGTTGCCAGCGCGCGTTCAAACAAGCCTGTCGCCGCCAGCAGATCGCCTTGGAGCTGGTGGCTGGCGCCCTGCCAAGCGAGCAGCTCGGCCACCAAATCATTTCTAAGATTCTCACTCCCGGCGATTTGCGCCAGCGCCTGGCCCTCGGCCACATACCGTTGCATGCCCGGAACATCCAAGCCCCAGAAGCACGCGCCCGCCAGGCTCGACAATAACTCCGCGCGCCGGTGCAGGTTTTCCGGGGGCAATTCCAGAAGCGCGGTTTCCAAATCGGGCTTGGCTTCCTCCCACCGGCCACAATTGACCCAAGCTATCCCGCGCTGGCCACGCAGATCGGTGACCGCCGCGGCCTGTCCGAGCCGCTGGGCTATGGTCATGGCCCGGCCCAACTGGAGGGCTTCCTCACGGTAAGCGCCGACCTCCCGGCAGCGTTGGGCGGCGCGGCGAAGGTACTCGAGCGCTCGCTCCCACTCCTCGCCGCGCTCGTAGTGGTAGGCCAGGAGACCGTAAAACTCGGGCAGGCGGTTTGCCTGAAGCTCCTCAATCGCCGCGGCGACGAGGCAGTGGAGTTCCTTGCGACGTTGCAGCAACAGGCTGTTGTAGGCCACCTCTTGGGTCAGAGCATGTTTGGAAAAGCAGGTGTGCTCCGGGAAAACGCTCCGTTCATAGATCAACTCCAGGTTCTTGAGTTTCTGAAGCGATTCCACCAGCGGTTCATTCAGGTCGGCAATGGTTTCGAGCAGGCCTACCGCAAACTCGCGCCCGATCACCGAGGCCAACTGCAGCGCTTTCCGAGCGGATTCCTCCAAGCGATCGATCCGGCTGAGGATCACGTCCTGGATCGTGTCCGGAACCTGAATGGAGGAACAGGCGTTGCTGGCCTGACAAACTCCATGCACGCGCCGAAGCGCTCCTGCATCGAGCAGTGATTTTAACATTTCCTCGACGAAAAAGGGATTGCCCTCCGCCTTGTCAATGACCAGCGCGCGCACTTGCTCCGGCAGGGCCGTGGCGGCCAAGGCCCGACTGGCCAGCTCCAGACTCTCCTCATTGCTCAAGGGCTGAAGCATCAAGCGGGTGATGAATGACCGCTCCGGGAACGGATTGCGATAGCCGGGCCGATAGCTGAGCAGCATCAGGACCGGCGCCATGCTCACGGATTCGGCCAGTGAAACCAGGAAATCCTCGGACGTCCGGTCAACCCAGTGGAGATCCTCGACCACCAAAATGAGGGGGCGAAGCGTCGCGTTTTTCAACAGCACGTTTCGCAAGGCTTCGAACGTTTTGACCCGGCGCTGCTGCGCGTCCATGCGGAGCACGCCATCGTCGCCGGCCTCTATGGACAGAAGATATCTGAGGAAGGGCGAAGCCGACTGAAGTTCGCCACCCAGTGCCCGCGCGTGAGCTTCAATCCGGGCGGAGACGCTAGCTGGATCAGTGGCTTCCTCAACGTCGAGGAGGCGCCGCAACAGGTCAATGATGGGCAGATAAGCCATCTGGCCGCCAAAGGAGCTCGAGCGGCCGGCGAGCCAGCAAACCTCCCGCGCGGCCAGGGACCGCTTAAACTCCAGCAGCAGACGAGACTTGCCAACTCCCGGCTCGCCCGCCAGCAGAACGATTCGGCCCCGGCCCGCCCGGACTTCGCCCAGCCGTTCCCCCAATAACGCAAGTTCCTTGGCCCGCCCCACAAATGGCGTCAGGCCGCCTTCCTCCCCGGCCTCCATGCGCGTGCGCAACTCCCTGGCGCCGACCACCTCGTAAAGGCCTGCCTTGGCGCCTTGCCCAGGCAACGGCTGCTCACCTAACGAACGAAGGACGAAATAATCCTTCACGGCTTTGCGCATCCCCTCCGTAAGGGTCACTTGCCCCGGCTCAGCCAGGTTCAGGAGCCGGGACACCACGCTCACTACCTCTCCAGCCGGAGCCCAATCCCGGCCGCCCCTGGACACGATGGCTAGCCCGGTCCTCAAGCCAAGGCGCGCTTCGAAACCGAAATGATACCTGGCTTCCAGTGGCTGCCGTTGAGCCTCGAGGGCTTGCTTGATCGCCAGGGCCGCATGGGTAGCGCGCCTGGCGTGGGCCTCGCAGGCGGCCGTCCCGCCAAAGGCCGCCATCATTTCGTCGCCAAGAACCTGGACGAGCGTTCCCTCGTACCGCTGCACCACCGGCCGGATGGCGTCCAGGCAGGCACCCATGAAGGATTGCACCTCCTCGGGGTCGGCTCGCGCGGTCGTGGCAAGGTTCACCGCGAGGACGGTTAGCAGTTTTCGCTCGCTGTGGCCCGGCTCGGCTCTGGTCGGGGTAATGAGCGGACCCTCGGGTTCGGCCAGCAGCGCCCCCCCGCCCGCTCGCTGGCATTGGCCAAGCGCGACGCGCATGGCCTCGGCGGAAGGGTACCGCTTCTGCGGCTCGGGGTCACAGGCTCGGAGCAGCACTTCATTGAAGCGGACGAATTGTGCCCGTTCGCTCCTTCCATTCAATTCGGTGGGCAAGTCCGGAAACTGCTCCGGCCGTTTGCCGGCGCTTAGCTCGTAGAGGACCTTGCCAAGGCTGTAGAGGTCGGCGGCCGGGCTGCCAGTGTCTTCGGGGGGAGCGTAGCCTCTGGTGCCCAGCGTGGTCGTCGCTTCGCTAATGGCTGTCACCAGGCCAATGTCGGCCAATTTGGGAGCGCCGTTGATGAAGATTATGTTCGACGGCTTAATGTCCCGATGCACCAAGCCGTGCTTATGGAGGTGCTTCAGAGCGGCGGCCAACGCTAAGCCGATCTGAAGGCACTCGCTCAGGGGCAACCTGGCGCGGTGCGCCAGATCACTCGCCAAGGTCCTCGGTTGGTAGGTCTCAGGGTGGACGGTCTGACCCGTTGCCACATCGTCCGCCAGTTCCATGATGCAATAAAAGTAGCCCCTAGCCTCGTTTCTGCCGATGTGGAGAATATTGATAAAACCGGGGTGGGTCCGGGAGAGCGGCTCGAACCGCCTGAGGCCGGCAAGTTCCCGCTCGAATGGGCGCCCGTCGGAAAAAGAGCCGCGCCTGACGACCTTCACGGCACGATAAGTTCCCATCACGCTTTTCGCCAGCCAAACCGCGCCGTAGCTGCCCTGGCCGATGGACCGAATCAGCTCGTGGTCCGGGATGCTGGGCGCCGGCGCAGACAACAGGGATGCCGCAGAGCCGAAGGCCGGCTCTCGGCAGTGCGCGCGCGGGCGGCGTGAGGTTACAGTCTTCAAAACCCACCAACCCACGCAGAGAAGCACCGACTCCCCTACTTCCGTGGATTAATGAAGAAAATAGCACCGAACTCTCGCCGCGTCAAAAGCTCCACAAGGGTTCCAGACCCTTGCCAGAACCAACCGCCGGGGAACGGCGGGCAAAAAGACTAGGGCCGCATAAGCGACCAGGTTATTCGAGCCCGGCTTTCAATTGGCTGAGTTCCTTTTTCACCAGGGCCGAAACGCGGTGCTTTGCCAGGTACACCTGGGCCACCGTGACGCCCAGCGCCTGGGCCACTTCCAGGGCCGGCCGCTCTTTGAGCACATAAAGGTCGAACAATTGAAACTGCTTCAGCGCGACCTGTTCCTTCACCCGGGAGAGCGCCGAGTCCCACAGGTTGCGCTTCCATTCTTCTTCCCAAATGGCCTCCAGGTTGACTCCGCCGGGGTCCGGAACGTCCTCGATCTTCGCGGTCCATTCAACAGTTTCGGGATGGGCCGTGCCACCGGCCCGACCCCGCTTGCGGTACTCGAGGGCAATCCGCTTGCGCGTCAAATAGAGGAGGTACCCTTTGAAGGAATCCACCGCCGGGTTGTACGTGAAGGATCCCATCTTCTTGGCCACGGCAATGACGGTGTCCTGGACCACGTCTTGCGCTTCGACGTCGGTCAGACCCGACCTCACGGCCGTTCCATAGAGGAGCCCCGAGTAAGTGTCGAAGAAGTCGCGCCAGCTTTCCTGATCATCCCACCGCTTAAGACGTTCCAGCAGGCTCTGGCGCGTCGGGAGGAGTTCTTGTCCCCTCTCGTTCATGCATTTTCCCGGTTCATTTCCTGAGGTACTGCTGCGCCGGCTGATTTCTTTCATTTTTTTTGAAAGATTCGTTCATCTCGCAGCAGTTCCATAACGGCTGAACTTCCCATCATGTGGCGGGATGAAACCAGCAGGACGGCGGCTCCGGGTGGAGCGGCCGAGGCCTGCTGCCGCCGGGGAGTTTGGGCATAGCAAAACAAAACAACGGATAGCAATAAACCAGTAACAAATAACCGCAAACAAAAATATGAAACAACTCAATAGTTTATTCCATTCGACGGCCCTGGCGCGCGCGCGCGGGGGCCTTCTGGCCGGCTTGGCGGCCCTGGCCGTAGTCGCGCTCGCCACCTCGGCCCTGCTCACCCCCACGCGAGCAGCGGGGAGTTCCCAGCACGACGACGAGGACCGTCAACCTCTGGCGCAAGAGGCGGAAGTGCTCCAGTTGTTGGCGGACTACCATGGAGCCCTCGCGTACGGCGGCAACATCACGGCGATGGCGAGCCTGTGGGCAGAGGACAGCACGCTTACGTTAAACAACGGCACCCCGTATGTTGGCAAAGCCGCCGTGCTGGGCTTTTTCGCCAACGGCCCTTACTTTAGCCATAACTGGGTCTCCCTGGCGCCGGAATGGAAAACCACGCTCACGGTGCATGGCAATACGGCGGAAGCGACCACGGAGTGCATCGCCACGGATGTGTCGGTCACGCCCAACGTGATCAAGGGCGTCATCCAAGTCAATGCGACGGCGGTCAGGCATGAGGGTAAGTGGCTCTTTATCTCCATGGATAATTTCAGCGAGCCGCAAATCTGAAAGACACGGGATGTCAGGGGTTCCTCCGAGACAACGGGAGTCGCATGGCAGCGTGCGGCTCCCGTTTAGCGCTTTTCCCTCCAAGCGCCGCAGCGCACCTGTTTTCGTTCCTCATGCCCTGCTTGGCTGGCTGAGTACTTCAATGGGCGCCATACGCCTGCGTGCAGCAGGAGAAGGACTGGCGGATCGTGCTTGAATTACTCCGCTACAATGACAGAATCGGTCTGGCGCGGGCTCGGTCTCGACCCCGCCCAGAGATGCCAGCACAAAGCAACAGATTCAGCAGCCTGCCGGACATCAAGGTGTTCATCCGCAACGCCCAAGGGAAATACCTGGCGCAGGATGCGAACGGGCTGTTCTTTACAGAAGACCGTTCCGCAGCCATCGTGCTGAACTACGAGGGCGACGATGTCCCGAAGCAACTCGCTGTGATTCAGAAGGCTCAGGGCGTTAGCCTGGCGGCAGACCCCGTCCCGCTAGAGGAGATTTATGAGACCTGCGACCGGTGCAAGGAACTCTTCATCCCGTTCATGACATTCTTCGACGGCAAGCGCTTTCTGTGCCCTGATTGCCGCCGGGCAGCGTCGGCTGGTCGCGCCGAACGT
>Ga0209415_10008530_pt1 | contig 17767 bp, 15 predicted proteins | sample PeaSoiSIISIP2007_FD_187696 | JGI IMG/M metagenome (GOLD analysis project Ga0209415, IMG submission 187696) | Peat soil microbial communities from Weissenstadt, Germany - SII-SIP-2007 (SPAdes) (version 2) | ecosystem: Environmental > Terrestrial > Soil > Wetlands > Peat | place: Germany... | reverse complement strand
CACTGGAACCGTCAAGAATACTCCGAATTCGATCGGTTACGTGGAACTAACCTACGCCGAATCCAATAAAATTCCCTACGGCAATGTGAAGAATGCTGCCGGCGTATTCGTGAAGGCCTCCCTCGCCGCCGTGAGCGCGGCAGCGGCCGGAGCTGCCAAGGACATGCCCGACGACTTCCGCGTTTCCATCACCAATGCCCCTGGTAAGGCCTCCTATCCAATCTCCACGTTCACATGGTTATTGATTCCGGAAAAGTTCACCGATGCGGCCAAGCGCGATGCCATCAAGGGGTTCGTTAAGTGGATGCTGGCGGATGGCCAGAACTACGCGGAAGCCTTGTCTTATGCGAAGTTGCCCAAAGAAGTTGTGAGCAAAGAAGTGAAAGCGCTCAGCAGAATCCAGTAGTTCGAGAATAAAAGTGGCCACCACCACTACCACCGTTCCGAGCGCGGGCCCCGTTGCTGGCTCGCGCTCGTTTCTTTCACGTTTCCGCGAAGGCGATGAAATCGCCCGCATGATCACCTTTTTGTTCGCCGCTTCCGTTGTGCTCGTTACCTTTCTCTTGGTTTTCGAGTTGTGGCAAGGCTCCGTTCTACCTCGTCACAAGTTCGGCTTTAATTTTTTCCGCACCTCCGTATGGGATCCCAATTTCGATCAGTTTGGAGCCCTGCCTTTCATCTACGGCACCCTCGTCACTGCCGCGGTTTCGCTGGTGATCGCCGTACCGCTCGGTATCGGCGCGGCCATCTTCCTCGCCGAGTTGGCTCCTGCAAGGCTTTCAGACTCGCTCGAATTCTTTATCGATCTTCTTGCCGCTGTGCCCAGCGTGATCTATGGACTGCTTGGCGTGTTTATCGTTGTTCCCCTGATGCGCGATTATCTTCAGCCTGCGCTGAAGAACTCTCTCGGCTTCCTTCCGATTTTTCAAGGCCCGGCTTATGGCGTCGGTTTTCTCACCGCTGGCATCGTCCTCGCTATCATGGTCATTCCCTACATCATTTCCGTTTCGCGCGAAGTGCTCCTCTCGGTCCCTCGCGATCAAAGGGAAGCGGCCCTTTCTCTTGGCTCGACGCGCTGGGAATCGACTTGGAAGGTGGTCGTGCCCTTTGCTCGTGGCGGCATTATGGGTTCGATTTTCCTCGCCCTCGCGCGCGCCCTCGGCGAAACCATGGCCGTCACCATGGTCATCGGCAATAACCCTATCGTCAGCGCTTCTCTCTTTTCTCCCGGCTATTCCATTGCCGCTGTCATTGCCAACGAACTCACTGAGGCTACCAGCAATCTTCATTACCAATCCCTCATCGAGCTGGGACTCGTGCTCTTCATTTTGACTTTCGTTCTCAACGGCCTCGCTCGCCTGATGATTGTGGCTACTTCTCAGCGGGGTGCCGGAATGGGGCACGCATGAGCTCCCGTCTCCGCTGGCGCAAGTTTGTGAGCAACTTTATGCTCACCATGACCGGCGTGTGCGCCGCGATTTCTGTTTCCGTTCTCTTCTTTATTCTTGGCTATCTTGTCTATCACGGCGGCACATCGATCAGTTGGAACTTCTTCACGAAGTTGCCCGCTCCTGTGGGCGAAACCGGGGGCGGCATGGCAAATGCTATCGTCGGGAGCGGAAAGCTACTTCTGCTCGCCACGATTTTTGGCGTGCCCATCGGATTCCTTGGCGCCATTTATCTCGCGGAATTCAGCGGTGGCACCACCGCTTTTGTCGTGCGCTATGCCGCGGACTTGCTCAACGGCGTTCCTTCCATCGTCATCGGCATTTTCGCCTACGCCCTCGCGGTGCTTCCTTTTAAGCATTTTTCGACGCTCGCCGGCGGTTTCGCTCTTGGTTTGATGATGATTCCCATCACCCTCCGCAGCACCGAAGAATTTCTGCGTGGCGTCCCCAACGCTTTGCGTGAAGCTTCCATGGCCCTCGGCGCCAGCAAATGGAAGACCATCGCCTCCGTCATCGTCCCTGCCGCATATCGCGGCATCCTGACCGCCATTCTGCTGGCCTTCGCCCGCGTCGCCGGCGAAACCGCCCCCCTCCTTTTCACCGCCTTTGGCAATCGCTTTTGGAGTAATGGCTGGAATCAACCCACCGCTTCTTTGCCGGCGATGATCTATAATTACGCTATTGCTCCGTATGATGATTGGCATCGTCAGGCTTGGGCTGCGGGGCTCGTCTTGCTTGGTTTGATTTTGGTCATTAACATCGTTGCCCGGGCGATTCTTTCCCGGGGCATTGCGGTTCCGAGGGCTTAACCAATGCACGCTACTGTGAGGCCAGCAGTGTCCGTGAACATTCCACCCATTGCTACAAATGCGACGACCCGGGAGACGGCGTCAGCCCTCTCCATGCGCATGACCATCTCCAGTGTCAATTTCTTCTATGGCGCCAAGCAGACCCTCTTTGACATCAGTATGGGCATTGCCGTCAACAAGGTTACCTCGCTCATCGGCCCCTCCGGTTGCGGCAAGTCCACTCTGCTTCGCACTCTCAACCGCATGCATGAAACCGTGCGCGGCGCGCGCCTCGAGGGCGAAATCCTTCTCGACGGCCAGAACATACTGGCGCAGGACGTTACCGCTCATCGCCGCCGTGTGGGCATGGTTTTTCAACGCCCCAATCCTTTCCCCAAGTCCATTTTCGACAACGTCGCCTACGGCTTAAAGATCAACGGCTCGAAGACTCCCATCGCCGAAGCCGTCGAAAAAAGCCTCCGCCACGCCGCTCTGTGGGACGAAGTGAAAGACCACCTCCACAAGTCGGCCTACGAGCTTTCCGGCGGCCAGCAGCAGCGCTTGTGCATCGCCCGCGCCCTCGCCGTCGAACCCGAAGTGCTTCTTCTCGACGAGCCGTGCTCCGCTCTCGACCCCATCAGCACCGCCAAGATCGAAGAGCTGCTCGTGCAGTTGAAAGATCTATGCACCATCACTATCGTGACTCACAACATGCAGCAAGCCGCCCGCGTCAGCGACTTCACCGCCTTCCTGCTTACCGGACAGCTCATCGAGTTCAGCCCCACGCCGCAGCTCTTCACCACGCCCGGCGATCCGCGTACGGAGGCCTACATCACCGGCCGCTTCGGCTGAGGTAGAATTGCTTCCGTCATTTCGAGCCCGCCGCGGCGGGAGAAATCTCTCTTCTTTTGTTGGCAAGCAAGTCGTGAAGGGAAAGGGTTCATGGAACGCCACTTCGAAAAAGATCTCAACGAAATGAAAGAGCGCCTGCTCTGGATGGGCAGCCTCGCTGAACGCGCCGTTCACCAGTCCGTCCACGCCGTTCTGGAATCCGACGAGCAACTTGCCAAGCGGGTCCTCTCCGAAGAAGACGCCATCAACGAGCTCCAGATGGAAATCGACGATCGCGTCGTGCAGCTTCTCGCCCTGCACCAGCTCATGGCCATTGATCTCCGTTTCGTGCTGGCAGTCTCGCGCATCAATAACGATCTCGAGCGCATCGGCGATCAAGCCGTCAACATCGCCCAGGGTGCTCTGCGCATCCTCCGCCACCCGCGCGTCAAGCCTTACGTTGATCTCCCGCGCATGAGCGAACTCACCGAAGAAATGGTCCGCAACGCCCTCAACGCCGTCGTCCGACGCGATGTCGAACTCGCGCAAAGCGTCCTGGCCACCGACGACCAGGTCGATCACTACCGCGACCAGATTTTCCGTGAATTGCTTACCTACATGATGGGGGATTCCAGCGTCGTCTTTCCCGCGTTCGAATTGATTCTCGTCGCCAAAAATCTCGAGCGCATCGGCGACCACGCCACCAACATCGCCGAAGACGTCATCTACCTCGTTCAGGGCCAGGACGTCCGCCACAACGTCGTCGACCGCCGCTAGCCTTATTCAATCTTTACCGGCCCCATCGCCTCGCGCATGGCGCGAAATGCCGATGAGTCTCTCTTCCTCTGTTCGAACTGGCTCTCGGGATACTGCCGCATGAGCTGCACCGTCAGGAAGCTTCCTCGCATCAGGCTCGAATCGTGATTCGACCAGACTTTGCTGGTGCTGCGGTCCCCGTAGCGCTCGATGATCATTCTGCAAAACTTTGGCGCTTCTCGCGGATCGTACCCATGTTCGATCACATTTTGCAGCCCCAACCGGTCGGCCTGGTTCTCCAGCTCGCGTTGATGCCCGTTTACCACCGACGCAATCCCCATCCCCGCCAAAAATGTTCCCAGATCGCCGATGAACGCCCCCGCAGCTACTCCTGCAATGATCAGCCCCACGCGCTGCCCCCGCGTTTCGTGCACTTCGCGCCAGTAGTGCACCTGCAACACGTGCGCGATTTCGTGGCTCAGCACGAAAGCCAGCTGCGCCTCGTTCTGAATGGCGCCCAGCAACGCCGTGTTAATGAGCAGCGTTCCATCCGGCAGTGACGCCGCATTGATGCTCGAATCTTCCACCACGAAAAACCGGAACTCCAGCGCTTTCGACGTTCCCCGATTCCCCAGCGGCAGCAGCGAATCCCCCAGCGTCGTCACGTATTCCTGAACGCTCCGCACCGCGAACAACTTCATTCTTCCCTGCACTTTATTGCCTTTTCGGAATTCAATCACGTCGATCCCGGTCAGGGCATCCTTTGCCCGTACCACCTCCACATCATGCGGCATTTTGTAAGCATCCGCTGGCGCCGGCGCTCCCAGTTCGATTCGCTCCGCGCCGATGCGCCCATCATTCCCTCGTACCCCGCTGTATTTCACCTGATAGCCCGCCAGCCCTTGGCCCTTGTTCGCCGTGCCACCTCCCGCGCTGCTCGCCGTCGCCACTTTCACCGCATCCCAATCCCGCCGCGTTTGCGCGGTCAGATCCAGCCAATAACCGTCCGCCTTCAGCGCCGCCGCCTCCCCTTCGGAAATCTTGCTCGCTTCTGCCGGCTCCTCCTGCAGATAAGCCGCGCCATGAATCTGTTTCTCCGCATCTCTCAAGTCGACAGTCACCTTCTCCGCAAAAAACCTGTGCCGGTCCAGCCATTGTCCTTCCGCCTCCAGCAGCATTCCCGGTCCCAGGTCCGCCATCTTCATGGCGTGCTCGCCGGCGGCGTCCTGTCCCTGGATGACGCTCGCGGCCGTCAGTTCGAGCTTGTCGTCCAGAATCGCCACCGTGCGGTCATCCACTCGCGCGGTGATGTATCCGCGCAGCTTCACTTTTGTTGCCGCCGATGATGGCTGCGGCAGCACCAGGTAGGCCGCTAGCAAACATGCTGCCGTTGCCCGCCATCTTCTCGCTTGGACCGCCTGGTTCATCGCCCCTCTCGCCATCGCCCAACTTCGCTCAAAAGCTCCTCAGCTTTTCGCCTTGTCCTTCAGCCCATTTTTTACTTCATGCGCGATCTGGTGTGCCGCCGCTTTCGCCATCACCGTTTCGCTCCACCTCGGCGAAATCTTTGTATGAACATTGATCGCGCCTAGGCTTTGGTGATCGCTCCGCCGCGTCAGGTTCACGTCAATCTTCAGGCTGCGCGCTCCCGCGCCAAATCCGATGATGGCGTCTGCCGCGCGGTTGCCCTTCTTGTATTCTGTGATGACTCCCTCTAGCACCACAGACTTCGCCGCGTCCACATCCTCCACCGCTTCTCCTTCGCCAATCACTTGCGCGAACAGCTTCGTCTTTCCCAGCTCGTTTCTCAGCTCTGCATACAGGTAGTCGGTGAACGCCGGCGAAAGCTCCACTCCTTCCACTCGGGTAAAATGTTTGGCCTCCACGGTCTTATAAACGTTTTCGGGGTCCTTCGCCGCCGCTCCCGGCGCCAGCAGCAGCGCCGCCAGCAACACCATCATGATTGAACGCATTTTCTCACCTCTCCCGCTCTCTGGATTTGAAGCTCTTGCCCTTGTCTTCGTATCCTTGCACCAACGCCATCTCACCGCTGGGGGCCGCCGCCGGGGCATTCGGGCTGTCCTTCAGCAGTGCCGCCACCGCCTCTTTCAATTGCGTCCCTCGCAGCAAGTTTCTCACCGCGTCCTCGAGCGCCCCTTCGATATTCGCTTGCACATTCTTCTGGATATTCTTCTTCCGCATCGCCGCATTCGCAATCGATGTTCCCGCCGCCTGAATCTGTTGCGACTCCTCGGTCTTCAGGTTCTTCACCATCACTGAAAATTCCACCTTCCCGAAAAAGTCCAGCCCCGATCCATGCGCCAGCCCGAAATGAAACACGTAAATTTGCAGCACCAGGTCCGCCGACGCGGCATCCGCCGCCAGCATGTCCGCCGCTTTGAGCGACTCTTCGAGAGTTTCCTTCGCGATTTGCGTAGGTTGCCGGTCCAGGAAAACCCCGCCTCTGTCCCTCAGCACCAGCATCGGCTGCGGATTCCCCGAGCGGTCCAGCACCTCGGAGATAAAGAATTTCAGCGGTTTCGCGAACTTTTGCGGCGGCACCGGCGCTGCCAGTTGTATGTGGATGGTGTTCTCCGGCGTGGGTTTAGGCTCATCGGCCCAAACCATCACCGGCGTCAGCGCCCAAGCTAGTAGGATCCCGCCTCGCGCGAGGAAACCGGTATGGAATCTCATTCTTCCCTCCGTCATTCTCAATTGCGCCATACGCTACTCCCAATTCCCCCGCGATTCAATTTGCCCCCCGCCTTCCCTCTGCGCGAACCTATCCCCAACCGCCCCCCTTGGCAAGCGACACGGAGCGACATTCTTCCTCTTTCTCGGCTGTCGTCATTTGTCGTTAGAGTGGGAACGCCTTTTCGGCTCACAGGCCAGATGACCGGGCATATGCAGCGTGGGACCGCGCCGTCGTCAGTTGCGCAGCAATCCCGGCCCGCACGAGTCGAGAGCAGCTGCAAAGTAGGCTAGCGAGACGATTACCCCCAGTGAGAATTTCCCCTGATGAGCTGACCCGGCATTTTTGCTTCGATACATCACTGGAGCAGACGCTGCGAGGACTGCCACACAAACAGCCAAGCCAGCGGCGGCAAGAACAACTGGGATCAATGCCAGGAGTTGAAAGCGTATTGAAAAGCCCGACCTTGCGCCGTAGTACTCGCCCAAGTTCGCCGGCGTGATATGGGCTAAGAGCAATAACATCACTGCCGAGAGTAGCAGCATTCCCACTAGAAATTGTTTCGTCCGTTGGACACTTGCGCTAGCGATTGGCGCCGGTTGGAAAGAACCCGCTTTGCCGCGAATCGTCTCCCAGCAAAGGACGCGCAGGAGAGTGAACGCCAGCAGAGCTGAAATCAGTGTCGCGATGAGTTTTAAGAATGCTCCCGTCGCCATGGCGTTATCTAGCATGTTGTAGAGAGCCCTGAAACTCAGCCAGCCCGACCTGTAGATTAGAAAATGGATTCGCTGAAACTGCAAGGTGGCCACCAAAAGCGCGAAGACGGCGGCGGTGAAACCCACCCAGCGCATGCGAGAGAAAAGCGCAAGAGCGAGAAACGCCGAGAAGAAAACAATCCAAGGTTCAAAGATTCCGGGAGTTCCTGAGAGGTCCCATGGGTGGCGATTGAACGGCCACGCGAGCAGGTACCCCAGATGCGGACACAGTCCAATCATTTCCGTTGGGATCCTGTACCAGGTCGTGCGGTGGTAGAAACCCGCTCTTGTAGCGAGAAGGTTTGCCTGAATCGGAAAGGAGATAGCGAGAAGCAGATTCCAAATTGCGAGCGCCACGAAAATCCAACCCCGCTTCGCCGGTTTAGGTTGTGCAGTCTCAGTTGCTGACGCCATGAGAGCAGCATATGGCATCTAGAATCCTTCTACCGTGTCACCATTCCTCCTGTGCCGAATGGCGCAATCCGGCTTACCTTGCCTGCAACAACGGGTCCTTGAGGACTTCCCCTCATGCCAACCCTTTACGACCTCGGTGGTATACTGCGCCGGTCAGAAGACCCCTAAAGGAAATCCTCCCCGAGGTGCCCCATGTTCTCCAGATCATGCTTGGCTTTGTTTTTAGAGCTGGCGGCCGCATTGGCGGCGCAAGCGATTCCTCAGGCTCCAGCGCAGGCGCCCCCCACGATTCCAGATACTCCGGCTGGCCATACGCTCAAGGCCTGGCTCACAGCCTTCAACAGCGGTGACCGCGCCCAGTTGGATGCTTACCTCCACAAATACGATCCCACCAAGCCGGTGGACAGGGAAATGCAGTTCCGCGGCATGACCGGCGGTTTTGACCTGCTCCAGATCATCAAGGGCGAGCCGCTCCACATCGAATTCCTCGTCAAGGAGCGCAGCAGCGAAACAAGGGCCATTGGCAAACTGGACGTGAAAGAGGGCGATCCCGCCGTCGTCGCCGACTTTGGCCTGCGCGCTCTGCCCCCAGGCACCAACGTGTCCGACTTGAACTTCAAAATTGACGCGGCAGCGCGCGCCCGCGTCATTGACGGCGCCATCGCCCAGCTCAATGAGTTCTACGTCTTTCCGGAAACAGCAAAAAAGATGGGAGAGTTAGTCAAATCAAAACAGAAAAAAGGTGACTACGATTCCATCACCGACGGTGGCGCCCTCGCCAGAATGCTCACCGACAATTTCCGCGAAGTCAGCCACGACAAGCACCTCCGCGTGGACTTCAGCCCCGCGCCCGTGCCGGACCGCCCCGATGGCCCGCCCGGTGCCGATGAAATCGCCCGCTACCGCAAGGACATGGAGCGCATGAACTGCGGCTTCGACAAGGTAGAGATCCTCTCCGGCAACGTCGGCTATCTCAAGTTCGATATGTTCGCCGATCCGGACATCTGCGGTCCCACAGCCGTTGCCGCCATGAATTTCCTCGCCAACGTGGACGCCATCATCTTCGACCTCCGCGAAAACGGCGGCGGCGACCCGAAAATGATCGCCTTCCTCTCTACCTACCTCTTTTCCGAAGCCACCCACCTCAATGATCTTTGGGAGCGCAAAGGAGATGTGACCCACCAGTATTGGACTTTGCCCTACGTGCCCGGCAAGCACTTGGACGGCAAACCTGCCTACGTGCTCACCTCCAAGGAAACTTTCTCCGGCGCCGAGGAGTTCAGCTACAACCTCAAGAACCTGAAACGCGCCACCATTATCGGCGAAACCACCGGAGGCGGCGCCCATCCCGTCTCCGGCCACCGCATCGACGACCACTTCATGATTGGCGTCCCCTTCGCCCGCGCCATCAACCCCATCTCCAAGACCAACTGGGAAGGCACCGGCGTCGAGCCCGACGTCAAAGTCCCCGCCCCCGACGCCCTAGCCACCGCCCAAAAGCTCGCCGCCGAAAAACTCGGCTCGAAATAAGTTCCGGACCACAAAAGTAGACCAAGGGAGTCGGCGTGGACGCACTACTTCAGGGTTTGCGTTACAGCTTGCGAGCTCTGGCCAAGGCGCCCGGATTCACCGCCGTTGCTGTCCTCATTCTCGCCCTCGGCCGGCGCGTCAGCGAGATTGGGGTCCGCATGGCCCTCGGAGCCACGCGCAGCGACGTCTGCTGCATGTGCGGCGGCTTGCCGCCGCTTTTCTTCCATCTGAAATCCAGCCCGCTCAAGGGCTAGCCGAAAGCAGCCGCACGCCGCCCGCGTTTAAGAGCGCAAGGAGGACCAACACTGCCACCAGGGAAATGGCAATCCCCAGTTTTCGATCAGGAGTACGCACAAAGCGAACGGTAATGCGCTGCGTTCCAGGAGAAAGCGACAAGATCATCTGTGAGTTAGTCTCCGTCCGCTGTGGACTCACGGCCTTGCCGTTCAGCTCTACGCGCCAGGCTGGATAGTTGAGCAGCCGCAAACCAATTCTCATGAAGTCGTTGGAGGTGACTAGCAAGTTTCTTTCTTCCGCGGTCCAGCGCTCGATCCGGACTTCCGCTTGCGGGGTCGTCACTGCCGACTCCTGCGCCGGCAGAATCTCTACTCTCGGCGCTTTCTCCGGCAGGCTGTAATGATCATCGCCCAATGGGTCGTATTCGTCCGTGCCCTCGAATCCCTGGTCGTTCTCAATGGCGTCTCGTAACGATGGGATGTCATCGGAATCCCACCACGTTTGTTTCACGAGAAACATCGCTGTGCTTGCCGTGACTAGAATCACCGCAACGCCGCAGATCCATGCCCTCCGCCGCTGCGCGATCGCCCCCAGAAAATACGCGTACGGCACCGCGAGGACCGTCATCCACCTCCACGGAAACTGTACAAATCGCAGCTTCGGAAGGTGCGCCCAAAAAAAGGCGCTGGGACGAATCATCAGAATTACCGCCGCGGCGGAAAGCGCCAGCAGCACGCGCCACAATTTCTTTGTGTCTTCTCGTTCTTGTTCCCCAGCCGTTCCCCGGTGCGCGGCAATTCCCGCGATTCCCGTCATCACTATCAACAAAATCGCCACGCTCGAAGCGATCCAATTGAACACGCTGTGTTCCGGATCGTTGGTCATGGTGTACAGAAAATTATCCGCGGGTTGCAATCCCGACGAAAGCGCCTGCGCGATATTCACCCAGCGTTGCTCGTACGCCGCGGGCAAAAGATAAAAACTCGCCAGTCCAAATCCTAGCGCCAGTCCCCCCGCTCCTCGCCACAACGGCCGCAACGTTTTTTCCTCAACTACCGCCCACACAAAAATGAGCGCCACGCTGTAGCTCGCCAGCACTCCGGCAGGCGCATTGCAAAGCCACACCCCCGCAAACGCCAGTGCGAAGAATCCCATCGACCGCGGCCACGACCGCCGGCGAATCTCCGCCAGACCGCTTAGCTTCACCGCCGTCAGAATCGCCAGCGGCATTAGTGCGCACGCCAGCTGTTCCGCAAAATCGCTGCGCATATAAACAATGACCAGCGCATACGGATTCGCTGCATAGCAAGCCGCGCCGAAAAGCGCCGCCCTGTCCGGCAGAAATCGCCGCGCCAGCGCAAACGCGGAAACCCCCGCCAGCGTCTGCACGACGACGATAAAAACTCCCGGCACCGCATTCCACGGAAGCACAGTACCCAGTGCCGCCCCCAGCATCCACGACAGCGGCGGATAAAAAATAAAACGCGGCTCGCCAAACCCGTGATTCGCCCACTCCGTCCACCGCGGAAAGAAGATTCCTTCCTTCCACTGTCCCGCCACGTCCAGCCACGAAGCCGCGTGAAATCCGAAATCATGCCCCGAAGCGGTCCCCATCCAAAAAAACGGCGAAATCACCGCTAACGCCGTCCCCAGGGATACCCCCAGCGCAAGCCACCACACCCAGTTCGTTTTGTTGGTGAGTTTGGCGGAAGATGTCATGCGGTATTCATGCAATTGTAATAGTTCAAGAAAAAATATAGCTGTGGTTCATCCAGTAGTGTGCGCCCACCCGGCAGTTGAGCGATAATACACGCGCCCATGGCCACCGCAAACACTACAGGCACGGCAGCCACGACACCCGCGGCAGCCGTCCCCATCATCGAAGCGCGCCAGCTGGAGAAATCCTACCCCCAGCCCGATGGCAGCCGCATCCAGGTTATCGCTTCAACGGATCTGGCGGTGTACCCCGGCCAAATTATCGCGCTGCTGGGCGCTTCCGGTTGCGGGAAATCCACATTGCTTCGAATGCTGACCGGCCTTTCACCCGCCACTTCCGGCGCGGTGTACTGGCACGGGCACCCGGTCGGCGACGAAGCGCCCAATGTTTCCATCGTCTTTCAAAGTTTCGCGCTTTTTCCCTGGCTCACCGTTCTCGAAAACGTGGAAGCTCCGCTCGAAGCTCGCGGAATGCCAACCATCGAACGCCGCAAGCGCTCTCTGCGCATTATTGACGCCGTCGGCCTCGACGGATTCGAATCAGCTTATCCTAAAGAGCTTTCCGGTGGCATGAAGCAGCGCGTCGGTGTCGCGCGGGCCCTGGTCGTGGAGCCCGAAGTGCTTTTTATGGACGAACCATTTTCCGCACTCGACGTCCTCACGGCGGAAACGCTGCGCGGCGAACTTCTCGAGTTGTGGCTGGGCCATAAGATTCCCACGCGCGCAATTTTTATAGTCACGCACAATATCGAAGAAGCCGTCGTGCTCGCCGACCGCATCATCGTTCTCGGCCGCAATCCGGCGCACATTCACGCGGACTTTACCGTCGCAATTTCCCATCCCCGCGACCGCAAAGCGCCGAAATTCGTTGAGCTTGTCGATTCCATTTATCGCGTGCTCACCAAGCCCGAGCACAAAGACGATTCTGCTCCGCCGCGTACTTACGCGCCCGGAGTCCCCGCGCCACCGAAAACCATCATGCTTCCGCATACCCGCCCCGGGGGCATGGCCGGCTTGCTGGAAATTCTCGCCGACCAGGGTGGCCGCGTGGATCTCAGCCGTCTTGCGGATGAATTGAGTCTCGAACTGGATGCGCTGCTGCCCACGGTGGAAACCGCGGTACTCCTGGGGATGCTGCGCGTGGAAGAAGCAGACGCGGTCATCACGCCGCTTGGCCAGGAATTTGCGGCAGCGAATATTCAGACGCGCAAAACCATCTTCCGCAAAGCCGCGCTCGCGAATGTGCCGCTACTCCGGCAGATGGAACAAGCGCTCAAAGCAAAATCCAACCGCACGCTCAGCGACGAATTTTTCCACGATTTGCTTGACGAGCATTTTGGCGAGGAAGAATCGCGGCGGCAACTGGAAACGGCCATCCAGTGGGGACGCTACGCGGAGATTTTCGATTACGACGCCGCCACCGGCAAGCTGACGCTCACCGAGGCCTGACGCCCAGTGCCGGAACTCACTTTTTCGAATGTGCAAGACTCGCCGCTCCCTCCCGCAGTGAAGAGGCCGGCGGGCTCGCGCTGGAGCTGGGCATTTCTAATTGATATCGCAGTTTTTTTATTTGTGTTCGCGGCGATTTTCGGCGTGTATGCCATTGGACGCTCGTGGCTTGGGCCGGTGCAACCGCAGGCGCACATTTCGCAAAATCCCCGTGACCTGCCTCTTTACGCGCTGTACTCGCTCGTTCGAATCAGCGTCGCTTACGTCCTGAGCCTGGTTTTTGCCCTTGCTTACGGTTACGTCGCAGCGAGTTCGCGGCGCGCCGAAGTCATCATGGTTCCGTTGCTGGATATTTTGCAGTCGATTCCGGTATTGAGTTTCTTGCCGGGAGTGATGCTGGCGATGGTGGCGATTTTTCCACACAGCCAGTTCGGCGTCGAGCTGGGTTCGATTTTGCTGATCTTCACGGGCCAGGTCTGGAACATCGCGTTCAGTTTTTATTCTTCGCTGAAAACTGTTCCGCGGGAACTGCATGAAGCCGCGGTCATTTATAGATTCAGCCGGTGGCAACGCTTCGCGCAGCTGGACCTGCCGTTTTCCACCATCGGCCTGGTTTGGAATTCTATGATGTCCGTAGCGGGCGGGTGGTTTTTTCTGATGGCTTGCGAAATGTTTGTCCTCGGCAATCGCGACTTCCGACTTCCCGGGCTTGGCTCTTTTCTTCAGACGGCCGCGAGCAACGGCAACACGCGAGCGATTTTGTGGGGCGTTACCGCCATGATTGCGGTCATCGTGCTGCTCGATCAACTGGTCTGGCGACCCATCATCGTTTGGGCGGACAAGTTCAAGTTCGAGCAAGTCGAAAGTTCCGGCGCGGAGCAGAACACTTTGCTCAATCTCATCGGCCGCGCCTCTATCGTCTTGCGTTTGTACCGGTTTCTCATTCATCCCGTCTTTAACTGGCTCAGCCGTACGTTTACTCTGGGCGCGCGGCGCGCCGCAGAAACCTTTTCCGCTCCGAAGCAACACGTCCTGCGCCGCTGGATCGGCTATTTACTTGCTGCTGGTGTGCTTGTTGGATTGGGCTTTGCGGTCTACTACGCGGGGCGCGAATTATCCGATCTTCATCGTGAAGATTATCGAGAGCTTTTGGAGAGCGCCGCGCTTACATTTCTACGCGTGAACACGGCGCTCATCCTGGGCGCGCTGTGGACCGTTCCCGCAGGAGTGGCCATCGCTTCGAATCCGCGCCTGGCGCGCATCGCGCAACCGCTGGTGCAGATGGCGGCTTCCATTCCGGCAACGGCGCTTTTTCCGATTATTCTACTTTTTCTGTTGCGGCTGCGCGGCGGCCTGGAGATTGCCGCCATGTTGCTGATGCTTCTTGGCACGCAGTGGTACATCCTGTTCAACGTCATCGCAGGGGCGATGGCCATTCCCACGGATCTGAAGGAAGCAGCGCAAATCTACCGCTTCGGATCTTGGGACCGCTGGCGGCACCTGATATTGCCGGGGATTTTTCCGTATCTCGTCACGGGCATGGTGACGGCATCGGGCGGCGCGTGGAACGCCAGCATCGTCGCGGAATATTTTCATTTCCAGGGAAAGATTGTTTCGACGGCCGGACTGGGCAGCACCATCAGCAGCGCGAGCGACGCCGGCCGCTTCGATGTGTTGCTGGCTTCGACGCTGATCATGGCGACGATAGTTGTGCTTATCAACCGATTGTTGTGGCGGCGCCTCTACCGACTGGCGTCCTCTCGGTTCAAGCTGGAGGCATAGTAGAATTGAGGGAGGGCGACCTTCTTCGTCAAACGGGACGGGTGGGGCCCTTCGGCTACGCTCAGGGTAAACAAGCCCCGCGCCTACAAATTCTTATCAACTGTTATGGCTGAATCTAAGAACGACTCAGGCATTTCTGCGTGGAGCGACGAGGAATTTCTTCGCGCCTTTGAGGATCTGTCGCTTCCAGCGGATCTTTTCCATCACCGGGAACACATCCGCGTTGCCTGGTGGTATCTGAAAGCTAGCGACGCAACGCGTGCGGCGGAACGGATGTCAGAAGGGATTCGGCGGTTTGCGAATCACCATGGGGCGACGCAGAAATACCATCACACGCTTACGCTGGCTTGGATGCGGCTGGTTGCCGCTGCTTTGGTGGAGACACCGGAGGGATACACGTTTGAGCAGTTCCTCGCTACACATGCGGAATTGAAGGACACAAAACTGCTCGCCAAGTATTATTCGAAAGAAGTTTTGCAGACAGCTGCAGCCCGCGAAGGCTGGGTGGAACCGGACCACCAGCCGCTGCCAGAGCTACGGATTTACCGCTGCTGTTGATTTTTTCTCTTGCGGTTTCGGTTCAGGTGCTTTTGGTTCCTGCGGTTTTTCACCCCAGATATATTGGGCGAACCATTTTTCGTTTTCTTCCATCACGGCGCGCTGCTGTTTCGGTTTGGTGATGCCGTGGCCGAATCCTTTGTACACAACCATTCTTACGGGCACACCGCGGTCTTCGAGGGCCTGGCGTAGTTCGTAGGCGTTGGGAATAGGCACGCGGCGGTCGTTTTCGCCGTGCTGGATGAGCGTGGGCGTTTTGGCTTTGGCGATGTAGCTGATGGGGGAAGTCTTCTTGTAGATTTCGGGATCGTCCCACGGGGTGGCGTGCAGATACTGCGGCGTGAACGGGGTGATGTCTGTGTTTGCGTAGTAGGTCATCCAGTCGGAAATGCCCGCGCCGACGGAGACGGCCTTGAAGCGGTCGCTGGAAGCGGTGATGAACGCCGAAATGTATCCTCCCTGGCTCCAGCCCATGGCGCCGACACGGTCTTTGTCCACCCAGCCTTTGGCAATGAGCGAATCGACTCCGGAAATGACGTCGGCGTAATCGCCGACGCCGAGATTGCGCACGTTCAGTGAGCGGAATTTTTCGCCGTAACCGGCGGAGCCGCGGTAATTGGGCCGCAGCAACAGCGCTCCTTTGGCCACGAATCGCTCCATGGGATAGTAACGGTCCGGGTTCACGATGGGCTGGTCCACTCCAGTGGGCCCGCCATGAATCACTACCAGTAAGGGGTATTTTTTCTTCATGCTGAAATCGGGCGGCGTGTAGAGCACGCCTTCGATGGTGGTGCCGTCCGCCGATTTCCAGGAAATGACTTCGCGGTGTGCGAGAGCAAAACCCTTTAGCTGATCGCCCATGGAGGTGAGCTTTTTGCCCTCCCACGGCGCGAGGTTGGACGAATAGATTTCCGCGTATTGGTTTTCGAGGGCCGCGCGGTAAGCCACGCGCTTGTAGTCCTGCGAAAAGGAAAAAGAAAAGGACGCCAGGTGGTCGGGGCCGCTCAGTTTCTCGACTGCCTTTGTCGCTGGATTCAGCCGGAAGAGATGGGCATGAGTCTTCTGCTCAGCAGCGAAATAGATTCCGTCGGGTCCCCAGCCGATGAGGCCGGGATCTTCGTCGAAGGATTCGGTCAGAACCTGAGGAGTACCGCCTTCCGCGGGGACGACTGCGAGCTTCACATTGGTATAGAAGAAATATTTCGAGCCCGCGGTTGTTTCAAAGGCAATCTTTTTTCCGTCGGGCGACCACTTCGGATTGATGTCAGGTCCCGGCGTGCTGACGATTTTCTTTACAGTGTTATCGCTCGCGCCAACCACGTATATATCCGCTGATTCCGAGGAGATCAGATCGGGATCTTTCTGGGCGCTGAAAGCGATGTGGGTGCCATCCGGCGACCAGGAAAATTCTCCCACGCTGAACTTGTCGCCTTCGGTCAGGCGTTTCGGTTCCGCGGCTGGCGCGCTTCCGGCGAGGACCTCGATGGTCCAAAGATGGTTCATCTGGTAATCGGCATGAACGACGGAATACTCGCCGTATTTTTCCTTGCGGTCTTTCAGCGACTTGGGGTCGGGATCGGTCGTCGAAAAAGCGATGCGCCCGGAGTCCGGAGCCCATTCGAAAGCATTTACGTCATTTTCGGTTTTCGTTAGTTGCTGGGCTTCGCCGCCGTCGGCGGAAATCACGTAGAGCTGCTTTTTGCCGTCGGGAGTGTCCTTGATCTGGCCGGGACGGTCGGAAAGAAAGGCGATCCATTTGCCGTCCGGTGACCACTCTGGGTTGGTGCTCGATTTCTTTGCGGAGGTGAGAGCGTGCGAGTCACCTGTCGCGGAATCCACAATCCACAGGTTTCGTTCGAAGGCGTTGTCTTCCCAATTGGTTTTCTGTACTTCGTAGACAACGCGCTTGCCATCGGGTGAAATCTTGGGATTGAAGGCGCTCTTCCACTCCAACGACTGGTCTATGGTGGGCGTCGTCGAAGCCGCTGCCTTGGGTGTCTTGTCCGTCTCCTGCGCCCTGGCGGTTAGGAAGAGCACTCCGCACGCCGACAACGCTGCGGGAATCAATAAAGACTTTCGCATCGCACGGTACCCCCGTTTTTTGGCAAGGCCAGCGAACTCAGACGTTGCGGTTCAAGCGGATAAATCCGATGAACAAACCGATGCCCACGATGGCAAATCCCACATAGATGTGCCAGCCGTGCAGCAGCGTTGCGGAAACGATCGCGCCGGCGGCGGATAGAATCAGCAACAGGGCAGCTTTGCCCTTCGTGAGTCGCTTCTGTTCGACCACTCGCTTTTCACTTCTCGCCGCAACGAAGCCCGTTCTGCTTCGCGATGGCGTTTTTTTCTGGCCTTAAGTTCTCGCCAACTCTCGGCTCAGGTACACAATCTGCCCTACATGATGATACGCATGGCCCGCACAACGCACGAAAATTTGGAAGCGATCGACGGCTTCAGGCTCGAGCTGGGCGGTATACGGTTTTCCCCAGTCCTCGGCGCGCTGCTTGTGAATCGTTGCGACGACCATGGCGATGGTGCGGTCAAAGGCGGCCAGAGCTTGCTCTTTGGGTGGCGGCTGCTTGTCGGTGAATTCGCGATCGCGGTCTCGCACGTAGCCTGTTTCCGCGACACGCGCGCCGATGTAATAGTTCAGGTTGCCGGTCAGGTGGAGGACCAGGTGTCCCACACTGTTTCCGTAGGGATAGGGATTGTGCCAGAACTGTTCGTTGGAAAGAGGGTCGGCCCACCTGTGCAACTGTTGGGTGACAAATTCGTAGTAGGCCGCCAAGCCTGCACCCACCGTTTCGT
>Ga0209415_10008529_pt1 | contig 17768 bp, 14 predicted proteins | sample PeaSoiSIISIP2007_FD_187696 | JGI IMG/M metagenome (GOLD analysis project Ga0209415, IMG submission 187696) | Peat soil microbial communities from Weissenstadt, Germany - SII-SIP-2007 (SPAdes) (version 2) | ecosystem: Environmental > Terrestrial > Soil > Wetlands > Peat | place: Germany... | reverse complement strand
TGTGGACGGCCTGCGCGATGGACTCGGTGCCGTACGCCTCGCCCGCGTGAATCGTGACGTTGATGTTGTTGTCGCGGACGAGCTGGAACGCGTGCTTGTGGTGCTTGGCCGGGTGGTCGTACTCCGCGCCGGCGAGGTCGAAGCCGACGACGCCGCGGTTCTTGTACGCGACCGCCAGCTCGGCCATCTCGAGCGAGCTCTCGGGCGAGACGTTGCGGATGCCGCAGATGATGATGTTCGACTCGATCTTGAAGTCGGTCTGCGCGGCGCGCAGCCCCGAGAGCACCGCCTCGACCACGCTCGTGAGCTTCAGCCCGCGCCGGGTGTGGAGCATCGGCGCGTAGCGCACCTCCATGTAGCGGACGTTCTCGCGCGCGGCGTCCTCGGCGAGCTCGTACGCGATGCGGGTGAGCGCGTCCTCGCTCTGCATGACGCGGAGGGTCACGTCGAAGGCGCGCAGGTACTCGACGAGCGAGCCGCAGTTCTGCCCGAGGTTCATCGCCTTGCGGAGCCCGTCTTCGTCGCGCGCGGGGAGCTCGACGCGCTGCTTGTCCGCCAGCTCGAGGATGCTCTTCAGCCGAAGGGAGCCGTCGAGGTGGACGTGAAGGTCGGTCTTCGGGAGCTTTTCGATGACCTCGAGAGGGATGAGTTTCGGAGCCATGGCCGAGGATACCACGGCCGCGGCCCCTCGCGCGGGTCGCGAGTACCGTCCGGCACTAGAAGATGAAGTCCAGGTGCCCGCCGAACGTCAGCCACTCTGGAGCGTTCGGCACGTCGATGTAGACGAACTCGGCGTGCGGGCCGAGCTGGAGGTGCGGGGCGATGCGGAACTCGATGGCGACGCCCGTGTCGAGCGCGAGGCCGTTCGCCCCCGCGATGCCCGCGTTGCCGCCGACGCCCGTCCCCGGATCGGAGACGGTGCGGAAGCCGTAGCCCGCGTGCGCGTACAGCGTCGGGACCACGCTCACGCCGAAGCCGAGGCGGAGCCCCGCGAAGATGCGGTTCATGTTCTCGGGCACGCCGTTCGCCAGGTTCGCCTGGCTCCCCGGAAAGACGTGATCGAAGGCGTAGCCGACCTCGGGGGTGAGGTTGATGGCGCCCGGGAGGCGGAAGTGATCGCCGAAGCGAAGCTTGAAGCCACCGCCCATGGTCGAGAGGTTGTTGTTGTTCGGGCTGGGCGCGAGGAGGGCGTTCGCGTCACCGTCCAGGCCGAGGTCGAACTTGCCGACGTTCCCTCCCGCGAACGCCTCGCGCGGGGCGAGGACCACGGCCGCGCAGGCGCACGCGGCGGCGATGGCGAGAGCGGGGCGGCGAGTCGAAGAAGTCATGCGGGAACCGGACATGGGATAGCCCTCCGTGAAATTGGACGTGCGAGGAGTGCACAAGAATCAACCGAAGCGTCAAGCGTAGGGGGGACTTCGGGGCGGGGTCGATCTTTCGCCATCCGCTCCGGATCGTAGGACGGAGCGGCGGGGCGGTTCGCACCCGTTCGCCCTGTCACCCAAACGGATACTGAACAACGGCGGCCTCACCACCCCGGCGAGGCCATCGCGACCGTCACGCAACGCAAGCTAACGAAATGACACCACAATATTGCGTCTCGGCCCAACTGCGGCCCATGGGACCTCCTTGCGACATTTCGCACGTGGCCTCTCGCTCGGCCTCGTCCCACGCGTCGCGCGAGCTAAGCTGCCCGCTTGATGCGACCCTCCTTCTCCTTCTCACGTTCGCGCTCGGTCGTCGCCGGGCGCCCCATTCTGTCCGCGCTCACCTTCGGCGCCGGCGCCGGCGTTCTCCTCCTCGCGTGGCAGAGCGCCTGCTCGAGCTCCGGCAGCACGCCCCCCGGCGGGTCTGCCGCGTGCACGGCGCTCGCCACGTGCTGCGCGGAGATGAGCGGCGCCAACGCCAGCACCTGCCTGGCGCTCGTCAGCGGTCCGGCCACGCTCTGCGCGACCGAGCTCACGTCATTCGTGCAAGAGGGGCGGTGCAACGGTACGACGCCGCTCCCGGACGCGGGGACGACTCCGTGCACGGTCACGGGCACCTGCATCGACGCGGGGCACGCTACGGGAAATGACGCGTCCGGCGGGACCACTAGCTGCACGACGACCGGTCAGTGCCCGAACCAGGCGACCTACCAGACCTGCGTCACCGGCTCGGGCTCGAGCTGCTCGGCGATCGTGACGTTCGCGCCCGGGACCGGCGGCGGCGCGTTCCCGTGTGCCTCGTGCAGCGACTGCTCCTCGGCGGTCGCGCTGGCCGCGTCGTCGTGCGGCTCGGTGACCCCTCCCGTGGACGGCGGGAGCATCCACGACGCCGGCCACGACGTCGACAACTGCGGCACGGCACCCACGCTGCACCCCGAGGTCGAGGCGGGCGTCTACTGCCCCTTCACGCCGACGGGCTCGACCCGCTGCATGGGAGGGCAGGAGTGCTGCGAGAGCCCCGCGAACCTGACCAACATGAGCAGCTGCCAGGCGAACGGGACGACCTGCCCCGTCGCGGGCTCGATCCCATGGGCCTGCAACGGGCCTCTCGACTGCGCGTCGAGCTCGCTCGGGGCGACGTGCTGCGGTGTCGGCGCCGTGATGGAGGACACCACGTGCAGCTTCTATCGCGGCTCGGCGTTCACGGGATCGCACTGCGCGACAGGGTGCAGCGCGGGCGAGGTCATCCTGTGCGACCAGGCGGTTCAATGCACCGCAGGGACGTGCACGCCGTTCAAGGTCGACGGCATCGCGTTCGGGACGTGCATGTGAGCGTGGTACGCTAGCCTCACATGCGGCTTGGGGAGCTCCTTCTCCAGCGGAACCAGATCACGCCCGAGGAGCTCCGCGCAGCGCTCGACGGACAGGCGATGTTCGGCGGCCGGCTGGGGAGCAACCTCGTGCGGCTCGGGGTCCTCGACCTCGACACGCTCTCGCGCGCGCTCGGTGACCAGCAGGGGCGCTGCGCCGTGCGGTCGGAGCAGGTCGCGGCGATCGACCCGCGCGTCATCGCTCTGTTTTCGGGGCGCGTCGTCTCGTCGTACCGGGCCATCCCGATCGGCCACACGTCGACGACGCCGCCGCGCGTCATCGTCGCGTGCGCCGACCCGACGACCGTCCCCGTGGAGGAGCTCGCGTTCGCGGCGGGAAAGGGGGTGGACGTATGGGTCGCGCCGGAGATGCTCGTGCAAGAGTGTCTCGAGCGGTACTTCGGAGTCGCGCGCGCGAAGAAGGGAGCGGGCGGGCCCGACGAGGGCCTCCAGCTCGGCGCCGACCTCGCCGAGCCCGCGCCCGCTCCGCCGCGGAGCGGGAGGCGGCCCGAGCCGGGCGAGCGCACGCCACCGCCCGTGCTCGAGCTGCCGAGCCAACCGCCTCCACCCGTGGAGAGCGCGCCCCGCCTCCTCGAACCGCCGCCCGCTCCTCGAGCTCCCGTCGGCCTCGCGCTCGACGACGCGCTCCCGCCCGAGGACGGCTGGGACACCGAATCCGCCCCTCCCGTCGACGCGCGGCGGCCGGACGCCGCTCCAGACCACGCCCCGCCCGCGAGCGAACCCCCCGAGAGCGCGCCCGAAGGCGCGGTCCTTCACCCAGTCATCGACACGCCCGAGGCGTCGAGGCTCCTCGAGATGGCCACCTCGAAGGAGCATGTCGGTCGGGTGCTCGAGGATTGGCTGCGCTCGACGTTCGGGTGCGGTCTCGTGCTGGTCGTGAAGGGGGACATGGCGCTCGGCTGGAAGGGCTTCTTCCAGGACGCCGAGGATCTCGTCGAGGCCGTCGCGGTGCCGCTGGGCAAGCCAAGTCTATTCAGCGAGGCGTACGGGACGCGAAGGCCGTTCTGCGGACCGCCACCGAAGGAAGGGATGAAAGCGGACGCGCTGCTGTGGAAGCTGCTGCGATGCGCGCCGCCCGCGGAGGTCATCGTGTGCCCCGTGGTGCTCGCGAACAGGGTGGTGAATCTCCTCTACGCCCACGACGAGTCGGGCGCGCCGCTCACGGACACGGTGTTCCGAGAGGCGCAGGTGCTCGCGGGGGGCGCGGGCGGAGCGTACGCGCGGCTGATCCGGAAGGAGCAGAGGAAGCGGTAGGGGTCGACGACGCCTGGCAGATGTCGCGACCGTCGAGCGGCTCGCCGAACCCGAGAGGCACCGACTCTCGTCGTGGGCGCTCGCCTCGTCAGAATCGCGCGGCGAAACCCGTGATCGCGCCGCCGCGTACGGGCGTCACGACGGGAGAGAGCGCGGTCGACGCAGGCGCTCTCGTCGGGTGCAAGAGGATCATGAGCACGGCGCCCACGCCGATGCCGACGATCCCCACGCCGAACGTCACGTCGCTGACGACGCCCTGCGCACGGACACTGTCGACCTGGGACGAGCTGCAGTTGGGGGCGCAGGTGGCGCGCAGGTTGTCTGCGCTGCTGTTGGCGTTGAAGTAGACGCCGAACGAGACGGCGAGAGAGACCACGCCCACGGCGCCGATGGTGATGCCCGGTACCCACGATCCCTTCCGCGCCTCACCCGGCGCGCCGGGCTGGGGCTCCGCCGGCTTGGGAGGGCTCGCGCCGGGCGGCGGCGGGGCCTCCGGCCGAACGGTCACCTGGATGAGGCGGTTCTTCTCCCCCACGTTGATGAGTACCGCCTGCTCGACGCGCGCCCCGTGCTCGGGCTCGAAGGCGAGCGTGTGACTCCCCGGGTCGACCTCCAGCGGTGCGCCCGTGAGCCGCGGGGTCAGCAGAACGCCGTCGACGGACACCTTCACCGCGGGGACGTCGACGCCAGAGGGGTCGCGCGCGGCGATGACGACGGTCGGCATGCCCCCCTCCACCTCGCGGAGCCACGGGCCACAGTCGGCGGTGATCGCGCCAGGGCACGTGACCTGGCTGCACACGAGCAGCTCGTCACGCGCGGCGCGGAGCTTGTTGGCGCGGCGGAGGACCTGGGACTTCTCGTACGCGGCGTTGCACTGCTGCGGGGTGACCGCGGCGGAGTCGGCCGCGGCCGAGCGCGGCACGGCCAGGAACAGCGCCGAGCCCGCCAGCATCCATCCGCGGAACGCGCCGGTCTGCATCGCGACGATGCGACCATAGCTCGGATCGCGCAGTCAATCGGAAGCGCCGGCGTCGTGTGCGTGATCGCATGCGCGGAGTCCGCGCGGCCGGCGGTTGGGGCGCGCGCGACCACGTGGTATTCAAGAGAGATGCGCCCGTTGTTCGCGTCGCTACTCTCGGGGTTGACGCTGCTCACGGGCTGCGGGCTGCTCATCAACCTCGACGGCCTCTCGGGCGGGAGCGACGGCGGGCCGGCGTCCTCGTCAGGCTCCGACATGGTGTCGAGCTCCGGCAAGGCGTCGACCACCGGCTCGGCCAAGTCGTCGAGCTCCGGAGGGGGCTCCAGCTCCGGTTCCGCGTCGGCCTCCGGCAGCGGCGTGACCTCGGGATCGACCTCCGGCTCGGGCTCCGGCGCGAGCAGCTCCAGCGGCTCGTCGGTCCCGCCCGCGAAGCCGCCGGTCGCCATCACCATCGCGGGCGGCGCCCTCGACGGCGGCACGCTCAGCTTCAAGATCGACGGGACGGAGGTCACCGCGGCGCAGTACCTCGCGTTCACGAAGTCGTTTCAGCCAACGGCGGCCAATCAGCGCGAGCGCTGCACGTGGAACCAGTCCGTCCTGCCGAACACGGCGCCCGCCAACGACGCGGGTGTCGCGCCGAACGCAGCCTGCAGCACCTACGATCTCCAGAGCGAGGCGACGGCGGATCCCAACTCACCCGTTCGCTGCATCAACTGGTGTCAGGCGGCCGCCTACTGCGCGTGGGCCGGCGGCTGGATGTGCCACGGCAACGAGGCGGGCCTCGGCTACCAGGACGAGTGGCAGAACGCCTGCCAGGGCGGACCCGCGAACAAGACGTACCCTTACGGCGACAGCTTCCAGGCGGGCATCTGCGTCGATTCCTCGACGAGCGGGCTCGAGGACGTCGCGAGCAAGGCGATGTGCGTGGGCGGTTTCGCCGGTCTCTACGACATGAGCGGCAACGTCGGCGAGTGGCTCGACTGCGGGTGCGAGTACGACGACACCGACCCGACGAAGACCTCGGCGTACGTTGGTGGCGGGAGCTACAAGGAGACGGAGAACGCGCTCGCATGCAACCCGGCCCGGACCGCGCCACTCATCAGCTTCAACACCGACATCGGCGCGCGCTGCTGCTACCCGCCCTGATCGCGCCCGAACCTCCGGAAAATCAGAGGCACTCCGGCTTCATGTGCCGAATGCCGGAGGAGTCGACCGTGTAGGGGGGCGTGCAGCTGGGGCGTGAGGCGCCGCGCGCGGGCAGACCGGCGGGGCGGGCGGGCGGAGGGGCCCACGTGCGGGCAGGGGGCGTCGGCGGCGCGGGCGCCTTTGCGCTCACGATGGGCGGCGGCTCCGTGGCCGTGGGTGGAGGAGCGGCGGTCGTGGTCGGGTCGGGTGACTCCGCGACCGCGGGCGGCGCGGAGGCGGCCGACGCGGCCCTGACGTCGGGCGCCGGCGAGGAGCCCTGCGTCGCCGCCCGCACCACGAAGAACGCGATCAGGAGAAGCGCCGCGCCGGCCACCCCTGCGACGAGCCTACGCGCGGCGAGTGCGCGCGAACCGCCGGGCGCCGTCAAGGTCACCTGGCTCACCGCGGCCCCTCGACTGGTCACGTCGTCCGCGACCGGGAGCGCGGGGCCACTGACGGGAGGCGCGGGCGCTCGCTCGGCGTGCGATGGGTGGGGCAACGTCGCGCGCACGGCCGCGGCGGAGCTCGTGCTCTCGATGTCGCTGATGCGTCGCGCGCGACTCGCAAGCGCTTCGCCGGCGAGGCGCTCCACCCACCCGCCGAGCGCGCTCGCGCTCGCGACCGGCAGGCACGTCTCGAGCTCGAGTGCCATCTCGCGGGCGGTCGCGTAGCGCTTGTCCGGCTCGCGCGCGAGGCCGCGCATGATGATCCGCTCCAGCTCGGGGGGGATGTCCGGGACGAACGCGCTCGGGAGCGGCGGGGGCTCGAAGAGGACCTTCGCCAGAAGCGCGGCGTCGCTTTCGGCCTTGTAGAGCCGCGCACGAGTCACCGCCTCCCACAGTACGGCGGCCGCGGCGTACACGTCGCAGCGCCGGTCGACCTGCTCGGCGCGGATCTGCTCCGGCGGCATGTACGCGATCTTTCCCTTGATCTGCCCGTCGCGGGTCGACTGGGCCCTGAACGCGGCCTTGGCGACGCCGAAGTCGAGCACGCGGGGCACGCCGTCGACCCCCACGAGCACGTTCTGCGGAGAGACGTCGCGGTGCACGATGGAGAGCGGCTCGCCGTGCTCGGTCCGCGCCTCGTGCGCGGCGTGAAGGCCGTGGAGCACGCCGGTCATGATCGTCGTGACGATGTTGAGCGGCATCTCGGTGTCGTGCGTCCGAGACGCCTTGATCATGCGCGAGAGCGACTCGCCCTGCACGTATTCCATGACGAGGAAGAGCTCCTGGTCCAGAGCCACGACGTCGAGCGTTGGCACGACGTTCGGGTGCCGGATCCGCGCCGCGAGCCGCGCCTCGTCGAGGAACATCGCGACGAACTCCGGGTCCTTCGCGTACTGCGGGTGGAGCCGCTTGATCGCGACTGTCCGGGAGAAGCCTACCGGGCCGCGGAGGCGCCCGATGTGGACCGTGGCCATTCCCCCCGCTGCGATCTCGTCGAAGAGGGCGTAGCGGCCGATGACGCGAGGCTCGTCCCCCTCTCGGCCCGGAGCGCTCGGCGGGATGGGCATGCTCCTACAGCCTACCCGCCGGGGGGACGCTTTTCGAGCGGGTTCGCCGTGAGCTCTCGCCGAGGCGACCGGTCGGCGAGACGGCCGTCACGCTTGCGGCGTAGCGCGCCCGCGCGACCGACGGCGCATCGGCGTGCGACGCGGGGCTGGCACCGGATTACTTCTCTCGCGAGATGGGGCCCAGGGTCGCCCGCACGGCGCGGACGTAGTCCCCCGGTGCGAGCAGGATCTGCGTCCCGCGAACGCCGGCCGACACGGAAATGACGTCGAACAGCTGCGCGAGCTCGTCGACGTACACGGGGTACGCCTTCTTGCACGCGAGCGCCGTGACCCCGCCGCGAACGTAGCCTGTGAGCGGCTGCACGTCTTTCAGCGGGACGGTCTCGACGCGCCCGTCCCCGCTCAGCTTCGCGAGCGCCCGGAGGTCGAGCGCCGCGTTCCCCGGCACGACCGCGAGGCAGACGCCGCGTCGGTCGCCGCGCGCGACGAGCGTCTTCCACACCTGCTCGGCGGGGAGCCCCACCTTCGCCGCGACCGACTCGGCCGAGAGGTCGTCGGGGTCGACCTCGTAGTCGCGGAGCTCGTAGCGGACTCCGAGCGTGTCGAGGGCGCGCGCGGCGTTCGTCTTCATGGTGTGGTCATTGTCCGACGGTCGCGCGCGCGCCGTCAGCAACGAAGCGTCGGCGACGCCGGCAGTCGGCATCCACCGCTACGCGAGCATGGAGAGCCAGTTGCCGCTCATGGCCGCGTAACACATTCGCGCCGAGACCATCGCGCCGCAGAACCCCGCCGAGAAAGGGTCCTGGCCGGTGAGCCACAGACCGTCGATCTTCGACTTGTGGCGGAGCCAGTGCGTGTGCTCGACGAAGCGGGCGCCCGATGGCTCGAGCCCGAGCGAGCACCCGTGCCAGGCGCGGGGGTTGCAACCCATCGGGATCCCCGCACGCAGAACCTTGGGCGTCTTGCCGCGCAGCTGGGGCATGTGCCGGAGGACGATCGGCATGAGGTTCTCGGAGATCGCGTCGCGAAACTCCGTCGCGAACGCCGCGTCCTCACGTGCTCGCCCGACCCACGCGGGGATGCCCTCCGCCAAGGCCACGACCGTGGCGGTCCCGGGGTAGCGCTCGCCGTGAAGCGGGTCGCGGGCCGACGGGCTCAGGATGTAGCCGCCCATGCCCTTGAGCTTCATGTCACGCTTGTAGAGCGTGTCGGCGGTCGACAGATCGTATCGTGAGACGCCTTCGTACGTGGGCATCTCCCAGATGATGTGCTTGGGAAGATCGATCGCCTCGTCGTAACCGAGCAGGAGGTAGACGTGCGAGGGGCTCGGGCCGACCTGGTCGAATCGCTCGGCGTAGCCGTGCTTGACGGCCAGCTCGCGATCGAGAAGCGACATGTACGTCGTGTGCGCGGAGGCGTCGCTGATGACCAGCTTGCACGCGACCCTCTCACCGCTCTCGAGCAAGACGCCCTCGACCTGGTTGTCATTCACCAAGATCTCCTTCACGGCCGATCCCACGGCGAGCTGACCTCCGGCGGCTTCGACGATCGGGACGACGCACTCCGCGATCTGCCCGGGACCACCGACCGGGTAGTAGGCGCCCGTTCGGTAGTGGAACAGATTCACGGCGTGAAACGAGAATGGCGCGAGCTCTGGAGTTCGCCCGTGGTTGCCGTACATGTACGAGAAGATCGCGGCGAGCCGCTCGGAGAAGCCGAGCTCCTCCCGGAAGACCTTGCTGACCGGGCGGTGCATGTACTCGCGCCACTTACCGCCGGTCGCTCGATACGCCGCTTCCCGCACACCCTCGGGGACCCAGCTCGGCGCGAGCTTGGTCATCGCCCATGACCATGCCCACCACTCGATCTTCTCCTCGAGGTCGTAGTACTCGCGAACCCTCCCCTCCCCGGGAAACCTCTGCTCCACCCATTCGATGTTCTGTTCGGGCGACGAGAACCACTCGTACACCTCGTCGCCGAACGTGCAGATCTCGTGGACGTCGGGCATCTTCGCCCAGTGGAGCTTGCCCCCGGTGATGTAGTCGATCGTCGGCCGGTAGAGCCCGCGACCGACCCGCGGGTCCATGTCGCCGATCGAGTCAACGCCGCTCGGGAACTCGAACCCGTCGATCTCGTGGACGTGCGTGCATCCGCCGGGCACGACGTTCGCTTCGAGGAGGAGGACACGCATGCCCGTCTTCTGGGCGAGGATCGAGGCGATCCCGAGCCCGCCGATGCCCGAGCCGATGACGATGGCGTCGGGGTTGTCGAGGAGCGAGTCGGGCTTCTTGTACTTGCTCTTCGCGGTCCGCGCCGCGGTGAGCAACGGCGGGCCGGAGTTGCTCCACCCCGGAGCGTAAAAGAGGTCGCTGTCGCCGCGCTGTGCCATTCGAGGTCTCCCGGCGGCCGTCATGCCTGCACTCCCCGTCGGGCGCGTTGACGGTGATCATCCCCGGGGGCGAGGCCCCGCGATTAGCCGAGACTGGCGACGAGCGCCGGCTTCATCACCTTGCCGACGGCGTTCCGCGGGAGCTCCGTCAAGAGCACGACGGTCTTCGGCACCTTGTACGAAGCGAGCCGCTCGCGCGCGAACCCGCGCAGCGCGTCCTCCGAGCACGTGGCCTCGAGCCCCGGGCGGGGGACGACGCACGCGACGACGCGCTCGCCCCAAGTCGCGTCGGCGACACCGACGACCGCGACCTCGGCGACACCAGGATGCTCGCGGAGCGTCTCCTCGATCTCGAGGGCCGAGAGCTTGTAGCCACCGCTCTTCAGGATATCGACGCTCGTCCGCCCGAGGATGCGGAGATAGCCGTCCTCGTCGCGCGCGACGGTGTCCCCCGTGCGGAACCAACGCGTGCCGGCATCGGTGACGAACGCGTCGCGCGTGGCCTCGTCCCTCTGATGGTAGCCCGCGAAGACCGATGGGCCCGAGACCTGGAGCTCGTCGTCGACGACGCGCGTCCCGACCGTCGGGAGCGGCAGACCGACGCTCCCCGGCCGACGGTGCGCGGGGTCGAGCGGGTTCGTCGTTCCCACGCCGATCTCGGTCATCCCGAAGCGCTCGAGCGGATAGGCGCCGGTCAGATCGGTCCACCGGCGGCCGAGCGTCACGGGAAGCGCCGCGCTACCGCTGGTGACCAACCGGAGGCCACGAGCGCCGTCCGTCCACGCGCGGCGCCCTGCCTCCCCTTCCGCGTCGAACGCGGCGAACAGTTTCGCGTGAATCGTTGGAACGGCCATCAGCACGGTAGCGTCCCGCGTCGAGCCCCACGTCTGGCGCGCGTCGAAGGCGCCGAGGAAGCGGGTGGCGGCCCCCGCACCGACGGCCGACAGCCACGCGATCGCGAGGCCGTGCATGTGGTGGAGAGGGAGCACGTGCAGAAGGACGTCGCTCGACGTCCAGCCCCACGCGGCTGCGAGCAGGCGCTGCTGCGTGGCCAGGTTCTCGTGGGTGATGACCGCCCCCTTGGGCTTGCCCGTCGTCCCGCTGGTGTAGAGCTGCAGGGCCGGATCGCTCGCCCTAGGCGTCGCTCTCTGCGGCCGCGGCGGCGAGGCCTCGAGCTCCGCGACATCGAGGATGCGCCGCTCCGGCGCGAGGAAGGCCACGTGACTCGACAGCTCGCGCGACGCGACGATCATCCGCACGCCGGCGTCGTCGCAGAAGTACCGAGTCTCGCGGGGCGGGTGCAGCGTCGAGAACACGACGACGACGCCGCCCGCGCGCAGGATCCCGAAGAACGCGGCGACGAAGTCCGCGCCAGGTGCGAGGAGGAGCCCGACGCGCTCGCCGGCGAGCTCGCGACGGCCACCCAGCAGGCCGGCCGCCACGCGGTCGGCGCGACCGATGGCCGCTTCGAAGGAAGTGGTGCCGCGCGCGTCGTGCACGGCGGGCGCGGGGTCGTCCGCGTGCGAGAGCCAGGCGGCCAGGAGCGGAGAGGCGGCGACCATTCTCTTCGGAGACCCGGTGCCCCTGCTGGCGCGCTAAAGCTCGTCGGGGAAGCGCTCGAGCCGGTCGAGCCCCCCCTTGTGGAGCACGACGATCGCCCGCTCCTCGAAGGTCTGACCGTCGCTCTCGACACGGATGTGGAGCGGGAACCGGTAGCTGCGGGGCGCCTCCGTGAAGCGCACGCGGTGCGTAGACTTGTCGAGGACGGGGATCTCCTTCACGGCGTCGTCGAGGCGGCCGAAGAGCGGCGAAAGATCGTACCGGAAGACATGCTTCACGCGCCTCACCCCCGCGAGCGCGAGGGCCGGCGTCGGAAGCACCTTCCCCTTGTGCGTGTAGCGGATCAGTGTCGACGGGACGAGCGAGCCGCTCTCGGGGTTGAGCGGGTCGGGCTTTCGAATCAGGCGCTGCTCGAACGACTCTCGCGCCGTGACGACGACATCGCGCCCGGGCAACCGCTTCGCCGGCGCGCGGTACCGCGCGACGCGCTGGGCGTAGAAGCGGTGGACGTTCCCGCTGATCCACGCGCGACCCACCTCTTTCAGTCGATCCTTCGTCGCATAGATGATCCCAGCGATCATCGCGACCATCATGATCCCCGAGCCAACCTTCGAGGTGGACGACGCGGAGTTCTTCATGAGCGCCATCTGCCAGACGAACGCCCACGTCGATGCCACGAGGGCGACGAACCCTGCCACCCAGTGGTGGAGGCGCTCGGCGACGTGGAAGACCTCGGGCTCGAGGAAAAGCACCTCCTGGAAATGCTTCTTCAGGCGGCTCGCGCGGTCCGTGTACGACTCGAGCGTCGCGTGGGAGGCCGGGTCAGCGCAGATGTAGCCGTGCGCGTGACGGTACGCGAGCTCGACCTCGAGGGCGTCGGCGATGGTGGACTCGAGCTTCGCGACGGTGGCCGAGAGATCTTTCGCATGCGGGGCGCGTGAGTCGGCGAGGACGCCGAGGCTTCGCTCGGCGCCGGCCAGGAGCGCGAGGAGGCGAACGCTGGCGTATTCGTCGACGAGCAGGCGTTCGCGGGCGAGCTCCGCGACGTCACTCCGCCGCGTGCCGCAGAGCTTGCCGCGCGCGTCATCGACGAGCGCGAGGGCGCCTTCGATCGCGGCGCTGAGCGCGCGGTCGAGCTCAGGGTCGGGCACGCGGGTGAAGAGCGACGCGGCGACGAGGCACTGGCGGCCGAACGCTTCGCCGATGCGACCGAGCTGGTTGGCGAGGGCGACCGCGCTGCGGCGGAGCGCGTCGATCGTGAGAATGTCCCCGTCGAGCTCGACGGTCTCGCCCCCGTCGAGCCGCGTGAAAGACTGGAGCTGGTCCCAGGGCGTGTGGCGCGCGAACGCGTTCGAAGGGATGTCCATCTCCACCGACATCGAGTACGCGGACGGACGGCCCTCGGGCAGCGGAAGCGAGACGCTCCACTCCACGCGCGACGCGTCGTGGATATCCATGCGGACATCGACGCTCGAATCCGCAGCCTTTGCCCGCTCGGGGAAAAAGCTGGAGACGGATTCCCGCGTCCCCGGGAGCCGCGCTATCGCCATTGACATGTCACGTGGTCGTCACCCACTAGGTGGATGAGTCAAGATGACAGGTAACGCAAGGACTTTTTGCGGGAAATGTCCTGCCGCCCCCACGAAATGGTGTGGAAGAGCTTACGCAGCTTCGCGGAGCTCTTCCGTGCAGCCGCTCCGCTGGCGCCGACGCTCCTCGAAGCGGGCCAGGTCGCCCGCCACCATGACCATGACCTCGGCCACCACGAAGGCGTCATCGAGGAACCCGAGCACCGGAATCGCATCGGGGATGAGATCGACCGACGAGATGAAGTAGGCGAGGGCGAAGACGACCGCGGCCGTCGTCCTCCACGGGAGCGTGAACCCGGGCTCGACGAGCATCTCGAAGAGCCGCACGAGGTTCAGCGCAAAGTCACGCAGCCCCGAGAGACGACCGAAGCGCGGGCGAACGGCAGCGAGCTTCGCCCAGAAGCCCTCCTTCACCCGGAGGACGTCCTCCGGACGGACCTGCTCGAGCCGCACTTTCGGCCGCGGAATCCGGTTGTCATTGGCCGGCACGTCCACCGGCTCATCGACGGAGTAGGCGACGCTCTCTTCGTCCACAGCATGTGATTAGAAGAGGATGGAGGCAATCTGCGGGCGGCTGCGCAACGATTCAGTAACTCACGACGACGCGTCCGCCTCGAGGGCGCGTGAGGACTCTCGCGGCGCGGGGGCGACCTTCGCGGGGAGCGTCAACGAGAAGGCGGACCCCTTCCCCACCTCGCTCTCGACCGTGACCTGCCCGCCCATCGCCTCGACCAAGTGCTTCACGATCGAGAGCCCGAGGCCCGTCCCGCCGACGTCGCGCGAGCGACCAGCGTCGACGCGGTAGAACCGCTCGAAGAGCCTCGGCAGGTGCTTCGGGTCGATCCCGAGGCCCGTGTCGCGGACGATGATGCGCACGGCCCCGGGGACGTTCTGCGCGGCGAGAGTCACCGTCGACCCCGACGGGCAGTACTTGATGGCGTTGTCGACGAGGTTGGCGACGACCTGCTCGAGCGCGCGCTGGTCGGTGACGAGCCCGCCCATGCCGTCGTCGAGCGCGACGCCGAGCCGCACGCCCTTCTTGGCGGCCCGCTCGCGGAAGAGGCCGATAACGATGTTCGCGACGACGGAGAGGTCGACGTCCTCCTTCTTGATGCGGAACTCCTTGCTCTCGAGCCGCGAGAGCTCGAGGAGGTCCTCGATGAGGCTCTGCAGGCGCTCGCCGTTCCGCTCGATCATGTCGACGAAGCGCACGGCGACCGAGACGTCGGCGTCGTAGAGCGCGGACGCCTTGAGCGTCTCGGCGGCGGAGCGCATCGCCGTCACCGGCGTCCGGAGCTCGTGCGAGACGTTGGCGACGAAGTCGCGCCGGAGCGACTCGAGGCGCCGGAGATCGGTCACGTCGACGAAGACCGCGAGGAGACCGCCCGCCTCTCCGGCGAAGGCGGTCGCGTGGGTAAGGAGTCGACGCGGCTTGATGCCTGGGAGATCGATCTCGCCGAGCGCGGTCATGCGGTTGGCTCGCGCGCGGTTCACGATCTCATGGAGCTCCGCGTGTCGGACGACCTCGATCAGGAGCTTCCCTTTCGCCTCGGTGCCAAGGAGGAGCATCGCGCGAAACGCGGGGTTCATCATGACGACGCGCCCGTCGCGGTCGAGCACGAGCACGCCCTCCTGCATCCCCTCGAGGATCTGCCCCTGCACCGCGCGTTCGCGGTGCAGCTCGGCGAGGGTTGCCTCGAGGTTGGTCGCGAGAAGATCGAGCGCATGACCCGTCTCCGCGAGGTCGCCCGTTCCGGTGAGCCGCGTGCGGCCGCTGAAGTCTCCCGCCGCCATGCGCTGCACCAGCCCACGGATCTCCTCCGTGGGAGACGCGACGCGGCGAAGCACGACGTGGACCACGACGAGGACGAGGACGACGGAGGTCACCGCCATGGCGAGGAGCAGCGTACGAGCGAGCCCGAGGGCGCTCTCCGCGGACAACGTTCCCGCAGCGGTCCGCATCGACGCGATCGCGCTGGCCGTCCACGTGACCCCGCACGCGTATCCCACCGCGCTCGCGAGCGCCGCGATGAGACCCCACCTCACGTACGGACGTAGCTTCAATGGACCCTTCACCTCCAAGGCTCACCTTACTGCCGGAGAGGCGCACGCGCACACGTCGCGACGAAGCGCCGGGGCGGCACGAATCCGTCGCGCAATCGTTGCGAACGTTGCGAACGAACGCGCAAAGTCGGCTATGACCGCGTCCCAGTCGTCCCGGAGCGAGGAGAGCCGATCGGCAAGACCATGCGCAAGTTCCGACGGATTGTACCCACGCTCACCATGCTTGCTCTGACGGCGGCGACGGCGAAAGCAGCCGATACCGCCGCGCCCCCCCCCGCGTCGTCGCCGAACATCGAACTGATGACCCTGAAGCTGATGCTCGAGAAGGGGGTCATCTCGCAGGCCGAGTTCGACAGCGCCCTCCGCGATCTATCGGACACGTCGGGAGCAAAGGCTGCCGACAGCCAGAACATCGTCATCGGCAAGTGGTCCGCGACGCTCTACGGGTTCGCCGAGGCCGACTACATCTTTGACTCGACGGAGAGCTTCTCCGACCTCCCGGGCGCCGGCCAAGTCGCGCGCCCCGGCACATACGCCGCGAACAACCTCCGCAGCCAGTTCAGCATCCGGAACAGCCGCTTCGGATTCCGTTTCCGCGCGCCTCCCTACCACGGCATCCGCGCCAGCGCGGTGCTCGAGAGCGACTTCTTCGGCGACTGGGCGGCCCCGACCTACAACGCCGCCACCGGCCAGCCGACAGAAAACCAGTTTTTCACGAGCCCTGTCCCGCGAATACGGCACTTCTACCTGAAGATCGAGAAGGCCGGGTTCGAGCTCCTTTTCGGGCAGACCTGGCACCTCTTCGGCTGGCAGGACGCGTATCACCCCAACTCGGTGCAGCCTCAAGGTCTCCCGGGCCAGCTCTACGCGAGGACGCCGCAGCTCCGCGTGACGAAGACGTTCGCGACGAGGGACGTCACGTTCGACATGGCGCTCGGCGCGATGCGACCGCCGCAGCGCGACTCGGCGATCCCCGAGGGGGAGGGTGCGCTCCACTTCGCCATCAACAACTGGACGGCGACGCAGACGCTCGGAGCCACCGGCACGCGGGTCGCGCCAGCATCCATCGCCGTCAGCGGAGACGTGCGCGCCGTGGCCATCCCCGACTTCCCGACCGCGACGACGAAGTCGACCTACGACATCGGCAAGGTCGCCGGCTCGATCGCGGTCGACGCGTTCGTCCCGATCATCCCCGCGTCCGCAGAGCACATGGGAAACTCGCTCGCGATCCTGGGCGAGTTCGTGGACGGCCAGGGCATCGCGGACCTCTACACCGGCTTCGCGAGCGGCGTCGGGTTCCCGACCGTGGCGAACCCGACCGGCCTCGCGACCGCGACCGTCTACAATCCCCAGATCGATGCGGGGATTGCGACCATCAACCCGGCCACGCAGGCTGTCAGCTTCGTGGAGCTCCGGACGGTGCGAGCCGGCCTCCAATACTATTTCCCTGGCCTCGACGGAAAGCTGTGGATCTCCGCGAACTACGCGAACGTGAACGTTCCGAACGCGTCCACGTTCGTGACGACGACGACGACGCCGGCCATGGGAACGACCCCCGCGAAGACGACGTCGAACGCGACCACGCTCCGCTCGACGCTGAATTTCTTCGACGTCAACGTGATGGGAGATGTCACTCCTGCCGTGCGTCTCGGCATCGAGTACGCGTACTATCGGGATCAGTACGCGGACGGAGTCTCCGGAACGGATCACCGCGTGCAAGGCGCCGCCTACTACATCTTCTGAGCGACGCCGGCTCGATCCGCGGGCCGGCACCTCTTCCCGCACGCTCGACACGCAGGCACGAGCGGCGCCGACGAGCAGAGGCGAACGCGCTACTGGATACCGACGGGCCCGAGCGCGAAGTAGGCGATCACGAGGACCAGAAGCATCGCCAGCGCGATCAGCGCGTGGCTCACGCGCGCATCGGTCGTGCTCCAACCGTCGGCGAAGAACTTCCCGCGCGACCGACGACGAATCCGGCGCTGCACCCCGCGCAGGAGGCTCGGGCCGGGCGCGGCGGGGGGACCTGCGAGGGAGCGCTTGATGAGCGCCGCCATCGGATCGGGGGCCGAGGGCTCGGCGTCGTCCGGAACAGCGGCGTCGTCCGGTTGTTCAGGGCCGGTCATCGGATCTTCTCCCCGAGCTCGCGCTCGACCTTCTCTCTCAGCATCGCCCGCGCGCGGTGGATACGGCTCTTCACCGTCCCCGCAGGGAGGCCTGTGATCTCCTCGATTTCTTCGTAACTGAGCTCCTCGACATCGCGCAACACGAGGCACTCGCGGAACGACGGCTCGAGCTCCTGGATGGCGACCTGCACGATGCGCTCGACTTGCTTGCCTGCCACCTGCTCGTCGGGCCGACCGAGCCCCAGGCCCCCCGCAGGGCGCGCGTCGCCGAGCGACTTCTCGCTGACGGAG
>Ga0209415_10008527_pt1 | contig 17770 bp, 15 predicted proteins | sample PeaSoiSIISIP2007_FD_187696 | JGI IMG/M metagenome (GOLD analysis project Ga0209415, IMG submission 187696) | Peat soil microbial communities from Weissenstadt, Germany - SII-SIP-2007 (SPAdes) (version 2) | ecosystem: Environmental > Terrestrial > Soil > Wetlands > Peat | place: Germany... | reverse complement strand
CCTGATCGACGCCTCGTTCATTATCGGCGTCGGCCTCGCGATGTTCTTCGCGTTCGCCAATCCTTTGCTGGGCAGGCTCGGTTGACGATCCGGGATTACCCATTTGGTTTGTTAGGGAGCAGCCATGAGCTTTAACCTGACGTTGCTTGCGCAAGTAATCGCTTTCCTGGCGTTTATCTGGTTCACGGCCAAATTCGTGTGGCCGCCGTTGATGCGCGCGATCGAGGCGCGCCAGAAACAGATCGCGGATGGGCTCGCAGCCGCCGAACGAGGCAGGCAGGAGCTGGAACAGGCCGCCAAGCGGACCGAGGAAATTTTGCTTGAGGCACGGCAGAAGGCACAGGAACTGCTGACGCAGGCCGACAAGCGCGCTACGCAAATCGTAGATGAAGCGAAGAGCACGGCCAAGGTCGAAGGCGAGCGCCTGATCGCCGGCGCCAAAGCCGAAATCGGCCAGGAGGTGTCGCGCGCCAAAGAGATGCTGCGCGCGCAAGTTGCGGTGCTGGCCGTCGCCGGCGCGGAAAAAATCCTGCGCCGCGAAGTCGATGCCAAGGCGCATGCCGATCTGCTGCAAGCGGTACAGGCGGAACTGTAAACGTAGCCATGGCGGAATCACTCACCATCGCACGGCCGTACGCAGAAGCCGCGTTCAAGCTGGCGCGCGAGAAAAACACGCTCGATGCGTGGTCGCGGATGCTGGAGTTGCTGGAAATCGTGGTTGCGGACGAGCGCGTCGCGCGCTGTATCGGCGACCCCAACCTGAGTCGGCAACAACTCGAGAGCCTGCTGCTCGGCGTCTGCGGTGAGCGGCTCGACGGCGGTGGCCGAAACTTCGTGCAGATATTGGTGGCGAACGGCAGGCTGCCGGTCATTTCCGAAATCCGCACTCTGTTCGAGCGATTGAAACTCGAGCAACAGAGCGTGCTCGAGGCCGAGATCCATTCCGCCTTCGCGATCGACGCCGCTCAGGTCAAGCGGCTGGTCGCCAGGCTCGAAGCGAGATACCAACGCAAGGTCCGCGCCCAGGTCAGCGTTGATCCCCAATTGATCGGCGGCGTCAAAATCGTGGTCGGCGACAAAGTCATGGACGCCACCGTGCGCGGCCGGCTGGAAGCCATGTCCGCCGCGCTTATCCGTTAGGAACCAGGAGTTACCCGATGCAACTCAATCCTTCAGAAATCAGTGAACTGATCAAAAGCAAAATCCAGGGTTTGGGCGCCGCCGCCACGACGAGCACCCAAGGCACGGTCATCTCGGTGACCGACGGCATCTGCCGCATCCACGGGCTGTCGGACGTAATGGCCGGCGAGATGCTTGAATTCCCGAACAATACCTTCGGCCTCGCGCTCAACCTCGAGCGCGATTCGGTCGGCTCGGTGGTATTGGGCCCCTACGAGCGCATCTCCGAAGGCGATACCGTCAAATGCACGGGCCGCATTCTCGAAGTGCCGGTCGGCCCCGAATTGATAGGGCGTGTGGTGAATTCCCTCGGCCAGCCGATCGACGGCAAAGGCCCGATCAATGCCAAGCTGACCGACGTGATCGAAAAAGTTGCGCCGGGCGTGATCTGGAGAAAATCGGTTTCGACCCCGGTGCAAACCGGCTTGAAGGCGATTGACTCGATGGTACCGATCGGCCGCGGCCAGCGTGAGCTGATCATCGGCGACCGCCAGACCGGCAAGACCGCGGTCGCGGTCGATACCATCATCAACCAGAAAGGCAAGGACCTGATCTGCATTTACGTTGCGATCGGCCAGAAGGCGTCATCCATCAAGAACGTTATTCGCAAGCTTGAAGAGCACGGCGCGATGGATTACTCCATCGTCATTGCCGCGCCGGCTTCCGAATCGGCCGCGCTGCAATACATAGCGCCGTATTCCGGCTGTACCATGGGTGAGTATTTCCGCGACCGCGGCCAGGACGCCTTGATCATATACGAAGACTTGACGAAGCAGGCGTGGGCGTACCGGCAGGTGTCGCTGCTGCTGCGCCGGCCGCCGGGACGTGAGGCGTATCCGGGTGACGTATTTTATTTGCACTCGCGGCTGCTCGAGCGCGCCGCGCGCGTCAACGAAGAATACGTCGAAAAATTCACCAAGGGCCAGGTCAAGGGCAAGACCGGTTCGCTCACCGCGTTGCCAGTGATCGAAACCCAGGCCGGTGACGTGACCGCGTTCGTGCCGACCAACGTGATCTCGATCACCGACGGCCAGATCTTTCTCGAGACTGACCTGTTCAACGCCGGCATCCGGCCCGCGATCAACGCCGGCATTTCGGTGTCGCGCGTCGGCGGCGCCGCGCAGACCAAGGTTATCAAGAAGCTCGGCGGCGGGGTGAGGCTCTCGCTCGCGCAATACCGCGAACTGGCCGCATTCGCGCAGTTTGCCTCCGATCTCGACGAAGCGACGCGCAAACAGCTTGAGCGCGGCCGCATGGTGACCGAACTGATGAAGCAGCCGCAATATCAGCCGCTGCAGGTGTGGGAAATGGCGCTCACGCTGTTCGCGGTCAACAACGGCTACTTCGACGATATCGATGTCAGGAAAGCGCTGGCGGCGGAGCGCGCGCTGCGCGACCACCTCAAGGGCAAGTATGGCGATCTTCTCGCCCGCATCGAGAGCACCAAGGATCTCGCGAAGGACGACGAAGACAAGTTGCATGAAGCCGTCAAAGACTTCAAGAAAAACGTCTCGTATTGACGGGCCGGGTGAGCAGCCACTGATGCGGAGTCATTGACATGGCGGGATCGCGGGAGATCCGGAACAAAATCCGGAGCGTGCAAAGCACGCGCAAGATCACCAAGGCGATGGAAATGGTCGCGGCCTCCAAGATGAAGAAGGCCCAGGAGCGCATGCGCGCGAGCCGCCCTTACGTGCAGAAGATGTTGCAAATCGCCGGCCACATCGCGCACGCCAACCCCGAATACAAACACCCGTTCCTGGTGGAGCGTGCGCAGCAGGTCCGCAACGCCGCGATGATCGTGGTCACCTCCGACAAGGGACTGTGCGGCGGGCTCAATACCAACGTGCTGCGGATGGCTTATAACCAGATCAAGCAATGGCAGTCCCAAGGCGTCGGCGTGCAGGTGACGGCGATCGGGAACAAGGCGCTCGGCTTCATGCAGCGCGCGGGGGTGCGTGTGGTGTCGCACGCCGTGCAATTGGGCGACCGGCCGCGGATTGAGCAGGTCATCGGTCCGGTCAAGGTCCAGCTCGACGACTACGTCGCGGGCAAAATCGACACCCTGCACATCATTACCACGCGCTTCGTCAACACCATGAAGCAGGACGCGTTCAGCGACATCATGCTGCCGCTGCACAAGGGCGAGTTCAGGCAGACCACGGCGGCGTGGGATTACATCTACGAGGCGGATGCGAAGACCGTGCTCGACGCGCTGCTGGTGCGCTACATCGAAGCGGTCGTTTACCAGGCGGTCAACGAGAGCATGGCGTCCGAGCAATCGGCGCGCATGGTGGCGATGAAGGCGGCCTCCGATAACGCCGGCGACATCATCGATGAGCTGACGTTGATTTACAACAAGACCCGTCAAGCGGCGATTACCAAAGAGCTGTCAGAGATTGTTGGCGGCGCGGCCGCAGTATAGCCGCGGCGGATTAACCGGATTTGATATTGTTTTTTAGGAAACGACTATGGGTACTGGAACTATCGTACAGTGCATCGGCGCGGTGGTCGACGTCGAATTCGCGCGCGATCAAATGCCGAACATCTATGATGCGCTCAAGATGGACGAAATCGGCCTGACGCTCGAGGTGCAACAGCAACTCGGCGACGGCGTGGTGCGCACCATTGCGCTCGGCTCCTCCGACGGCCTGCGCCGCGGCATGCACGTGATCAATACCGGCGCGCCGATTTCGGTGCCGGTGGGACCGAAAACGCTCGGCCGCATCATGGACGTGCTGGGACGCCCGATCGATGAACAAGGGGCGATCGGCGCCGAAAAAAACATGTCGATCCACCGCGATGCACCGGCTTTCGAAGATTTGTCGCCGTCGCAGGAATTGCTCGAAACCGGAATCAAGGTGATCGACCTCGTCTGCCCGTTTGCCAAGGGCGGCAAGGTCGGGCTGTTCGGCGGCGCCGGCGTCGGCAAAACCGTCAACATGATGGAGCTGATCCGCAATATCGCGATCGAGCACAGCGGTTTCTCGGTGTTCGCCGGCGTCGGCGAGCGCACGCGCGAGGGCAACGACTTCTATCACGAGATGAAGGAATCGAATGTGCTCGACAAGGTGGCGCTGGTCTACGGCCAGATGAACGAGCCGCCGGGCAACCGTCTGCGCGTCGCGCTGACCGGCCTTACCATGGCCGAGTACTTCCGCGACGAAGGCAGCGACGTGTTGTTGTTTATCGACAACATTTACCGTTTCACGCTCGCAGGCACCGAGGTATCCGCGCTGCTCGGCCGCATGCCGTCAGCGGTCGGCTATCAGCCGACGCTCGCCGAGGAAATGGGCCGCCTGCAGGAGCGCATCACCTCGACCAAGACCGGCTCGATTACTTCGATACAGGCGGTTTACGTGCCGGCCGACGACCTGACCGACCCGAGCCCCGCGACCACCTTCGGCCACCTCGATGCGACGGTAGTGCTGTCGCGTGACATCGCTTCGCTGGGCATTTATCCGGCGGTCGATCCGCTCGACTCGACTTCGCGCCAGGTCGACCCGCACGTGATCGGGGAGGAGCACTACAACACGACCCGCGCGGTGCAGGCGACGCTGCAGCGCTACAAGGAGCTGCGCGACATTATCGCGATTCTGGGCATGGACGAATTGTCGCCGGAAGACAAGCTGGTGGTGGCGCGCGCGCGCAAGATCCAGCGCTTCCTGTCGCAGCCGTTCAACGTCGCCGAAGTGTTCACCGGCCAGAAAGGCAAATACGTGCCGCTGAAGGAAACCATCAAGGGTTTCAAGGGCATCGTCAACGGTGAATACGACAATCTTCCCGAGCAGGCGTTTTACATGGTTGGCCCCATCGAGGAAGTCGTCGAAAAGGCGAAGACCCTCCAATAGAATGAGGCCGGACATGGCGCACACTCTGCATGTAGACGTCGTCAGCGGCGAAGAGTCGATCTTTTCGGGCGACGCGGAATTTGTCGTGCTTCCCGGGGTGGCGGGCGAGCTCGGTATCTATCCGAAACACACGCCGCTCATCACGCAAATACGGCCCGGCGCAGTGCGCATCAAAGTGCCGAACCAGGAAGCCGAAGAGCTGGTGTTCGTGCAGGGCGGCTTTCTCGAAGTTCAGCCTGACATGGTGACGGTTCTAGCCGACACCGCGATCCGCGGCCACGATCTCGACGAGGCCAAGGCGCTGGAGGCCAAGCAACGCGCCGAAGAGGCGCTCAAGACCGCGCGCGACAAGCAGGAAATCGCAACCGTCGAGGCGGAGCTGGCTATACTCGCCGCGCAACTGGCGGCGATCCGCAAGCTCAGGAAGAAATAACGGCAACCGCTTCTGGCGCAAGCAAGGCAGCTGCGGCTGCCTTTTTTGTTTTCCCCGTGCGACCCGGGCAGTAGACTACCGCTATTCGACGCCGATAAAAATTTGCCGAATCCCTTTATGGCGGAAACCAACGCTCGCTACGATCTGCTGGTGATTGGCGGCGGGATCAATGGCGCCGGAGTCGCGCGCGATGCCGCGGGGCGCGGGCTCAAGGTGCTGCTGGCCGAAAAGGACGATCTCGCGGCTGCGACCTCGTCGTCTAGCAGCAAGCTGATCCACGGCGGGCTACGGTACCTCGAGCATTACGAGTTCCGGCTGGTTGCCGAAGCGCTCGCCGAACGCGAAGTCCTGCTCAAGACAGCGCCGCACCTGGTGGCGCCGCTGCGATTCGTGATGCCGCATGTGCCGCAGCTGCGACCGCGCTGGATGATGCGCATCGGGCTGTTTCTGTATGACCACCTTGGGCGCCGCACCCGCTTGCCCGGATCGCACGGCATCGATCTGCGCGCGCCGCCCTATAATTCCGGCCTCAACCCGGCGCTGACGAGGGGGTTCATCTATTCAGACTGCCGCGTCGATGATGCGCGGCTGGTAGTGGCAAACGCACTCGCCGCGCGCGAACTGGGCGCCGACATCCTGACGCGCACCGAATGCGTGATGGCAAAGCGCGTCGACGATGGCTGGCTGGCGCTGTTGCGCGCGACGCATGACGCCGAGCGCACCGTATTTGCTCGCGGCATCGTCAACGCCGCCGGCCCATGGGTCAAGCAGGTGTTGAACGAGCGCCTGCACCAACCGAGCCGCGACAACGTCAAACTGGTCAAAGGCAGCCACTTCGTGGTGCCAAAGCTGTATGAAGGCGGGCATGCATTGATCCTGCAAAATGATGATCGCCGCGTGGTCTTCATGATTCCGTATGAAGGAAAATACACGTTGATCGGCACTACTGACGTGACGCTCGACGGCGACCCTGCGAAGCCGCACGCGAGCACGGAAGAAATCGCTTATCTATGCCGTGCAGTGAATCGGTATCTGGCACGGCCGATTGCCCCCGCCGACGCAGTGTGGAGCTATGCTGGCATACGCCCGCTTTATGACGATGGCGCCGCGGACCCGTCGGCTGTCACGCGCGATTACACGTTGCGCCTCGACTCGGATGCGGGATCGGCGCCGGTGCTGTCGGTGTTCGGCGGCAAGATCACGACGTACCGCAAGCTCGCCGAGCATGTGCTCGATAAACTTGCACCATGGTTTCCCGCCATGCCTGCGGCATGGACTGCGCACACGCCCTTGCCCGGCGGCGATTTGTCAGGCGCCAGCTTCGAGCAGTTTGCGGATTTTCAATGCCGGCGCGATTTTCCGTGGCTGCCTGACCCGCTTCGGCGCACGCTGGCGCGCCGCCATGGCGCGAACGTCTACCGGGTACTCGACAAGGCGAGGTCGCAGTCTGATCTCGGCATGCATTTCGGCGCCGACCTTTACGCACGCGAAGTCGACTACATGATCGAGCACGAGTGGGCATCAAGCGGCGAGGACATTTTGTATCGGCGCACCAAGGCCGGGTTGCATCTCACCCCACAACAGCGAGCCGCGCTCGCGGAATACGTCGCGATGCAATTGGCAACACGCTGATTAAACGCCGGTTGTGCGATAATTCGACGATGGCCATCAACGTTGTGATCCTCGCCGCCGGCCAGGGCAAACGCATGCACTCGGCGCAGCCCAAAGTATTGCACCCGCTCGCAGGCCGGCCGTTGCTCGCGCACGTGATCGTGACAGCGCGCGGGTTGAAACCAGCGCGCATTTGCATCGTTTATGGGCATGGCGGCGAGCAGGTGCCGGTGGCGGTACGCGCAGCTGATCTCGTGTTCGTCAAACAACATCCGCAGCTCGGCACCGGCCACGCGCTCAAGCAGGCACTGCCGCATCTTGACCACCGCCATGACACACTTGTGTTGTATGGCGACGTGCCGCTGGTCGCAGCCGAAACGCTGCAGGCATTGACCGCAGGCGATGGCGAGCGCCTGCGGGTTCTGACCGCCGAACTCGAAGACCCGCACGGCTATGGCCGTATCGTGCGCAATGCCAAACGCGCGATCACCGGTATCGTCGAGGAAAAGGACGCGACGGGGAGGCAGCGCCGTATCCGTGAAATCAATACCGGCATCATGCTGCTGCCGGGCAAGCGCCTCGTCGGCTGGCTGGCCAAGCTTTCGAACCGCAATGCGCAGCGCGAGTATTACCTGACCGACGTGGTGGCGCTCGCGCTCAAGGACCGCGTCAAAATCGAATCCCACACGCCGCACGACGGCTGGGAAATTCTCGGCGTCAACAGCATGCGGCAGCTGGCCCAGATCGAGCGCATTTATCAATGGCGGAACGCAACGCGACTGCTGGAAGCGGGGGTCACGCTCGCCGATCCCGTGCGGATCGACGTGCGCGGGGAACTGCGTTGCGGGCGCGACGTGCGCATCGATGTCAATTGCGTGTTCGAAGGCAAAGTCGAACTCGGCGATCGCGCCGAAATCGGCGCCAATTGCATAATCAGGAACACGCGGGTCGCCGCCAACACACGCATCGAGCCGTTTTCGATGATAGACGACGCGGCTATCGGCAGGAATTGCCGTGTCGGCCCTTACGCGCGCATCCGACCCGGCACCCGGCTCGCCGACGGCGTCCACATCGGCAATTTCGTCGAGGTCAAGGCAGCGACCATAGGCGCCGGCTCCAAGGCCAACCACCTCGCCTATATCGGCGACGCCAGCGTGGGACGCAATGTCAATGTGGGTGCCGGCACCATCACTTGCAACTACGACGGTGCCAACAAGCATCGCACGCTGATCAAGGACAATGTGCACATCGGCTCCGACGTGCAGCTCGTGGCGCCTGTCACCGTGGGCGCTGGCGCCACGATCGGCGCCGGCGCCACGATCACCCGGAACGTTCCGCCCGGAGGGCTCACGCTCACCGAGAAGAAGCAGGTCGTGAAGCCCGGTTGGAAACGACCCAGGAAATCGGGGAGGAGAGAGGGGTGAGGAACGGGGAACAAAATATCAAGGCAGTCGACATGGCTGATGCGCCTCTCACCTCCCGCCTCCCGCCTCTCGGCGTCCAGCCATGTGCGGAATAGTCGGGGCCGTCGCCGGGCGCAACGTCGTGCCGATATTGCTCGAAGGCCTCAAGCGGCTCGAATACCGGGGTTACGATTCGTGCGGCGTGGCGGTCTTCAACGACGGGCTGAAGCGCGCCCGCTCCGTGCGCCGGGTTGAGGCTCTCGCCGCACAAGTCAGCGAGACCGGCCTCGCCGGCACTACCGGCATCTCGCATACGCGCTGGGCCACGCATGGCGCGCCGGTCACCATGAACGCGCACCCGCATTTCTCGCGCGACCGCATCGCGCTGGTGCACAACGGCATCATCGAAAATTTTGAGGAGATCCGTCAAGAACTGCAGACCGCCGGATTCGTGTTCGAGAGCCAGACCGACACCGAGGTCATCGCGCATCTCGTGAACCATCTATATGCTGATGACCTGCTCAACGCGGTTCAGCAGGCAGTGAAGAAGCTGCGCGGGGCTTACGCGATCGCCGTTTTCTGCCGTGACGAACCGCACCGCGTTATCGGCGCATGCTTCGGTAGCCCGCTGGTGGTGGGGCTCGGCAGCGGTGAAAATTTCGTTGCGTCCGACGCGCTGGCGCTCGCCGGGACCACCGATCGCATCATTTATCTCGAGGAGGGCGACGTCGTCGACGTTCGGCAGGCCGGCGTGCGGGTCTACGACCGCAGCGACGAGCAAACCGAGCGCGATGTTCGCGTCGTGCGGGCCCGCAACGGAATAGCCGAACTCGGGCCGTATCGCCACTTCATGCAGAAGGAAATCTTCGAGCAGCCGCGCGCGATCGCCGATACGCTCGAAGGCATCGAATCGATAACACCGATGCTGTTCGGCGACGGCGCGGAAGCAGTCTTCGGCCGCATCGACTCGATGCTGATTCTTGCCTGCGGCACGAGCTATTACTCGGGACTCACCGCGAAATATTGGCTTGAAGCCATCGCGAAGCTGCCGACCCAGGTCGAGATCGCGAGCGAATACCGCTATCGCGAGACCGTGCCGAACCCGAATTCGCTGGTGGTCGTGATCTCGCAATCCGGCGAGACGGCGGATACGCTCGCGGCGTTGAAACACGCGCAGGCGCTCGGCATGGGCGAGACCCTCGCGATCTGCAACGTTGCGACCAGCACGATAGTCCGGTTGGCCAAGCTCAAGTATCTGACGCGCGCCGGCGTAGAGGTTGGCGTCGCGTCCACCAAGGCGTTCACGACGCAGCTCGCCGCGCTGTTCCTGCTCGCGCTTTCGCTGGCGAAGCTGCGCGGGCATCTGCCGGCCGAGGCGGAAATCGCGGCACTACGCGACCTGCGCCACCTGCCTTCGGCATTGCAGAGCGTGCTTGCACTTGAGCCGCAGATCATCGCGTGGGCCGGAGAATTTGCGCGGAAGGAGCACGCACTCTTCCTCGGTCGCGGCCGGCATTTTCCGATCGCGCTCGAGGGTGCGCTCAAGCTCAAGGAAATCTCCTATATCCACGCCGAAGCGTATCCGGCGGGCGAGCTCAAGCACGGCCCGCTCGCGCTCGTTACCAACGAGATGCCGGTGGTAACGGTCGCGCCAAACGATGCGCTGCTGGAAAAACTCAAATCGAACATGCAGGAAGTCCGCGCCCGCGGCGGCGAGCTGTACGTGTTTGCCGACGCCGATACGCACATCGCGCCGGATGACGGCATCCATGTCATCCGCATGCCGGAGCATTACGGCGCGCTGTCGCCCATCCTGCATGTCGTGCCATTGCAGCTGCTCGCGTATCACGCTGCGCTCGCGCGCGGCAATGACGTGGATAAACCGCGCAACCTGGCGAAATCGGTGACGGTCGAGTAACGCGCGCTTAGCTTTCGCGCCGCGGCTTGCGTGGCGCGCTGCCCAACAAGCGGTCGTAAAGCCAGCGCGGCATGATATGCAGCAATCGCGCGACGATTGCCATTTGCCATGGAATCACTGCGAACGGCTTGCCGCGCTCGATGATCGCGGCGATCTTTTGCGCGGCCGCTTCGGCGCTCAGCAGAAATGGCATCGGGTAGAGGTTCTGCGCCGTCATTGCCGTGGCGATGTAACCCGGGCAGATGGTGATCACCTTGACGCCGCTGCCGCGCAGCTCGACGCGCAGGCTTTCGAGATACGAGATCGCCGCCGCCTTCGATGCCGAATAGGCTGCGGCGCCAGGCAACCCGCGGTAGCCGGCGATGCTCGCAATTCCTACCAGAGTCCCGTGTCCAGCCGTCCGCATGGCGGCAAGAAATGGCTGAAAAGTTTTGACGATGCCAACCACGTTGATATCGATCACGTTTTGGAACGCAGGCAGGTCCTCGGCAAACTCGGTTAACGTGCCGATGCTCACGCCGGCATTGGCAATTACGATGTCGGGGCTGCCGTGACGTGAGATGAAATCGGCCGCTGCGGCTTGCAGCGCCGGCGCGTCGCGCACGTCGGCGGGGTAAATCTGAACCGGGACAGATAATTGAGCGGCCAGTTGCTCGAGCTCGGCCTGGCGTCGCGCGATCAGGCCGAGCGCCGCACCGCACCGTGCGTAATGACGCGCCAACGCTGCGCCGATGCCGCTCGAGGCGCCGGTGATAATCACGTGCTGCATAGGGCCGCCGTTGACGGAGCGTAAAGGATGCGAGGGACGCCGCCTCGGGCGGCGGGTGCTATTTGCCGCTTTTCTGGAGTCGTTCCTGACGCGCAAGGCGGATCAAGCCGTCGAGCACCGGAATTATGGCTGCCACATTGGGGGTCATGCTGGTCGAGGTCAGGTAGCGGCCATCGACGACGATCGAGGGTGTCCCCTGAATGTCGTAGAGTTTGGTGAGTTCTTTGGCGCGCTCAATTTTCTGCGCCATATCCGGCGCATTGTAGGCAGCCAGCCATTTCTCGCGGTCTATGCCGTGCTTGGTCGCCCACTCCAGCATCACTTCGGGTTTGCTCATGTACAGGTCCTCGACGTGGTAGCCGTGATAGACCTGGAGGTGCAGTCGCTCCACTTCGCCCAGCGTTTCCAGGGCATAGTAAATCCGTGCGTGCGGCCCCCAGTTGTCGTGACGAACCACGGGTACGCGCCGCAGCACTACGTCAGCGGGCGCAGTCTTGCGCCAGCGCTCGAGGTGAGGTTGCAGCTCGTTGCAGTAGGGGCAGCCGTACCAGAAAAAATCGATGACCTCGATCTTGTCGCCGCTTGCCACCGGCTGCTGCGGAATCACGCGGTAATCGATGCCGCGTTTGATCTCCTGGGCCGCTGCGGGCAGCGTGATGGCTGCGAGTGCGAGGCAGCATAGAACAAGCCGGATAATGACGTGAGGACGCTTCAGCACGGTCTATTTTTTCCCGCTGCGGTCTTTGCGCGCCCGTGCGATCAGTTGATCGAGCACCTGAAAGAAGCGGTCGTAGTCGACGTTATTGTCGGGGGTGAGCGTCATCGAGGGCGCGGTCAGATACTTGCCGTTGACGGCCAGCGCCGGCGTGCCCGAGACATCGTAGTTGCGCGTCATGTCCTCCGAACGCTTGACGCGGTTGTTCACCGCAAATGAATTGGCGGTGTCGAGAAACTTCTGCTTGTCGACGCCCTTGCTCGCCAGCCAATCTGCGATCGCACGCGGGTCGGTGACCAGCCCACGCTGCTTGTTCGGGTCCTTTTCCTCATGGATCGCCGTGAATAGCGCGTCATGATATTTGCCGGCGAGGCCCATGGCGTCCAGCGCATAATAGGTGCGCGTCAGCGGTTCCCATGCGGGGGCGCCGAACGTGCCCGGAACGTAATGGAAATCAACGTCAGCGGGCTTGCGTTTCAGCCAGGCCTTGAGCGATGGCTCGAGGTGGAAGCAATGCGGGCAACCGTACCAGAAAAACTCGAGCACCTCGATTTTCTTCCCGCTGGCAGTCGGCTGCGGCGGGTTGATCAGCGTGTAATCGCGGCCGGCCACCAGTTGCTGCGCTACACTGCTGCCGGCAGCCAGCAGTGTCATCAGTGCGGCGAAATAGCCCAATCGTTTCAACAGATTCATCACGTCTCCAGTCATATTTATTTGGCGGGTTGCGCGGGCGTTTCGCGAACCTTGATTAGAGTGGTCTCGATGCCGTTTTGTTTCAGGGTATCGCGCGCGTGATCGAGGTCGTCGATCGCAGTATAAGGGCCAACGCGCACGCGGTGCCAGACCCCCTTGTCGGGCAGCGTCGTGGTTTGGACTGTCGCTTCCACGCCGAGTAGCGCGAGCCGGGCCTTCAGATTGTCGGCATCGGGCGCATTTTGAAATGCGCCGGCCTGCAAATAAAACGCCTCCTTGGCCTGCGCGGTAGACGGTTTTTGCTGCGCATCCTTGAACTGCTGTTCGGTGACCGGCTCTTCCGAGCCGGGCAGGATTTTGTAGAAATCGAAACGCGGCTTGCCGTCAGGCGTCTTGGCTGTCTGGTCGTCGGCCTTGGTGAGGTCGGCGTCTTTCAACGGCTCGTTTTTCATCGGCGGGACGGCGCGGTTGACGAACGGCGTCGGCATCTTGTTGATGTACCACGCCACCGCGAGCGCAATGCCGAGACCGAGCACCAACCCGATCAGGATCCCGATCAGAAGCGAGCCTGCGCCACCCCTGTTGCCGCCCGATTTTTTGTTCGGGCCTTTATAGTCCTTGCTCATAACGGAATCTTACATTTTTTCCGGTGCCGAGACACCCAGCAGCGCAAGCCCGTTGCGTAACGCGTGGCGTACTGCGACGACCAGCGCCAGCCGCGCGAGCTTGACCGCTTCCTCCGGCACCAGCACGCGCGTGGCATTGTAGTAGCTGTGAAATTCGGCGGCAAGGTCCCTCAAATAGAACGCGATCAGATGCGGCGACAGTTCGCGCGCCGAATTTTCCACCACCACCGGATACTCCATCAACCGCGACAGCAGCGCGACCTCCTGCTCGTTGGTCAGCGATGACGGATCGGCCGCGGCAAGGCTCGCGGCATTCCCGCCCCACTGTTCGAGCACGCTGCAGACGCGGGCGTGCGCATACTGCACATAGTAGACGGGGTTGTCGTTACTTTGCGATTTGGCGAGATCGAGATCGAAGTCGAGATGCTGGTCGCTCTTGCGCAGTACATAGAAGAAACGCGCTGCGTCGTTGCCGACCTCTTGGCGCAGCTCGCGCAGCGTGACGAACTCGCCAGCGCGCGTCGACATCGGCACTTTTTTGCCGCCGCGGTAGAGCACGGCGAACTGCACGAGCGCAACGGTCAACTGCTCGGGGTTGGCGCCGAGCGCGGCGAGCGCGCCTTTGACGCGCGGAATGTAGCCGTGATGATCAGCGCCCCACACGTCGATTACAAGATCGAAACCGCGCTCGATTTTGTCGAGATGGTAGGCAATGTCGGAAGCAAAATAGGTGTATTGGCCGTTTTCGCGCCGCACAACGCGGTCCTTCTCGTCGCCGAACGCGGTCGAGCGAAACCAGGTAGCGCCATCCTCGACATAGAGGCGTCCGGCAGCATCAAGGCGCGCGACCGCGCGCGCGACTTTGCCCGAGTCGTATAGCGACTGTTCCGAATACCAGCAATCAAAGTTGACGCCGAAATCGGCGAGATCGTCCCGGCAATCGGCGAGCTGGGCGTTAAGTGCGTGGCGGTGGATCGCGGTGTAGTCGTCGGCCAGCAGCTGTTTGGCGTTGTCGATCAAACGATCGAGATGGGCCTCGGCATCTCGGCTAACGTCAGCCGCACCGGCGGTCACTGCCGCCGCCTCGCGCAGGTAGCGCTTGCCATCGTGAGCGAGCAGATCTCGCGCCATTATGCGCACGTAATCGCCCTGATAGGCGTTGGCGGGAAACGGCACACCGGAGCCGGCGAGTTCAAGATAGCGCAGCCAGGTCGACAGCGTGAGAATGTCCATTTGCCGGCCGGCGTCGTTGACATAGTATTCGCGCGCGGTCACGAACCCGGCGGCGTCGAGCACGTTGGCGAGGCTTGCGCCAAAGGCTGCACCGCGGCCGTGGCCAACGTGCAGCGGCCCGGTCGGATTGGCGGAGACGAACTCGACCTGGACTTTTTTGTGCCGGCCGATGCTGCCGCGGCCATATTCGCCGCCCCGCGCCAGAACGTGTGGCACTACTGCGCGTTTGATCTCGGGTTTGAGAAAAACATTAATGAAACCCGCGCCAGCGACTTCAGCCTTGGCGACGAAAGCGGATGCCGGCAATGCCGCGATCACCGCGGCGGCAATGTCGCGTGGATTGCGCTTGAGAGATTTCGCCAGCTGCATGGCGACATTGCATGCATAGTCGCCGTGCAGCGCCTGTTTCGGGCGTTCGACGACGATCGCCACGCCAGCCTGCCCGGGCGCGACCGCGGCAAGCCCCGCCTCGAACAAGCCCGCAATATGCGCACGCAATTCAGGAAATGCCTGCTGGGCCGCCATGTTTTACCGTCAAGCTCCGATCATGCGAATGCGCCATCGCGGCCGCAGCGGGGAAAAAACCGTGAATTCTAGCATGTAGCGCCGGGAGGCCCGGTTGAGCCGCGTATCACAGTTCAAGCGGGTCGACGTCGATCGACCAGCGCACTTTACGCTGAGTGGCAGCGTCGAGACAGGCACGCCATTCGCGCAAAAAAGCTTGCAAGGCGGTACGCGAGCGTGCCTGCACCGTCAGCTGCGCTCGCTCGAGACCGGCCAGGCGGGTTAGGCCGGCGGGTACCGGATCATAGACGGTGACTACGCTGGTGATCTCGGCAGCGCGGCGAGCAGCGCTGGCCAGGAAGTCGAGCGCGGAGTCGAGTCGCGGCGCCTCGGCGCGCAGGAGCGCCTGGTGCACGAACGGCGGGAAGCCCGCCTGTCGACGTTCCGCCAGCAGCTCCTGTGCGTAAGCAGGGTAATCGTGGCGACGCAACGCCTGATAGAGCGGGTGCGCCGGGAATTCGGTCTGGACCAATACCCGGCCGCGGCTCGTGCCGCGCCCGGCACGGCCCGCGACCTGCGTCAGGCGCGCAAACAGGCGCTCGCCGGCACGAAAGTCCGTGCTATATAGCGAGCTGTCGGCATTGATCACGCCGACCAGGTTGAGCTGCGGAAAATCGTGGCCTTTGGCGAGAATCTGCGTGCCGACCAGGATATCGACTTCCTGCGCGTGGATCTGTCGGCGCATTTCGTTCCAGGCATGCTTGCGGCGGGTGCTGTCGCGGTCGATGCGCAGGACGCGAGCGGCGGGGAATATGCGCGCCAGCGCGCTTTCGATGCGCTGCGTGCCCTGTCCCAGCGGCACCAGGTCCTGGTTGCCGCACTGCGGGCACGCGGCGGGGACGCGCTCCTGGTGGCCGCAATGATGGCAGCGCAGGCGCTGTTCCTTGAGATGCAACACGAGCTTCGCCGAGCAGCGGTGACAACCCGAAGTCCAGGCGCAGCTCCCGCATATCAGCACCGGCGCGTAGCCGCGGCGGTTGATGAAGATCAGGCTTTGCTCGCCGCGCTGCATGGTTGCGCGCACGGCGCTGAGCAGCGTTTGCGACAGGCCGTCGATGAGCGGCTCGCGCCGCGTGTCGACGCACTCGATGTCCGGGGGCATCGCATTGATGCGTTGCGTCAGCGTCAACATCCGGTAGCTGCCGCTGAGCGCCTTATGATAAGTTTCTAGTGCAGGCGTTGCCGATCCGAGCACGACCGGGATCGCGCGCTGTTTACCGCGCACCAGCGCGAGATCCCGCGCCGAGTAGCGCAACCCGTCTGTTTGCTTGAACGAAGCATCGTTCTCCTCATCGACGACGATCAGGCCGAGTTTGGGCAGCGGGGTAAATACCGCGAGCCGCGTGCCGAGGACGATGCCGGCGGCGCCGGACTGCGCCGCGAGCCAGCCCTGTAAGCGCTCGCTCTCGTTGAGGCCGCTATGCAGCGCCACCAGCGCAGTGTCAGGAAAGCGCATTCGCACGAGCGCTTCAAGTTGCGGGGTCAGATTGATTTCGGGCACCAGGAGCAATGCCTGTTTATCGCAAGACAGGCAAAGGGCGATCAGCTGCAAATAAATCTCGCTTTTGCCGCTACCGGTGACACCAAGCAGCAGCCAGGGCGTAAAGCCGTCACCCGCGCCGCGTATACAGTCGACCGCTGTGCGTTGTTCGTCAGTCAATTCCGGTCCCCGCGCGAACTGCGGCGCAGCAACTGTCGCGGGCGCCGCCGCGCACGCTACCGTGCTACGTTCTATCCAGCCGAGTTCAAGCATTGTTTTCAACGCCGCTGGCGCGCGCGGCGCAACCGCTTGCAGCGTCGCTTCGTCAACGCTCTCGTCAGTCGTGTGCAACAAGCGCAGTAATTCGCGCTTGATCGTCGCGCGCCGCGGCAAGGCCGCGGGATCGACAACGCGCCCGGCCGCAGTCAATCGATAGCGAGGGGCCGATTCAGGTTTGACCGGCTGCCGCCTCCGCAGCCTCGTCGGTAGGGCGTTCAACACTACCTCGCCTAGCGGGTGCTGGTAGTAATCGCTGGAGAATTTGAGCAGCGCCAGGACATCAGCCGGCAGAGGCGGCACATCGTGCAGTATGCTCAACACGCTGCGCACGCGATGCGGTGGCAGCGATGTCGTGTGCGCAAGCTCGATGATCACCCCGACGGCAATTGTTTTGCCGAAGGGCACCAGCACTCGTCTGCCAATGTCGTCACCGGTTGCTGCCGCGGCGCGATAGTCGAACAGAGTGGGCACAGGCACATCGAGCGCGACGCGGACAAAATTCATGGATCAGCGTGATGCAAGCCAGGCAGGTTAGCGGGAATCGCTCGAGTGGATTCTCAAAATTTTCGACAAATATATTATTGGACAGGGATTTTTTCTTGTTCACCGCGCCTGTGGATAACTATGTTGATTAAATTTCGAGCAGGTCAGCACACTTGCCGACCAGTGGCAGCCTGATTTTCCTGAGTTTTTCGGTTTAAAAGATAAAATCATCATAAAATCAATATATTACCAGCATAGATGCATAAGATGTCACTGCGTAGCGCTAAGGCCGCTACCTGCAAAGCCTTGCTGTGCATAAGTTTGCCGGCAGCGGGCCGCGCAAAGCCAGAGTCGGCGCGGGTTTTCAGTGATAGCTGCCGCTCAGGCCGCGTACCGCCTCGATTAGCGCCGACACGTTTTCCGGCGGCGTGCGTTGGGAAATACCATGACCCAAATTGAACACATGCCCACTGCCGCGGCCATAACTCTCGAGAATCGCGCCGGCTTCACGCTGGATCGCGGCGGGTGACGAT
>Ga0209415_10008526_pt1 | contig 17772 bp, 12 predicted proteins | sample PeaSoiSIISIP2007_FD_187696 | JGI IMG/M metagenome (GOLD analysis project Ga0209415, IMG submission 187696) | Peat soil microbial communities from Weissenstadt, Germany - SII-SIP-2007 (SPAdes) (version 2) | ecosystem: Environmental > Terrestrial > Soil > Wetlands > Peat | place: Germany... | reverse complement strand
GATGCTGCCGCCCGACACAATGATCTCGCGGCGTGCGGCGACCCGCCGAGTTTCGCCGCCGAGCTGAAACTCGACGCCAGTCGCACGGCGATTCTCAACGATGACGCGCGTGACCAATGCCCCGGTTAACACCCCCAGGTTTGGCCTGTTCATTGCGGGCTTGAGGAAGGCTGTCACTCCGGATTCGCGATGGCCGCCTCTGATCGTTGCCTGGCGTGGGCCATATCCTTCTGTATCCGCACCGTTGAAGTCATCGCGGCGGCGAAATTGCAGAGATTGCATCGCTTCGAGAAAAGCAGCATTGAGCGGGTTGGGCCGTTTGATGCTGATGACATTCATCGGCCCCGCTTTGCCGTGATAAGGAGAGCCGTCGAAGGCTTCATTGTTCTCGGAACGGGTGAAATAGGGGAGCACCTCCGGATAGCTCCAGCCGCGGTTTCCCGCCGCAGCCCAATCGTCATAGTCCCTGGGATTGCCGCGCATATAAACCATGCCGTTGATCGAGCTCGTGCCGCCAAGGACGCGCCCCCTTGGAACCGGAATCGTTCGTCCATTCAGGTATCGCTGCGGCGCTGTCCAGTAGCCCCAGCCCAGGCTCGGCGTCGCGAGCGCGGCGCCGACCAAGGCCGGCACGTGGATGAAGGGATGCCCATCCTTGGGTCCCGCCTCAATGAGGCAGACGCGGATCGCCTTATCCTCGGACAGCCGGTTGGCAAGCACGCAGCCCGCCGTCCCGGCTCCGACGATCACATAGTCGAACAAGCGCTCGTTATCTCGGCTCGTCATTATTGTGCTGGTTTCTTGTGTTGCCTCACATGGCCGCTGATCAGTTCAACCTGCAATTCACCGACGCCGAGTGCATCAGCGCCACGCGCCCTTGCTTTAAAGCGCATAGCAAATACGACCAGTCTGGCCCTTTTGGAAAAGGCCTCGAACGCACGGCTAAAATACCACTGAATGGCCTAATCCAATTCGATCTTGCTGCACGTATCCCGGTTGACTCCCGATTAACGGGGTAACCGGAGAAGTGTCGCTGAACACGATTGGGTTCTTAAAACTGACCCATTACCGGAAGGCGGCCCGATTTGCGAAAAGCAGCCCTGTGTCGCGCGCGGTTACGCCGCCTCGCGGCGGTGGAGGAGGTAGGCGCGGATGAAGGGGTCGAGGTCTCCGTCGAGCACTTTCTGGACGTCGCCGCGCTCGAACTTCGTCCGGTGGTCCTTGATCATCTGGTAGGGCTGCATCACGTAGGAGCGTATCTGGCTGCCGAAGCTGATCTCAGGCTTGGAGGCGTCGAGCTTGTGGGCCTCTTCGCGGCGCTTTTCGAGCTCCTGCTCGTACAGGTGCGAGCGGAGGAGCTTCATGGCCGTTTCGCGGTTCTTGTGCTGGCTGCGCTCGCTCTGGCACTGGACGACGGTGTTGGTGGGCAGGTGCGTGATGCGAATGGCCGTTTCGACCTTGTTGACGTTCTGGCCGCCCTTGCCGCCGGAGCGGAAGGTGTCGATGCGGAGGTCATCCGGATTGATCACGATCTCGATGCGGTCGTCGATTTCCGGGATCACAAATACGGAAGCGAACGACGTGTGGCGCCGCGCCTGCTGGTCGAACGGCGAGATGCGCACGAGGCGATGCACGCCGCTCTCGCCCGCCAGCATGCCGTAGGCGTTCTCACCCACGATCTGGAGCGTCGCGGACTTGATGCCCACTTCTTCGCCGGGCGACGAATCGAGCACCGTGGCCTTCATACCTTTCTGTTCCGCCCATCGGAGGTACATGCGCAGGAGCATCTCGGCCCAGTCCTGGGATTCCGTGCCGCCCGCGCCGGACTTGATCGTCACGATGGCGTTGAGGGCGTCGCTCTCTCCGGCCAGGAGCGTTTTCGTTTCGAGGTCGGCGACGTATGCGTCGGCGGCGGCGAGTTCCTTCGCGAGATCCTCGAGGATCGAATCGCGCTGCGCGTTGTTGGATTCTTCCTGGGCGAGATGGAAATAGGTGTCGATGTCGCTCATCTTGCTATCGAGCGCGGTCGCGCCATTGGCGCGTTCCTCAAGCACCTTGCGCTGCTGCAAGAGGGATTGCGCCTTCTCCTGGTCTCCCCAGAAATCGGGAGCGTTTATCTTCTGTTCGAGCGCGGCAATCTGTTTGCGTGCGGAGTCTGCGTCAAAGATAGCTCCGCACGAGCCCGATGCGTTTCTGGAGCTCGGCGTAGCGTTGCTGGAGGTCTTCGATGTGTTCAGCCATATCTAAATTCTACTACATACGGAAAGCGAAATTCGAAAATCGAAACTCGGTAAGACATTCGCTGCCGCCGAGATTTGGATTTCGAATTTCGCCCTCAGCGTGCTCGCGGCACGATTGCCCAACCAAGAAGCAGAACGGAAGCGGCAACACAAAGCCAGGCGAACCAGTCGCCGAAGCGCGCGTAAAGCGTGCGGTCGCTGCGGAAATCGTAGGGCGCGTCAAGCTCGCCGCGAATGTCGGTCGGAAGCGCGGCGGCGAACCGGCCATAGGGATCGACCGCAACAGTGAAACCGTTGTTCGTGTCGCGCAGCAGCCAGCGGCGATTTTCGACGGCTCGCACGCGCGCCATCATCAGATGCTGCGCCGGAGCGGCCGAGCGACCGAACCAGCCGTCGTTGGACATATTGATCAGCAGCTCGGCACCGCCCGTCGTGAAGCGGCGCACGCGCTCCGGGAAAATCGCCTCGTAACAAATGAAAGCGCCAAAGCTGCCGCCGGGAAGATTGCCGACGCTGTACGAGGTGCCCGGAGTGAAATCGCCGATGTCAGCCGTCAGCTTGCCCGCGAAAGTGAGCCAGCTCCGCAGTGGAACGTATTCTCCGAAAGGAACCAGGCGCATTTTGTCGTAGGTGAAAATCCTCTGACCGGAAGGATCGAGAAGCACGGCACTATTCGTCGCGATCCACTTCCCCGCTGCGTCCTTTTTCCAATCCTCGACGCCGACCAGAAAATCGACGCCGGAATTTCGCGCGATCCGCTGAGCGCGCACCGCGAACGTCTGGTCCTGAAGGCTGAACGGCGCGGGAACCTCCGGCCAGACGATCAGGCCGGGCATTCTTTTCGCGGCGTCCACGCTGATCTGCTCGAGCTGGTCGAGATCGCCCGCGTGCGAAGGCATCCAATCGGGCGGATATTCATACGATTGAGCGAAATTCGTCTGGACCAGATGCGCGACGTAATGCGCTTCCGCCGAAGGCACGAAATACTTTCCTCCAAAGGCGATCAGGATCAGCGCGGCCGTGACGGCGAGCGCCGTCTTCCACACGCGCTGCCTGCCCGCGAGAACGGCATACGCGACGAGCGATCCGTACGCCGCCAGAACGAAGCTCAACCCGTAGATTCCCGTGACGCTGGTGAGCTGCACGAGCGCGAGATTTCCGCTCGCGGCGTAGCCCGTGAGATTCCAGGGGAACGCGATGATCGGTAAATGCGCGCGCGCGAATTCGACCGTCACCCAAAGGAACGGCGCCAGCACGCAGGCGAACTTCCCTCCCCTGCTCGACGCCAGCGCCACGCCCCAGGAAAAAATCGCGCAGATGATTCCGCCCGCGATGCCGATCAAAGCGAGCAGGCCCGCCGACGTCCAGAAGCCGACGTTGCCGTATTGCCGCACGACGACATCGATCCACGGCAGGCAGATCGGGTAGAAAACCAGCCCGTGGAGAAAGCCATAGAGCGGCGCGACAGCCGGCCGCTCACCAATGGATGCGAGGACCAGCATGCCCACCGCGACCCAGGCCAGCAGCGAGAAATTGTAGTTGGGAAATGAAAACGCCAGGGCGGCGCCGCTCGCAAGGGCGAGCAGCACCCGCATGTGCCATGGACAATTCATTCAGGGGGTCATTCAGCGCTTGATGATAGCCTTGAAACCAGCCCGGTCAAGCGCGTTCCGGGCGGACTCGGCGGCCTTCTCGTCCGGATACGGGCCGACCTGCACGCGGTAGAAGCTGTCATTGGAGGGCGTCACGACAAAAGACGGAAAATGTTTCTGCTGCAACACGTCGGCCATCGCCAACGCGTCGCTTTCATGCGTCAGCGCGGAGATCTGGAGCACCACGGATCCCTTGCCCATCTTCGGCGCCTGAAAACGCGCCGAAACCGGCACGGACTTGGCGCTTGCGACGGGCGCGGGGGAACTCGTTTTCGCCGTTGCGGTCGAGACGGCGGGCGCAGGCGCCGCAGCGGGCGCGGACGTCTTCATGGCGGGATCGATATGGTTGTTGTTGCTCTTGGCGTAGAAGTCCCATTCGCTGTTCGCGGGCGCGGCCGGCGAGGGCGAAGTCTCGGCGTCCTTCGGCTTCACCGCATTGCGAATGGCCGGCGCGATCTTTTCCAGAGAGTCCGCGGCGTGCACCGGCCCGCCATACTGCGTCTTGCCCATGACGTAGCCGAGCGTGAAGAAAACACCGCACAAGAGCACGACGCCCAGAAAAAGACCCACCAGATGCCTGCTTTCGAGCACCCGGTCACCGCCGCCGCGCCTTCCGTTTCCAGCCATTGAGTTCTACTTTCTTTCTGAGAACGCCTTCACCCACTGCGAAATGATGTCCACCGGCAGCGGAAACACGATCGTCGTGTTTTTCTCGACGCCGATCTCGGTCAGCGTCTGCAAGTAGCGGAGCTGGATCGCAGCGGGCTGCTTTTCCAGGATTTCCGCCGCATCCGCCAGCTTCGCCGACGCCTCGAATTCGCCCTCGGCGTGAATGATTTTCGCCCTACGTTCGCGCTCGGCCTCCGCCTGCTTGGCGATAGCGCGCTGCATCGACTCCGGAATATCGACTTGTTTGACCTCAACCTTCGTTACCTTGATACCCCAAGGCTCCGTATCCTGGTCAAGGATTGATTGCAGCTTGGAGTTTACCTTTTCGCGCTCCGACAGGATGGAGTCCAGCTCGAACTGGCCGATAAGGCTGCGAAGCGTTGTCTGCGCGAGCTGCGAAGTGGCGTACAGATAGTTTTGCACCTGCGAAAGCGCCCGATTGGCGTCCACCACGCGGAAATAGCAGACCGCGTTTACCTTCACGGAGACGTTGTCTTTCGTGATGACGTCCTGCGGCGGGACATCCAGCGTCTCGATGCGCAGAGACATTCGCGTGAGCTTGTCGATGGGATAGAGCACGAGCTGAAGCCCCGCGCCCTTGGCCTCCGGAAGCATGCGCCCGAGACGCAGCACCACGCCGCGCTCCCATTCCTTGATCACGTAAATGGAATTGAAAAGCCAGAAAAGAAAAATGACGACGGCGATAGCCAATGCAATTGTCGTTGGATCCATGACTGCCTCCTCCGGTGCCTCTCTTACGAACTCGCCGATTGCAGCGGCTTGACAGCCTCTACCTCAAGCGTCAGCCCGTCGATCGCGCGCACGCGCACACGCGCGCCCTCCGGAATACTCTGGCCCGCCGGAGCCGCGGCGCGCCACAGTTCGCCGTGAACGCGCACAAGACCCGTTCCAGCGCCCGAACCGACCGGCTCGACGGCCTCTCCCTCTTCCCCGACCAGCTCTTCCTTGCCCGCCGCTTGCTTCCACGAGCGCGACCGCAGCACCAGCCGCATCAGGATAACGACGATCACGGCGAAAGGAAGCGCCACGCCGAGCGCGACCGCCAAGCTCACACCCATGCCGGTCAGCGGCGAACGAACCAACAGCAGGGCGCCTAGAACCATGGAAACAATTCCCCCCACCCCGAGCACACCGTGAGTCGGGTATTTTGCTTCCAGGACGAACAAAGCCAGCGCGAGGACAATCAACAACAGCCCGCTCAAATTCACGGGCAGCATGTGCAGGCCAAACAGCGCGAGCACGATCGCGATCCCGCCGATCACACCGGGCGCGAACATTCCGGGGTGCGTAAACTCCGTGTAAAGACCCAACACGCCCACAATCAGGAGAATGAAGACAAGATTGGGCTCGACGATGCGCGAGAGGAGCCTTTCGCGGGCGTTCATGCCCACCGGGACCACGGAGGGATGCGACAGCGAGAGCTTCACGGTCGAGCCGTCGAAGCGGGTGATGGTGCGTCCGTCGAGCTTCGAAAACAAATCCTCAGGTGACGAGGCGACGAGATCGATGAGCTTGCCGTCGAGCGATTCTTTCTCGCTGAAAGCCTTCGCGTCGGTGACCGCCGTCGCAGCGAGTTCGGTATTGCGGCCGCGCTTGGCAACGTAGCTGCGAAGATAGGCCGTAGCCTCGTTCAGGATTTTCCTATTGAGCGTGTCGTCAATCTTAACGGGCTCACCGAACATTTCCATGATCGGCGAGGCCGCTCCGGTGTCCGTGCCCGGGGACATCGCTGCGACGTCGGCCGACAGCAGAATGAAAAATCCAGCGGAAGCGGCGCGTGATCCCGTGGGGTTCACGAAGTTCACCACGGGCACCGGCGACTGCAAAATCGCCTGAATGATCGAGCGCATCGACGTGTCGAGGCCACCAGGCGTATTGATCGTGATCAGCACGAGGCTCGCGTGTTCGCGGCCGGCCTCCTCGATGCCGTGGACGATGTATTCGGCGAGGATCGGCTCGATTTCGCCGTCAATCCGGAGCTCGAAGACTTTGGCGGGAGCGGGAGAATCGGACGCCGCAGCAGGAGGCGCAGCCGCGCGCGCGGCAAAGGCGAGTGACATCCCGGCGACGGCACATACAACGGCCAACCGACGCCGCAATGACGGGATAGTCATCTCGGTCGCGTATTATAGCAACAGAATCGCTCCCAAATCGGAATTTAGAGCCCCCAACTGGTTCGGAACTAACCGCGACCTGTGGGCGGGCACCGCAAAAGAGAAAATCTCCGCCTGTCACGCTAAATTCTTCTTCCCGGTACAGACAATTCACGCCGGATTTAATCGGGAATAACACGGCGCGATTACCATCTGGCTCCCAAGCCCAGACCGTCCGGAGGAGACAGATGAGACTTTGTGGCTGCGTACTGAGCGCGCTCGTGCTGATCGTGCTGGCCGGCAAGCCGGCGCTCGCGGGAGATCAAACGGTGCCGGGAGCCGGCAATGCAAACGCAATTGCCCTCGCGAAGCAATCGCCGATGGTGCAATCGGCCTATCAATTCATCCAATCGCAAGCCTCCAAAATCAAAGACGTCAAGCTGAGACAGGAAACGCTCGATGCGATCGGAAACCCGCAGACTTGCGTTACGCACCGCGCGCATTTGACCGACGCGCAGAAGAGCGCCATTGTTCAGACGTTGGTCAGCCAGGGACTGCTTAATCTGTCGGATGCGGCCAGCATCCAGGGCGGCGCAAAGGCCGGAGTCTTCCCGCCCGTGCTGGACGACGGCACCTCCTGTCCCAAACTGCCGCAGGCCTTCTTTTCGGCGCCGGGCAGTACTTCGGTCTTTGGCCACCATTCCTATCCCGGCGGGCTGGTGATTCACGAATCGAACAACGACATCGCGGACGTGCACCTGGCGGACGAATACCGCACAGTGTATGGCCATTCCGGCCGAAGCGGGTTGCCGACGATCTCCGGCGATGCGACCGGGGACGGCCACGATGGCAAGCACGATGGCGATAGCAATCCGGATATCTTCATCGACGAAGACATCATCGTCGGCGCACCGCTGTGGCACGACTGGGCAAAGACTCTCGTATTCCAGTGGAACGCCGACGGTTCGGAGTTCATCGAATTGAATTTCGGCGGTACGGGCTCCAACGACAACTACGGAGCCGCCGGGGACTCCAGGACCGGGGCGCATCACATCATCACGATTGCGGAGGAGATGAAGCGCGGCTTGAGCCCGGCTTTCGTAATCACGATGGCATGCGCCCATTCCGCGCCGACCAGCGGGAATGAGTTCAAGGTGGTGAATTGGCTGCGGGCGGGCGCCATCATCGCTCAAATCGACCCGGTGGCGCGCGGCTACCTCTACGTCGATTCGAAAGGCAACCTGCGCCTGCCGCCGCTCCGGCAACTGGGGAACAACGTCAACCTGAACACCGGGGGACAAACCAACGTGCTGGCGGAATACACGCTGCACAATCTTTCGGATGCCGACTTCACCTACTCGGGCCCAGCGGTCGACGCCGTAAACGTGCTCCTGCAATCGATCGCGCCGCAATTCGGCGTCAATCCGTCCGATCCCAATTACCTCAATCGATTTCGGAATCCGATTCTGAGCTTCTTCACGGGCGAGCGTCTGCTGATGATCTACTCGAACGAAGGTATCGGCGGCGTCAGCGCGGAAGTCCAGAAACTCCGGGACGCAGGGCTAATCTAGGGCCGCTCGAAGAATTAGCTGTAGATGACGGAAGCGCCGCCGTACCGAGCGGCGCTTCCGAATCGAACGCTCGGACTACTCTAGTTCTGTACGGGTTTCGCCGGTTCCGGGGCGTAGGGAGGACGGACGCGCAGCACTTCCTGCACGCGCGGATCCTTGATCACGCGCGCGAAGTCCGGGTCGTTCTGCGCCGAAAGAAAGTCCTTGTAGCCCTCGTCGCGACACATCTTCAGGTAGCGAGCCGCGCCCTCGGCTTCCCCTGCCTTCGCGTACGATTTTGCGAGGTAGAAGTGCAGCGCCGCGGGATCGGGGGCGGAGCGCTGCTGAACGACCACTCCGCCGCTGCCTCTCCGCTCGAAAACTTGGGGATCGATCGCCAGGGCCTTGCTGAACGCCTCCATCGCTCGCGGGTAATCCTTGATCCCGCAATAGGCGTAGGCGAGATTGCTGTAAACCGCGGCCAGACTATCCCCTCCGGCGATCGCCTTCTTGAAGTACTTGATCGCTTTGCCGTAACGCTCCCGGGCGTATTCAACCGTGCCGAGATTATTGATCGCGCTCCACGAAGTCTTGTCCGCGCGCATCGCCTTCTTGTAGAAGCGCTCGGCTTGATCGGGGTCGCCAATCAGTTGATACGCCAGACCGGTTTTGTTGAGGAGCACAGCATTCTTCGGATCGTCCTTCAGAAGATCCTGGTAGGCTTTGGCGGCCTCGCCGTAATCCTTGCGCGCCATCAGGATGTCCGCGCGCATCTGGGCGATTTCCCGCGGCGTCATCCGAGGAGTATTCGCGGCCTGCGCCTCGGATTTGTCCTGCGTGGTGCCGATCGGTGCGTTGGGAACTTGCTGAGCTCGGCTCGTGCCGACCGCGAAAAACGACAGGATGGCGAAGAGGACCAAGCGCTTCATGGCCGGTCTCCTTGGCACCCGCGCCTGTGCGATTTCGTCTATTATTGGGGCTTCGATTTGTCCGCGGGTTGCTTGCTTCCTCCGAAGATACCAAATATCCGGTCCAGGAGTCCTTTTTTCTTCTCCGGCTCCTCGGACGGCTGTGTGGTGGATTCCTCCCCGGGCTTCGCGGCGGGAGGCGTCCCCTCGGGTGGAGTCTCCCCCTTGCCGAACAAATGCGTCAGCCACGAGCCCTGGCCGGATTGCGCCGTCGCTCCGCCATGAAGCTGGCAATACTGCGTGGGCTCGCTGCCGGCGACGAAATATTCGTTGGCCGTCTGAGGACACGAGGGCGTCGCGAGCTGGCCGGTCTGCGGATCGATCGACTCTTCCATGATTCCGGGCGGCGCTTCGAACGTCTGGGTGTTGCGATACGTCGGCAGGGCCACGGCCCGCTTCATGAACTCGCCCCAGATCGGCGCGGCCGACTGCCCGCCGGCGAGTCCGAGGTCACGATTGTCGTCGAAGCCAACCCAGACCACGCAGAGCAGGTTCGACGTGTATCCCGCGAACCAGCCGTCGCGCGAAGTGCCCGTCTTGCCGGCAGCCGGCGCGTTGAATCCCATCGCCCGCACCGGATAGCCGGTGCCGTGGTCGATCACGTCCTCCATCAGGCTCGTTACCAGATACGCGACGCGCGGATCAAGCACGGAGTGAGTCGCAGGCCCGTATGACTCCTCGACATTTCCCTCGGCGGAAACAACGCTGCGGATGAAGAGCGGCTCGGCGCGGACGCCGCCGGCGGCGAACGCCGTGTATCCCGCGGCGACGTCGATCGGCGTCATCTCGTACGCCCCCAGCGCCACGGCCGGCGTGGGCTGGATGTTGGTGCCGAGCCCCATCTGCCGCGCGAGATCGACCACACGCTGATAGCCGATTAGCTCCGCGACTTTCACCGTCGCGACGTTGAGCGAATGCATCAGCGCGTCACGGACGGTGACCGGCCCGTAGTACTCCTGGCCGAAATTGTCCGGCGTGTACTCCTTGCCATCGAATTCGAATGTGGTGGGGCTGTCGTCCACGATCGTCACCGGCGTCACGACGGGCTGAAAGCCCTGCACGGCGTTGTTGAACGCTGCGGCGTAAACAAACGGCTTGAACGCCGACCCGGGCTGCCGCCTTGCCAGCGCGTGGTTGAGCTGGCTTTCGCCGTAGTCGCGCCCGCCGACGAGCGCGCGAATCTCGCCTGTATGCGGATCGAGCGCCACGACCGCAACCTGCGCCTGTGGAACCGGCTCACCCTTCTTCTTCCATTCGGCAGAGCGGTGCGCGAGAAGCTTGTCCACCGACTGGATGCCGATCTGGACTGCGTCGCTGGCCGCGCGCTGGAGGTCTGGATCGAGCGTCGTGTACACGCGGTAGCTTTGGTTCTCGAGGTCGCTCTCCGAGTATTTTTCGAGCAGGTGGTCCTTCACCATGTCTACGAAATATGGCGCCGAACTGCTGCCGAGGCCGCCGTTGACGAACTTGAGCTTGGCATGTTTGGCGGCGGCCTCTTGCTCGGGCTTGAGGTAGCCATCCTCGACCATCTGCCCGAGCACGCGGTCGCGCGCTTCTTCGGCGCGGTCCATGTGGCGCTCGGCGGCCGAGTAGCGATTGGGCGCGCGGATGATCCCGGCGAGAAACGCCGCTTCGCCGGGCGTCAGCTCGCGCACGTCCTTCCCGAAATACGCCTGAGCGGCTTCGCCGAAGCCGCGAATCGCGAAGCTGCCGCGATTGCCGAGGTAAATGTCGTTGGCATACAGCTCGAAGATCTGCTGCTTCGAAAATCGCTCGTTGATCTCGGCGGCCATCAGGATTTCCTTCAGCTTTCGCCGCCACTCGCGCTTGGTCGAGAAGAAGAAGGTGCGCGCCACCTGCATGTCGATCGTGCTCGCGCCCTGGGCCTTCTGGCCGCGGCTGACGTCGTAGAACGCTGCGCCGAACACGCGGACCATGTCGAGCGCGCCGTGCTCGAAGAAGCGCTTGTCCTCCGCCGCGAGCACGGCATGCACAAGCACAGGCGGAAGGTCCTCAAACCGGACGACGCGGCGCTTCTCGCGCGAGCTGTCGAACAGGTTGGTGATCAGCTCCGGCTCAATCGCCGCGGAATCGAGCGGCGTCCCGTCGGAGAGTTGCGCGATCTGCGAAATCTCCGTTCCCGAAAAATTCACGCGCAAGGCGTTTTGGCCCCGAAAATAGGAATCGGAAGACGGCCGAACTTCGACCGTGGAATTCGTTGCGTGGAACTGTCCCGGCGAGCCTGCGACGGTGCTTTCCTGATATCCGGCGCGCAGCAGGTAACTCGCGAGGTCGCTCGCGCGCATCGATTCTCCGGTGAAGATGTGTCCCGGAGCGGAATAGAGGCGCGAGGTGTTCTGAAAAATCTGCCCGGTGAGCCGCTCGTCGATCAGATGGCCGAACTGGATGTAGTAATAGGTGAAGACGGCCGTGGCGCCCACCAAGGCTGCGAGCAGCACCGCAAGAAGCGCCATGCCGGGCCGGGATGTCAAGAAACCGCGGGCGATTCGAATCCGCAATCCGTTCTCCGCTCGATCCTGCTGAATTCTATGATGCGCCGGAAGCCGCGGCTGGGCGCACGCGGCACAGAGGGGCCCGGACTTTGCCGGTTCCGGACGAATGACCCTGTCCCGTCACAATACTATCCTAAATGGTGTGGTTGTCCGCGTGGGGATGAAACTGCAGCGTGAATTGATAGACCTTCAAGTCGATGGGCACTGAGTAGTCGAGCCCGATGTCCACTTTGCCTTCGCTCACGACCACGCGAATATCGTCTCGCTTGGCCGGAATTTCGAGCTCCTGCACCTTTTTCCAGATGTCCTCGCGAATGTCCTCGGTGCTCTTCTTGGGATAGCCGGTCAGTGCGAAGCGGGATTCGTCCTGAACCGCGTCCTGAAACTGATAGTTCGCGAAATAGACTGGAACGACCTTGTATCCCGTAAAGCCGAGGCTTCCCAGGACGAGAACCATCAACAGGAAGCTAATCTTCGCGCCCCCGCGCTGTCCGATATGGTCTGCCGGTGCCATAGAAACGACTTGTCCTCCCAAACACATCCCCGGGCGAAGCTATGTTTTCAAGCTAACACGACGCCTAGCCGACGGGTGGGCCGAGAGGGGCGCTTGTTCGCGATGAGTAAACGCGGAGTGACTGCGGCGCGGCCGCCGGAGATTCCCGGGCGGGTTTAGTTGAACTTCCCGGCCAGCATTCGTTTACGCTGCGCGGCTGGGAAGCGTTCGATGGCGTATCGGAGGGTCGTCCGAGGAAGCGCGGAATAGTGTTTTCGCAGGAAGGCCACGAGCGACGCGCGGGACACCTTATCGGTCTCGCGCAACGCCCAGCCTGCGGCTTTGTGGATCAGGCCGTGCTCGTCGGAGAGCAATTTTTTCGCGATTCGGAAGGTGTCGCCGATCTCGCCGGCGCGGATCAGGGCGAGCGTCGAGATAATGGCGATGCGGCGTTCCCATAGACTGCGCGACGCCGCCAGACGGTCGAGCAGCTGCCGCGGGCGCGTCTTGAGATGCTCGCCCAGGATGTACGGCGCCGCCGTATCAACCAGGTCCCAATTGTTCATCGCGCGCGTATGCCGAAGGTAGAACGCAACGATTCTCTCCCGGCGATCTTCGTCGCCGCGCTCGTATTGAGCGACCAGAATCTCCAGCGCGGCGACGCGATGCTCGTGGATGGGGGAGGCCAGCAGTCGTGTTAGGTCGTCGAACTGAAGGGCTACGTAGCGGTGCGCGATCTGTCGCAGCACCGGAACGGTAATGCCGAGAAACCGGTCGCCCTCGCCGTACTCGCCTTTGCCGGTCTTGAAGTACCCAGCGACGAACGCGGCGCGCTTTGGATCGGCCACGGAGGCAAGCTCACGCTCGAGCTGCTTGCGGCTTGGTGGCGGATCCGGAGCATGCGCTGCCCCGGAGCGCCCTGCGTCGCGCTTGTGCTTTTGTTTTCGAATTTCTCTACGTCCTGAGTGCTCTGTGGCGTGAAATCCGGAATCTAGTACGCCTTCGCGAAAATCGCCTTTTCGGTAGCAGCCGCGCCGCAATAAACGCACTTCCCGGAGCCGCCGGGCTGCTCGAGCGGGATGCAGCGCATGGTGGCCTTCGTCTCGTCCTTGATCTTTTCTTCGCAGCTGCTTTGGCCGCACCACCAGGAGAACGCGAAGCCCTTCTCGACGGCCGCCTTGAACTCGCCATAGTCGGCGGGCTCGACCGTGTTCGCCTCGCGAAACGCGAGCGCGCGATCGAAGAGCGCTTTCTGAATCTCTTCCAGCGTTTGCTTCACGGAGGCGGCAATGCCCTGCTGCGGGACGAACGCCTTCCCTTCCTTCCCAGGGCGGTCGCGCCGCGCCAAAACCACCGAGCCCTTTGCCACATCTTTCGGGCCGATCTCCATGCGCAGCGGCACGCCGCGCATCTCCCAGTCGTTGAACTTGAAGCCGGGGCTCATCCCTTCGCGCTCGTCCATCTTCACCCGGATGCCTGCATCCACCAGTTCGCGCCGCAATCGCTGCGCGTTTTCGAGCACGCTGGCTTTCTCTTCATCCGTCTTGAAAATCGGCACGATCACGAGCTGAAACGGCGCAAGCCGCGGCGGCAGGATCAACCCCTGATCGTCGCCGTGAACCATGATGATGGCGCCGACGAAGCGAGTCGAAAGCCCCCACGATGTCGTCCAGCAGTGCTGCAACACGCCGCCCTTATCGAGATAGCGGATCTCGAACGCCTTGGCAAAATTCTGGCCGAGGTTGTGCGACGTCCCAGACTGCAAAGCTTTGCAGTCGCCCATCATCGCTTCGATCGAATACGTCTGATCGGCGCCCGCAAAGCGCTCGGCCGCCGACTTGCGCCCCGGAATCACCGGAATTGCGGCTTCGCGCACGGCGAAGTCCGTGTACACGTCGAGCATCTGTCGCGTCTCGGCGTCGGCTTCTTCGGCGGTCGCGTGCGCGGTGTGGCCTTCCTGCCAGAAAAATTCGAGCGTGCGCAAAAACAACTTTGTGCGCAGCTCCCAGCGCACCACGCTGTTCCACTGATTGATCAGCACGGGCAGGTCGCGATAGGACTGTATCCATTTCGCGTAGGCGTAGCCGACGATCGTTTCCGAAGTCGGGCGAATCACGAGCGGCTCTTCGAGTTTTTCGCCGCCGCCGTGCGTCACCACCGCCAGCTCCGGCGAGAATCCCGCCACGTGCGATTTTTCCTTCTCGATGAAGCTGCGCGGGATCAGCAGAGGAAATGCCGCGTTGACGTGGCCGGTGGCCTTGAATCGCTGGTCGAGCGCCGCGGTAATGTTTTCCCACAGCGCCCAGCCGTACGGCCGGACGATCATGCAGCCGCGGACCGGCGCGTAATCCGCCAGCTCTGCCCGCAGGACAAGCTGGTTGTACCATTCCGAAAAATCTTCCGCGCGCGTCGTCAACTTCAGGTCCGACATGCTTTTCCCTGGCTCTTTTCCGTGCGGTATGAAGGCACGCTTGTTTGTTAGCGCAAGCAGCAGCGCTGTGAACGAGTTAGGTTAGGGGACTCTCCCATCGAAGTCAATCGACGCACATGCGGTTTGAACCTTGACAATGACAAAAACGCGTAGTAGTAAATGCCCACCACAAAGCGCCCGGGGGGCGCAGTTCCAATCTGCATTTCAAAATTCAGGGGGGTGGGGGATGCACTCACGATTTGCTGCATTGAGGATCGCATGTGCACTGGTGGTTTGCCTGGTGGCGCTGTTCACTTGCGTTTCGCCGGCTCTGGCGCAAAGCGCTACAACGGGAGCGCTGACCGGAACGGTCACTGATCCTTCCGGGGCCGTGATCGCCGGGGCGAATGTCGCCGCAACGAACGTCGGTACGGGCCAGTCACGCGGAACAGTGACGGACGCTGGCGGTTTGTACAAGATTTCTCTCTTGCCGCCCGGCAATTACAGCGTGAAATTCTCCGCATCGGGCTTCAAGACCGTCGATGTCCCATCGATCACCGTGGACGTCACGGAGACGCTGACGCTGAATCGCGCCCTCGAGGTTGGCACGCAAACCCAGGAAATCACGGTCGCGTCCACGGCGGTAACCGTGCAGACGGAGAACGCCACGGTAGGAGGGTTGGTCGCCGGAAAGACTGTCACGGACCTGCCCCTGAGCACGCGCAACTATACGCAGGTGATTGACCTCTCGCCCGGCGTGGTCGCCAACGTCGCGACCGCCACGGCAGTCGGAAACGGCACGATGGACATCAACGTAAACGGTTCCGGCTCCGATCAGAACACCTACATGATGGACGGTGTCATCACCACGAACTACGGCAGCGGCGGCGCGGCGCAATCGGGCAGCTATGCCGGAATTCCAATTCCCAATCCCGACTCGATTCAGGAGTTCAAGGTTCAGACCTCGCAATACGACGCAGCATATGGCCAGAACCCGGGCGCGAACGTCAACGTGGTGACCAAGAGCGGCACCAATCAACTCCACGGAGCGGCGTGGGAATTCAACCGCAATAACTTTTTCAACGCCAACGACTTCTTCTACAAGCAATCAGAGCTGGCCGACAAGCTGCCAAACAAGCCGCCGACCGTGAAACAGAACCAGTATGGCGGCACGCTAGGCGGTCCGATTATAAAAGACAAGTTCTTCTTTTTCGGCTCCTATCAGGGGACGCGGCAGCTCAACGGAATCGGCAGCAACGGATTCGCCACCGCCATCACTTCCGTCGGCCTGCTGCCGTTGAACGAACCCGGCGTTCCCTTCGCGAACGCGCGTGCGGACGGCAACACCAACACGATTCACCAGGACTTCAATCCAGCCAAACCGACGTGCACATACTCGACTTACCGGGGATACTTGGGATGCGCGTTTGCGAACGAGGTTGACGCTTTCAATCCCGGAGCGGTACCGATCAAACCGGACGGAACCAACATCAGTAACACCGCCATCAATCTCTTGCGGCAGACAGAGAAAATTCCCCAGGCTCAGGGAGGCTTTAATCACGGCTATTACCTTCCCAGCTTGCCTTACGATTCGAATGGAATCCCCTTTTGCGACGAGCCGAAGCCCATACAAAGCTGTTCGACGAACACAGTCATTTCACAACCGACCATCGCCAATGAAGATCAGTTCATGATCAACACGGATTACGTCCTCTCGGGCAAGAACACGATTTCGGAAAAGTACTTCTTCTCGAAGGATCCGCAGACCCAGAGTTTCAGTTGCATTCTGAGCGGATGCGACCCGGGAGCTCCGGAGGATGCTCGTTACGGTTCGCAATCGGCAGTTCTAAGGCTCACGTCAGTAATCAGCAGCAGTTTCGTGAATGACGCATTTGTGTCGATGCAGCGATTGTTCCTCAATGTCACGGACGGCACGACCATCCAGTCCTGCCTTGGCGACGGCATCACCGATCTCAATATCGTTCCTGCGATCAATAACGGCAACGCTGGCGCCCCTGCTGGCTCGACTTGCGTACTCTCGAATGATGCCAAAGGCAATCGCGAAGACTCTCTGATCCCGGTGATCGGCTCTTTCGGGTTTCCAGGGTCCCAATGGGGATCATGGGAGTCTGGAGGAAATTTCTTTTCGGCGACCCATAGTGTCCAGCAAAGCTACCTGACCGGCGACCAGATTTCCTGGAACCATGGCAAGCATTCGATCCGAGCCGGCGTCAACACACAGCGTATCGAGTGGAACTGGAGTCAGCCGAACAGGGAAAGGGGCTGGCTCGTCGCCGGGAATATAGACGACCTCCTGACGAGCAGCAGCGGCATGGCCATCGACGGTACGCCTGCTCAGCCCGTTAGCTGGGTCATAAACGATACCAATCGCTTGTTGCCGAATGGCTCGCCGAATCCTCACCATTGGCGCATCAACGAGTTCTCGTCATTCGGCGAGGACGACATCAAAGTGACGCGGCGGCTCACCGTGAACCTGGGCGTTCGCTGGGAATATGACGGATGGCCCACCGACAGCGGGGGCGTGTTTACGAACTTTGCGGCACCGCTGGCCGCTCTGGTGGATACGGGCTCCGGCCTTCTCAACAACCCAATCGGCACTCTTGCCGGCTATATAGTCCAGAAGGATTACAACAAGGGACTGTACAACAATCTCATCGGCCAGTTCGGATCGACCGGCATCTTCGTCAACACCAACAAGACACTATTGCAGGGCTCCCCTCTCGACAATTTTTCTCCGCGCATCGGTCTTGCGTGGCAGGCGATGGACAAGCTTGTTGTGCGCGCGGGTTACGGGATGTTCTTCGATCGCGTTTACGGCAACCTCGTGGGGGATAACATCCTTGGCAATGAGCCACCATACGCCACGGGCGTCGGCACAGCCCCGTCTGAAACCCTGCAGAATCCTTTCGTGGCGCAGGCATTCCTGGGATTCATACCGCGGACTCTGATGGCGCAACCGCCGATTACGGGTGCGGCTTCCGGTTCCGGGCTCACCAATGTAACGGACATAAACGGCCTCAACGCCTCCGGGCTCATCAATTCGGGCGACGATCCGAGGATGCGTACTGTTCTCGTTCAGAATGATTAGTGACACTCGGTAGAGTGTCGCTATGCAAATACGAAGGGGAAGGATACCCAAAGC
>Ga0209415_10008525_pt1 | contig 17773 bp, 16 predicted proteins | sample PeaSoiSIISIP2007_FD_187696 | JGI IMG/M metagenome (GOLD analysis project Ga0209415, IMG submission 187696) | Peat soil microbial communities from Weissenstadt, Germany - SII-SIP-2007 (SPAdes) (version 2) | ecosystem: Environmental > Terrestrial > Soil > Wetlands > Peat | place: Germany... | reverse complement strand
GAAAACAATTTCCATCGAGAATAGACGCGCCCGCGCCGCGTGTACTAAGATGAGGTTCTTCATGGCGTGGGCCCCGGAAGGTTCCCTTCCCGACCAGAGCGGGGCAGTTATCTTGTGTATCGAGGCAGTGCGGCTTGCGCTAGGCAAGCCTGATTGCAGGAGGAAGAGTTGCCCGATCTTCGGAAGGATCCAATCACCGGCCGCTGGGTGATCATTTCCACGGACCGCGCCAAGCGGCCCAGCGATTTCGTCCGGCAGAGAGTGGAGATCAAGAACAAGGGCTTTTGCCCCTTTTGTCCGGGGAACGAGGAGAAGACGCCGACCGAAATTTTGCAGTACGGCCGTGAGAACGGCACCTCGAACACGCCCGGCTGGCGCGTGCGTGTGGTGGCCAACAAATTCCCCGCGCTGGGAATCGAAGGCGAACTCGACCGGGAAGGCGACGGCCTGTACGACCGGATGAACGGAGTCGGCGCGCACGAAATCGTCATTGAAACCCCGGAGCACGCGCGCACGCTGGCGACGCTGCCGGAACGCGCGGTCGAGGACGTGCTGTGGGCGTTTCGCGACCGCATGCTCGACCTCAAGAACGACAAGCGCTTCCGCTACATTCTGATTTTCAAGAATCACGGCGAGGCTGCGGGAGCTTCGCTCGAGCACCCGCACTCGCAATTGATCGCCTTGCCCATTGTGCCGAAGCGCGTGCGCGAGGAAGTGGACGCTTCCAAACACTACTACCAGGAAAAAGAGCGCTGCATCTTCTGCGACATCATTCGCCAGGAGAGGGAGTCCGGCGCGCGCGTGATCAGCGAGAACGACGCGTTCATTTCGCTCGCGCCCTATGCGCCGCGGTTTCCATTCGAGACCTGGCTGTTGCCGAAGGTGCACGGTTCGGCCTTCGAGAACAATCAAACCAGCGTTTACAGCAGCCTGGCGCGGATGCTGAAGGAAACGCTCGCGCGCCTCGAAGCGGTGCTGGACAAGCCGCCGTACAACTTCATGATTCACACTTCGCCGGTCGGTGAAGAAACGAACGAGCATTACCACTGGCATATCGAGATCATTCCGATTCTTACCAAGGTCGCGGGATTTGAGTGGGGTTCGGGCTTTTATATTTGCCCGACGCCGCCGGAGGAGTCGGCACGCTTCCTGCGGGAAGCCGTTCTGGAAAGTGTTACGCGGCCCGCACCCTGACAGGCGGAACGCGTTTCGCTATACTCGGTAACGAGGGGCGCGGTACCCAAGAGGTTTAAGGGAGAGGTCTGCAAAACCTCCATGCGTGGGTTCAAATCCCACCCGCGCCTCCAATTTTCGACAGAGGGATCCTTCGCTACGCTCACGCCCGCAAAGCGGCTCAAGTTCCACATTGCTAACCGTTTCGTTATCTAATCATTGCCAGGAACAACCGGATGCCGCAACTTTACATCTAATAGTGGGTTAGATTTCGAGTGGGCTTAATTCTCGTACCGGGAGTGTGCAAATTGAAACTCATGCTTCGGGCAGTTCCCATCATCTTCCTATTCTTTTTGGCGCTGGCGGCCCCGCGCGCCCAGGCGCAGAGCGTCAGCGCGTATGTCGGGGCGGGCACCGCCACGGATAGTGCTTGCACGAACGCGACCTTTTGCTTGGACCAACCAGATCTCATTGTCGTGGGTCAGGTCGATAACGCCCCCAAAATGACCGGGGCATTTGGCAAGATCGGCGGGGATTTCATGTTTTCGTCGCACCTGGGATTTGGGGTCCAGACGGATTTCAAATTCACTCAGGGCGATTACTTGGGCTATGGATATCGCCCCCTCTTCTTCGATGTCAACGCCATCTACCATCCGATTCCCGACAATCTGACAAAGGGGCGCGTCGTTCCCGAAATCGAGGGCGGCGTTGGAGGGGTTAGAATTAACAGCTATATCTCCGGCACCACCGCGATCACCGGCACGCAGAGCGTGCTGTTGGGGGTTTCCGAACACTTCCAGGTGCACGGCGCCGTGGCTCTAAAGCTGTACCTCAAGGGAGGGATTTTCCTCAAGCCCCAAGTGGATGCGCGCTACGTGCCTAATTTCGGCCAGTTCGGCAGCAACTTCACACCGGAATTTTCGGTTTCGCTGGGCTATACGTTCGGCCGGCACTAAGCTCGGATGGAACTGCGCGGCGTCCTTGACGCGCGGGACGCCGCCTGATTTTCCTCTCTCGGATTCCAACACTTCCCCCAAGTCATCGACTCCAGGATTCGTTTCTGCACACGCCAATTCAACAATCCCGCGACAGAGAGCTCGTGCTCGTTCGGGCAGGCAGCGGCGGGCAACAATGATTTGACAGCCGCGGGAGCTCTCAAGTAGCCTGAAAGCGTTCTTGGTAGAGGTGCGGACGCCACGAGTAGCCGGGCCGGCAGTTCCGAGCAGCTTCGGAGGCTTGGGCGAAAAGGGTCGGTTGAAAAGGTCCGCCGAAATCGCCGGAAGAGCTGAAATTTGCGGCGGTTGGGGGACGGGCTAAGAGCCAGTCCACTGTCATCCGGCAAAAACGGGTGGAGCGCTATCGAGGAGCGAAGACCGCCGAGCAGATTCGCGCGGTTCTCCTTCTCCCTGCGCTTCCAATCCTGAAAATGAAGAGATAATGGAACTATTCGAGCTGACACGCGCGCTTGTGGACATCGAGTCCGTCACGGGGCATGAAGGACCCGTGGGTGAGTTTCTATTTGCGCAGTTGGGCGCGCTGGCGGAGACCTACGGCGGGCGCGTGGAACGCATGGACGTGGAGCCGGGGCGATTCAATGTGTTCGCGCAGTGGGGCGAGCCCGCGGTGACGCTCTCGACGCACATGGATACAGTGCCGCCGTTTTTCGCGTCGCGCGAGGATGGCGAATTCATTTGGGGACGTGGGGCGTGCGATGCGAAGGGCATCGTTGCGGCGATGGTGGCGGCCACGGAACGCCTGCTGGCGTCGGGGGCGCGTGGTTTCGGGTTGCTGTTTGTGGTGGGCGAGGAGCGGAATAGCGCGGGCGCGAAGGTGGCGGCGGCGAATCCGCGCGATTCGCGTTATCTAATCAACGGCGAGCCCACGCAGAATTTGCTGGCGTTGGGATCGAAGGGCGCGCTGCGATTTCAGATTGTCACGAAGGGCAAGCTGGCGCATTCCGCGTATCCGGAGCTGGGACACTCGGCGATTCACACGCTGCTCGACGTGCTGGAGGATATCCGGCGAATTCCTCTGCCGGAAGATGCGCTGCTGGGGAAGACGACGCTGAATGTTGGATTGATTTCCGGCGGGCGCGCGCCTAATGTGCTGGCGGACTACGCGGAGGCGGACGTGATGTTTCGCCTGGTGACCGATCCCCAGCCGCTGCGCGACGCGGTGAACCGGATCGTCGCGGGCCGCGCCACCGCGACGGAAATGGCGCTGCTACTCGCGATGCGAATGCTCGCGTTCGACGGATTTCCGACGACGATCGTGGCCTTCGCGACGGACATTCCGGTGCTGGGCGCGGCGTGGGGACAACCACTCCTCATCGGGCCGGGGAGTATTCACGTGGCGCACACGGCGGAAGAGCGGATCCCGAAGAGGGAATTGACGGAGGCGGTGAGCCTATATGAGCGGTTGGTGCGGCGATTGATCGCGCTGCCCGCAGCCGGCGAGGCGAGAACATGAGCGCAGCGGCGACGCGCGGAATGGCGGTTGTGGGCTACGGGAAGATGGGGCGGCTCATCGAGCAGCTCGCGCCGCAGCATGGATTTGAGGTGCGTTTGCGGCTGGACATTGACAACAATGCGGCCGGCGCAGGTATCACCGCGGAAAATTTTCGCGGCGTGGATGTGGCGATCGAATTCTCGACGCCGGCAACGGCGGCCGTGAACGTGCGAATGATTACGGCGCTGGGCGTGAATTGCGTGGTCGGCACGACGGGCTGGCACGATGAATTGGCCGCGGTGCGCGAAGCGGTGGCAAAAAGCGGGGCGGGCGTAGTCTGGGCGCCGAATTTTTCGGTGGGCATGAGTTTATTTATGAAGATTGTCGCGGACGCCGCGGGACTTTTCGCGAAGCACGGCGAATACGGCGCGTGGGGCTGGGAGCTTCATCACGCGCAGAAGAAGGATGCGCCGTCGGGCACGCTGCTGAAACTCGCGGACGAGATGCGGCGCGCCGGCTACGTCCGGCCGATCGATTTGAGCGCGAGCCGGGCGGGCATGGCGCCGGGGACTCACGAAATCGGTTTTGATTCCGCGGGAGATACGATTACGTTGCGGCACACGGCGCGGAGCCGCGAGGGATTCGCGCAAGGCGCGCTGCTGGCGGCGCGATGGGTGGTGGGGAAGAAGGGATTTTTTGAGTTTCAGGAGATTCTCGGCGAGCTCGGGTGAAGTTTGGCAGAAGAAGAGATTGAACCACTGAGGCCACAGAGCGAGGGTAGCAGGGGGCAAGGACTCGAGACTGCGGCGAGAGGATTTTCGGAGCGGGGAGGAGAAGGCCATGTTTACGGGATGCGGAACAGCGTTGGTGACACCGTTTCAGCGGGACGGTTCGCTGGATGAGCCGGCGCTGCGGAAGCTGGTGCAGCGGCAGATCGCGGCGGGCGTGGATTTCCTGGTGCCGTGCGGCACGACGGGGGAGAGCCCGACGCTCGAGCACGCGGAATATCTGCGCGTGATCGAAATCACGCTCGAAGAGGCGAAAGGGAAGAAGCCCGTACTGCCCGGCGCGGGCGGAAACCACACGCTGGAAGTTGCGAAGACCGTGCGCGAATTGGAGACGATGGGCGCGGACGGAATCGTAAGCGTTTCCCCTTATTACAATAAGCCGACGCAAGAGGGGCTGTACCAACACTACCGCGCGATCGCGGCGGCGACTTCGCTGCCGATCATTCTCTACAGCATTGTCGGGAGAACCGGCGTGAATATCGAGCCGGCGACAGTGCTGCGGCTCTCGGAGCTTGAGAATATCGTGGGAGTCAAAGAGGCGTCCGGCAACATCCCGCAGATGGGGCAGATATTGAATATCGTGCCCAAAGATTTTTCCGTGCTTTCTGGCGACGACGGACTGACTCTGCCGCTGTGTGCGCTGGGCGGGCACGGAATCATCTCGGTGGCGTCGAACGAAATTCCAGCGGAGATGACGCGGCTTGCGCGTCTTTGCCTGCAAGGCGATTTTGCCGGGGCGCGGGCGATTCACCGGAAATACCTGGCGCTCTTGGATGTGAATTTCGTGGAGACGAATCCGATCCCTGTGAAAGCGGCGCTCGCGATCATGGGTTTGATCGAGCCGATTTGGCGGTTGCCGCTGGCGCCGCCGAAGCCGGAGTCGCTCGCGCGCATTCAAAGCGTGCTGGAATCGCTGGGCCTGGTCGAGAGGGCGCATGCTGCAGTCCGAAATTGAGAGGTTGTTCGACGCGCCGCCCGCGCGCTACACCGAAGAACATTTTCGCCTGTTTCAATCGTTCAAGGACGCATTGAACCGCGGCGAAGCGCGCGCGGCGGAGCCGGACACGGCGTCGCCGACGGGCTGGCGGACGAACGCCTGGGTGAAGAAGGGAATTCTGCTGGGCTTCCGGATGGGCATGGTGGTGGATATGTCCGTGGACGCCGAGCGGCAGCCGTTCTTCGACAAGGCGACGTTTCCCGTGCGGGCGATTTCGCTCGAAAGCGGCGTGCGCATTGTGCCGGGGGGATCGAGTATTCGCGACGGCTGTTACGTGGGGCGCAGCGTGATTTGCATGCCGCCGATGTTCATCAATGTGGGGGCCTACGTCGGCGAAGGGACGCTGGTGGATTCGCACGCGTTGGTGGGAAGCTGCGCGCAGGTGGGGAAGAATTGCCATATTTCCGCGGGAGCGCAATTGGGCGGGGTGCTCGAGCCGGTGGGCGCGGAGCCCGTGATTATCGAGGACGATGTGCTGGTGGGCGGCAATTGCGGGGTTTACGAAGGGACCGTCGTCAGACGGCTCGCCGTCCTGGCCACGGGCACAATTCTGAATCGCTCGACGCCGGTGTATGACCTCGTTCACGATACCGTGCACACGGCGAGCAGCGACGCGCCGCTGGTGATTCCTGAAGGGGCGATTGTGGTGCCGGGCGCGAGGGCCGTGACGCACGCCGCGGGGAAGAAATGGGGACTCTCGCTGCAAGCGGGAGTCATCGTGAAGTATCGCGACGCGAAGACGGAAACGCGCGTGCAATTGGAAGATTTATTGCGCTAGCAGGCGATCGCGGCTTGAGTATTTTGCAGAGTTCTGCGGCGCCCCCAGGTTCATCAGGCACTGTCCAGCCAGCACGAGGATGGACCTATTCGCCGCGGGTGTACCGCAGTGGCGCAGGCGGTCCCCATTCGACACAAGGTTCCCCAATCACCTCTTTGCTCACGGCTCCCATCGTTCACAAACTTGTGATTCTATTGGACTTCTAGTTTTCCCCCGGCACGTCTTTGGTCCCCAATCTGCCACGGAATAGGAGCGGTACCCGCGCGCGTCGGCGGGGATGGACTTGCGCTACGAGGGTGTACCGGGCCGTCAGGCGATGGGAATGTTCCACTTTTCGAGGATGACAATTCGAGGGAAGTTGATCGTGATCATAATGGGGATCACGGTGGGCGTGCTGGCCGTGGCCAGCGCGGCCTCAATCGGATATGACGTTGTGGCCTATCGCAAAGACACCACCGAGCAGTTGAAGGCGTTGGCGGAATTCATCGGCGCCAGCAACGCGGATGCGCTGGTGGCGGGCGATACGGACTTTTCAAATCAGGCTCTCGAAGAGCTTCAGAACCAAAACAACATACTCTTCGCGTGTCTCTACACTCCGCAAGGCTGGCGCTTCGCCTTCTACCAGCGTGGCAAGGATTCGCCGGCATGCGCTCGAACGGCTGAGGCGAAGGATGCGGCGCGCCTAGAGCTCCACCGCATCGTGGTTTCTCATGAGATTGTTCAAGGCGGGCGGTTCTTCGGCACGATTGTTCTGGCCTCCAGCACCGACGAGCTTTGGACGAATCTACGCTGGGACGTCGAATTCTCGCTGGCGATCTTAATTACGCTCTCCCTGGCTGCGTTTCTATTCGCATCGCGGCTGCAAGAAACGATCTCCTTTCCGATCCGGTCGCTAGCGTGGACGGCGAAGCTCGTCTCGGCGCAAAAGGACTATACGATCCGCGCGACGTCGAAGGCGGGCGGGGAGATCGCGGCGCTTTTCGAGGGCTTCAACGACATGCTGGAGCAGCTGGGCCGGCAGGACGGCGAGTTGCGGCAGCGGCGTCACGATCTCGAACTGCGCGTGGAAGAGCGCACCGTGGCATTGCAGGACGAGATTACCGTGCGCGAGCAGGCGGAAAAGGCGCTGCGCAAGAGTGAAGAGCGCGCCCGGCTGCTCTTGGATTCGACCGAGGAAGCGATTTACGGATTGGACGCGGAAGGCCACTGCACGTTTTGCAATCCGGCGACCGTGCGGCTGCTCGGCTACAAAGAAGCTGTCGAAATACTCGGCCGGAAAATGCACTTGCTCGTGCATCACTCGTATCCGGACGGACGGCCGTACCCGGAAAGCGACTGTCCAATCGCCGCCTCGTTAAATCGAGGAGAAAAAACCCATAGCGAGGACGAACAATTTTGGCGCGCCAACAGAACTTCTTTCCCGGTGGAATATTGGGCGCACCCGATTCTCCAGGACGGAAAGGCCGCGGGCGCCGTCGTGTCATTCCTGGACATCACCGAGCGGCGCGCCGCGCAAGAGGCTCTGCAACGCGCAACCGTGGCGGCGGAAGCCGCGAACCGCGCCAAGAGCGAGTTCCTCGCGAACATGAGCCACGAGATTCGCACGCCGATGAACGGCATCCTCGGCATGACCGAACTGGCGCTGGATACTCCGCTCAACAAGGAACAACGGGAGTATCTGCAATTGGTGCGGGGTTCCGCCGACAGCCTGCTGCGCATCGTCAACGACATTCTGGATTTCTCGAAAATCGAAGCCGGCCAATTCGACATAGAAAAAGTGGAATTCGACCTGGCCGAGCTGCTCACGCAGACGGTGAAGACGCTCGCCGTCCGCGCTCACCAGAAAGGTTTGGAACTCACCAGCCGGATCGCTCCGGGCGTGCCGCGGGCGGTGGTGAGCGACCCCGGACGATTGCGGCAAGTGCTGGTGAATCTCCTCGGCAACGCGATCAAGTTTACGGAAGCGGGGACCGTATCGCTCGAGGTCGGGACGGAATCTTCGGGCGAAGACCGGACCTTGCTGCATTTTGTGGTGCGCGATACCGGAATCGGAATCTCCGCCGACAAGCTGACGCTCGTTTTCGAGCCATTCGCGCAGGCCGACGGCTCGATGACGCGGCGCTACGGCGGGACGGGACTCGGCCTGACCATTTCCAAACGCGTCGTGGAGTTGCTGGGCGGACGCATTTGGGTGGCAAGCGAACGGAGCGTGGGCAGCGCGTTTCAATTCACGATGCAATTCGACCACGCGCGGGCCGCTGCCGACGAATCGGCGCCTAAGGCGAAATGCCTGGAAGATTTGCCGGTGCTGGTGGTGGACGACAACGACACGAATCGCTTGATTCTCGACGAAATGCTGAAGAACTGGAAGATGCAGCCGACGCTGGCCGACGGCGGCGAAGCGGCGCTCGCAGCGATGCGTTGGGCGCGCGACGCCGGCCGCTCGTTTCCCTTGGTGCTACTCGACGCGCACATGCCCGGGATGGACGGCTTCGCCGTCGCGGAACAGATCCAGAAAGATCCAAGCCTCAGCGGCGCCACCATCATGATGCTGACCTCCGATCGCAACTTGGGCGATTCCGAAAGATGCCAGGAGCTGGGCATCAAGTTGTGCCTGGTGAAGCCCATCGGCAGGTCGGAACTTCTCGATGCGATCTTGGGTGTGATGGGAAGCGCCGCCGTCATCAAAGGACCGGCGACGGGGCATACGCAGGCACCGAAGTCGCGGCCGCTTCGCATCCTCGTTGCCGAGGACAATGCGGTGAATCTGCACCTCGTACAACGGTTGCTGGAGCGGCGAGGCCACAGCGTCACGATTGCGACCAACGGCAAAGAGGCCCTCGACCGGCTGGAGCAACACGGTTACACCGCTTTCGACGCCGTGCTCATGGACGTGCAGATGCCCGGCATGGACGGCATCGAGGCCGTGGAAGAAATCCGCAAACGGGAAAACAGTCTGGGAACTCATTTGCCCATCATCGGAGTCACTGCGCACGCGATGGTGGGGTACCGGGAACGTTGTTTGCGTGCGGGAATGGATGGCTACGTGACGAAACCAATTCAAGTTGAAAAATTGTTTGATGAACTGGACCGCTTGACATCGGATCGCCCGGTGGCACTGGCTGCTCCGGAGACTTCTCAGCCGACCGCCACGCCGCAAGCCTTCGATTACGAGTCGGCGCTCGAACGCGTGGAGGGCGACGCCGAGTTGCTGAACGATCTGATCGGAATCTTTCTCGACGATCTGCCAAACCAATCGTCCGCGCTGCACAAGGCCGTGGAGGCTCAGGATGCGATTCGCATCGAACACGAGGCTCACCGGCTGAAGGGCGCAGCCGGCAGTCTCGGCGCCAAGGCGGTCGCCGAATGCGCGGCCCGGCTTGAGGCGACTTGCCGCGGAAAGAATCTCGCCGCGGCGCGCTCCGATTGGAATTTGTTGGAAACCGAAATTGCAAGGCTCGAACCTGTCTTGCGGGAACTTCACCCGGAGGCGGCACGATGAAAATCCTGCTTGCCGATGACGACGCCACCTCGCAGTGGCTGACCCAAGGCCTGCTGCGAAAATGGGACTATGAAGTCGCTTTGGCGAACAACGGCGTAGAGGCGCTGGGGATTTTGAAAGCGCCCGGCGGACCACGCCTCGCGTTGGTGGACTGGATGATGCCCGAGATGGACGGGCCGACGGTTTGCCGCGAGCTGCGGAAAAACCCGCCCGGAGCGTACGTGTATCTCGTCCTGCTGACGTCCAAGGGCGGCAAGCAGAACGTGATCGAGGGGCTGGAATCCGGCGCCGACGACTACCTGACCAAGCCGGTGTATGCCGGCGAACTTCGCGCCCGATTGCGCGTGGGAATTCGCGTGCTGGAACTCGAAGACAATCTCGTGAGCGCGCGCGAAGCGATGAGCTTCAAAGCGAGCCACGACGCGCTGACCGGACTCTGGAACCGGGGCGCAATCATCGAGCTGGCGCAGCGCGAACTCCAGCGAGTGGAGCGCGAACATGGTCCACTGGGCCTGGTTCTCATGGATGTGGACCACTTTAAGAAGGTCAACGATACGCTGGGTCACCTGGCCGGCGATGAAGTGCTGCGCGAAGTGGCGAACCGGATGAGCCGCGCGGTCCGATCCTATGATCTGGTGGGGCGCTACGGCGGAGAGGAGTTCCTGATTCTCTTGCCGGGTTGCGCGGGGGACGCCGCCCAGGAAAGGGGCGAGCACATTCGCGGAGAGATCGCGAGCGCCCCGATTCAGACCTCGGCGGGTCCGGTCACGGTCACGCTCAGCGGCGGCACCGTAGCAACGTCAGGGCCGATGCTGATCGGGACGGATGCGCTGCTACAGGCGGCCGACGAGGCTCTCTATCGCGCCAAGGAGGGCGGGCGCAATCGCGTGGAAGCGGCATGCACGGGAAGTCAAACGGTCTTCACCGGAAATCGTTCTTAAGATTGCGACGGTGCCTCACGCCGGGCGCACCGGCTTTTTCCCGCTTCCCGCCGATCCGTAGAAGGTAACGGCGCCATCCGCGACATTCGCAAGATAACGCCCTCCCGAAACGAACTGCATAATCTTTTGGCCTGCGCGGGCAAGCCCGGCCCAGCGCGAGCGTGTGTTTGGATTCTGTTCGATTCCCCGGAACGACTCGCCCTGGAATTCAAATTCCACCTGGCGCAGTCTTTGGCGCGCCGTTCGCCGCACGGGAAATCTGCGTCCTTCGAGTTGCACGAGATTGGCGTCTTCGGCAAGGCTTTGCCGCCAAACGGAAATCAAGGCTTCTTCCAGCGTCATCGGCAGAATTCCCTCGCCCGTGCGGCCGCTGCGGATGCGATGAAGACGGCCGCGCTCAAGAAGAGGGCCGCGACGTTTGCGCCTCGGCGGGGGCCGAGCGATTCCTCGCGGCCAACTCGATCAATTCCACGCGCCGGACTTCGCCGAGGCGCAAATGCTCCCGCTCGAAGCGAATTTGGATTCGCCGGCGCAATTCCCGGGCGACGTCGTCTTGCCGCGTCGGAGCGGTGCGCACCTGGAGCCGCAGGACGGCGCCGGTGGGCGTGAGCGATTCGACGCCGAGCACCCGCGGGCCGTCCACGACGACGGGCGACCAGTCCGGCTCGGAGCGAAACTCGAGCGAGAGCGCCGCGAGGGTTTCGAGCGAGGCGTCCAGCGCGCCGTCCGGCGGAATCGTCACGTCCACGAAGAGCTGGCCCCAGTCGCGGCTCAAATTCGCGACCACGCCGATTTCGCTATTGGGCAACGTCACGAGAGCGCCGGCTGGATCGCGGAGCACGGTCCGGCGCAGCGTGACGTGTTCGACGCGGCCGACGATGGCGCCGATGCGAACTGTGTCTCCGACGACGAACTGCTCCTCAAAGACGATGAAGAATCCGTTGATGCAGTCGCGCACCAGGTTCTGCGCGCCGAATCCCACCGCCAGGCTGGCCAGGCCCGCCGCGGCCGCGATCGGCGTGACGCTGAACCCCAGCTCCGGGAGCGCCATCAGCACGGCCAGAATGAAGATAATGGCCGTGCCGCCGCTGTAGAGAATTCCGGAAAGTGTGCGCGTTTGCTGCTCGTGCGTCTGGGCGCCGCGGCTCTTGTCCGAGAGCGGCGCAATTTGAATCAGCCGCCGGGTTACGGCGCGCAGGATGCGGTTGCAGACGATGGCCAGGAGCAGAATGCCGGCCAGCCGCATGCCATGGCTCAGGGCAAAGTCTGTCCATTTTGTAATGTCCAGGTTCATAATCGGTAGCAGGGAAGTATAGCATTCGCGCCGTCGTCCGATGGCTCCCGTGAGCGGGAGTTCGCGGCGTCAGAGTCGGCGATGGGAGGACTTTGAGATGGAGGGACGCAGAACATTTCTTGCGGGCGTCTTCGCGCTCATTGCGGCGCGGCTCTGGGCCGCACAACAGGGAGGCATTCCGGATGCGAGCTCCCCTGGCCAAGCAATGCCCCAGGAGCAGCGCATTCCGCCTCCGCCGGATATGTCGGATGACCGGCAGCCGCCGTTGCCCCCGGACCCTCACGCCGTCCTGAAGCAGAATCAGATAGACATCAAGAAAGACATGACGCAACTGGAATCGCTCGTCGCCGATCTCCGGAAACAAGTGGACACGATCGACAGCTCGAATGTGCTCTCGATGGAGCTCATACACAAAGCGGAGGAAATCGAAAAGCTCGCGCACCAGATCAAGACGCTGGCGCGGGGATTGTGAGGCTGGAACGAAGCGTTGAGAGAAGTGCCGGCGGACGGTCTTGGGTTCGTCAGTGCGATCAACCGATTGGAATTTTGTTTTGACGGACCCTTGTTCTATAGTGACCGCGCATTCGATCGCCGTTCTTCCGAGGAGAGAAATCGTCTATGTCTCAGCGCCACGCAGTGCTTGCAACATTGTTTGTTCTGGCTGCCGGAGTCTTCGCGGTTACAAGCGATGGCCAACAAAGTCCTGCGCCAGCCGCGCCGAAGCCCAAGCCGAATTTTGTCTCGGTTGTGAAATTGTCGCATCCGTTGGCCTATTACCGGCTTGAGGCGACGAGTGGAAGCAGCGCCGTCGGCACGTCAACGTATTCGTCTCAAGGCGGCGTGACGAGTTCCGATCTTGGCGCCCCGATTGGGATTGAGGGCAATAAATGTGTTTTGCTGGACGGCAAGGACGGCTGGATTACCACGACGCAGACGGGAGGCATCACCACGGCCGGCAGCATGATGGCGTGGGTGAATTTAGCCGCGCTACCCTCGGATGCCGGGCGCATCTTGTACGTGGGCGGAGAATCCCAAAGTGGCAATGATTTCGACGTCCAATTTGAGACCGACAATATTTTGATGTTTTACACGGCCTCCGGGAGCCACAGTTCCTACACGCCGGATCCGAAATCGCTAGTTGGCCAATGGCACATGATCGTCGTCACGATGAATACGATCACTCATCATCGGGTGATTTACTGGGACGGACAGCCGGTGACCTTGGATCAGGATGCCGGCACGCCGCGGAAGACCAGCCAGTTCTCGGTTGGGGCAAGCACCGTCTTCGGCGGGCGCTGGTTCGACGGCAGCATGGATGAAGTCGCGCTGTGGAATCGCGCGCTGAGCGCGGCCGAGGTAATGGCGATTTACAAATCCACGAAGAAGTAGCGGGCACCTTCGCTCGGCCCCCCGAGGATGAGGGGGATCCTCGCGAAGAATCTGCGAAAGTCCGTCCACCCAAAATCAATCAGCGGGAAGTGGCGCGCCCGGAGGGATTCGAACCCCCGACCTAACGCTCCGGAGGCGTTCGCTCTATCCATCTGAGCTACGGGCGCCCGCCCTCAATTGTACAGCAAAAACCTTCGCACATCTCCGCGCGTGAGAACCCTTCAATCGAACGTGATTAATACAATCTCGGCGTGCGTGCCGACGCGCAGGGGAGGGCCCCACGTTCCCGCGCCGAACGAGGTATACACAAGCATCTCGCCGAATTTCTTCAGTCCATACGTGTAGTCGCCGAAAATTCGCCACGTGATCCAACTGATCGGGAAAACCTGTCCGCCGTGTGTGTGGCCCGAGAGCTGCAAGGAAACGCCGCATTCTTCAGGGATGTTCAGGTGACGCGGCTCGTGCGATAGGAGGATGCTGGCGCGGCCGCGATCCAGCGCCGCTTTCTCCAGCACGGAACGGAAAAAGTGTGGGTCTACCGAGTGGCTGTACTGCACGCCGAAAATTTGCAGCCCGTCCACGATCACTTTTTCGCTTTTCAGGACGCGGACGCCGGCGCGCGCAATGGCGTCGTAATACCTGGCGGGATCCCCGAATTCTTCGTGGTTGCCCGTCACGAAGTAGGTGCCAAAGCGGGGAGAAATTTCTTTCCACGGAGCCGCGAGGCGAATGGGCTCGACTTTGGTTCCATCGTAGAGATCGCCGCCGATGAAAATGATGTCTGGCGCGAATTGCTTGAGGCGCGCCACTATGCGCGAAAGGAATCGGCGGCCGCGCACGTGTCCCAAATGCGTGTCCGTGACCAGCGCGGCGACGCGGCCACGCCACGAGTCCGGCAAGTTCGGCAGCGCCACGCGGATTCGCATCACGCGCGTCCAGGAAGCGTTGATGATGCCCCAGACGCTTATCAAGACAGCGAGTCCGAACAGCGATGCCGCGATCGCCGGGCGGCCGAGAGGAAGCCCTGAGACTTCCACCACCGGATAAACAATCCAGCAGGCGCAGGCCGCCATGAAAAGAAAATTCAAAATCCCGATCCAAACCGCCGCGATCGTGTAGAAGATTCGGACGAAGAAATTGTAGTAACGAAACGAGAGCAACGACGCGGCGACAAAGCTCACGGCCAACAGCGCCATCGGGATGCGCAGCGCGAGAATTACGTTCGCGGCGGATGCCGGCGCGAAGTGCCGCCAGGTTTCGTAGATGAACCAGTGCCCGAGGAAGAGAATCGCCTGGATGACGGCAACGAACGCAGCAATTCTGTACCGCAAGCGCTTATCCATAGGCTCGGGCGAAGAATCACAAGTTTACAGGGATGCGATGGTTCGCGCGAGCTTCCCGCGTCCTTAAGTGAGACCCCATAATCCTCCTTTTTAATTCTCACGGAAGGGAACGGCGCGGCCTGGGGCGGACATCGAAGCAAACGCAGCGGCGCTTTCAGATATGGTTGGTTATCGAAAATATGACACATTGATGAAACCTGAAGTGGGTCGGTTTCCGTCCATGTAAATGAGACCGTGAGGCGCCCAGTAAAGGAAGTGAACCATGCGACGGCTCGCAGTCGTATTACTTTTCGCATGTTCGGTTTGCGCCGCACAAACAGCGCCTCCGCAGCCGAGTTCGCAAGCCCCCACGCAAACAAGGAGCACTTCCGCAACTTCCAGGATTGTGGTTCCCACTGGGACCACGGTTTCTTTGGCGGTCACCGAACCTGTCTGGAACAAGACCGCCAAACCCGGGGAGGACATTTATACGGAAGTGGCCTTCCCGGTACCGGTGAACAACCGCATGGCGATTCCGCCCGGCACTTACGTGCAGGGCCAAATCGACACGCTGACGAGGCCGGGACTTTTCTCCCCCCACGCGCAATTTCAGATTCACTTCACAAAACTTATCTTCGCGAACGGGTACACCGTCTTGCTTGGCGACGCTCCGAACGCGCCAGCGGGCCAGTCACCCACGCAGCCAGCGTCCACGCCGCCGCACGCTTCGAATAGCGATGTGATTCCGGCAGTGGCCAATGTTTACGTCGAGGTCAGCGCTGCGAACGACATCCTCCTCGACAACGGCACGCAGATCGACATGGTTCTGCAGCTCCCGTTGCGGTTGGATGCGGCCAGTGTCTCCGCTGCCGTGAGCGCGTCCCATCCCGTGCAGCTCGCCCAATTCAAGTCCGCCACGCTCTGCCGCCCCATTCCCGCCACATCGGGCACGCCGGGCACGCCGGACACCGTCATACCAGGGACACCCGGCACGCCGCCTACGGTGATCCCAGGAGGGCCGGGAATGCCTCCTACGGTCATTCCCGGTACGCCGGGTACGCCGGACACGGTCATCCCCGGCACGCCGGGGACACCGGACACGCCGGAAATCTTGTGTCCCGGGCCTCCCCTCGTGACAGCCAATCCCAAGCCGCAGAGTTACAAGGAGTTGTTCCAAATCATCGCCCCGGTTCAGATCGCCGGTAAGCAGCTCTCAGCCGGAAGCTACCAAGTTTCCTGGAAGGGGCTGGGGCCCTCGGCGCAGGTGGATATCCTTCAAAACGGAAAACTCATCTTTAGCGTCCAAGCACGAATCGTTCTATTGAACAGGCAATCGCCTGCCACCTTGCCCGGCACGCGCACCAATCCGGACGGGTCGGTCACCTTGCGTTCGCTGCGGTTCGCGGCCCAAGCGTTCGCGTTGTACTTTGACCAAAGAGGTGCTTGAGGTTTCCGCGGAGCGACGACACGGCACACAGAAACGCGTCGCGCGCTCAAGTGTTTAGAGCGTTTTGTTCTTTAGAAAGTGGAGGAAAACTCGATGAGAGTGTACGTCCTCGTTGCACTTCTAGTTGCCTCGACATGCTGGGCACAAGAACCGGCGCCGGTGCCTGCGCCAGCGTCATCCCCAATCCAAGCTCAGGCGCCCGCAGTTCCTCAAAATCAGACGATCACAATTCCGGCCGGAACTCGGATTCCTTTTTCTCTGACCAGCGCGATTACGCGTAAATCGGGCCGGAAGGGAAACTCCGTTCGCGGACTCATCGGGTTCCCGGTGACGGTCGGTACCCAGCTCGCGATTCCTGCCGGCACCTACGTGGAAGGCGTGATTGACAAGGTTACGCACGGCAGCAATGGTCCTGGTTTGCAGATGCACTTCACTCGCCTTCTTTACGCCAACGGTTACAGCGTGCCCTTCGACGCCACGACTGTCCAAGCGGAACTTTCCACTCCTCAATCGAGCACTCTGCAAGCATCCGCATTCGAGGGGGAAAACGGATCGAGCTATGCGCTGGCAGCGCAGCAATCGCCCGGGCTGCCCACAGTAGCCCCACCCCCGTCGCATATTGGACTTGCGGTGGGGTTGTCGGTCGGGCTGGTTGTGGCGACCGTGGTCAGCGCGGTCTTGCTCTCTCGTCTCCATGGTGGAGGAGATGCCATACTCTTGGACGCCGGCTGGCAGGGCGAGATGGCGTTGCAAAGTCCGCTCACGGTGGACGCCGCGAGCGTTGCCGCCGCCGTTGCTCCGCCCAGCACGCAGTAGTTCGTCTGCGCCACAGCGGGATTGCGGTTTCCGTGTCAGAACACTGGCAGCGAGCGCTAGCTCGGAATCTGCCCGTGGAACGGATCGGCGCCGATCGTGCCGCGGAGCTCGATTAGATAGGCAGCCGAGTTGACGCGAGCCAATTCGGCGCGCGCGGAATGGATGCGCTCTTCGATATTGAATTCATGGCTGGCTGCGGTGGCGGCCGCGCGGCGAAACGTTTCCAAGGCCCGGACGTGGCGGTTCCACAGTTCGATATCGCGCTGCTGCTTGACGCGCAAGCGCTCGCGATACCATTCGCTTTCGAGCATCGCGCCCCGCTCGAAGAGCGCGCGGAACTCGGGCGTGCTCAAATTCATGCCTTCGTATTCGCCGTGGGCCATGATGTGCAGCAGCGCTTTCAGCGGTGGGCACGCCGCCGCGACGCTACCGTCCTCGAAATAGTTGAGCGCCACGCTGCGCTGCGCCTCCACGATCGCGTCTACTCCGGACGCAAACAACTCGAGGCCCTGCTTCTCCGGCCGGAGAATCTCCTCGGTCAGCACGGCGTCGGGCGTTTCAAAAATGCGTCCCAGGTAACGCTCCACAAATAGCGAAGTGATGCGATAGCCCAAGCGGCTGGCCAAAACCCTTCGTCCGGCGAGATCGAAGTCCTCGACGCGCTCCAGCAAACCATTCTCGATCAAGAATTTCGGATCGCGTTCGTGTACGCGCATTCGGCACCAAATCTCCGGCACGAGCATGCTGACGTCGTGATCCACGCGCACGCGCGGCCCTACGTAGCCCGCCGAAGTCGTGAATCCCGCGTACTGCGTGAGGATGTAAGAGACGAGCGCGTTGTTCAGGTCTACGACCGGCCAGAGCGCGTTGAACGGGCC
>Ga0209415_10008523_pt1 | contig 17774 bp, 13 predicted proteins | sample PeaSoiSIISIP2007_FD_187696 | JGI IMG/M metagenome (GOLD analysis project Ga0209415, IMG submission 187696) | Peat soil microbial communities from Weissenstadt, Germany - SII-SIP-2007 (SPAdes) (version 2) | ecosystem: Environmental > Terrestrial > Soil > Wetlands > Peat | place: Germany... | reverse complement strand
CGCCGTGGCGGTGCTGGATGTGCTGACCAAGGGGCCGCAGGTGATCGTCGGCTCCTCCATGGGCGGCTGGCTGATGTTGCTGGCGGCGCTGCAACGGCGCGACCGGGTGGCCGGTCTGCTGGGGCTGGCCGCCGCGCCCGACTTCAGCGAAGAACTGGTCTATGCCCAGATGAGCGAGGCCGACAAGCGCGAGATGCTGGCCAAGGGTCAGGTGAACATCAGCGATTGCGAAGGCGAACCGCCTTTGCCCATCACCCGCCATCTGATCGAGGACGGCCGTCAGCATCTGCTGATGCAGGCGCCCATTAATCTGGTCTGTCCAGTCCGGCTGATCCATGGTCAGCAGGATCAGAGCGTGCCGTGGGAAACCTCGTTGCGGCTGGCCGATCATCTGATGAGCGACGATGTGGAAGTCACCCTGGCCAAATCCTCCAGCCACCGCCTGAGCGAACCCCATGACATCGAGCGGATGCTGAGCGTTCTGGGCAAGCTGTTGGATCAGTTGGAAAGCTAGGAAACGCCCTGCCCCCTATAAGCCCTCGCCTGGGCGAGGGCTTTAATGCTTGGTTTTGTGCAGAAGATGGCGGGCTTCGTTCAGGAAATGCGCCATCTTCTCGCGGATTTCGGGGATGCCGGCCCGGCCTGAAAGGTCGCGGGCCAGGCGGGCGGCGGCCTTTTCGGCGTCTTCGCCATGGGCTTCCAGATCGTGGGCGACATGCTGGGCATAGTCATGGGCGGCGTGGCCGATCAGCCCTAAAAGCTCGGCGGCCCACAATCCCGTCAGGTGATTGCGCTGGTGGATCAGGTCTTTGGGTTCGGTCTGGTGGGACTCGGCATGTTCAGACATGGCGATGCTCCCTAAGGGGGTTTTCTCTTTACTGTACTCTCTGCCGGGCCGCCAAGGAAGAGCGCCGCTGTTCAGAACCGTTGCTCCCAAGCGGCTTTACCCCTATCTTTCGGCAAAATTCTGGATGCCAAAACCCGATGACTGATATTAAGCATATCCGCAACTTCGCCATCATCGCCCATATCGACCACGGCAAGTCGACCCTTGCCGACCGCCTGATTCAGAAATGCGGCGGGATCGAGGACCGCGAGATGCGGGATCAAATCCTTGATTCCATGGATATCGAGCGGGAACGCGGCATCACCATCAAGGCGCAGACCGTGCGTCTGTCCTACAAGGCCAAGAACGGCGAGACCTATCAGCTGAACCTGATGGACACCCCCGGCCATGTGGACTTTGCCTATGAGGTCAGCCGCTCGCTGGCAGCCTGCGAAGGATCGCTGCTGGTGGTGGACGCCAGTCAGGGCGTCGAGGCCCAGACCCTGGCCAACGTCTATCAGGCTATCGAGAACAATCACGAGATCGTTCCCGTCCTCAATAAGATCGACCTGCCCGCCGCCGAGCCCGAGCGCGTCAAGCAACAGATCGAGGACGTCATCGGTCTGGATACCTCCAACGCCGTGATGATCTCGGCCAAGACCGGCATCGGCATCGAAGATGTGCTGGAAGCCTTGGCCATGCGTCTGCCGCCCCCGGAAGGCGATGCCGACGTGCCCTTGCAGGCCTTGCTGGTGGACAGCTGGTACGACAGCTATCTGGGCGTGGTCAATCTGGTGCGCATCAAGAACGGCGTCATGCGCAAGGGTCAGAAGATCCGCATGATGGCCACCGGCGCCAGCTACCAAGTGGATTCGGTCGGGTACTTCACCCCGAAGATGGTGCAGGTCGAGGCTCTTTATCCCGGAGAAATGGGCTTCATGCAGGGCAGCATCAAGGCGGTGGCCGATTGCCAGGTGGGCGACACCATCACCGACGAGCGCAAGCCCGCCGCCACGGCTCTGCCGGGCTTCAAGCCCAATGTGCCGGTGGTGTTCTGCGGCCTGTTCCCGGTGGATGCCGCTGATTTCGAAGATTTGCGCGATTCGCTGGCCAAGCTGCGCCTGAACGACGCCAGCTTCGAGTACGAGGCGGAAACCTCCGCCGCGCTGGGCTTCGGCTTCCGCTGCGGCTTCCTGGGCCTGCTGCATCTGGAGATTATCCAGGAGCGCCTGGAGCGCGAGTTCAATCTGGACCTGATCACCACCGCGCCGTCGGTGGTCTATCAGATCCACATGACCAACGGCGAAGAGCTGCATCTGCACAATCCCGCCGATATGCCCGACCTGACCAAGGTCGAGAAAATCGAGGAACCCTGGATCAAGGCCACCATCATGGTGCCCGACGAATATCTGGGGCCGATCTTGCAGCTTTGCACCGAACGGCGCGGCCAGCAGCTGGACCTGACCTATGCCGGCAATCGGGCCATGGTGGTCTATAAGCTGCCGCTGAACGAAATCGTCTTCGACTTCTATGACCGTCTGAAGTCCATCAGCCGCGGCTATGCCAGCTTCGATTATGAAATCGACAGCTACGAGGAAAGCGATCTGGTCAAGGTCACCATCATGGTGAACGCCGAGCCGGTGGACGCCTTGGCTTTCATCGCCCACAAAAGCCAGGCGGAAAGCCGTGGCCGCTCTATCTGCGCCCGCCTGAAGGAACTGATCCCCCGGCAGATGTTCCAGATCGCCATCCAGGCCTCCATCGGTGGCCGCATCGTCGCCCGCGAAAGCATCAGCGCCATGCGCAAGGACGTGTTGGCCAAGTGCTATGGCGGCGATATCAGCCGCAAGCGCAAGCTGCTGGACAAGCAGAAGGAAGGCAAAAAGCGGATGCGCCAGTTCGGCAAGGTGGAAATTCCCCAGTCGGCCTTCCTGGCCGCCCTTAAGATGGGCGACGACTGAAGCTTGGTTCTTTCGCAAAAGGGCGGTTCTCGGATATGCGGGAACCGCCCTTTTTTGTTGAGAGTGACGGAGTCTGAAACAGAGCGTTTTCCGATTCAGGCGGCGCCCAGATATTTCGCCACATCCACCTGATCCCGCTGTTCGGGCTTCAGGTACTTTTCCGCATAGCGCAGATAGGCGCCGCTGGACAGGAACAGGCGGAACAGATCGCCGTCGATATGCTGGTCCTTGACGAAGAAGCTCAGGATCTGGACGGCTTCAGACAGGGTCTTGGGCTTTTTATAGGGGCGATCGGCGGCGGTCAGGGCTTCGAAGATATCGGCGATGACCATGATGCGGGCGGGAACCGACAATTGCTGGGCGTCCAGCTTGCGCGGATAGCCGCTGCCGATCAGGGTTTCGTGGTGGGTGCCGGCATATTCGGGCACGCGGCGCAGGGTCTTGGGGAACTTCAGGCGGTCCAGCATCAGAATGGTCTGAATGGCGTGTTCGTTGACCTTGAAGCGTTCTTCGTCGTTCAGGGTGCCCCGGCTGATCGACAGATTATAGACCTCGCCGTTGTTGTAGAGATGCTTCGGGATGGGAATCTTGAAGCCGTGCTTGGGGTCGAACATCCCTTCGTTGCCGTTGCGCGGAATGATCTGTTCCGGCTTGTCGGCCAGCAGCAATTCGGTAGCGGGCAACGGCTGGGGCGGCAGATCGCCGATGCGTTCCAGTTCGCCATGGGACAGGCCGAGCCGGTCGTCGAAATGGCGGACCCAGGTCTGGCCGGCAATGACCTTCAGGCGCTCGATCTTGTCGGGGGCCATGAATTCGCCCCCCACATTGCACTCGGCGACGAAGGTGAAATCCTCGGACAATTGGCGGGTGGCGGCTTCGAAGCGGTCCTTGGCCTCGGCTTCCGGGCGGCCGTCCAGCTTGTCTTGCATAAAGCGGATTTCGGCGTCGCGCCACAGCACCTCGAAGCGGGTGCGCACCTCGTGGATGCGGTTGAAGATGGTTTCCAGCTTGGTGGCCTTATCGACCACATATTCGGGCGTGGTGACCTTGCCGCAATCGTGGAGGAACGCGCCGATACGGAACTCGTGCCATTCCTCTTCCGAGGCGAAGCGGAAGTCCGCCAGCGGGCCTTCCGCCTGGTCGCAGGCCTCTTTGGCCAGCATCAGGGCCAGTTCGGGCACGCGGGCGCAGTGGCCGCCGGTATAAGGCGACTTGGCGTCGATTGCGCCGGCCATGATCTCGATCATGGAATCCACCAAGGCTTCCTGGGCGTCCAGCAGCGAGCGGTTATAGAGGGCGGTGGCGGCCAGGGCGGCTAAAGCCTGGACGAACCGCTGAACGCCGAAAGCGAAGGGCTGGGGGGTGTCCGAATGATGGGGCCGGGCATTGATCAGCTGGATGGCGCCGATGGGCGCGCCGCCGCGGGGGATCAGCGGGACGGTCAGCACCGAATGGGTGCGGTAGTTGTTGCTGTCGTCGAAACGCCGGGTGCCCGAGAAGTCGAAGGCGGTTTCCTGATAGACGTCGGCGATGTTGGTGGTCTCTCCCAGCAGCACCGAGTGGCTGACCACGTTGTTATGATTTTGCGAGCCATCTTCGCGGTACAGGGGCACCGGCGGAATATTCGGCAAGGCGCCGTCTTGGCCGATGTCGATTTGCAGAGAATCGTTCTTGATGATGCGGAAGGTCAGCTGCTCTTTATCCTCGTCGCGGATATAGAGGGTGCCGCCGTCGGCGTTGGTCAGCTTCTTCGCCCCGGTCAGGATCATATCCATCAGACGGTTGCTATCGGATTCAGCCGACAGGGCAATCCCTAAATCCACCAGTTGGCCCAAAGACGCCTGGCTGCGCTCCAGATTGCGGGTGCGTTCCATCAGGCTTTGCTTCATCACGGTGAAGCCGTCGGCCAAGGCGCGGATTTCCATGATGAACGAACTGCTGGGGGTTTCTCCGCTGAAGTCCCAGGCGCAAATGCGCTCGGCTTCCTCGGCCAGTTGCACCACGGGGCGGGCCATGCGGCGCGACAGCCATGCGGCCAGAGGCAGACCGATCAGCAGCAGCAGGCCGTTCAGCAGATAGACATTGCGCTGCATCAGGTCGATGCGGTCGCTGAAGTCGCTTTCAGGGGCAAAGATGGCCAGATGAATGACGCTGTTGGAATCGGTCCACCAATCGCCCCGTTCCACGATCACCGGCCCCAGGTCATTATCCGGCACCGTCGATGTGCCCATGCCCGAGGCGGCGAGCACCTGCTTGTAGGGATAGCCGTCGAGCTGGGAAATATCACTCAAGGGAGCGGGCGGATGATCAAGGCCGGTGCTGCCCATGACGCGGGATTGTTCGTCGAACAGGATGGCGCCGCCGTGCGGCGAGATGTCCAGCTGTTGCAGGAAGCTGTCCAGGCTGACCAGGGTCAGGTCGATGCCGATCACCCCTTCGCCGTTCTCCAGCTTGTGGGAAGCGGTCAGGCCCGGAGCCTTCAGGGAGTTGAACAGATAGGGAGCAGACAACGCGCCGGTCTCGAAGGTCTGGGCGGCGTTGTACCAGGTCCGGTCACGGGGATCGTACAAGGCTTCGTCGTCCTGGCGGCGGCCCAGCACGGCGCTTTGCTTGTCGAGAAAGGTCCAGCTCTGATGACGTTGGCCCCGAGCATCCAGGCTGATGGCGCGCAGGATCAGTTCGGTATGGGGCGGCGCCTGATGGGCTTCGATCACGCGGGAATCGCCCTTGGCGGCGATCACCTGCAGGAAGCTGCCATCGGCATGAGCCACATAGATCGAATAGATGTTCGACAGATTGATCAGGCTGGAGGACAGCAGGGGAAAGCTGGGATGGCTGAGGGCGTCGGCGGTGATCGGAGCCCGCAATTGAGGCTGCTGGGCAATGATGGCGGCGCTGCGCTGGACATGGCTGAACAGCACGCCCATGCGGTCCTGGACGCTGTTGGAAACGCCTTTGAACTCATGCTGGGCCGTTTCCCGCGAAGCCAGCCTGCTTTCCCTGACCACGATGACCATGGACAGAGCGCCGATGACGCTGACGATTAGCAGAATCAGCAAAGAGATGCTGATGTGGAAACGCAGCTTCAAGGGCCAAAGGCTGACCATCGACTTCCCCTAAAAGTTCCAGGTCCACGGATGGTCAGGCTTATCGGCTGCCCGCCTCAAATAAGAAGGTGAGCGAAATGAGTCCAGCCGCGCTTCTGACAAAAGCAGGCGGCTGGGCGCAGATAGGCATGAACCCCTATAACCAATGGGAGATTAGTCGAGAACGCCGGTCTTTAAAAGACCTTCTAAAGGGTGTCACAAAAAGGCGGTTTACCGCGAGGGCGAGCGGGATATGGACTTGATGGACGGACGCGGCTGGCCAGCCAGGGCGCCCAGTTCACGATCTTGGGATTCCAGGATGTATTTGGCGGCATCGTCGCCTTCAGGGCCATTCAGGTCGGCGCTCGCAACCCGGCGGTTGGACCGTCGGCTTCCGTCTTCATACAGCACGTCGAACAGAACGAATTCCGGCTCGGTGCGGACCTTTTTCTTGGCCATGACTGACCTCCTCAGTGTTGCTGGTCCAACCCGTTGCCGGATTGGACCATGCGCGTGCGTCTGGATCAGACGGCTTTGCGGCTTGGGCTTTTCTTAAAGCCGGGCTTGCCGCTTTTGGCCGGACCATGGGATGTGGCATGGCCGGGCTTGTGGGCAGTGTGATGACCAGCTCCATCAGCGCGGCGAGCGCCGCCGAAGGGCTTCTGGCCGAAAGGCTTCTTGGCGCCGAAGGGCTTGACCGCGCCGCTGGGGGCGGCGGACAAGGGGCGCTGAGGCTCCAGACCGGGGATCAGATGCACGGTCATGCGGGTCTTCAGATAGCTTTCGATGCGGGCCAAGGCGTCGCGGTCGGCCCGCGAAGCCAGGGAAACGGCCACGCCCTCGGCTCCGGCGCGGCCGGTGCGGCCGATCCGGTGCACGTAATCCTCGGCCTGACGGGGCAGGTCGAAATTGATGACATGGCTGATGTCGCGCACATCGATGCCGCGGGCGGCGACGTCGGTGGCCACCAGCAGGCGGATGCGGCCCTGACGCAGTTGGTCCAGGGTGCGGTTGCGCATGGCCTGGCTCATATCGCCATGCAGAGCGCCGGCGGCGTGACCGGCATCGGTCAGTTCGCGGGCCAGGGTATCGGCGTCGCGCTTGGTGGCGGTGAAGACGATGGCCTTCTCCACTTCCGGCAGGCTGGCGAAATGCTGCAGCAGGCGGCGTTTGTGGTTCAGGTCGTCGGCATGGTGCAGGCGCTGTTCGATCAGGGGTGCGGTTTCGGTCTTTTCGACGGCGATGCGCACCGGGTCCTTGAGCAGACGCTCGGCCAGCTTGGCCATGCGGCGGTCCAGGGTGGCGGTGAACAGCATGGTCTGACGCTTGTCGCCGCAGGCGGCGGCGATGGCTTCGACGTCCTCGAGGAAGCCCATGTCCAACATGCGGTCGGCTTCGTCCAGGATCAGAACTTCGACGCCGTTCAGATGCAGACGGCCGCGTTCCATATGGTCCTTCAGGCGGCCGGGAGTGGCCACCACGATATCGACGGGCTTGGCCAGGAAGCGCAGCTGATCGCGGTAGGGCATGCCGCCCACCAGTTCGACGGTGTTCAGGCGCAGGAACTTGCCCAGCTTGCGGGCGGTCATCAGGACCTGACGGGCCAGCTCGCGGGTGGGGGCCAGAATCAGAATGCGGGGTGCGCCGGCGGGACGCGGAATCTTTTCGCCGGTCAGGCGCTGCAAGGCCGGCAGCAGGAAGGCTGCGGTCTTGCCGGTGCCGGTCTGGGCGGTGGCCAGCAGATCGCGGCCTTCCAGGCCCGGCGGAATGGCGGCGGCCTGGACGGGGGTGGCTTCGGTGTAGCTCTCGGCTTCAAGAGCCTTGAGAAGAAGGTCGTGCAAAGACAGATCGTTGAAGGACAAAGGTCGCTTCCTCCGGCATGGATGTGAATGGTCAGCCGCCCGGACCAATGGGTCCAGGCTCGTTGCGGGAGGGAACCTTCGAGAGTGATGCGTCTTTAAAACGGGGCCTGGGCCATCGGGCCGCCCCTGGATTCAATATGGCATCGTCTCACTCAAAGAGACGAAACCAGCCTCCAGCGATCGAACGGAGCGCACCATAAAGAGATCGCACTCCGTTTCCAAGCATATTCGCCTCAGGGCTGGGGCGCGCCCACAGCGGGAGTGGTTGCCGAAGGCTCTGCGGCAGGGGGGACTTCGGAGCCTGGTTCGGGCGCTGGCTCAGGCGCAGGTGGTGGCGCAGGTGGTGGTGGTGGCGGCTGCTTCAGTTCCACCCAATGGCGCAGGCCGTCGCAGCGGTCCAGCAGAAGGGACATCAAGGCGGGGGGCGGGGTTTCATAAACGGCGCGCAGGTCGCGCTTCTTGAAGTCGGCGTGCATCACCAGCGACAGACGGGCTTCACGGGCGGCCGACAGGAAATTGCGCAGGCCTTTCAGGTCGGCCAAACTGGTGTTCAGGCTGCCGGGGCCGTCCATCAGGGCCGGCGCCTGCCATAGGGACTGGGGGGCTTTGCCATCGGTGATTTCCAGTTCTCCGGCGGTTTCCGAAGGACCGAGAGTGGCCAGCTCGGCCTTGCCGCTGCCCTTGCCGATCAGGCTGAGAACGGGGGGCTGTTCGCCTTTGATGGTGGCCGAGCAGATCATTTCCGCCCGTTGCCCGCCATCGCGGGAATCGGCTTGCAGAAGATAGGTGACGCTGTCGGCGTCCTCGTGGCGGACCAGACTCCAGCTGCCGTCCTTGGCCTCGACGGCTTCGGTCGGCACCGGCTGGGCCGGGCAAACAGAGGGAGCGAGCAGGGCGACGCCCAGCAAAAGGCTTCTGGTGAAGATGGCGTGACGGAACATCGACTATGACCACCCCTGGCCGAAATAGGCGACCTATTATGCCTCTTTTCAGGGTTGGCGCAAAGCGGCCTTGCTTGATGTGGCGGCCAAGCTGCTTTACCCATGGTTCCGCCAACCAGGAGAAGCCCATGTCCAGTGCCCTGATCCAGCATATCGACGGCAAAATCCGTTTGCCCGAAGCAGTGCATCCCATGGCCGATCTGTTGGAGATGGATGGCGAGCAGCTGTTGTCCGCCTTCCGCGACAGCCAGCGCCGCGACTTCCTGGCCCTGGTCGGGCAGGTGGAGCAACCGGGCTCGGCTCTCTTTGCCCTGTTCGACGGAATGCGCCGCCGGGTCGGCGCCGACAATCCGTTTCATCAGCTGGCATTGTTCCGGCCGGGAGCCCTGGCCGAGCTGTTCCTGGAACTGCATGATCATGTGCTGGACCATCCGGTTTGGCGCCATCCGTTCTTCATGCGCTTTTTCACAGGCGCCTTCGACCGCTCCCAGGCGCTGGCTTTTGCCGTGCAGTACTTCAATCAGATCAAGAACACCCGCCAATGCGTGGCCATGGCGGTGGGGCGCTTTCATGGGTTGATGCCGCTGCCGTTCGGGCCTTTGAACGAAAAAGTCTCGGAGCTGACTCAGATTACCCTGGCCCAATTGGTGGCTGACGAATATGGCGTCGGCAGCCATGAGCTGACCGACTATCCCGCTTTGGACCGACTGCTGAACGCCCGCACCCATATCGGCATGTATCGTCAGCTGTTCGACGGCTTTGGCGTTGGCGAGGATCAGCAGGACCAGCCCATGTTGTCCGGGGTGGCCGACAATGTGCTGACCCAACGGCTGCTGGCGGGCGATCCGCGCTTTTCGCCGCTGGAGGCTTTGGCGTCGGTGGGATTGGGCATGGAATGGGGCGTGCCGGAATTCTTCAGTCTGCTGCTGGGCGGGCTGATCCGCTTTTCGGAACGGAGCCAGGCCGGGCTGACGACCCATCACCTGGAGGTGTTCATCGCCCATGTGCGCTATGACGTGCTTCATGCGGTGTCGGTGATGCTGGCTACCAGCCTGCATATGACCGGCCCCGGCGATCTGGCGGCGGTCAAGGATGCCTGCAGCGCCCTGATGGCCGCCCGTTACGCCATGATGAGCGATATTTACCGCCAGGTTTTTGCCGAACCCTGCGTCGATCTGGAGGGTTTCGGCCTGAGCGATCACCATCGTTTGGGAGATCGCCGCATCGCCCAGGCCTTGACCGAAGCTCGGGCCGGAGCCGATCCCGCCCGGCTGGCAGAGGGTGCGGCCTATGGACGGCGGCGGGATTTGCCCTTTTCGTTCCGCGACTGACCGGAGCCGTTCAGCCCCGGGCGTTCAGCAAAGTCAGCAGGGCGCGGGGATGGAAGGGTTTGTGCAGCACCTGGGCGGGCAGACCGCTCAAGGCGGTTTTGTCCAGATCCTGCCCGGTGATCAGCACCAGCATGGCGTCGGGCAGGGCGGCCTGGGCGCGCTGCAACAGCGAGATGCCGGACATGCCGGGAAGATTCAGATCGGCGATGACGGCGTCGAATTCTTCACCGGCCTCCAGGGCGAGGGCGGCTTTTTGCGGCAGCCCCAAGGCCAGTACGCTGAAGCCGTTGCTTTCCAGAATCTCGATCATGGCTTCGCGCACCAACTGGTCATCCTCGATCAGCAACAGATGCGGCGGTCTGTTCAGAAGTGCCCGGCGGATGGTGTCGGCCAGCTGGGACAGGCGATAGGGCTTGCCCAGCAGGGTCACGCCATCGTCGAGCTGCCCCTGATCCAAGATCGAGGCCTGGGCATAACCCGAGGTGAAGAGAACCTTGAGGCCGGGTCGCAGGGATCGGCCTTGGACCGCCAGATCTCGTCCGTTGAACAGTCCGGGCATCACCAGATCGGTAAATAAAAGGTCGATGGGATCAGAGCTGGCCAGCTTCTCCAAAGCCTCGTCGCCGCCCGCCGCCGTCACCACCCGGTAGCCCAGTTCGCTCAATTGAGCCTGGACCGACCGCAGCACATCGGGATGGTCCTCCACCAGCAGAATGGTCTCGCCATGCCCACGCAGCGGCAAAGCCTGATCGATGGTTTGAGGCACCTCGTCCCGCAGGGTGCGCGGCAGATACAAGGTGACGTTGGTGCCCAGGCCCAAAGAGCTGTCGATGGTCACATGGCCACCCGATTGCTTGACGAAGCCATAGACCATGGACAGTCCCAACCCCGTGCCCAGACCCTCGGGCTTGGTGGTGAAGAAGGGGTCGAAGGCCTGGCTCAGCACCTCTGCGCTCATGCCCGCTCCGGTATCGCCGATGGAAAGCGAGACATAGTCGCCGGGGCTCAAGTCTCCCCGGGGGGCGCTCACGCTGACATTGTTCAGGCCGATGGTCAACCGTCCGCCGTCGGGCATGGCGTCGCGGGCGTTGATGGCCAGATTGAGGATGGCGTTGCGCAACTGGTTGGCGTCGGCCAGGGCGGTCCACAGATGGGGGGTGACCTCGGTGATGATCTGGATGGGGGCGCCCAGGCTGCGTTGCAGCAGACTGGCCATGTCCTCTACCAGCCCGTCAATGCGCAGAGGCTGGGGAGTCAGCGGCTGACGGCGGGCGAAGGCCAGCAATTGTCCGGTCAGCTTGGCCCCGTGTTCGGCCCCTTGCAGGGCGTTGCGCAGATACTGGGCCAGCGGAGTTTCTCCGGCAGCCTTCAGGCCCAGATCCAGATTGGACAGGATCACCTGCAACAGATTGTTGAAGTCATGGGCGATGCCGCCGGTCAGATGTCCCAAGGCCTGCATCTTTTGAGCCTGGACCAGAGCGCCGGCCATCATGTCATTTTCCCGCCGCAGACGCAGGGCCATGACGGCATGGCTCAGATCCTCGGTCAGCTCGGCGAACAGCGAGACCTCGTCGGGGCCGAAGGCGTCGACTTCTCCGGCATAGATGCTCAGAACCCCGAAATTGCCATCGGTTCCTTGCAGCGGCAGTCCGATGCTGGACAGATAACCCCGTTGTAGAGCCGCCTGTCGCCAGGGGCCGCTGGCTGGATTGTCGGCGAAATTGGCATTGATCTGCGGGTCGCCGGTTTGGATGGCCCGTCCCGCCGGTCCTTGCCCGGATGGGGCATCGTCCCAGGTCATGCTGGGAAGATCCAGATAGCCCGCGACCTGTCCGGCGCTGGCCACCGGGCGGATGGTGCGGTTCGGGTCGCGTTCAGCCAGGCCGACCCAGGCCATGCGATAGCCGCCATAGGTGACGATGGCTTCGCACATGGCCTGATAGGCATCGGTTTCGCAAGATGCCCGCAACACCGCCTGATTGCTGCCGCTGAGCACCTGATGGACCCGGTTCAGCCGTTGCAGGGCGCGCACGGCCTGGCGGCGTTCGCAGAGTTCGCTCAGCAGGCGCAGCACCAACAGGGACACCAGCAAAACGCCGCAGGCAAATCCGGCGAATTGAGCCTGCTGGCGACGGACGGTTTCCTGAAGATCGTTCAAAACGTCGGTTTCGCTGATGCCGACCACCAGCATCAGCGGATAGTCCGGCAGCCGGGAATAGAAAATCTGGCGTACTTCGCCATCCAATGGGCTGGTGGAGATCCGCTGGCCCGAGGGATGAGCTTCGATATCTGTTTTTTCCGAAGCCTTGATCAAGGGATGGCCGTAGGCTTCGGGCAGAGCCGCCGGGGCGCGGGCGATCAGATAGCGATCCAGGGTCATCATGGTCGAGACACTGTGCGGCCCCAGAGACAGGCTGCCGTAAAAGCGGGTCATGCTTTCGGGCAACATGCCGAGCAAGATAACCCCGTTGAATTTTCCATCCCGTAAAACAGGGCGCACCAGGCGATATTGCAGCTTGCCGGAAAGCAGGCCGACATGGGTGGGATCGACGATCAGACGATCGCGGGGGTCGTCGCGCAACGCCTTGAAATAATCTCGTTCGGCCAGAGAGACTTCGGGTGTCTTGGGATTCTCGGAATAAAAGATGACCTTGCCGTCGCGGTCGGTGACGGCAAGGATTCCGGTGGAGTCACCGGCCCGGCTGGAGCGCACGTCGCTCAGACTCAACTGCAGGGTGCGCCAGCTTTCTCCGTCTTGGATCAGGCGACGGGCGGTGCGCAGATAGCTGTCGGCATAGTCCAGCTGTTGGGCGGCATGGTCTTGAAAGGCGATCAGCAGCTTCTGAGCGTCGCTGGCGGCGCGGTCCATTTGCTCTTGCCGCTGATCTTCATAATCGCTCCAGGTGCTCAATCCGAACAGAAGGATGGCGGCCAAGCTGACGCTCAACAATATCAGCCGATGTCGTAACGGCACCGAAGACCCGACTACCAGCCAGGCCAGTTGAGCCAGCCAATTTTTCATACCCTGCTTTCAATCCCGAGGAGTTTTCCGGCTCTATGCTAGAGCCAGCCTGCGGGGAAATCCATCCCACTCGAAAGGAATAGGGCGACCACGGAAAATTCTCTCGCCCTGTTGGCGGGGAAGGGCCAAACTCAGCGAAACAGTTGATTATATTGGCGGGGGCCACTTGCGCAAACGGATGCAGATCGTTCTCTTGGTGCTCACCTTGCTGGTGGTGACCGGCATTGTCGTGACCGGAGTTCTGGCTCTGATGGACCGCCCCAGCGAGCTGACCATGGCGGTCGGTCCCCAAGGCAGCCCCGAACGCCGCTTCGCCGAGCGTCTGGCCGAGCTGCTGGTGGAAAAACATGCCTCGGTGCGGCTCAAGCTGGTGGGGATGGAAGGTGGCGATTCGTCGCTGACCCGGTTTTCCCGCGACAGCGCCGATCTGGCGATTTTGCGCACCGACGCCCGCATTCCGTCTCATGCCCGCGCCGTGGCCATTCTGGAACACGAGCTGCTGCTGATTATCGGCCCCCGCAAGTCGGAGCTGAGCGGCATTGAAAGTCTGCGCGGCAAGAAGCTGGCGGTGTTGGGCGACAGCGGCCGCAACGAAAATCTGATCCGCCAGATTTTGGAAGTCTATGACGTCAACGCCTCGGCCACGCCCTTGCGCACAGTGCCGACGGCCAGTCCGCTGGAAAAATTGTTGTCGCCTGGGAATTACGATTTCGTGCTGGCTTTCGAGCCGGTCTCGCAGATCGCCGCCACCCGCGATTTCGACCAACTGGCGGCGCATATGGGCGGGTTCTCGCTGTTCGGGCTGAAGGAAGCCGACGCCATGGAGCGCAAGCTACCGGGGTTGTTTTCGGAAACCATTCAGGCCGGTCTGCTGTCTGGCGCTCCCAGCATTCCTGAACAGGATACGGCGACCGTGGGGGTTGAGCGCATTCTGATGGGCCGCGACGATGTGCGCGACCACGATATCGCCGAACTGATGCGGGTGATGTTCGGCAATAAGGCCGACTTGCAGATCGACCATCGCTTCGCCTTGCATATCGAGCCGCCGGATACGGACAAGGAAAGCCTGATCGCCGCCCATGAAGGGGCGGCCGAGTTTATCGACAGCGATGTAAAAAGCTTCTTCGACCGCTATTCGGACATCATCTATCTGGTGATGTCGGTGGGCAGTGTGATCGGGTCCCTGGGGCTGGCGGCCTTTACCGCCGCCACCCGCGTCAAACCGTCCAAGGCTGGCGAACGGGCCCATGACGTCATGGCCTTGCTGGATAAAATCCGCGAAACCACCGATCCCGCTCAGCTGGAGGTGGTCGAGGCCGAGCTGGAAGACATCTTGAAGGAAGTGCTGCGCGGCCTGAAGGATGGCACGGTTTCCGCCGAAGGACTGGACGCCTTCCGCATGGGCTACGAACATGCCCGCGACGCCATGACCACCCAGCGCCATCTGCTGAACCACGGCGCAGAGCCCAAAATCTCCGCTTAACCTCTTTCATCTTTTCCAAAAACGCGAGAATCCGCTGGTGTGGGTGGCCTGTTTTTGCGCTGCAATATGCGGCCCAAAAATGGGCTTGATATACGGCCCGCCACGGCCTACTATACAGCCCATAAACAGGCCGTAGGCGGCCTGTCATTGGACGGGAGGCCGTCATGCAGTTCCGCGAACGCCGCAGGGTCATTCAAGTGATCCGTACCGTCTACGACCCTCGCATCAAGCGGGGCCGTTCGGAGGTGGTGGGGTGCGTCGACCGCGACTCTCCGCAGTTGGATGACGCATTGCGCGCCGCCTGCACCGCCGAGGAAAGCGCCGAAATCGAAAGCTATATCGCCATCTTGAAGGATGAGCGATCTCGTCAGGCGGCCGCCGAGGCGGCGTCGGGATTGCCGGCGCGGATGCGTCAGGCCGAAGCTTGGCTGCGTCAGGCCGACGGCATACAGGATGTCGGTCCCCTGGCCGCTGAAATCTGGACCGCGTGGGAGGATTTGTCCAAAGCCCTGCACAAAGCAGGCGTGGGCAAAAGTAAACATAAGGGCTGAGCAAGCCCCTCAACAAGCCGGAGCAAAAACCCGGCGGAGGACTATGCCATGTTGACCGATCTGCAAAAAACCCAGGAGGCTCTTACCCTCATCGCCCTGGCTCGTTTCAGCCTGGATGTGGCGAAGGGGCTGAAAGCGCCGTCGCCGTGGGACGTCAAAGGACGCCAGGAACTGCAAGACCAGGCCCGCCGCCTGCTGGTGCGGGTTAAGGAAATGCGGAAGAATTAAAACCAGGACGCCCATGCCGCCACCCCCGCTTGCGCGGGGATGACGAAGGGCGTCTTACAAAAACAGATCGTTCAGCAAAGGTTGTCCGGGCGAGACGGCGTATTTCTCGAATTCCGTCTCGCCTTCTTCCCGCAGCACATCCTCGTCCAGCAGGAACTGGCCGCTGGTCTGGCGGCTGGGGCGGGTCAGCACGGCCCAGGCGGCTTCGGCGACGATCTCGGGCTTGCGGCAGAATTCCGGTTTGACCGCGCCGCCCAGCATTTCCAGGGCAGCGGTGGCGATCACCGTTTTCGGCCACAAGGCGTTGACGGCGATGCCTTTTCCCTTCCATTCCTCGGCCAGACCCAGCACGCACATGCTCATGCCGAACTTGCTCATGGTGTAGGCCAGATGGGGGCCGAACCAGTGGGGCTGTAGTGTGATGGGCGGGCTCATCACCAAAATATGCGGGTTTTCGGCCTGCTTCAGATAAGGCAGGCAGGCCTGTGAGCACAGGAAGGTGCCGCGCATATTGACGCCCATCATCAGATCGAACCGCTTGGCCGGAGTCTCCAGGGTGCCGGTCAGGTTGATGGCCGAGGCGTTGTTGATCAGGATGTCGATGCCGCCGAAATGCCCGGCGGCGTCCTGGGCCGCCTGGGCCACCTGATCCGGGTCGCGGATATCGACCTGCAAGGCCAGCGCCTGGCCGCCGGCGGCACGGATTTCCTCGGCCGCCGTGTGGATGGTTCCCGGCAGGCTGGGATGGGGGGCGCTGGTCTTGGCGGCGATGACGATATTGGCGCCGTCGGCGGCGGCGCGCAGGGCGATGGCTTTGCCGATGCCGCGGCTGGCGCCGGTGATGAACAGGGTCTTGCCCTTCAGGGAGCGCATGGTCGGGTGTCCTTATTCTAGGAAACGAAATCGAGACCGCGCCAGGCGGCGATCCAGTCTGGAAGGTCTTTCGAGATGCCGCCGCCGGCCCGGTCCACCACCTCTTGGGGGGGGATCACCGCGCCTTGGCGGATGAAGGCGCCGCGCACCACGGCATGGCAAGCCACGGCCTGGTCGGCTTTGATGACATGTTCGATATAGATCCAGCGTTCATCCCAACCCAGAACCTGGCTGGTCAGGGTGAAGGGCTGGAACGGCTTCAGGGGCTTTTTGAAGCGCACCAGAGCCGCAGCGATGACCGGCTGCCAGCCTTCGCTGAACACTGTTCGCCACAGGCCGCTGCGGACGATCAGGTCCAGCCGTCCCAAATCCATCAGCGCCATATAACGGGCGTTGTTCATATGGATATTGATGTCCAGATCGTGAGGCCAGACCCGAAAGGGCAGCTCGGACGGTCCGTCAAAGGCCAGACGGGGCCGAAAGAAGGTTCTGATGATCACTGCCAGTACGCGCAGCCACAGATTCATGATTCCCTCTCAAGGCCGGGGCGATTCGAAAAAAGGGGGGTGGAGGAGGGGGCTGCATCAACGGGAGACGTGCGATGCGGCCCCGATCCCTCCACCCCACCCGCTTCCCATCGGGGCTTCAGTCGCTGGGAAGCGGGATTGGCGAGCCGAAGGCCTAGAAAGCCTCCTCGGCGAAGTCCATCAGTGATCCGCCGCCGGCCATGAGGCTGGAGAACAGGCCGCTGGTCTGGGGCAGCATCCGTTCCATGAAGAAGCGGGCGGTGCCCAGCTTGGCTTTGTAGAACGGGTCCTGCTCGGCCTTGGGCAAGGCGATTTTGGCGATTTCCGCCCACTGATAGGCCAGGGCGACCAGACCGAACAGCCGCAGATAATCGCTGGCGGCGGCGGCGGCCTCTTCGGGCTTGCCCAACCCCAAGCGGGCGATCTGCCCGGTGGCCTGCTGCAGGCGGACGAAGGCCTTGGCCAGGGGCTGGACGAAGGGGCCCAGATCGTCGTCTTCCACATGGGCGGCGATGAAGTCGCCCACGGGGTGGAAGAACGAGCGCAGGAAACGCCCGGCATGGGCCGGCATCTTGCGGCCCACCAGATCGAGGGCCTGAATGCCGTTGGCCCCTTCATAGATTTGGGCGATGCGGCAGTCGCGGACCAGCTGCTCCATGCCGTGCTCGCGGATATAGCCGTGACCGCCGAACACCTGAACGCCGTGGTTGGTGGCCTCGAAGGCCAGATCGGTGAACAGCGCCTTGACGATGGGAGTCATCAGGGCGATGAAATCCTCGGCGTCCTGCTTTTCCTGAGGGTCGCTGGCGTGCTCGGCGATGTCGAGCCGCTTGGCCACCCAGGCTCCCAGGGCGCGGCAGCCCTCGGTGGTGGCGCGGATGGTCAGCAACATGCGCCGCACATCGGGGTGATGAATGATGGGGTCCGCGGCCTTGTCGGGGGCTTTGATCCCTGACAAAGAGCGCCCCTGGATACGGTCGCGGGCATAGGCGACGGCCCCCTGATAAGAGGCCTCGGCCAGTCCCAGACCCTGGATGCCGACGGCCAGACGCTCCTCGTTCATCATGGTGAACATGGCGCGCA
>Ga0209415_10008522_pt1 | contig 17775 bp, 12 predicted proteins | sample PeaSoiSIISIP2007_FD_187696 | JGI IMG/M metagenome (GOLD analysis project Ga0209415, IMG submission 187696) | Peat soil microbial communities from Weissenstadt, Germany - SII-SIP-2007 (SPAdes) (version 2) | ecosystem: Environmental > Terrestrial > Soil > Wetlands > Peat | place: Germany... | reverse complement strand
AGAACACGCTCTCGGCCAGCGCGCCGACGGCGCCGTTAGTGACGGCGTGAGCCAGCCCCGGCGCCTGTGATAACACCTGATCCGTGTAGAAGCGCGCCGTGGCGATCTTGGCCTGGTAGAAGGCGGCGCCGGCAGCGCCATTTTCCGATACTGCAAGGCGTTGCTGTGCAATCACCGCCGAGCGCAGTAGCTGAGCGCCGCCGGCCACGATCCCGAACAGCTTCAGTAAAGGGACAGCGCCGACCGATACACTGCGGATGTCGTCGCCGTAATTTTCCACCACGTAGCGGACCGCCCGCTCCAGCGCATCAACCGCGCTAGAGAACACGATCGCGGCATTGGGTAGGCTTGGCGTCTGTGCGACGGGGCGTTCCAGCGCACGCATCTGCGCGATGACCCGACGCGCCGTGTCGCCACCGTCGCGCGCGAGCTTGCGACCGATCAGGTCGTTCGCCTGAATCCCGGTCGTCCCCTCATAGATTGGTGTAATACGCGCATCTCGCCAATGTTGCGCCACACCGGTCTCCTCGATAAAGCCCATGCCGCCATGGATCTGGATGCCCAACGAGGCGATCTCGACGGAAGTTTCAGTGCACCAGCCCTTGACCACAGGAATCATTAGATCCGCGAAGGCGTGATGACGCTGACGTTCCTCAGCCTGCGGATGCAATCGCGCGGCGTCCAGTGAAGCGGCGACCACGCCGGCGAGCGCACGCATCGCCTCGGTCTGCGATTTCATCAGCAACAGCATGCGGCGCACGTCCGGATGGCAGATGATCGGTACCCGAGCGCCATGGCGCACACCGACCTCGGTGCCTTGGATGCGCTCGCGCGCGTACGCCAGTGCGCTCTGATAGGCGCGCTCCGATATTCCGATACCTTCAATGCCAACGGAATACCGTGAAGCGTTCATCATAACGAACATGTATTCCAGCCCACGATTCTCCTCGCCGACGAGCTCGCCAATGGCACCGCCCATCTGGCCAAAAGCCAGCACACAGGTAGGACTGGCGTGGATGCCAAGTTTGTGTTCGATGGACACGCAGTGCACATCATTGCGTGCCCCCAATGAGCCATCAGCATTAACCAGGAACTTGGGGACCGCGAACAGCGAAATTCCCTTTACGCCATCTGGCGCGCCTGGTGTGCGGGCCAGCACCAAGTGGACAATATTTTCGGTCAGATCGTGCTCGCCATAGGTAATGAATGTCTTCTGGCCATCGAGCTTGTAGCGGCCATCGTCTGTCGGCGCTGCGCGTGTTCGCACGGCGGACAGGTCAGAACCGGCCTGCGGTTCTGTCAGGTTCATCGTGCCGGTCCATTCACCAGCGACCATTCTCGGCAGAAACTTCTGCTTGAGCCTGCTTGAGCCGCCCAGCTCGATCGCCTCGATCGCACCGCGCGTGAGCATCGGGCAGAGCGCAAAGGCTATGTTCGCGCCATTCCACATCTCCTCGACCAGTGCCGACAGCGAACGTGGCTGGCTCTGACCACCGAATTCGCTCGAGCAGGACATCGCATTCCAGCCATCGGCGACAAACCGCGCGTAGGCTTCCTTCCAGCCGCTGGCGGTCAGCACGCGCCCATCTTGCCAGCGCGCGCCTTCAATATCGCCACTATGGTTGAGCGGCGAGAGCACGCCGCCGGCAAACTTGTTGGCTTCCCCAAGCACCGACTCGGCCAAATCCAGCGACACCTCCTCGAAACCCGGCAACTGCGCCACAGCATCAAGATCCGCGAGTTCACGCAGCACGAACTGCATGTCAGACAGCGGCGCCCGGTATTCGCGCATGTTCGCCTGCGTCTCGAAGCCGTCAGGTGTAAGGAAAGAAGCCGCGGCCGCTTTTGCGTCCGAGACGGCCAGCCGCCACCATCTCGCGAAGCAGCGGCGCCGGGCGGTATTTGGCATCGCCGTAGCCGCGCTGGAACACTTCCATGATCGACAGCAAGGTATCCAGACCGACAAGATCCGCGAGCGCCAGGGGGCCGATCGGATGATTACAGCCCAGCTTCATGCCCTCATCGATGTCCGCGGCGCTCGCGACCCCTTCCTGCAGCGCAAAGATCGCCTCGTTGATCATGGGGCACAGAATCCGGTTGACGGCGAAGCCCGGCGCATTCTTGGCGTTGATCGCGGTCTTGCCTATGATGTTAACGAAACTGGCGGCACCCGATTGCGTTGTCTCACTGGTCAATAGGCCCCGGATGAGCTCGACGAGCGGCATTACCGGCACCGGATTGAAGAAATGCATGCCGATGAAGCGCTCGGGATGAGAGGTACCGGCCGCCAGCTCCGTGATTGAGATGGACGAGGTGTTGGTGGCCAGGATCGCCCCCGAGCGCAGAATCTCGTCAGTTTGAATGATGATGCGGCGCTTAATTTCCAGATTTTCGGTAGCAGCTTCGATCACCAGATCTGAAGAGGCCAGCTGCGCATAGGCTGTCGTGGCGCGAATGCGGCCGAGCGCGGCATCACGCTGCTGCGAGCTCAACTGATCTTTCTTTACGAGGCGGTCTAGGCTAACGCCGATGGTGCTTAAGGCCCGCTCGAGCGCCTTCTCTGAAACGTCTACCATCACCACGTCAAGGCCGCTGGCGGCACTGACCTGGGCGATGCCGTTCCCCATGGTGCCCGCGCCAATGACACCGATCCTCGACACACTCATAGGATCTCCTGCTCGTTCGCCGTACACGAGCGGTTGAACCCAGATACCCGATTCGCCGCCAACGTACATGGTCTATGGCACATGGCCCATGGCCCAGTCGGGCGGCCACCGCGCGCTCCAGGCAAACGCCAATCTATGCAGGAAGGCAACACTACATGTTGCGGCGATAACGGCCGCCGACTTCGTAGAACGTCTTCGTGATCTGCCCGAGTGAACAGCTGCGCACAGCATCTATAAGTACCTCGAAGGTATTGCCGTTCTCGATCACGACGCGGCGCAGGCGTTCCAGAATGTCTGGCGCCTGGCCACGGTTGCGTTCTTGAAACTTCTGCAGGCGTTTGAGCTGCGACTGCTTCTCCGCATCGGTCGAGCGCGCGAGCTCGATGGCCTCCGGCCCGGCGTCGCCGGTCGGATTGCGAAACGTATTGACGCCGATGATGGGATAGGAGCCGTCGTGTTTCTTGTGCTCGTAATACAGCGATTCCTCCTGAATTTTGCCGCGCTGGTAGCCCGTTTCCATCGCGCCGAGTACACCGCCGCGACTGGAAATGTCGTCGAACTCCTTCAACACTGCTTCCTCGACCAGGTCAGTCAACTCCTCGATGACAAAGCTACCTTGATTGGGATTCTCATTCTTGGACAGGCCCCATTCCCGGTTGATGATGAGCTGGATTGCCATGGCGCGGCGCACGCTCTCTTCGGTGGGCGTCGTGATGGCTTCGTTATACGCGTTGGTGTGAAGACTATTGCAGTTGTCGTAGATCGCGCAAAGTGCCTGCAGCGTGGTGCGGATATCGTTGAACGCCATCTCCTGCGCATGCAATGAGCGGCCCGAGGTCTGCACATGATACTTGAGCTTCTGACTGCGCTCGTTCGCGCCGTATTTGTGCTTCATCGCGACGGCCCAAATTCGGCGAGCTACGCGGCCGATCACTGAGTATTCCGGATCCATGCCGTTAGAGAAAAAGAACGACAGGTTCGACGCGAAGTCGTCAACCTGCATACCGCGCGCGATGTAGGACTCGACGTAGGTGAAGCCGTTGGCAAGCGTAAAGGCCAGCTGCGACAGGGGGTTCGCGCCGGCCTCGGCGATGTGATAACCGGAGATTGATACGGAGTAGAAGTTCTGCACCTGGTGATGCACGAAGTACTCCTGGATGTCACCCATCATCTTGAGTGCGAACTCGGTCGAGAATATGCAGGTATTCTGGCCCTGGTCTTCCTTCAATATGTCGGCTTGAACCGTGCCGCGGACGGTGGACAGCGTCCAGGCTTTGATCTTCTGGCGCTCATCGTCGGTGGGCTTGCGGCCATTCTGTTGCTCGAACTTATCCACCTGCTGATCGATGGCCGTATTCATGAACATTGCCAGAATGATCGGCGCCGGGCCATTGATGGTCATCGAAACGGACGTCGTTGGCGCGCATAAATCGAAACCCGAGTACAGCACCTTCATATCGTCCAGCGTGGCGATCGATACCCCGGAATTTCCGACCTTGCCGTAAATGTCTGGACGCAGGTCCGGATCGGATCCGTACAGCGTCACCGAATCGAAGGCCGTGGACAGCCGCTGCGCGGGCATGCCCTCGGATACGCGCCGGAATCGTTGATTGGTGCGGAAAGCATCGCCTTCGCCGGCAAACATGCGCGTCGGGTCCTCGCCCTCGCGCTTGAAAGCGAATACGCCGGCAGTAAAGGGGAAGGAGCCCGGCACGTTCTCCTTCATCAGGAAGCGCAGGATTTCGCCCTCGTCCTCGAAGCGAGGCAATACGACCTTTCGGACCTTGGTGCCGGACAGCGATTCGTGAGTCAGTTTCGTGCGGATCTCTTTGTCGCGGATTTTCACCACATATTCGTCTTGCGAGTACAGCTCCTGGGTCTTCGGCCACTGCTCGAGCAGCTGGATCGCGGCCAAGGTGAGCTCGCCGTTCTTGGTCGAGATGAACTCGTCGAAGCCGTCGGTCGGCTTGTCCGACTGTTGAAACAAGGTCTTTGCAATCCGAAGGGCCTGGCGTTCCCGTGCCACCCGCGCCTCGATTTCGACGTGTCGATGGAAGTTGCGCACGGTTTCGGCAATTTCGGCCAGGTAGCGCACGCGCTCGGCTGGAACGATGGCCCGGCCGCGCGAGGAAGCTTTCACCGAGATCTCGGGCAAACTGCACGCTCCAAGCTTCAGGCCGTTCTCCTGCAGGCGTGGCAGCAAGGCCTGATATAGGGCGGTGACACCGTCATCGTTGAAGCGCGAGGCCATTGTGCCGTATATCGGCATCGTATCGGGCGAGCGTTTGAACCATTCACGGTTGCGCTGATATTGCTTGCGTACATCGCGCAGCGCGTCCTCGGCGCCCTTGCGGTCGAATTTGTTGATCGCGACGAAGTCGGCGAAGTCGAGCATGTCGATCTTTTCCAACTGTGAAGCCGCGCCGAACTCCGGAGTCATAACGTAGAGTGAAGTGTCCACCAGCGGGACGATGGCGGATTCGCCTTGGCCAATGCCGGAGGTCTCGACCACGATCAGGTCGAAGCCGTTGAGCTTGCAGCTGGCCAGCACTTCCGGCAGCGCGGCGGATAGTTCCGTCCCGGTGTCGCGCGTGGCAAGGGAGCGCATGAAGATGTTGTCGGACTCGATCGCATTCATCCGAATGCGATCGCCCAGCAGGGCGCCGCCAGTGCGCTTGCGCGATGGGTCGATCGAGATGATGGCCACGCGAACCCGGTCGCCTTGGTCGAGGCGCAGGCGCAGGATCAGCTCATCGGTGAGCGAGGATTTGCCGGCACCGCCGGTACCCGTGATGCCGAGAACCGGGGTCCTGACGCCGGCAGCGGCTTGCAGCAGCGCCTGACGGATGCGCATGGCGTAGGCGTGATTTTCAATCGCTGTGATCACTCGTGCGAGCGATCGGCGGCCTCCCGAGCGCAGGGCATCCAGCGCCTTGTCCCCCTCGGGGGCCAATGCGCACAGATCGTAGTCGCTGCTGCGCAGGAGATCATCAATCATACCCTGCAAGCCCATCTTCGCGCCGTCCTCCGGGGAGTACAGACGGGTGACGCCGTAGGCCATCAACTCCCGGATCTCGGAGGGCACGATTACACCGCCGCCGCCGCCGAATACCTTGATGTTGTCGCCGCCGTTCTCGCGCAGGAGGTCAATCATGTACTTGAAGAACTCGAGATGGCCGCCCTGGTAGGAGGTGATAGCCACGCCGTGCACATCCTCTTGTAAAGCGGCGTTCACGATTTCCTGCACTGAGCGGTTGTGCCCCAGGTGGATCACCTCGGCGCCGGAGGCCTGCAGCACCCGGCGCATGATGTTGACCGTAGCGTCGTGGCCATCGAACAGCGAGGTGGCGGTGAGGAAACGCACCTTGCACTGCGCCTTGTAAGGCAGTGCGCTGGCGCCAAGGGAGACAGCGTTCATGAAATCGGCTCCTGGCTGTACGGCCAATCATGACGGGCTCGACTATCTATTCTAGAAAGGCTGCAAAGTGAAGAAAATGTCCCAATAGCTCATCAGCAGTGAGAGAATCTGCAACACCCTCGTCTGCTTGGTCGGTCAGCCACGCGATTCTGGTTCATGCTCAAAGAAGCGGAAAAAGGCAGTATATCGATCGCCTTCGTGAGAGAGGCGCTGCAGGGCGTGGGGCGGCGTAACGTTGCGCCGGAGCCACTGCTGCGAGCCGCCGGGATCCCGCCGGGTCTGCTGCAATCCCCTGACGCCCGCGTGACACCCGAGAGCTTTGGCGCACTGTGGCTGGCCATTGCAAGAGCCCTGGATGATGAGTTCTTTGGCCTGGACTCCCGGCGCATGAAGGTGGGCAGTTACGCAGTCATGTGCCGCTTGGCGCTGGGCTGCGAAACGCTGCATGAGGCTGCTTCGCGAATATGCGAATTCCTGAACATTGTGCTGGACGACACGCTCGTAGCGCTGGTCATCGATGGGGCGGATGCCCGGATCGTGCTGAGCGATAGCCATAAAGGCGATGGCGATGAGGCATGCCGGATCTACGCGCACGAGACATTGTTCGTCATTATTCACGGACTCCTGTGCTGGCTCAGCGGCCGGCGCATTGGCATCAGTCAAGCACGATTTTCCTACGGCAGACCGCCCTGGAGCCGGGAGTACGAGCTGATCTTCTGTTCGGATTTGGCATTCGACGACGCACAGACCACCTTCATCTTCGCGGCCGCCTATTTGCAGGCTCGGGTCGTACAGAACAGGCGCAGCCTGCAAGAATTCCTCAGCGGAGCGCCGGGGAATTTCCTGCTTAAATACCGCAACCAGAACAGCCTGTCCGCGCGCATCAGGCGACAGCTGCGTAACGCGCGTGCGGAGCGTTGGCCGTCGTGCGAGCGCGTCGCCCGGGAGTTAGGTATCGGAGCCTCGACTTTGCATCGAAAGCTGGAACAGGAGGGTACTTCCTTTCGGCTGATCCGGGACGACTTGCGTCGTGATTTGGCCATCAAATATCTGACGCAATCAAGCCTCAATATCGGCGATATCGCGGCCACTTTGGGATTTGCGGATCGCAGCGCATTTCACCGCGCTTTCAAATGCTGGACGGGTGTACGTCCTGGCACCTACCGGGAGTCCCTGATTGCGCCCGATCTGTAGAGGTTCCGCCGGTGGCGGCGTCAGAGTACTTCGAGGCCGATGGCGGTGGCCTCTCCGCCGCCGATACAGAGCGCGGCGATGCCGCGGCGCAGGTGGCGTCGGCGCAGCGCATGCACGAGCGTAGCGATCAAACGCGCCCCGGTGGCGCCGACAGGATGGCCCAAGGCACAGGCGCCGCCGTTGACGTTGACGCGCGACGGGTCGAGTGCCAGTTCGCGCGTCGCGGCCATGGTCACTGCGGCAAAAGCTTCGTTGATTTCGTACAGATCCACCTCGTCTTTCGCCCAATCGAGTGCACGCAACACTTTGCGAATCGCGGCGATCGGAGCGGTTGTAAACCACTCCGGCTCGTGTGCATGACTGGCATACGCGACGACTCGTGCCAGGGGCTCGAGGCCGCGAGTGCGGGCGATGTCGGCGCGCATGAGCACGACTGCGGCGGCGCCATCCGCAATTGACGAGGAGCTCGCCGCCGTCACGGTGCCGTCCTTGCGAAAGGCTGGCTTCAACGCCGGGATTTTCTGGATGTCGAGCGTATACGGTGTCTCGTCCTTGGCGACCACCGTATCACCCTTTCGGCCCTTCACGGTCATCGGTGTGACCTCTGCGTCAAAGGCGCCTGACTCGACTGCGCTCATCGCACGACGTACCGACTCGGCGGCGAAATGATCCTGATCGGCGCGGGTGAAGCCGTATTTCTGTGCCGTGTTTTCGGCAAAGCACCCCATGAGCTGCCCGTCCCAGGCACTTTGAAGCGCATCGTAGAACATGTGATCGAGCAGCTCGCCGTGGCCCATGCGATAGCCCGAGCGCGCTTTCAGCAATAGATATGGCGCATTACTCATGGATTCGAGGCCACCCGCCACTGCGATCCCCGAATCGCCGCAGCGAACCTGATCGGCAGCCATCATGATCGCTTTCATGCCCGAGCCACACATCTTGTTGACTGTCGTGGCCGAGGCGCCGACCGGAATGCCAGCACCAATCGCCGCCTGCCGGGCGGGCGCCTGGCCCAGTCCGGCTGGCAGCACGCAGCCCATGATGACCTCTTCAACGCTGTCAGCCGGAACACCGGCTGCCGCGAGCGCGCCGCGAATGGCCGCGGCTCCCAGCTGCGGCGCAGTGGCGCCCGACAATGCGCCTTGAAAGGCACCGATAGGCGTGCGGTTTGCAGCGATGATGAACACCTCTTGCGCTGGCACGATAACCTCACGAGCTTAAGGATTGGAACGCAAGCCGCGGCAATCGCATGAGTGCCGCTGCGAAGACTTATGGCGCAGGATAAATTGCGAGACACCTCATAGATCTCATATACTAATCGCAACTTAATCGACCGTCCAGTCGGCCGGGAAGACCAATGCGAGATGGTAGCCGTGTCGGGCTGGGCCATTGCCTTTGCCAAGAAGCCAGAAGTCGGCAGTGATGTCCTCTTCAAGGGAGCCTGACGATGGTCCGAAGAATCACATGAGCGCAACAACTCAATCCGGCACAGTGCTCTATGAAGAGCGCCAAGGCGTTGCCGTGGTCACGCTCAATCGCCCGCATGTGCTGAATGCCTTCAATAGCGGGCTGCTCACCGAGTTGCGCGGTGCGCTGCAGCGGATTGCCGATACCGACACGGTTCGAGCGGTGGTGCTGGCTGCAGCCGGCCGCGGTTTCAGCGCCGGTGCCGATCTCAACGAATTGCCACGCGACGCTGACTCAGTCGAGCGACTGTTGCTACAGGAATTCTGGCCGGCCCTCGACGGCATCATTCGGCTGCCCAAGCCGGTCATCGTTGCGCTCGAGGGCTTTGCCAGCGGCATTGCCGCGGCCTTCGTCGCAGCGAGCGATCTGGTCGTGATGGGTCAGAGCGCATTCGTGCATCTGCCGTTCCTTGATATCGGTCTCGTGCCCGACGGCGGGTTGTGCTGGCTGCTTGCGCATCGCCTGGGCCACCAGCGTGCATTCGAATGTGCCGCCGATGCGCAGCGCCTGTCCGCCGCGGAGTGCCGCTCGCTAGGGCTGGCCAATCGGGTGGTTGAGGATGGCGGGGCGCTGGCGGAGGCGTGCAGCTGGGCCAGCCGGCTGACGTTGCGCTCCACGCGCGCGGTGGCGGGGCTGAAACACGCACTACGGCAGGCGATGACCGGTTCCATCGAGTCCATCGTGGCGCTCGAGGCGCGGCTGCAGCGCGCCAACGTCGAAGATTCGGCGTTTCGCGACGGGGTACGCGCATTCCTCGAAAAACGCTCGCAGCGACGTTCACGCGACTGAGTGCAAGGATATAACGTGTTTCAGGGGAAGAGCATACGGCTCCAATCGTTGACGGCGGACGTAGTAGAGCTGTGCTTCGACCGTGCCGGCGACGCCATCAACAAATTCGACGCAGCCACGGTCGAGGAGCTCAAGCTGGCAACTGCGGATTTGCGGACGCAGCCGAACCTCAGGGGCGTACTCGTGAGCAGCGCCAAGAACGTTTTCATCGTCGGTGCCGACATCTTTGAATTCATCACGCTATTCCGGCAGCCTGAGGCGGACATTCGGGCCAAATTGGCAACGCAAAATGCAGTGTTCACGCAGTTTGAGGACTTGCCGGTACCGATTGTTACGGCCATCAACGGCTTCGCGCTCGGTGGTGGACTCGAACTGGGCCTCGCCAGCGACTATCGTGTGATCGCAGCCACGGCGCAGGTGGGTCTGCCGGAAGTCACTCTGGGATTGTTCCCCGGATTCGGCGGCACGGTGCGTCTGCCGCGGTTGGCGGGCGCGGCCGTGGCAATCGACTGGATCATCAGTGGCAAGCCGCGTGACGCCCGGACGGCGCTGGCGTGCGGGGTAGTGGATGAAGTTGCCGCACCGGAGAAGCTGCGCGAGGCGGCCTTGGCACAGTTGCAGCAGGCAATTACATCGGGAAAATGGCGGGCGCGGCGCGAGCGCCGCATTGGCGGGTTTGATCTAGCAGGAGAAAGCTTTGCGCAGGCCAAACTGCAGTTGGTGAAGCAGGCCACGCGGCAGCCGGCGGCGCTGGCGGCTCTTGAGTTGATGGAATCCTGCGTGCACTGCAATCGCGATGAGGCGCTCAAGCGCGAACATGCGGCTTTCGCTTGCATTGCACGCACGCAAGCTGCTGCCTCGCTGGTGCAGCTGTTCATCAACGAGCAGCTGATCAAGAGCAAAGCCAAGTCGTATGCGAAGCTGGCGCGCAAGATCGAGCGCGTGGCCGTTCTGGGTGCGGGCATCATGGGGGGCGGGATCGCGTATACCTCAGCGGCGAGCGGCGTGCCGGTGCTTATGAAGGACATCGCACCGAAAGCACTGGAGCATGGCATGACAGAGGCCAAACAGTTGCTCGACAAACAGGTGCAGGCGGGCCGCATGAGCGCGGATAAGGCCTCGGCAGTATTGGCTGCGATACAGCCGCAGCTTGATTTCCAGAACTTCGTTGGCGCCGATGTCGTTATTGAAGCGGTGGTGGAGAATCTGGGCGTGAAGAAGACCGTGCTGATGGAGGTAGAGCAGCGGGTGCGGGCCGATGCAATTATCGCTTCGAACACTTCCTCGCTATCTATTGCCACGATGGCGCAAGTGCTGTTGCGGCCAGAGAATTTCGTCGGCATGCACTTCTTCAATCCGGTACCGGTCATGCCGCTGGTGGAGGTCATTCGCGGGCCCCAAACCAGCGCGGTCACTGCCGCGACCGTTGCCGGCTACGCGGCGTCGATGGCAAAGACACCGGTAGTGGTCAAGGATTGTCCGGGCTTCCTGGTGAATCGCATCCTGACTGCCTATATGGTCGGCTACTTTCGCACCCTGCACGACGGCGCCGACTATCAGGCCGTCGATCGGACTATGGAGGGCTTCGGCTGGCCGATGGGTCCGGCCTATCTTCAGGACGTCGTCGGCATGGACACGATGTTGCATGTCATGAACGTGATCACGGGCGGATATCCGGCGCGGATGCAGCTGGATTTTGAAACCACCCTGCATAGAATGGTAGAGGAACGCCGCCTGGGGCAAAAAACTGGCCAAGGCTACTACCGCTATGAGAAAGATTCCAAGGGCAAACTTGCGAAACTCGTCGACCTGAGAACCGCGGAACTCATCGAGCTGCTGCAGCCCCAAGGGCCGCGAGAATTCAGTGAGCAAGAGATCATCGAGCGGCTGATGCTGCCGATGGTGATCGAGGCGGCGATTTGCCTCGAGGAGGGTGTGGCCGAGTCGGCTGCCGAGATCGATATGGCCTTGGTGCTGGGGTTGGGATTCCCGCGGCACGTTGGCGGCGCACTGAAATATGCCGATTGGATGGGATTGCGACAGGTGATTCGGCGATGCGATGCGAATGCCGCACTGGGCCCGTTGTATGCGCCCACCGAGCGCATGCGCGAGATGGCGCGCCGCGCCGAACGCTTCCTGGGCTGAGGGGCTTCGATTCCAATGTCGTCGCTGATCAGTACCGCGCCGGAGTTGCGCAGCGAAGCCGACAGCACGCCGCAAGAATGGCAGCGGTTGTGCGTGCATCTAGCAGCGCACGGGATGACGCTGCAGTTCGATCCACTGCCTCGACAATTCGCCGGCGGACTTGCAAATCTCAACTACCTGTTGACGCTCAACGGCACCGAGGCGGTGCTGCGTCGGCCTCCGATGGGTCAATTGCCGCCCGGGGCCTACGATATGGCGCGGGAATTCCGGATTCTGTCGCGGCTGTGGTCGGCATTTCCGCTCGCGCCGCGCGCGCTTCACCTATGTGAGGACAAGTCTATACTCGGTGCGCCCTTTCAGATCATCGAGTATCGCCGCGGTTTCGCCGTGCGTTCGACGCTACCCCAGGCGCTGCGCGGCTCGCTCGACGTCGGCTCGTGCCTGGCCTCGACACTCGCCGGGGTGCTAGCGCAGTTGCATGCAGTCGATCCGGCGGCGATAGGTTTGGGCGACCTGGGGCACCCTGAGGGCTTTCTGAAACGAGCCGTAGAGGGTTGGGCCAAGCGGGCAGCGCTCCTACGCGCCGGAGGCTTATCAGCCGCCGAGGCACAAGTGGTCGTTTGGCTGCGTGCACACGAGGCGCCCGGGGGCGCGAGCGCATTAGTGCATAACGATCTCAAGCTCGACAATATTTTATTGCACGGTACGACGCATGCGCCCGTGGCGGTGCTGGATTGGGACCAGGGCACGCGCGCCGATGCGTTATTCGATTTGGCCACGACGCTCAGCTACTGGGTGGAGCCCGATGATCCGCCTGTCATGCAGGCGCTGCAGCAAATGCCGACAGCAGAGGCGGGATTTCCGTCTCGGCGCGAGTTCGCTGAACTTTATGCACGGCTGACGGGTCGCGACCTGTCGGACTTCCGCTTTTATCGTGTGTTGGCGATCTTCAAGCTCGCGGTGATCTTTCAACAGCTGCATCATCGCTATCGTCAAGGCGCCACAAGCGATCCGCGCTATGCCGACTTCGGCCGCCTGGGCGACGGGATCGTGGACTTTGCGCTGACGGTCGCGCGGGGTGAGATCTTCTGAGGGACGGTGCGGGCGTGGACTTCGAAAGTAGTGCTGGCTGCGGCCGCGTCTTTGTGACCAAGGGTTGACAAGCAATTCTTGAACTCATAGGCTTTACACGACCGACCGTTCGGTCTAGTTTATTCAAGACCGGCGACGTGTCGCCGGGACTCGAGAGCGATTCGCATCCGAACAAGTTGGGCGGCGGAGCTCGCGGGCAGCGGTCAAGGGCTCCAACGCGGTGCTGGCGTAATCATGGATTTTGAGCAGTCGGAAAAGTCTCGGCAGTGGATGGAGCGCGTGAGTCGCTTCATGGATGACTATATCTACCCGGCGATTCCTGTGTATGAGCAGCAGAGCGCCCAGATCGACCGTTGGAAGCAGATCCCACCGATTTTCGAGGAACTCAAGGTAAAGGCGCGTCGCGAAGGCTTATGGAACATGTTCATGCCGCCCTCGGAGCATGATGATGAGTACTTCAGGGGCGTGGGGCTCACCAATGTTGACTATGCGCCGATCGTGGAGCTCATGGGGCGGGTGCATTTTGCCTCGGAAGTGTTCAATTGTATGGCACCGGACACAGGCAATATGGAAGTGCTGCATCGCTATGGAACGCCCGAGCAGAAGCGGCAGTGGCTGGTACCGCTGGCCAACGGCGAGACGCGTTCTTCGTTCCTGATGACCGAGCCGTCGGTGGCGTCCTCTGATGCGCGCAATATTCAAACGCAGATCCGCCGCGACGGTGACAGCTATGTCATCAATGGCCGAAAATGGTGGTCGTCCGGCGCGGGCCATCCTCATTGTGCGTTCTTCATCCTCATGGGGAAGACTGACGCGAATGCGCCAACCTATCGCCAGCAGTCCATGATCATCGTGCCGGCGGGGACTGCTGGCGTACAGATCGTCCGTCATCTTCCAGTCTTTGGCTATGATCATGCGCCGCACGGCCACTTTGAAGTAACGCTCGACAACGTACGGGTGCCGGCCGAACACATGATTCTGGGAGAGGGGTGCGGGTTCGAAATTGCCCAGGGACGGCTTGGACCTGGCCGCATTCACCATGCGATGCGCACCATTGCCTCGGCGGAAGTGGCGCTGGAAAAAATGTGCGTGCGCCTGTCGTCTCGCACTGCATTCGGCAAGAAGATCGCAGAACACTCGGTCTGGGAGCAGCGCATTGCCGAAGCGCGGCTGGACATAGAAATGACCAGGCTGCTGTGCCTGAAGGCCGCCTACATGATGGATACGGTCGGAAACAAAGTGGCGCGCGCCGAGATAGCGATGATCAAAGTGGCCGCCCCGCGGGTGGCGCTGCGAATCATCGATCAGGCGATCCAGGCTTTCGGCGGTGGCGGGGTGTGCGAAGACTTCGGACTGGCCCGGCTCTATGCCAACACGCGCGTCGTGCGTCTCACTGACGGGCCGGACGAGGTGCATTGCCGCCAGATCGGGCGGCTCGAGCTGGCCAAGCATGCCGGCAAGAGTTATGCGGACATCAAGGCCTTCTCGTAGACGGATCTTGGCGCGAGCGAATGAGATCGGGTTTGAACGGCGACGCTTCATGGGTGCCGAGGGCCTATCGCTGTGCGCCGACGTCGGCGGCCCCCCTTCCGCGCCAGCGGTGATTCTCTTGCATGGGGGTGGTCAGACTCGGCATTCCTGGAGCGGCGCTATGCACCAGCTGGTGTCCCACGGCTTTTATGTGCTCAGCATCGATGCGCGCGGCCACGGCGACAGTGACTGGTCACCGGACGGCAATTACTCGCTCGAGAGTATGGCGGCCGATCTGCGCGCTGTCATCGCTACGCTTGCGACCAGGCCTGCGCTCGTCGGTGCATCGATGGGTGGTGCAACCGCCCTGTATGCGGTCGGAACTAGCCAACAATCAATCGCCTCAGCTTTAGTATTGGTCGACATCGTGCCGCGTGTCGACCCGGAAGGAGCGGCGCGGATCTTGCGCTTTATGGGCGCCAATCCGGATGGCTTTTCCACTTTAGAAGAGGCTGTGGCGGCTGTCGCCGATTACAACCCGTATCGTCCGCGACCGCCGGGTCAATCCGGCCTCATGAAGAATCTTCGTCGGGGTACCGATGGTCGCCTGCGTTGGCACTGGGATCCGAAGATCATTCGCCGGCCGCACAGACTCGAGCCGCCGGAGCTCGCTGAACCGCTGCTCGCAGCCTGCGGCCATGTAAGCATTCCGACGTTACTCGTGCGCGGCAGGCAGAGCGACGTCGTGGATGAGGCCGGAATCGAGGAGTTCCGCGACCATCTGCCCCAGCTCGAGGTCGTTACCGTGGCGGGGGCCGGGCACATGGTAGCGGGCGACCGAAACGATGCCTTCAATAGCGCCGTGATCGGTTTCCTGCAGCGCTGCCGAAGCCCAGATTGACACATTGCCGCCGCGCAGTGGTGGCCGGTGTTAACCACGGTTGACTTCCGGCGTGCGCCCGGTACCTTGACAGCAGTACCGCATAGACGAGAACGAAAGATGGGCAAGGCAATGGGACGCGGAGTATCCAAGAAGAAGCGTGTGAAAACCACGACCGCGGCGCATGACGATAAACGTCTGCAGATCATTGAGCGCTGCGCCGAACTGTTCGACTCCGGCAGCTATCATCGGGCGACCATGCAGATGCTGGCCAATGAGGTAGGACTCGGCAAACCAACGCTCTATCACTACTTCAGAAGCAAGACCGAAATACTGTACGCGATTCACCAGATGCACATCGCGGCGCTGATCGATGGACTGGATTCGGAGCAACGACGAGGCTCGAGCCCGGAGGATCTGCTGGTCCACGCGGCGCGCGACATTCTTGAGGAAATAGCCAAACATCCCGGCTATGTGCGCGCATTCTTTGAGCATTACGGCGAGCTTGAGGCAGCCAAGCGCGCGGAGATCCGAGCGCGCCGCATGGAGTATTTCGCGAAGTTCTGCGACATCATCAAAACAGGAATAGCCAGTGGGGCGTTCCGCAAATGCGACGTGGAGATCACGGCATATGGCTTTCTCGGCATGTGCAGCTGGGCCTATCAGTGGTATCCGTCCATCGCTGATAGAGTGCCGCCGAAAAAACTCGCGGAAACGCTGTCTGCGACGTATCTGCAGGGCTTGAGACAGTCCGATTGAGCGCAGCCGAAATGTCCTTCTTGATGGGCAGGCGCGGCCAGCTCATTGACAAGCGAGGGGGCCACGCTTATTCTAATTGAAGGGATTCGACCGTCCGGTCGGTCTAATATTTATGCACAACGACGAGGCACCCGAACTTGTCTGTCCCGAGCTGCTGCGCCGTACTGCGAGCGGTTGGAGCTTGCTCGGCGGCCGCTGTGCCTCCTGCGGTGAAATCTGCTTCCCAGCGCAACGTAGCTGCGCCAAATGTTGTGGTACCTCGGTGGCGGCGTGGGAGATCGGCGATCGTGGTACGCTTTGGTCCTGGACCATTCAAGGCTTCCTGCCGAAAAGCCCTTATGACAGTGGCGAAACCGAATCGACATTCCGTCCCTACGGCGTTGGCTATGTGCAGATGCCGTCCGGGCTTAAGGTCGAAAGTCGCCTGACCGTCAGTGATCCGAGGCGGCTACAGATCGGAGCGCCGATGGCGCTGATCTTGCAACCGTATCGCACCAAGCCTGACGGCCATCAAGTCTTTACCTTTGCCTTTGAGCCGATCGCATGAGCACGGAGGTCGCCATCATCGGCATCGGCATCCATCCATTCGGCCGGACGGATCATCTGACCGGGTTGGAGCAGGGCGCGTTTGCCGTGCGGGCGGCTTTGCGCGACGCCGGCGTGGCTTGGAGCGACATTGGCGTGGCGTTCGGCGGCAGCTATGAATCCGGCAACGCCGATTCGATGGCGACTCTGCTCGGCCTGACCGGCTTGCCATTTATCAACGTAGCCAATGGCTGCGCCACCGGTGGAAGTGCCTTGATGAGCGCGGTATCGGCGATCCGCTCCGGCATGGCCGAGCTCGCCGTCGCGGTGGGGTTCGATAAACATCCTCGAGGCGCCTTCAATCCCAAACCGGCGGATTACGGACTCGGCGAGTGGTACGGCCAGACGGGCTTGATGCTGACCACGCAGTTCTTCGCGCTCAAGGCGCGTCGCTACATGCATGAGTACGGCATCTCGGAAGATGCGCTGGTGCGAGTCGCGCATCGCGCGTTCCGCAATGGCGCACTGAACTCGAATGCCTGGCGGCGGCGCGAGTTGAGCTATGAAGAAATTGCGGCCTCCGCTCCAGTCAATCTGCCCCTTCGAAAATACATGCTGTGCAGTCCGGCGGAGGGCGGTGTGGGCTTGGTGTTATGCGGCGCAGACCGGGCGCGCCGGTATACCAGCCGGTCGGTGGCGCTCAGAGCGGCCACGGTGCGAACACGGTTGTTTGGCTCCTTTGAGGTATTCAGCCCCAGCCTCGCCGCCACTCAGGCACCAGCACCGACCGTGACCGCCGCGCGCGCGGCATTTGAGGAAGCCGGCGTCGCTCCGAATGAAATCGAGGTACTGCAACTGCAAGATACCGACTCGGCCACGGAGATCATTCACATGGCGGAGAACGGCTTCTGCCAGGACGGCGAGCAGGAGCGCCTGCTGCAGGCGGGCGAAACCGAGATCGGGGGTCGGCTCCCGATCAACACGGACGGCGGGTGTCTGGCCAACGGTGAGCCGATTGGGGCATCGGGTCTGCGTCAGGTTTTTGAAATCTGTCTGCAACTGCGCGGGCAAGCCGGGCCTCGACAGGTACCGGGAAACCCGCGACTAGGATACACCCACGTCTACGGCGCGCCCGGTGTCAGCGCTGTGACCATTCTGGAGCGGCGATTCGCATGAGCCTGGAGCAGTGGCAACGCGCAGAACGTCTGCGGGTAGAAATTCAGGAGTTCTGCCGATCCGGCATGCCCTCGGACATTCTGCGCAAGAGTTCTCGTCACCTGATGCTCAACAAGGATGAATACGTGCGCTGGATGCGCGCCCTGCAGAGCCGTGGCTGGGCGGTAGGCCACTGGCCTCGAGAACATGGCGGG
>Ga0209415_10008521_pt1 | contig 17775 bp, 23 predicted proteins | sample PeaSoiSIISIP2007_FD_187696 | JGI IMG/M metagenome (GOLD analysis project Ga0209415, IMG submission 187696) | Peat soil microbial communities from Weissenstadt, Germany - SII-SIP-2007 (SPAdes) (version 2) | ecosystem: Environmental > Terrestrial > Soil > Wetlands > Peat | place: Germany... | reverse complement strand
TTGGAGACTTTTCACGTGCAGGATATGGCCTACGAGTTGGAAGATCAGTCGTACGCGCAAGGCAACCACAGCGCCGATATGCTGATGGCATACCTGCCGAAAGAAAAGATCCTGATCAATGCAGATCTCTACTCGCCGCCAGGGCAGAGCGCGCCGACGCCCACTCCGACGGCTGGGATGCGGACGCTTTATCAGAATATGCGGAAGCAAAAGCTGGACGTAGCGCAGCATGTGCCCATTCACGGACGCGTCGGAACCAATGACGAGTTTCTGAAAATTGTGGGCGACACCGTTGCCCGAAGCCATTAACGGCAGTTTGCAGACTGCTGTTTAGAGTGACCGCTGCACCCGGATACGGTGGCCGTTCTCAGGTGCCGATCTTGGCAAATGGGCCCTTCAGTGCGATCGCGCACCGGACCGTGCCTACTGGCGCTCTGGCTGTCGAGAGCCGCTCCGCTGTTGTTGTTGGAAGTGCCGCCTGGAACCGGCGAGGACATCTGGGGTTACCGCCTGAAGCTCTAATCACCGATTCTACTGCGTTCGTGAAAAGTGCCGCTCGAACAGCTCCCGCGCCCGCCTCACTCCCTCCGCGCTCAGCACTACCGACTTCGCCTTGCTCTTCGGGTCCGAGATGTAGCCTGCGGCGTGCAGCCGGTCCAGCGCATCCCAGTCGTGCGATTTCCAGGCCCGCGCGCCAAGCTCGTCCTCATCGAATGTCGTCAGCCACAACAACGCCAGCACCATCTCGTCCACTTTGTCGTGGTCGTAGTCCATCCCGCGCCCCGAGCTTTCACGATGGTAGCATCGTAGCTGTACATATCGGTCGCCACGGTTACCATGGTGACTGGAGGGCACATGCCATGAAGACTGACACCGCTCCCAGCTGCGTCCTGATCGAACGAACCACTCACTACCACGGCAAGCAAGGCCTCGACTACTTTGCCGGCGTTGCCGCCGAAACAGCTGGCTCGCGCGGGCTTTGCCTGCACATGGTGACCATTCCTCCTCTCGGACGCGCTAAGCCACACCTCCATGAGAATCACGAAACTGCCGTGTACGTTCTCTCTGGTGAAGCAGGCATGTGGTACGGGGAGGGGCTCGGTGAGCACGTTTGGATGCATGCGGGAGATTTCCTGTACATTCCGGCAAACACTCCGCACCTGCCTTACAACCCGAGCGATTCGGAACCATGCGTCGGACTGATTGCGCGCACGGATCCCAATGAGCAAGAGAGCGTAACGTTGCTGGAGCTTACCGATCCGGGAGTCGCAGAGCGGTGAGGGTCTTAAACGGAACGAACGAACCTATCCACTCTCCCCACAACTCACAGTGGACCTTCACGCGCTAACGCCGCTCGCTCTCAACCGATGATGACGCTGCTGTCTCTGATGTTGAAGAAGGACTCAGCTCGCCCTCGGCCGGAGTCTCGAAGGCTCTGTCGGTGGGTGGCGCATCTTCGAGCGCTTCATGAAAAGTCTTTTTCACATCTTGCCAAAAACTCTTGGTGAAGACTTCCTTCATACCGTTCCTTGCGTGTTCATCAGGGTATCTCCTTCGAGACCAATCTTGCGCGTTGCCGGCGAGCCTGACAACTGTGGACGAAAATTCGCAACGGGCCCCGGCATATGTAAAATAGGCCCGCATTTAATAGATCGACCAAACGCCCGGTGTCGCAATTTCGATCAGATGCCGGTCCGGATCGCGGAAATAGATACTTTGGCCGCCCAAATCCCATGCTCGTTTCTCTTCCACTGCGATTCCGTTTCCTCGGAGCCAGTCTTCCCAGGCGGTCAGTTCTTCCGCCCGGATTACGAAAGCAACATGAAGTTCGCCATCGCCATCGTGCGGCGTCTGAATTGCGCGCGAGCCTTTCTTGGTGAATAACAACAATACTTGGCGGGTACCCGCTTCCATGGCGCAACCGCGGCCGCCGAAGTCGCTGATGACCCGAAATCCAAAGATCTTTTCGTAGAACCGGGCAGACCGGGCCACATCGTCCACGTAGAGTGAGGATTCCAGAATTCCCTGCGTCTTCGGCTGCATATCGCCTTATATTACCGCTCCGCGTTCATTTGTCCGGTACGGGGCGGCGCGCCTGGATCAGGGCGAATCCCGCACCTTGAACCACTTCTCGCCCTGGACCGGTGCTTCAACTTGGCAACGATCCCTGCCAAGGCGTCAATTCCCAACCCTTTTAAACTTCTGAACTCTCCTCCCGCGGTTCTCTGCCACATAGACGTTGCCCTGGGAGTCAACCGCGATGCCGTGAGGCTGGTCGAATTCACCCGGGTAGCGCCCGACGCGTCCGAAACTCGACAGAATCTTGCCGGTTTGACGCTCCACAATATCGACAACTCCATTGTTCTGGTTAATGACATAGAGGAGCGTCTGGCCGGAATCGTGTGAGAAATCGATCGCTACAACCGCTCCTCCGCTTTCCTTCGGTTTGCCGTCGGCCGGCGGCGTCTCCGGACTCCACGGCAATTCAAAGGTCTTGCTGAACTTGCCCATCTTGTCGTACACCTGGATCTTGGACCCATCGCGGTTGCAAACGTAGACGAGCCCATCGCTGGCCACCGCCATGCAATGTACGCTCTGCATGCCGTCCGGCTGCCATTGGCGCAAGAATTTCCCACTACGGTCCATAACCGCGATGCGGCGATTGCCGCCCTTGCTTTCGCCGTCGGCAACGTAGACGTCGCCATTGTTCGGGTCGACAAAGATGCTGGAAGGCATGAAAAACTGCGCGGCGTCGGAATTGAGCGGCTGACCCTTGACCGTACCGTCGGACGAATCGAAGACGCCCTTCTTGCCGATCTGCAGCAGAAGTTTACTTCCGTCGCGCGAATATTTCTGCACCATGCCGGACGGCGCACTGGCGATCCACACGTTGCCGTCCTGGTCGACGTGGCAGCTATGCAGGCGCGGATCAAGAAGATTCGGGTCGCCCCAGGAGCGGACCAGGTTGCCTGCCGAATCAAATTCGATCACCGGGGGAGCCAGATGCCCCGCGTTCAGTTCTCCCTCCAGCACGTCTTGCCGATTCAGAATGAGCACGTGATTCTGCGCATCAACGCACACGCCTCCCAACCCGCCGATGATCCAGCGGTCCGGCAATGGTTTCGGCCACGAGGGGTCCACCTCATAGCGAGGCGCGCGAGCCTGCGCTCGCAAGTCCACCGGGCAGGAGAGTCCGGTCGCGATCGCCAAGACCGCGAATGCCCGAGCGCTGCTTTGATAACGTGTTTTCATATTCGTCTTGAGTGTACATGCCCTGCCCGAGGATTGGAAGGATTCAGGGCCTTCGTCGCCCGAGCGGCGCGCCAGATGCGCGTGACAAATTTTCGCCCGAGCCGGCCAATCTACTACCTGCCGGCTACCCTTCAACGTGGTTGATAAATGCTACTTCGGCGTGAGGGGGGCGGCGCGCTTTGCCGGCGCCAGCGCGATCAAGGCTACACCGATGACGGCAAGGACCGCCACGCCCACCAGTTCTCCCCGTGAAATCATGTTCAGAAATGCCTGAGTGCCCATAACGGCGGCATGAGCGAAGCTCGACCATGCTGTAAAAGCGATCAGGCTGCGACTCGCCGATGGGTTGGGGATTGCGAGCAGCAAGAAAACGCCGAGCGTGACATAAAGGCTGAACATCATCGACAAAGCAGGCTCTTGCCGCGCAAATATCATTAATGGATAAGCTAACGCCACAAAGAGCACTCCTACCAACGCCAGCACAATCTTCAGAGCCACTTCTCGATTCACTTATGCCCTCCCGCATACTGTGTAACGCCCTTGTGTATGGTTTTGTTCCCCAACACCCGCCTTTCCTCGCCCGAAATTATCAGGTAGTCACGGGATGAGAACCGGCCGGCCGAGCGACCAGAAAGGGACTTGACGATGGGCCGCATTACATGGCGGAAGGCGATTGGATCTCCCTGGAGCAAGGACCTTGGGGTGGTCGCGGAAGGTGCTCCGCGATGATGTAGACTAGCAGCACCCCTGGATGAAGTTATCGCTGCCGTCAGGACCAGACCATTAAACAGCATTTTCGACACTGCGGAGCAAATTCTGGACACCGGTCGCACATCCGTCTCTGAACATCGCCTCGGTCAGACGGGGCGAGTTGACCTCCCTTCCCCCTCAAAACCAACCAAAACCCGCTGGTGGATCCTGTGTCTGATCAGCCTGATGTATCTGATTTGTTACATGGATCGCAGTAACATCTCCGTGGCCCAACCGGAGATTGCGAAACAGTTTGGACTGACCAAAACGGCGATGGGTTTTGTCTTGGCCGCTTTTGCGTGGGCCTACGCGATCGGACAAATCCCAGGAGGATGGCTGGGCGATCGCTTCGGTCCGAAGAAGGTACTTACCGCAATCATGGCATGGTGGTCGGTTGGAGCCGTCCTCGCCGGAGCCGCCGCGGGGATGGTTTCCCTGTTTAGCGCGCGCTTTTTTCTGGGACTGGGGGAAGCAGGCGCTTTTCCAGTCGCCACGCGAGGCATGCAACTGTGGTTCCCCAAATCGGAGCGAGGACGCGTTCAAGGCACGACCCGTTTCTTCAGCCGGTTCGCCGCGGCAATCACACCTTTGGTGGCGGGCAGCATCATGGCCGCTTTTGGCTGGCGCGCCATTTTCTACATTTTCGCCTCGCTGGGGTTGATCTGGGCAGCCGCCTTTCATTGCGTCTATCGCAATCGTCCGGAAGAGCATAAAGGAGTGAACCCACTGGAGCTGGCCCAAATACGTGGTTCCAATCCGGAAATTTCTTACACACCATCGGCCACTCAATCGCTGGCTACGCCCTGGAACGCCATCTTCGGTTCGCCCAACATGTGGTACATCGCGCTCGGGTACTGCTGTTTCTTCTTCGGAACAAACTTTTATCTCACGTGGTATCCGACCTACCTGCGAGAGTACCGGCATATGACTTTGCAAGCCCTGGGAATCATCGGCTCCATTCCACTGCTGGTCGGAATGGTAGGAGATCTGGCGGGCGGAGCCTTGACCGATGCTTTGTATAAAAGAACCGGCCGGCTGAGATTTTCCCGCCGCCTGGTAGCAGCGCCGGCTATGCTGCTTTCCGGCGCTTTGGTTATACCTGCTGCAACGACTCGGAATGCACTGGCATCAGTGCTTTACCTGGCTGCGTCCTTTTTCTTCCTGGAGCTGGTGGTGGGTCCCGCTTGGGCGGTACCGATGGATGTGGGTGGTTCATTCAGCGGAACCGTGAGTGGCGTCATGAACGGCGCGGGGGCCTTGGCGGCCTCGCTGACGCCGCTCATTTTCGGGTACTTTTTCGACCGAGGTTCCTGGATCGTTCCGTTCTTAGTCACTGCCGGTGTTATGGCCATCGGCGCCTTGTTGTGGACCTTCTTGATTGATCCCGAGAGGTCGGTGATAGACAAAGGAAAAGGCGATGGACCGGCCTCCCAGGCCTGAGCGGCAGCTATCCGAAGGCCCGTGAGCGAATACCGGCTACACCGTCTGGCGCGCTGAATGAGTGGCGCCATTCCTTCCGGTTCCCCCGGCCGCTTCCGCGGACGCGCGTTCAGATCTCCCAGTCTCTGCAAAGCGGCGCGCGTATTCCTCGATTTGCTCGACGCTCCGCCCTTTCACCGCGTCTCCTTGCTTGCGATTGTATTCGACCGATTCCAATTCCGTCCAAAACGAGTCATTGAGTCGATTAATCATATTGAACATTGCCGACGCCATCGAAATCTCGACGATTTCCGCATCGGTGAATAAGCGGCGCATGTCATCCCACACCTTGCCTGAGTACTTCGCGGTATTGAGGGTCATGGCTTCCGACCATGCGATGGCGGCCTTCTCCCGTTCATTGAACAGCGGGCTGGTTTTATAGCCGTCGCCCTTCAGGGCATCCAGGTCCTCTGCCTTGAGGCCGAGAGCTTCGCCGAAAATAGATGTGTGCGTCGCACAATAAGTACACTCATTGACCATCGAGGTTTTGATTGTCGCTAAGTTGCGCAGCCGGACGTCCGAGGCCGAACCAAGATTGGGCTGGCGAACCGCGGCGACGAGTCCCAGAAACCACCGCGCCACAAAAGGACTGTGCGCCGCGAGAATGCGGACCAGATTCGAAGTACGGCCCAAGAACAGGTTCGATGCCTCGATGATCTCCGCGGACAAGCCGGCCGCGTTCTCATCGGAGACTCCGCAAAGGCGTTGCAGCATGCCGATCTCCTTTGTAGTTGGCTGCAGGCATGATACCGCGACTGCCTCTATCCTTGCTCGTATGTCCCTGACATCCGCATCTCGTGCAGGGATTTATTGCAGGAGATCGCGGCGGCCAGCATGGACGAACGCGCCTGCTGCCTTGGAGCGTTCTCGACCCCGGCCGGACTGGCCACATCTGCATCTTGTGCTTCCAGCTAATGATGTGATCGACCTGGTGCGGAAACCAGCGCTATCCTCATGTACCAGGCAGTATTTACAGCGCCGGGCCGGGCGTTCAATGACGAGGCGGCGCGACACCTCATCTATGTCATGAGCCACTGGCGAGGATCTGGCGGGCCCGCGCCTTCGCTACCCGGAGGATGTGGTCCAAGTCCATGAAGTGATCCAGTTCGGACTTCTCCCCGACCGACAGGCTGCCCTCTTCCTCTTCTGCAATCAATTCCGCGATACGGCGTTGAGCTTCCGGTGACGGACGATAGTCGGCAACAGCTTGAGGCGTGGTACCGCTGGCGATGAAATCGATGATTTCCAGGTACGAAGGAATTAGCAGCCCGCTCACAACTGGTCCTTGGACTCAGGATAGCGCTGGGAAGGTTCCATCTCGGTTAGAGTGGACCGGATGCAACGCGAATCCGAAGCCATGCGGAAGCAGCGTAAAGGAATGGCAGCGGGATTGCACCGGGTCGATGCCAAATCGAACTGGGCTGCGTTCTTATGAGCGTTTTGTTACACAGTGACCTCATAGCTCGAGACCGGGGAACACCAGCAATCAGGTGCTATACAATCTGGGCAACCCGCGTCGCGTCCTCAGGGTGACGCGCGACAGCCAAGGCGAGCGGCCTGCTAACTCCAACTCGCCGCCCTTCGTGGTCTAGCGCGGCTGGGCAACGCGCTGTCGCCTTAGTGGCCAGGACTACCGAAGAATTCCGGGACATTGAGACAGTCCCGGACCTTGACGAGTTGGGTTTATTAATTGGCTGACGCGTAGCCCTTGAGGGAATGATCGTGTGCGGCGTAGTAGTCGCCTGCTGCGTTCAGCTCTGGCTTGCCCGCCGTCACGTGGCAGTAACCGCAAGCCTTCCCCTCTGTCTTCGCGTACTCCGGCTTGGCGTAGGACGGGGTTACGCCGGCAAACCACACGCCGGCGCCCAGGACCGCTGCAACAATCGCGCTCTTTAAGATTTTCGGCATCGCTGATGGTATCCTCGCTCAACCCAAGTGCGAGTGCTGCGCCAGCGCCCTATCTATAGGCATGTCGCCAGAGTGACCAGGCTTCCTGTTCTTCGAGGAGGGTTTTGCGTTGACCATGCGTGGTCACCTGACCATATGACGTTACGGACCTCAACTGTGAAGCCGCGAAGCGCTACCCTCGCTCCGGATCTGCCGCCAGAACGATATCTTTTCGTGAATCTCCCCCTGCTCCAGAGTCGGCCTGGGAACTGCCCTAACTGCGAGGCGAATTTATACGTGGATTTACATTTTCGCCCCTACAGGTTGCTACGGTCCGGAGTGGTTCAACGGGGACGTCTTCATTGGCGCGGGCCCGTGGTTTCATGGCGCTACTGAATTCCAGGGCCACGTCAATAACCGCTTCCATCCAGAACACGGTTACAAGGGCCAACTGCCACAACGTGGCGAGAAAGCCGAGTGGGCAAAACGCGTCCGCAGCGCGCATTTTGAGGGAAACGAAATGCGGGATGGACGCGATCACGTAGCTGAGGGTAAGCGCTAGGCGAGTCGAGTGTGCCGCACACTGTATCGTCGCAGTCGTGGCTTGGCGCTGGATTGTTGGCATCTGGCAGCACGCATCCAAGCCGTTAATCCTCTCCGCAAGTGCGGAGAGGTGTGGCGCTCGGCCAAACTGAGCGAATAACACTTGGTGGAAGCCTTCCGCATATTGGAGCCCGGGTCCGCTGTGGTTCTGCAAGGGTACATCCGCAGGTAAGGAATATCAGTCCTGTCTTTACTTTTAACGGCTAATATGGACCTCCAACACGGTTGTCGATCCGAATATGGACCTCTGGAATTGCGGATTCAAACAACCTCTGTGGAGAACGGCTTCCTCGTCTACATCGAAGATCCTCGCCTAACGCACCCCGCGGTGCATGAACATCAAGCGCTGAGTACGCTCGAGTCCGCCAAAACTTCCGCAGTGTTACAGGCAGACGATTATCTAAGAAGTCTTGGCGAAACCCACGAACATTCAGCGGAATGGAGATGCTCGTAAGGGCCCTCCGGTTAAGCGCTGCACACCACCGTTTGGAAGGCAATCATGAGGATATCTTCAAACCACTACGATTATCGGACCCGTTTTGACTCTCTTGTCCGTCGCCACCGCATTCGCGCACCAGCAGGCCGCCCTGAACGGCAGATGGACTCTGGTACCCGCCCAGAGCGATTTTGCCGGCCAGCCCGTCGTTCAAACCGGTAGTGTGACAATCGACGAGCGGAATGGTGACATCACGGTCTCCCGCAGTTTCAAGTGCGAAGCCGCCAGCGACACTTTCTTCTACCGCGACATCACCGACAGCGAGAACAATGCAACGATTCAAACGGGCAGAGAGCTGAAGACGGAGACCAGGTGGGATCACGACGTCCTGAAGGTGACGAACACGAATACGCAATCGGGCGGTTACACTCGAAACCTACGCGCTTGTCGCGGATGGCGCCATGATGGTCAGCGTCCTAAGGCCGTTGCACAGGCCGATAAGCCTGCTCTTCCAACGCAAATAGACCAAATGGCCTGGAACGACGTTTTTCATGTGGTTGGTGCTGGGTATCGGGGGCGGACTAGCAAGTACAAACGCGGTTTCGGTTAGGTACGACATATGGTCACTTGGTCCGCGTATGGTCTCTGGCGCGAGGCCACGGTCGAGTAACGCCACGTTGATTCTGGCGTTTTGTTGTGGCCCACCACGTGCACTGGGCAAGGCTCGAGCCGTTACGGCGAAAACGATGACCATGAAGACAGGACACAACGAGATGAATGGGTTCCAAGAGATCCTCGAACGAAAAGTGGCCGATCTGCTTCACACAGTGCGAAGGCGAGACGGAATCATAATCGAGAAGAGCGCGGACCAAATGGATGAGATTCAGTATGCGACGGAGCGAGATCTGGCGATTCGAAACGTAGACCGCGAGTCCAACCTGTTGCGTGATGTGAAAGAAGCGTTGCGCCGGATACACGAGGGCAGCTTCGGAACGTGCCTGGAGTGCGAATCGGCGATCAGCCCCAAGCGCCTCGCAGCCGTGCCATGGGCAGCTTGCTGTATCCAGTGCCAGGAGGCTGCCGAGAGGGACCGCCAGAATGGAACGGAATCCCTCACCGCGACTCTCCTCAATGCCGCGTGAAGATTTGCATAAGAAAGGTAAATTGTAATGTCTAATATTGAGCAGAACAAATGTGCGCATCCGGCCTGCCGGTGCACAGTTGCAGAAAACCAGAAATACTGCAGCCAGCGCTGCGAAGATGCGAAAGGAGAGGTGGAGATCTCGTGCGACTGCGCGCATCCGGGTTGCTCGCTGTCCTAGTGGAAATCCCTCGAATCGATTTTCATCTTCATCCCTTCGGTGGTGCGAGCGCTTCGAAGCCGGGGACGACGTCGAACAACTCCTCGTCGATGCCGCTTTGGCGCAAGCGATGGAATGTCCCGTTGAGGTCCTCCAGCAATTCGTTGATGTTTTTTTCGGCGCGTTGCATGGCCGCCAGGCGGCTTGCGTTCTCGCTCGCGAGAGATTCCACGCAAGCCCGGAAGAGCGGGACGAAAAGATACTCACTAATGAGCGCCCGCAAGGTCGCGGCGCCGCTTGGCGTTGGGCAGACTTCGGCAAGTCGATGGACGCATTGAAACGATTGCTAAACGCGCCGCCGCCAGCTGGAGTTCGACAAATAACGAATCCTGTTCGATGAAGGAGCGTACGATTCATGATTCAATCCATCTACAAGGGCATCGAGATTGAAATGGAGATGCATCAAGAGGTGCAACAGGGGTATTGGAGGTGCGATTACACCCTGGTAAAACACCCTGAACGAACGGTAACGATTCATCATGGGGATCAAGAGTTCCCGTCTATGGAGCTTGCCAGGGAATACGCGCTGCACGACGCTCGCATCGCAATCGATCAGCCGGCTCAATCCTGACGCTTGGCATGCGCATTGATAAAATTCTTGTTCCCGTTGTGCTCGCGGAAAACTTCCCAGCACGTTGTGCAGCAAGCCGCGTGGGAGGCGCTGGTGTGACCGCAGGCGTCGGGGCGCTATTCCGAATTGCAATATGAATACGGCAAAGTGGCACCAGAACGCAACAAGTCCAGAAATCTTCCCGCGATCGGACAACTATCGGCATGGACGAGCGCGTGCCTTGAGACGCTGGTCATCGAGGCGCAGCATGTCCGGCATTTCTTCCACCGGATCGGTTCTCGGAGCCTTGGACAAAACGGCATGGCCTTAATCGACGCCGACAGCGCAGCAGGCTCTAGCCTCGCGGGCCCACCTGCGCCGCCTGATGCGCCGGCGATTCACACCAAGCCGAAGCACGAGAACATTCGTGTTTCTCCTGCTGTCCTGGATGCCGCGCGGAAGGACGGCGAAGAGCTGCTGCAATCCTTGCGAACGACCGCCACGGGCCTGACGCAAGTGGAGGCCGAGGAGCGCGCGCGCACGGCGGGTCCGAATGAGGTTGCGCAAGAGCGCCGGCAAGGCTGGTTCGTTCGCCTGCTGAAAATCATGCGGAACCCTCTGGTGATCCTGCTGGGGACCCTCTCGGCCGTTTCGTTCGCGACCGGTGATGCGCGCGCCGGGACTGTGATGGCGGCCATGGTGGTGCTCAGCGTCACGCTCCGCTTCCTGCAGGAGGCAAGGGCGGATGCGGCAGCGGCCAAGCTCAAAGCCATGATCCATGTAACCGCTACCGTCCTTCGGGATGGCGCCGCGAAGGAGATGCCGCTGCGGGACTTGGTGCCTGGGGATGTCATCCATCTGTCGGCGGGGGACATGATCCCGGGCGACACGCGGGTGCTCACTGCCAAAGACCTCTTCGTTAGCCAGGGGAGCCTCACCGGCGAGTCGTTCCCTGTAGAGAAGTTCCACGAGCCCCAGACCAAGGATGCGAGCTCACCCACGGAGCTCAATAACACCTGCTTTATGGGGACCAGCGTCGAAAGCGGCACAGCCACGGCGGTCGTGGTCACTACGGGAGTCAACACCTATCTAGGCAGCATGGCCCACTCGATCACAGCGGAACCACCACCCACCAGCTTCGATCGGGGCCTTAGCCGTTTTACCTGGCTCATGATCCGGCTCATGGCGGTGATGGTGCCCCTGGTGTTCCTCATCAACGGGTTCACAAAGCACGATTGGAAGAGCGCCTTTTTCTTCGCGATGGCAGTGGCCGTCGGACTCACGCCCGAGATGCTGCCCATGATCGTCTCGGTCTGCCTCTCGAAAGGGGCGCTCGCGATGAGCCGTAAGAAGGTGATCGTCAAGCGGCTCAACGCCATCCAGAACTTCGGGGGCATGGACGTGTTGTGTACGGATAAGACGGGCACGCTCACCGAGGATCGCGTCGTCCTCATGCGGCACTGCAACGTGGCCGGGCGCGAAACCGAGGAAGTGCTCCTGGACGGCTACCTGATTAGCTATTTCCAGACCGGCCTCAAGAACCTGCTCGATCGGGCGATCCTGGATAGCTCCGACTTCCATGGGCAAGTGGTGGTCGAAAAGTATAAAAAGTTGGACGAGCTTCCGTTCGACTTCACGCGCCGCATGATGTCGGTACTGTTACAGGATCCCGAAGGCAAAGCAATCCTGCTCACCAAGGGGGCTCCGGAAGAGGTCTTCCACCAGTGCTCACACTTCGAGCTGGATGGAAAACTGTCACCTATGGATCCCAACCTCATGGTGGGGTTGAAGCAAGAGTACGCGAGCCTCAGCAACGATGGCTTCCGGGTCCTGGCCGTGGCAAAAAAGGAGCTGCCGGGGAAGCAGGCCTGCTCAAAAGACGATGAGCGCGAACTCGTGCTCAAAGGGTACGTCGCGTTTCTGGACCCACCCAAGAAGACCGCGGGAGGTGCAATTTCGGCTCTCCACAACCACGGCGTAGCGGTAAAAATCCTGACTGGGGATAACCAGCTCGTTAGCCGGAAGGTTTGCAAGGATGTGGGTCTGTCAGCTGACGCCATGCTCCTAGGCGGCGACGTAGAGAAAATGTCGGATGCCGAACTTGCCGATGCGGCCGAGAAGACCACGCTTTTCGCGCGGCTCTCCCCAGCCCATAAGCAGCGGGTCATCCAGATCCTCCGAAGCAAGGGACACGTGGTTGGATTCATGGGCGACGGAATCAACGACGCTCCCGCCTTGAAAGCCGCTGACATTGGCATCTCGGTGGATACTGCCACGGATATCGCCAAAGAGTCGGCGGATCTGATTCTGCTGGAGAAGGACCTCATGGTGCTGGAAGGGGGCGTGATCGAAGGCCGCAAGGTCTTCGCGAACATCATCAAGTACATTCGGATGGGGGCGAGTTCCAACTTTGGCAACATGTTCAGCGTCCTGGGAGCGAGCGCTTTCCTGCCTTTCCTTCCGATGGCCCCGATCCAGGTATTGACCAATAACCTGCTGTACGACTTCTCGCAAGTACCGATCCCAACAGATGCCGTCGACGAAGAGCTGGTGGCGGGACCGCGGCCCTGGAACATCGGCGAGATCACGCGGTTCATCCTTTTCATCGGACCCATCAGCTCGATCTTCGACTATACGACCTTCTTCGTCATGCTCTGGGTTTTCAATTGTTGGGACCCCTCCCGCGCTTCCGTATTTCAGACCGGCTGGTTCGTCGAGTCGCTGATGACGCAGACGCTCATCATTCACGTGATTCGCACCAATAAGATTCCGTTCATCCAGAGCCGTGCGAGCTGGCCGCTGATGGCGACAACATTATCCATCATGGCCTTCGGAATGTGGTTGCCATATTCCCCGTTGGCGTCTTCGCTGGGGCTTGCGCACCTGCCCGGGTTGTACTGGCCGATCTTGATGCTGACGCTGCTTAGCTATGTGCTGCTTACGCAGACCATGAAAGTCTGGTTACTGCGCAAACGATGGATCTAATGTGATGAATATCGGATGAATTTCTCTCAGCCTCGACCATAAAAGGTCAGGTGACCCGAGGGCTGGCTATTCGCCAACCCGGCAACTGGACGGCCGTACCACCAGGAGGAGATTCAAAAGAAGCATATTCGGAAGGCTGGTATCGCAAGCCGGAATCGGCGGCGATATTGGATGGCACCCTTTCGGCACAGCTATCGGTCGTAGCTGGATGAAACTGGCGCGCCTCTCACCGTCCAAAAGGAGTTGATGCGCCACGCCAGCATTCAGACCACGATGAATATCTACGGGAAGACCATGACGGACAGTAAGCGTCAGGCTCACAGCAAAGTTGTTGAGATGGCCTTAAACAGCAGCAAATCGAAGGAAACCTTTTTCGGAGACACCCCGGTTTGTGCTATTGAGAGTTAATGGGAGTTTTTGGTTCGCTCACAAATCCGTGCAGCTTATTTGATTTGGTTGGTTGCTGGGGATGGATTTGAACCACCGAACCTTTGGGGTATGAGTTCCACAGGAGGTTCCTCTCCGCTTCATCTGGTTCATATTGTCAGTGACTTGGCCTCTGTTATTCTTGTTTCATCTTCGTTTGGGGCGCAATACGCTTCTTGGGGCCGCGCGGCTTTTGTAGGCAACTGGCGGCCTGACTCTGGCGCGGGCTGCGGGCGCTAGTCAGCACCATCCGCCACTGAAGTTGCATCCCCCGTCGGAGATTTGCGGCGATGACCGCTTGCTCATTTCGCGTTCTCAAGGAACGATCACAACAAGCGTTCCTGGCAAGGGAGGCTCGGGTCGACAAACTGCCCGCATGGTGGAGCGCAGCCCTAGAAACGCTGGCGGCGGTTCGATTCCGTCCCTGGCCACTACTCCATCTTGTTAACCATTCAGCACTTACTCGCCTGTTCTTCCGCCTGTGCCAGATCTGTGCCGTGGATCGTGCGAATCAAAGCATCCTGCCGCCTTTGATATTCCGGGGTCCACTTGGCATAGTGGCGGCGAATTGTGGCGGGACTGTCCCCGATGATTGCTGCTACTTCCTCATGGGTTCCACCCTTCCCTAGAAGTTCGGAAGCGAGCGAATGGCGGAAGCGGTGACAGTGGGCCCGCTCAACGCCCGAACGCTCGAACACGGCGGCCATGGTGCGCGCGGCGCCTTTTACGAGGCTGCGCAAACTAGCATGGCCGCTGGGAAAAAACAATTTGCAGTCCTGCGCCGCCGCCTTCGGGTGAGGCAATTGTTCCAGCGCCTTGAGGACGACCGCCGGCAACTCAACTCGGATCCAGTTGTGATTCTTAGTAGCTTGCCCAAAAAGGCGGTTGCCTTTTGCGTGGTCTCTCGAGAGCGTGACGACGTCGCTGATGCGAAGGCCGGCATACCGCATCAGCAACACCATGGCGCGCGCCCGGCGACGCTCATAACTCGTGCGGCCGATTTTGTCGCAAGCGGCGATGATCCGGATCATCTCTTCGCGTGTATACGGGACAACGTCGTTTGCCTCTCGAAGGACGGGGCGCTTCAGTGCCCGGGCCGGGTTCTTGGAAGTCCACTCCCGATCTCGGCAGAACTCGAAGAACTGCCGCAGCAATTCAATTTCCTTGATCCATGCCCAGCCTCCTTTGGAACGCCAGTTAGCATACCGATCCATGGTTTCGACGTTCACGCGTTCTACAAAGTGGATCGATTCGCTCCCGCAGAACTCACCAAGGTAGTTCAGGATACGCGTATACTTCCGCTTGGTTTCGGGCTGGTTCTGTTCGTGCCGAACGTGAAAGGCTTGTATCGCATCGGGAATCGTTTTGCGCGGCCTCCCAGAAGCACGATCCTCCATTTCCGTTAGCTTACGGGCAGCTCGTTGGAGATCGCGGGTTTTGAGCGACATCCGGACCCGTCCGCCTTCGGCCGTACCGGTGACTCACAATGGGCAATGGCTGCGGCACTTGAGATAATTGGGCCCTTTGTTCCTATCCGGGCACTTCGAGGAGTGCCTTCGTTGAATTGTAAGCATGCCAGTCATTCTAACTCCGACTGAGTCCGCTCGCGTTAGACACGCATCGCCAGTGAAAAAGGGATTCGCAATTCAACTCGAAAACGCTTGCCGTTTTTTGAAGGCTCGCTCAGCTTCAACACGCAGGGCATATCCTGGAACCAGCGCAGCACCGTCGAAACATGGATTCCCCACAACTCGGCGAGGAACTGAGGCGTAAAATGCTGGTCGATAGGAATTGGTTGGGGATCTATAGTTCTATTCACTAGTTTTCCTCAGTCAGTGGCGTTCCTTCCGGATCTCATCACCCGCCGCGGTCTTTACGGCAGGTTTGCGGCTCGCTGCGGTCTCTCCGACGGAATGGAGCCACTTGTAGGTTGTTTTGGCTGACCTAGGTCGAACGCAGGCAGTAGATGAAAACAGGTTGGATTCAGGCACCCCCAAATACGCCGAAATCAAGCTCTTATCTTCGGCGCTGGGAGCCAGCGTTTCATTTACTATCCTCGAAAGCTTTGAGGGATCCCACCCGAGATCCACTGCCATGCGCACCTGCCGGACTCCACCGCCCAACAGCGCCAGCTTTAGATTCAGCAGCATCGGAATTTCCTCCACATGATGTTGCAAAGTGTACCCTGATTGTAGGCGCCGACGAACTTAAAGCCCAGGGGAGCAAGAGGCGTTTTTGGGCATGCTCGTACCCCAGGTTCGGCTCTCGAAAGAACTGGTGATTTGAATTGAACGTCGGCCTTCTCGACCAGAGCGAAACCGACTCCTTCTTAAGTTTCTTATTCGGCGACGTAGGCATTCGTGCCAAGCCCCTTACCCTCGACGAGACGGCCGCCGTCGTCCGCTACCTGCAGCTGCTGTCCTGCTATGCCGCTCCCAAAGGTCTAATCAAGCGCGGAAAAAAGGGCTGTCGAGGCGTACCAAGGTAAGGAGAGAACGCAAGAGGAACGCGATAAACGGAAGGGTGCTGTTAACTTGGCAGCAATCATTTGGAGAGAATTGCTGAGCGACGGGGAGTTCCTCATCGCAAGTAACTCAGTGGCATCGAAGTTCCTTGAGGAGCACTCCAAGACCTACTTTCGCAATCACCCTTGTCTCGACGCGGCTCGAAAGTTGGTCGAGGAATTTGATGTACCAAGGGATTTACATTGTCCTTTGGGGCCGCCAGACCTTGTTTCAGAGTTAACCAAAAGTCGGCGGGGTGAATTCACGCCTCGATTTCAGGCCGATCTCTCTGAGAGGATCTATGCCGCAGACCATGCGCTTAAGAGAGCGGCAGAGAAAACGCCGCGCGTACGGATTGCCAGGAGCTTGAACAAGGCTAGTGTTCCTGCCCCCACTCGAAGACGGCTGCTTGTTGACCCACTCCTATCTACCTTTCGTGTAACGCTCTAGGATTGCACAAATGAATCCAGTTAAGAAGTCCGTCAAGTTGCCTTGTTTGGCAAAGAGAATCTTGCGACATAAGCTGGAGTTCCGGATTGATCCTCCTGCTGTCGTACGCCTCGGCTGCATACTCGTCAGTCGATCATTAGAACCGCGCTAGCAGGCATCGTAGTAAGCCCGAAACGGAAATGCCCGGTAGATCGTAGAAATTAGCGACTCCCGCTCGAAGCCTTGATAGGCTGAGAGCAAATTTTCTTTCGCGAGAAAAAGGAGAGTCGCTATGAAGAAACCATATCAGATTGAATCGCAGCGAGCGGTGAAACAGCTCGAAGCAATGGCTGCGGATGGGAATCCGGCGGTGCAGATGATGCTGCCCATGGCCGAGATGGTGGGCTGGCTTCGTCAAGGCGTGGGCGAATTAATCCGTCAAGCCGGGTTGCGGCTGATGGATCTGTTGATGCAGGAGGAAGTCCGGGAACTGGTGGGCGAGCGCAGCCAACGGCAGGTGGACCGGACCGCCAATCGGTGGGGTAGCGAGGGGGGCTACTGCGTAGTGATGGGCCAGAAGGTTCCCGTCCAGCGGCCGCGCGTGCGGACCACAGACGACAAAGAGGTCCGATTAGGAAGTTACGAGATGTTCCACCGCGGTGAGCCGCTGACCGAGACGGTGTGGGAGAAGTTGATGCTCGGTCTAAGCACGAGGAAATACGGGCAAGCCATTCGGCAGTTCACCGAAGCGTACGGTTTGGAGAAGAGCGCGGTCAGCGAACATTTCATCGAGGCGAGCCGGGCGAAGCTGAAGGACATGATGGAGCGTCGGCTGGACCAGACACGGCTATGCGCACTGCTGATCGATGCAACGCCGTTCGAAGGTCAACAGATGGTGGCAGCCTTGGGAATAGCGCAGGACGGGCGCAAAATGATCTTAGGGCTTCGGCAAGGGGCCACGGAAAACGCGACGGTAGTCAGTGAGTTACTCAGTGACTTAGTAAGTCGTGGGTTAGATTTCACCGAACCGCGGCTCTATGTTTTGGACGGCGGCAAGGCACTGACCGCCGCGGTGAAAAAGCACGCCGGCGAATCGGCGGGGATCCAGCGGGG
>Ga0209415_10008520_pt1 | contig 17776 bp, 16 predicted proteins | sample PeaSoiSIISIP2007_FD_187696 | JGI IMG/M metagenome (GOLD analysis project Ga0209415, IMG submission 187696) | Peat soil microbial communities from Weissenstadt, Germany - SII-SIP-2007 (SPAdes) (version 2) | ecosystem: Environmental > Terrestrial > Soil > Wetlands > Peat | place: Germany... | reverse complement strand
ATCCTGGCCGGGACCAACGACATCGCGGGTAATACCGGGCCTGCAACTTTGGAGCAGATCGAGGGCAACCTGGCCTCGATGGTTGAACTGGCGCAGGCCAACAAGATTCGCGTCGTGCTTTGCTCGGTTCTTCCCGCCTTCGATTACTGGTGGTCTCCCGGTCACGAGCCGGCGCCGAAGATCGCTCTGCTGAACGCATGGCTTCGTGGATACGCACAGGCCAAAGGCATCGTCTACGTCGACTTCTACTCCGTGATGAAGGACGACCGCGGCGGCCTGCCCGCGACCCTGAGCCGGGATGGAGTGCACCCGCTGCCTGCCGGATTCGCCGTGATGACACAGCTGGCGGAGGCTGGGATCGAAAAGGCGCTGAAGTAGGGAACACGGGACTAACTAGTGTGACGTTCCGGAAGTTGGCACCATAGGTTGAAGCCCCGAAATGCAGGTCCTTCGACTCCGTCCGCCACGGCGGACTTCGCTCAGGATGACCGCAGCATTTATGTTGCGAACTTCTGGGACGAGACTACACCGAAAACGACGTTCCGCAGCCGCAGGAGCGCTGTGAGTTGGGATTCAAGAAGTTGAATCCCTGCCGCATCAGAGTCTCTTCGTAGTCGAGCGTCATGCCCTTCAAATAGACGAACGACTTGGGATCGACAAAGACGCGCACGCCGTCGAATTCGAAGACATTGTCACTCTCCCGCGGCCCTGCATCGAACGCAATGGCATAAGAAAGCCCCGAGCAGCCGCCACCCTTCACGCCCAGGCGCATGCCGCCCACCTCCGCCGAAATCCCTTCCTTGGCCAGAATCGCGCGGATGCGCTTGACGGCGCTCGCCGTCACCTGAAGGCTGCCCTCGCCGCCTCCAAGAGCGTTCGTGGCAGGCTGCGGCGGAGCCGCCGCTTCCGGCTGAGCACTCGAACCGAGTTGAACAATGTTATCCATGAGTCCCTCAATTAGATGGCTGGCGGGGATCTGACGATTCGCCAGGCTACCGTGCAGACCTACCGCGTTAGCGATACCAGCCCGTGTGTTTCCCCTGGCCGCCCAGCCCCATGCTCGCTCTCCGCAAGGTCGTGGATGCTGATGCTCTTCAAAACGCCGGAGATGGTCTCATTCACGCGCGCCAGCGGCTCCTTGATCGTGCAGCTTGGCGTCAGATCGCAGGATTTGGCGCCTTTGAAGCAGGACGTAATAAACAGCGGCCCGTCGATAGCATGAATCACTTCGAAGGCCGAGATGCGCCGGGCATCCCGGGCCAGGGCATATCCCCCGTTCATCCCAGCATGTGAGTGCAGCAAGCCCGCCTTGGTCAGCCGCTGCAGAATCTTGGCCAGTAGCTGCGCCGGAATGCCGTAGGCATCCGCAACATCCTTCGCGCTTAATGCGGGCGTCTCTGGATGCTCGGCCAGGTACTTTAAGGCCATCAGCCCGTAATCGGCTTTTTTGGTGAGCTTTAGCAAGGAATATCCGACCTTTGGGGTCCGAATTTAGTATAGGCCGATTCAGGCCCCCATTCAAGGCGGCAGTCCGGTTGGTGTCCGGTTTGGTCCCGTCTCCCGGGCCGTTACTTGCGGACCAAATCATTCATCAAAAAACCGTTTGCAATCCTCCGAAAGAAAGCTACAATCTGGCGGAAAGAGCAGCTAAAGCTCGGCGCACCCTGGCTCGACCATCGAGACAAGGCGTCGTCGGCTGGAGCCTCTTTCGGACGGCACCTGAATCCGAATTTCGGCTAGCGCAAAGGCAAACCGGCTAACGAACGATGGCAACCGCCTGCAAGCATCCCAAGGTCCGGATCGTCTCCCGGCACGACGACGCCGAGTTTGTCGAGTGCCTGGAGTGTGGCGAGGTCTTCGACTCGGGAGAGTTCCACGACATGGAGATCGAAGACACGGCGGAGACGCAAGAGCTGCCCGACGAGCCCTAGCAGGTTGCTTGCAGGTGCAACCGTGTCGAGCCTCCGCGCCCCCGGGCCGCTACTTGGCCCCGGCGGCCGCCCCCGCGCCCGGCCGCCGCGAGACAACCCAGGCATAGTGCAGCCCGGAGATCACCGTCAACGCCATGGTGGCGTCCAGCGTGACTTGGCGCGTGATCGTGACCCACTCGGCCCGCGTTAATTGATGCAGCAGCACCGCCGCCACAGCCGTGATCTGCGCCAGGGTGTTGGCCTTGCCAAAAACACTGGGGTGGAACTCCCGCCGGCCGGCGGCCGCATAGAGCAGCGCCGAGACCAGCAGGATGCCTACATCGCGGCCGAAGACCAGCACGGTAACGGTGGTCGGCATCAATCCCTTGTGCCAAAGCACCAGAAACAGCGTGCTGAGCAGCAGCTTGTCGGCCACCGGATCGAGATAGTGGCCGAACATGGAGCTCTGCTTGAGCCAGCGCGCCAGCAAGCCATCCAGCGCGTCGGTTAATCCTGCAGCCACAAACAGCGCGAAACCCAGCTTGTATTGCCCTTCGAGAATGGCCGCTACCAGAAACGGCGCCATGCAAATGCGCAGCAGCGTCAGCAGATTGGGAGCGCTGCGGAAGGGGTTTAACCACGAGCGAACAGGTGCTTGATTCATGGGCGTGCGCCGTTGCCCAACGATGGTAAAACATTTCACCGGCAAGGCGCTGCTGTGGCGCGCCACAGGTTTGTCCGGCGCGGAGCCTGGGCCGCCGTGGGTAACGGCAGTACGGCTTAGACCTCGACCGGCAACTCCGCCGAAAGAATCTTCATCGGCGTCAGCCCGCGCTGGCGCAGAGCGCGCAGGCTCAGCGCGTCGTGCCGCTTGGCCAGGCGGCGGCCGTTGTGGTCCACCACCAGCCGGCAGTGGTACCAGGCTGGATTCTCAAGGCCCAGCGCGCGGTTCAGCAGAATCTGCCGCGCGGTTGACTTCAGCAGGTCCGCCCCGCGCACCACTTCCGTAATGCGCATCGCCGCGTCGTCGGCAACACAGGCGAGCTGATAGCTGGGTGCGCCGTCGCGCCGCCAAACCAGAAAGTCGCCGAAATCCTTTCCGGCGACGAACCGCTGCGGGCCGAGGTTCTCGTCGACAAATTCGATCGCCTCACCGCCGGGAACGCGGAAACGCCAGTTGATGGGGCCGGGCGCGTCGAACTCGATAGCCGTAGGGCCGGGAAGCTGCGGCGCCCAGCCTGTCAAATGCCGGCACGTGCCGGGATAAACCGGTTCGTCGTCTTCGGCCTCAGGCGCGGCGTCATGCTTGCCGCCGCCGTCCCTCTCGTGCGGCGCGCCCAGCGCACTCTCCAAGTCCTTGCGCGAGCAGCGGCACGCGAACAGGCAGCCGCGCTCGACGAGCTTGCGCCACGCATCCAGGTAGATCGCCCGGCGTTTGCTCTGCTCATAGGGCGCGAAAGGCCCTCCCTTGCCGGGGCCCTCCTGCCAGCGAATCCCCAGCCAGCGCAGATCCTCAAACACGGCGTCTACGTATACTTTGCGGCTGCGTTCGCGATCCAGATCTTCCATCCGCATCACCAGCGTGCCGCCGGTCTCGCGAGCACGAGTGAACGCCGTCCAAAAAGTCCGCGCATGGCCCACGTGCAAGTAGCCCGTAGGCGACGGAGCGAGACGGCCGCGATAGCCGGACGCCGGCGATGAAGATGCGCTGGTCACTCTGAAAACGAGTGTAGCGAGGCGCGCCGGTCACTGACCACTGACAAGTGTTCATTGTCCCTAGTCCCTAGTCCCTGCCTTCCGCCACCGCAGCACCGGCTTGCGCGCCGCCTGCACCTCGTCCAGTCGTGAGACCCGCGTCGAGTGCGGCGCGGTCTTCACCAACTCGGGATTCTCCTCCGCCTCGCGTGCGATGGATCGCATGGCGTCGATAAACAAATCCAGTTCTTCGCGCGACTCGCTCTCAGTGGGCTCGATCATCAGCGCGCCGTGCACGATCTGCGGAAAGCTAACCGTGTAGGGGTGGAAGCCGTAATCGATCAGCCGCTTGGCGATGTCGCCGGTCTTTACTCCGTGCGCAAGCTGCCGCTTGTCGCTGAAGACCACCTCGTGCATCGAGGGAGTTTTGTACGGCAGCTCATACACGTCTTCGAGCTTCTTGCGGATGTAGTTGGCGTTGAGCACCGCGTCTTCCGTGGTCTGGCGCAGGCCGTCGGGACCGTTGGCCAAAATGTAGGCCAGCGCGCGGATAAACATTCCCGTGTTGCCGTAGAAGGCGCGCACGCGGCCAATCGACTGCGGCCGGTTGTATTCCCAATGCAACTGTCCCTTCACCGGCGGATGCAACGGCGCTCCGCCGCGGTCGCCCACACGCTCGCCATCCGGCTTGAGTATTGGCGCGCGAAACAGCGGTGGACAGCCATCGGCTGTAGGCTCGGCATTGGTGTCCTCCCAATCCTCCGCATCCGGGCAGCCCGCCATGCCATTCTTGTCGCCGTTCTGGTTTCGGACCAGGACTGGGATAGGTAAAAATGGCTCCAGAAATTTCTTGCACGCCACGGGACCCGACCCCGGTCCGCCGCCGCCGTGCGGTGTCGAGAACGTCTTGTGCAGGTTCAGGTGCATTACGTCCACGCCAAAGTCGCCGGGGCGCACCTTGCCGACGAGTGCGTTCATGTTGGCGCCGTCCATGTAAAGCAGCGCGCCCTTGGCGTGCAGAATGTCGGCGATCTTGTGAATCCGATGCTCGAAGACGCCCAGCGTCGATGGGTTGGTGAGCATCAGCGCCGCGGTCTCCTCGTCCACTTGCCGCGTGAGCGCTTCGAGGTCGATGCCGCCGTCGGCGTTCGACTTGATGTTTTCGACCGCGTAGCCGCTGAAGGCCGCGGTGGCCGGGTTCGTCCCGTGCGCCGAATCGGGAATGAGAACCGTCTTGCGCGCATTGCCCTGCGACTCGTGCCAAGCGCGCGTCAGCAGAATGCCGGTGAACTCCCCGTGCGCGCCGGCCGCCGGCTGCAGCGTGATGGCGTCCATCCCGGTGATCTCCAGCAAACAGCGTTGCAGCAGATCGAAAACCTCTAAGACGCCCTGCGCCAGCGACTCCGGCCGGTAGGGATGAGCCTCGGCGAGCCCCTCGATGCGCGCCACGAACTCGTTCACGCGCGGGTTGTACTTCATGGTGCACGAGCCGAGCGGATACATGCCCAGATCGATGGCGTAATTCCAGGTGGAGAGGCGCGTAAAGTGGCGGATCAGCTCGATCTCGGAGAGCTCGGGAAGCTCCGCCGTATCCTTGCGCGCAGCCGCTCCTAGCAGCGCCGTCGCGTCAATCGCAGGCACGTCGAGCGGCGGCAGTTTGTACGCGCGCTTGCCCGGCGACGACTTCTCAAAAAGCAAAGCCTCGTTCTGCGAGGGCTGCGGGCGCACTTTGCCCAACGTGTGCGGGCCGGGGAGATTTGTTTTCGTTGCCATCGTCTATGCCTCAGGTTCTTGCTTTGTAACAACGGCACGGCTTTAGCCGGGCCATTAAACATACGAAAGAGATTCAGGGCTTCAGCCCCTGCCAATCGAAAAGCCGCCAACACAGCGCTTTGTAACAGGGCACGACTTTAGTCGTGCCGCAAACGGCCCCAAAATGTTTCCGGGCTTTAGCCCCTGCCAACCTACGCCATTGCCATCGCCTATCTGTGACATCTTCGTTTTGTAATAAGGGCACGGCTTCAGCCGGGCCGCAAACGCTTACTAAGACGAGTCCGGGCTTTAGCCCCTGCCAACCTTCGATTCCACTTTCCTCGCCGCCAGATACCTAAAACAAAAAGGATATTCCCCTGCGGATGCCGCAAGTCCAGCCTTGACCGGATTCTCGGCGATGTACGCCCGATGTGTCTCAATGTCCTGCTTGTTCATCACCTGCACTTCGGCGAAACCCCGCTGCCAGACCTCGCCTTTATAGCCGAATTCATGCGACAGCCGGTGAGAGAACCGTCCCTTGATCAGTTGCATCGCCTTTTCGATGGTCATATCGCCGCCAACCTCGATCAGAAGATGGATGTGGTCCGGCATGATCACAAAATCGTGGAGTTTGAAGCGATGCTCGGCGACGAGCGATCGGAGGACGTCGATGAGAAGGTTAGCATTGCGCGCCGATTGCAACAATCGCTTGCCCATGGCCGACTTTGTCGTCGCGAAGAAGATGCGCGACGGGTTCAGGATGTTCGCCGCAGCAGCATTGCGGGCTGGGTGCGCCATGGCAGGGGCTAAAGCCCTCTTCTCCTTTTCATTGCTGATTCGGCCCGGCTAAAGCCGTGCCCTTGTTACAAAGCAATTCGTGCTGTTGTGGCCCGGCTAAAGCCGTCGCCTTCCCAAGGCCGTCTTTGTCGTCGCGAAGAAGATGCGCGACGGGTTCAGAATGTTCGCCGGGGCGGCATTGCGGGCTGGATGCGCCATGGCAGGGGCTAAAGCCCTCTCTCCTTTACATCGTTTTTGCGGCCCGGCTAAAGCCGTGCCCTTGTTACAAAGCCTTTCGCGCTATTCCCGCGTCCCGATTCGGCCCGGCTAAAGCCGTGCCCTTGTTGCAAAGCCCCTCTTGCTAATTCCGCGTCCCTCTTCTTCACGCTGGACGATTCGTTGTCGAAAGCGAAGCCTTGCACCTCATGGAGTTTCTTTCCGCTTGCGGAGGAGTGGGAGCAAAAGGAGCAACAGCGCGGCCGCCATAGTAAAGGCGGCAACTGTCACACCTACAATGCTCCGCGCCGACGCCTCTTGCATGAGAAACAGGCCCAGATACACGAGGCTCACGGAGGGGCCGACTCATCGCCGGATTTCGGTATCTTTCCCAAACACAAGGACTGCAAGAGCCGCAAAGAGAAGAAGCACCGACGCAACAAACACTATCTCAAACGTTGGATGGGAGTGCCGAAATTGAACAAGGAAGGCCGCCGAAACTAGGGCCTGAAGCACAATCAGTTTGTTCAGCCAATCGAATCGCACGCGTTTTTCGGTCATTTTGCGCCTCTTGCCTTCCTTACGCCTCCACCGCCTTCGCCGCCAGCACGCTTGCCGCCGCCTCAATCTGTTCCCGCGTCATCACTTCCGTCGCGCACCAGAGCGTGCAATTCTTCAACTCGGGATACCAGCGGCTCAACTCGACGCCGCCGACGATCTTGTTGTCGAGGAGCCGCTGGCCCCAGGCCGCGGGCGCTTCGTCGGTCTGCAAGACGAATTCGTGAAAGCGCGGCGCGCCCGAAAACCGCAGCTTCGCTCCCGGCGCGCTCGCCAGCATCTTGGCCGCGTAATCCGCCTTGGCCAGGTTGTGCTCGGCTAATTCCTTCATGCCCTCTTTGCCGTAGACCGCAATGAAGATCGTCGCCATCAAGGCGACTAATGCCTGATTCGTGCAGATGTTCGAAGTCGCCTTTTCGCGGCGGATGTGCTGCTCGCGCGTGGCCAGCGTCAAAACGAAACCGCGATTCCCTGCCCCGTCCACCGTTTGCCCGGCGAGCCGCCCCGGCATCTGGCGCACGTATCGCTCCTTGGCCGCGATGACGCCGCAGAACGGACCGCCGTAGCTGAGCGCCACGCCGAACGACTGCGCCTCCATGGCAACAATGTCGGCTTCGACCGGCGGCCGCACGATGCCGAGCGAGACCGCCTCGGCAATCGTCACAATCAAAAGCGCGCCCTTGGCGTGCGCGATCTCTGCAATCGCCGGAATGTCCTCAATCACGCCGAAGAAGTTGGGACTTTGCACCAACACGCAAGCCGTCTCATCGGTGACCGCCGCGGCCAGCGCGGCGAGATCGACGCGCCCGGTCTTGGCGTCGTAGCCAACAATCGCTGTCGGCAAACCCTGATGCTTCGCATACGTCGCCAGCACCTCGCGGTATTCGGGATGCACAGTGGAAGCCACCACGGCATTGTGCCGGCCCGTCACGCGCACCGCCATCATCACCGCCTCAGCCGCGCCGGTTGAGCCGTCGTACATACTGGCGTTGGCCACGTCCATGCCGGTGAGCTCGGCAATCATGGTCTGGAACTCGAAGATGGCTTGCAGCGTGCCCTGCGTGATCTCCGCCTGGTAGGGCGTGTAGCTTGTGAGGAACTCGCCGCGCTGCACCAGCGCGTCGATGATTACCGGCCGGTAGTGGCGGTAGGCGCCGGTGCCCAAAAAGCTGGCGTAATCGGTCGCGTTCTTTTGGCCGGCCTCGCGGAAATAGGCGATGATCTCGCTCTCCGCCTGCTGCCGCGGCACAGCGAGATCGCGCGTGAGCCGGTACTCGGCAGGAATGGTCGCGAACAGATCGTCGATCGAGGCCGCGCCGATCTCGGCCAGCATCTGGCGGCGTTCTTCGTCGGATTTGGGTAGGTAGCGCATCTTTAGCTTCTAGCCTCTAGCTTCTAGCTCCTAGCTAAAAGCCCGCCTGCGGTCAGAAACGGCTCGCGGTCTTGAAAGCCGCTTGCCGCGTTGATTCTTGCAGCCTCAATCTGCGTGATGGAGCTAGAGGCTAGCAGCTAGAAGCTAGCAGCTAACTCCCACTCTCCTCCGCAATGAACTTCTCGTACGCCGCCGCATCCAGCAGCGTGGAGACCTCCGCGGGGTTCGAAAGCTCCACCTTGATGATCCACGTGCCGTGCGCGTCGGCGTTGATTTTGTCGGGCGCGGCCTTCAGCTCTTCGTTCACCTCGGTCACTTTGCCGCTGACCGGCGAGTACAGATCGCTCACCGCCTTCACGCTCTCCACCGAGCCGAAGGGCTTGTGGGCGGCGATCTCCGTGCCCACCTTGGGCGCGTCCACGTAGACAATATCGCCCAGCGAGTTCTGCGCATAGTCGGTGATGCCGATCGAGCCGATGGCGCCGTCGACTTTGATCCACTCGTGCTCGCGGGTATAGCGAAGGTCCGTAGGGTAGGCCATGACGTGTGCTCCTAAATGAAAACAGCAAATCGATGAAGAACAGCAAATCTCAGTTTACGGCCCGGCAGCGGCCGGCGGCAGTGAGGAAAAGGGGGGCGGAGAACGGGGGTCAGGTTTCAGGGATCAGGTGTCAGGCGCAATGGCGCTGATGCGAGCGTCGAGTGCTGAGAGCGCAGCAAACGGCCCGCTCCGTGACGGTCCTTCAGAAACCAATATCGTCCGCCAGTGAGCGGAGTCCTTCTATTCCCTATTCCCTATTCCCTAGTCCCTAGTCCCTGCCTTTCTCACCCCAGAACCACCACTGGCTGAAAGAGCGTTCCTGCGACGCGCTTGGCGATGCCGACCAGTTCACGCGGCCCGGCAAACACCTTCACCTGCGTCGCGGCGGAGAACTCCGGCAGATTGGCCTGGGCGCCGTTGCGCAGGCGGCCCAGCGCCACATCGTCGGCGGTTACAGAGGGCATCTCGGGGAGCAGCAGGCGCGGATGGACGCACAAGGCCTCCAGGCCCGCGACGTTGCCCGCGAGCGCCTCCAGTTCTTCCAATGTGTGCGCGTCATCCAGCGTGAATGCGCCGGCTCGCGTGCGCCGCAGCCGGCTTAGGTGCGCGCCGCAGCCCAGGTCGCGCCCCAACTCGTGCGCTACCGAGCGTACGTAGCCCCCTGAGCTGATCTCGATGGTGAAGCTCGCCTCGGCGCCCTCCAGCATCTCGATCTCGAAAGTGTCGATGCGGATTTGCGCCGCCTTCAGTTCCACCGGCTTGCCTTGGCGCGCCAGCTTGTAGGCCGGCGTGCCCCCGACTTTCTTAGCGGAGAACGGCGGCGGCATCTGCTCCATCGCTCCATTGAAGCGCGCGGCAGCCGCGCGCACCGCGTCCAGCGTCACTCTGCCCGAAACCTCGGGCCAAGTATCGGGTCCTGCCGGCGCTCCTTCGGCATCGTAGGTGTCGGTCGCGAAGCCGAATCGGATCGCTCCCCCGTAGCTCTTCTCCGCCGCCGAGAAGTACTGCGCCAGGCGCGTATATTTCCCCATCAGCAGCGGCAGCACTCCCGTTGCCATCGGATCCAGCGTGCCCAGGTGTCCAATGGACCGCTCCAAGGCGATTTTGCGCAGCCGGTTCACCACATCGTGGCTGGTAATGCCGTTCGGTTTGTCGATCACCAAAAGCCCGTTCACATCTTCACATTACGGCAAACTAGCCCCAGGCGCATGCCGCGCTTCGGCGCCGCCCGCTTGCCAAGGGCCGAGCGAATGTTTCAATCTGATGAATAGTGGCTGACGAACTGGAAAAAGTCGAGAAAGCCCTTCGCGACCTGAGCAAGTCGTTGAAAGGCCTGTCCCGCAAGCCCCGCCCGGAGCAGGTGCACAAGCTGCGCACCTCGGCGCGCCGGGTTCAGGCCATTGCCGCCGCCTTGCCGCGCATCCTGCCCAAGACCTCCCGCCGCCTGGTCGGCTCCATTGAGCCGCTGCGCAAAACGGCTGGCCGCGTGCGCGATATGGACGTGCTCGCCGCGAACCTGCGCAAGCTCGCCCAGGATTCTTCCGGCGGCTCCCTCGCCCCACTCGCCCCACTCATCGATCGCCTGCAGTCCGCGCGCGCCGGCGGCGCGGAAAAACTCAGGCGTCAGTTGGAGCGCAGCGGCAAGAAGGCAAGGCACACGCTCAAGGTCTTTGCGCACCAGGCGGAATTGTCGTGGCCCGCGAACGGCTCCGGCGCTCACGCGAATGGCCATGCCGCGCACGCCGGCAATGGAAGCCGCCGCAACGGCCTCAACCCCCAGGCTAAGCGCCTGGCTCACCGGTTGGCCGAGTGGCCGCCGCTCGACGAGGAGAACCTGCACCGGTTCCGCGTCAAGCTCAAAGAACTGCGTTACACCTTGCAGCTCGATGCTCATGCCGATCCCGGCTTCGTGGCCGCGCTAGGGTCGGCGCAACGCAGCATCGGCGACTGGCACGATTGGCGGCAACTGTCCACGATGGTGCAGGAGTTCATCGAGCCTCATCGGCTCCCGCCGGACCAACACCACTCGCTTATGGCGCGCATCGACGAGATTCTGAGCAAGAAACTCGCGCGCTCTCTCGCCGCCACAAAGGCGCTGCGCCGGGAATACCTGCGCTCCGCGTTGCCGCACGTTCCCGGCTGCTGAACATTCTGCGGAAGAACTCCGCCGGAGAGGCCTTGTAACAAGGGCACGGCTTTAGCCGGGCCGTCAAAGGCGCTTAAAAATTGGGCTTTAGCCCCTGAGGGCAGTTCCGTTCACTTCGGCGCCGCTACTTCCGCTTCAGCACTTCGGCTGGCAGCACCGCATTCCCCAAGACTTCGTTCATTGCCCCGGACCGAAACCCTTGGCAATCCAGCGTGACGTACTTGAATCCCGCCTGCTTCAGCGCCGCGGTAATCGCGTCCAGCGTCTCCATGGTTAGCGCGCGGGGCAGCTCATGGCGCGCAATCTCCACGCGCGCCAGCTCGCCGTGGTGCCGCACGCGCAGCTCGCGAAAGCCCAATTGCCGCAGGCTCTCTTCGCCGCGCTCCACTTGATCGAGAACCTCGCGCGTCACCGTGCGCCCATATTCCACTCGCGAGCTCAGGCACGGCGCCGCCGGCCGGTCCCACACCGGATATCCCGCCGCCTTGGCCAGAGTCCGCACATCGGCTTTGGTCATTCCGGCTCGGGCCAGCGGAGCCAGCACCTCATGCTGCTCGGCGGCGCGCTGCCCCGGGCGATAATCTCGCGTGTCGTCGGCGTTCATGCCGTAGGCGATGTGCGCAAATCCAAGCTTCGTGCCCAGGTTTCTCATCACCGAGAAGAGCTCGTCCTTGCAGTGGAAGCAGCGATCGGCATCGTTGCGCGCATACTCAGGCCGGTCCAGCTCTTCGGTCGCAATCACTTCGAGCGGCATGCCCAGCGATTGCGCAAAAGCAACCGCCTGTTCCATGTCGCGCCGCGCCAGCGAAGCCGAATCGGCCAGCACCGCCAACATGCGCTCACCCAGCACACGGTGCGCCGTGGCCGCCAAGAATGCCGAATCCACTCCGCCGGAATACGCCACCATCAGGCGATCGAGTTCCTTGAGCCGCGTCTCCAGCGCGCGCAACTTTGCCGCCGCGTCAGGCGTTCCGGCCTCCGCCGCGGCGCTGTGCGGCTCCCTCGCTCCCTGGCTCACTTGCTCCCCGGCTTGTCCGTCCAACGCCATGGACCCGATTATAACTTTGGCGGGGATTGGGTGATTTACCATGATTCATGTCGTCCCCCGCCTTTCGCCATCGCCGGAGGTTTCATGCATAAGTCCCCGCTTCTTCGCTGGATCTGGTTGAGCGTCTTGATTCTTATGCCGCTCACCCGCGCCCAGGACCTGAAGAGCTTCGAGCAACGCATCACCACCAAAGTCCTGCCCAACGGCCTCACCATCATCATCTGTCAGCGCCACGACGCGCCGGTCTTCGCCTATGACACTCTCATCGACGCAGGCGACGTGAACGATCCCACCGGCCAAAGCGGCATCGCGCACATGTTCGAGCACCTGGCCTTCAAGGGAACCTCCGAGATCGGCGCCAAGGATTACACCGCCGAAAAGGCAGCTCTGGACAAAGTGGAGGAGGCCAACAACGCCTTCGAGGCCGAGTATCTAAAGCCCGTCGGCCGCGACGACAAGAAACTCGCCGCGCTGCACCAAGCCTTTCTCGATGCCCAGGCCGCCGCTCAAAAATATGTCATCCCGAATCAGTTCACTGAGGTGGCCGAGGCCAACGGCGCGCACGACCTGAACGCCGAAACCGGTCTCGACGACACGCAATACTTCTGGTCGATGCCGGAGAACCGCCTGGAGCTTTGGGCGTGGCTGGAGTCGAGCCGCCTGGCCGACGTGGTTCCGCGCGAGTTCTACAAAGAGCGCGATGTGGTGATGGAAGAACGCCGCATGCGCGTCGACTCCAGCCCCGAGGGCCGCCTCTTCGAGCAGTTCATCGCCACCGCCTACGTGGCCCACAACTACGGCCGCAGCGGCATCGGATGGCCCAGCGAGGTCGGCCAGATCACCGCTACCGAGGCCATGGCCTTCCACAAGAAGTTTTACGTCGGCGGCAACATCGTCGTCGCCATCGTCGGCGATGTCGATCCCAAGACCGCGATGCCCATGCTCGAGAAATACTTTGGCCGCGTTCCCGCCGGGCCCAAGCCGGAGGAGATGACCACCGTGGAGCCTCCGCAGTTCGCCGAGAAATCCGTCGTCATCCGCGAGCAGACGCAGCCCATCTATATTGAGGGCTATCACCGGCCCAGCATTCACGACCCCGACGACGCGGTCTACGACGCCATCGGCGACATCCTCTCCAACGGCCGCGTCTCCCGCTTCTACCGCAGCCTCGTCGAGCAGCAGCAAATTGCGGCCGAGGCCGTCGGCGAAAGCCCCTATCCGGGTGAAAAATATCCCAGCCTGTTTCTCTTCGGCGCCGTTCCGCTCCCCGGCCACAAGCCCGCGGAGATGCGCGACGCCATCCACAAGGAGATCGACCGGCTCAAGACCAGCGACGTGACCGACGACGAACTCCAGATGTACAAAACCCGCACCCGCGCCGATCTGCTCCGCGGCTTGGCCGACAACCAGGGCCTCGCCAACTCGCTGGCCGGCTACCAAACCCGCTACGGCGACTGGCGCGAGCTTTTCCTGCAACTCGATCGCGTTGACAAGGTCTCCAAGGCCGACATCCGCCGCGTCGCCAACAAGGTCTTCGTCGATTCCAACCGCACCAGCGCCGAGATCGACACCGAATCTTCTGCTGCTCCGGATGCGAAAAATGGAGGCATGCAATGAAAAAACTGCACGCACAGGTACCGCAGGTCTCCAGCCGGGATGCCGGGCCATCCGCAGTGCATGTACCGCCGGTCTCCAGACGGGGGTCCCCGACGACCGGTTTTCGTCGTTGGGGTGGAAGACCGGCTGTAGTGCGGGTCTCCCGGCCCGCACCCGTGCTCTTCGCCCTCGCGATCGCCGTGGGACTCGCATTCACTTCCTCTTCGCCCGCCCAGCAATCCAAACCCTGGGAGCAAATCCCCACTCCCAAGCTGCACGACTTCCACCCGCAGCAGCCCAAGCGCATCCAGCTCTCGAACGGCATCGTTGTCTTTCTCCAGGAAGACCACGAGCTTCCCTTCGTCTACGGTTCCGTGCTCATCCCCGGCGGCTCGCGCGATGAGGACCCGGCGAAGGCCGGGCTGGTCGGCCTCTACGGCCAGGCATGGCGCACCAGTGGCACCGCCCAAATGGACGGCGACGCCATGGACGATCTGCTCGAAGCCAAGGCCGCGCACATCGAGACCGCGGGCGACGACGACTCCACCGCTCTTTCCTGGGACTCGCTCAAGGGTGACGCCGATCAAGTCTTCTCCCTGGCCATGGATCTGCTCTTCCATCCCAAGTTCAGCGCGGAGAAACTCCAACTCGCGCAGCAGCAGGAAGCGACCACTATCGTGCGCCGCAACGACGACGAAGGCGAAATCGCCGAGCGCGAATCGAACAAGCTGGTCTACGGCGCCGATAGCCCCTACACGCGCCAGCCTGAGCTCGCCACCATCGGCGCGGTCACCGTCGCCGATCTCCAAGCCTGGCACGACCGTACTCTCAACGGAAAACTCATCGTCGGCATCAGCGGCGACTTCGACGCCGCCGCCATGGAAGCCAAGATGCGCGCCGCCTTCGACAGCCTGCCGCCGGTCACGCCGGAGGCCCCCCGCCACGACGCCTTCCCCGGCCCCACCCCCGGCGTCTACTTCATCGACAAGCAAGATGTCGATCAATCCAACGTGCAGATCGTCGGCCTCGGCATCGATCGCCGCAATCCAGACGTGCCGGCTGTCGCCGTCCTCAATGAGATTCTCGGCGGCGGCTTCGGCTCTCGCCTCTTCCAGAAAATCCGCACGCAGCAGGGCCTGGCCTACGCCGTCGGCGGCGGCTTCGGCCTCGAATACGACCACCCCGGCGCTTTGCATGTCGAAGTGCTAACCCGCAGCGAAAAAACCGTCGAAGCAACCAAACTGGCGCTCGAAGAAATTGCCGCCCTCGATTCCAAGCCTTTCACCGACGCCGAGCTCAAGCGCTCCAAGGACGACATCCTCAACTCCTTCCTCTTTCGCTACGACACCAAGGAAAAGGTTCTCGAGGAGCGCGAGCGCCTGGAATTCTACGGCTACCCGGCGGATTATCTTGAGACCTACCAAGCCGGCTTGGAAAAGGTTTCTTTGGCCGACGTCGCCGCTGCCGCCAAGAAATACGTGCATCCCGATAAGCTCGCCGTCCTGGTCGTCGGCAACGGGCCGGAGATCAAGCAAGCCCAGAGCCTCGACGCGCTGGGCCTAGGTGCGCCGCTGCCCATCGACATCGCCATTCCCATGCCTCCAAGCCCGCAAACGGGGCAGCAAACGGGGCCGCAAGGCGCTGCCGCGGGCGCGGAGAAGTGACCCGAGCGCCGCACGCCGGAGAGAAGATGCGATGAAAACGGAACAACTGATCGCCGCCGGCGTTACCATCCAGCGCCCCGAAACCTGCGTCATCGACGCCGAGGTCGAAGTTGCGCCCGGCACGGTCATCGAACCTTACGTGCAACTGCTCGGCAAGACCCGCGTCGGCCCCGACTGCCGCATCCGCTCCTTCTCCGTCATCGAGAACTGCACCCTGGCAGACGGCGTCCTGATCCGCAACCACTGCGTCCTCGAAAACTCCACCATCGCCGCCCGCGCCGAGATCGGCCCCTACACCCATCTCCGCCCCGGCTGCGAGATCGGCGAGGGCGCGCATCTCGGCAATTTCGTCGAGGGCAAGAAAGCCCGTCTCGGCAAGGGCGCCAAAGCCAACCACCTCACCTACCTCGGCGATGCCGAGATTGGTGAAGGCGCTAACATCGGCGCCGGCACCATCACCTGCAACTATGACGGCGCCGCCAAGCACCTCACCCGCATCGGCAAGCGGGTCTTTGTCGGCAGCGATACTTCGCTCGTTGCGCCCATCACCGTGGGCGATGGCGCCTATATCGGCGCCGGCTCCTGCATCACCAAAGACGTCCCCGCCGACGCTCTGGCCGTGGCTCGCGGCCGCCAGGTCACCAAGGAAGGCTGGGCCGCAGCCAAGCGCGCCCAGCGGGAAGTCAAGAAGCCCTAAGCTCCTTTCGCCCGAGCGCGTCGTCCCTATTGCCTACTGCCTAGTCCCTAGTCCCTGGTCCCTTAGTCCCTCAGTCCCTAATCCCTAGCCCCTTCGTGTGATTGAGAGGGAATCGGCCGGATGCTAACTTTCGTAATGGGTCCCGGTTAGCTTTCCTTGCTCCGGTTGTGGCAGCCTCGAACGTGCACCTCTAACCTTGATTTTTCCGCACCCCGAATCCGTTCGGACTCATCTTCTATCAGTCCAACGGATGCGCGGGCCGGTCGAAAGAAGCTCGGCCTGCACGGAGAAGCAAGAACCGGTACACTCGAATGGCGAGGTTGCGCTGCCGGCCGGAGAGTGACTGAGAGAACCGGGCAAATTGCCCCGGCGTCCGCAACGCTTGTTCGAGTCCCCTCGCACGGCTGAACACGGTTTCACCTTCGAGCTGCATCGATCTTGGTTCTTGGGAGCGGGAGCAAAAAAAGATCGGAGACCGCCTTTTGGCGCTAACCTTGATACAGCCGGGAAAGATCGACCCCATAAAAGATTCGCGCCCCGCGGACCGCGTGCCAATACGCAAACCAGCCCGGGTCCTCGTGGTCGACGACGAGACGCCCGTGCGCGCCATGATCGCCGCCGCGCTCGAACGCGAGGGCTACATCGTCGAGCTCGCCGGCGGCGGCCGCGAAGCACTCGAAGTCCTCGGCATGAACGCTTTCAACCTCGTGCTCACCGACATCGTCATGCAAGAGGTGGATGGCATAGCTCTCCTCGATCGCATCCATGCCCTGCAGCCCAATCTTCCCGTCGTCATGGTCACCGCCGTCCACGACATCAGCGTCGCCATCGACTCCATGCGCCGCGGCGCCTACGATTATCTGCTCAAGCCCTTCGAGCGCGAGCAGCTTCTCTCCACCGTCGAGCGCGCCCTCAGCCATCGCCAGGTGCTCGAAGAGACCCAGAACTACCACCAGAGCTTGGAGCAAATGGTGCGCGCCCGCACCGAGATGCTCCGCCACGCCATGGAAGACCTCGAGCAGTCCTACGACGTCACCCTCGAAGCCCTGGGCGACGCTCTCGACCTCAAGGATTCCGAAACCGAAGGCCATTCCAAGCGCGTCACCGCCTACGCCATCGCCCTGGCCCGCGCCATGGGCATTCCCCCGGCCGAGATCAAGGTCATTGCCCGCGGCGCCTTCCTGCACGACATCGGAAAAATGGCCATTCCCGACGACATTCTCCGCAAGCCCGGCAAGCTCACCCTGGAAGAACAGGAAGTCATGCGCGAGCACTGCGCGCGCGGCTATCACATGCTGCGCAAGATCCCCTTTCTCGCCGGCGCCGCGGAAATCGTCTACTGCCACCAGGAGCACTACGACGGCAACGGCTATCCCAATCGTCTGCGCGGCCGCGAGATTCCCATCGGCGCGCGCATCTTCGCCGTCGCCGACACCCTCGACGCCATCACCACCAACCGCCCCTATCAGAACGCCATGGAGCTGGAAGAGGCCCTGGCCATCATTCGCAAAGTGACGGGAACCAAGTTCGACCTCGGCGTCGTCGAAGCCCTCGAAGCCGTCATCCGCAATGGCAAGCTCCGCCTGCCCACCACCACCACGCTGGTCCCCGCCTAGCGCCCGCGCATCCCTGCGCGCTTCTGCTAGAATCGCAGTCGGGCCCGCTGTTTTGCGGGTCGGAGCTTTGGCTCCGGCATTCGCTGCTTGAAGAACGGGGGTTTTAACCCCTGAAGCCCGGCTCTAGAGCCCGTCGCCAATGTTTTCTCTATTCAAAAAGGACGCCGCCAAGGACTCGCCCTCGCTCT
>Ga0209415_10008519_pt1 | contig 17778 bp, 16 predicted proteins | sample PeaSoiSIISIP2007_FD_187696 | JGI IMG/M metagenome (GOLD analysis project Ga0209415, IMG submission 187696) | Peat soil microbial communities from Weissenstadt, Germany - SII-SIP-2007 (SPAdes) (version 2) | ecosystem: Environmental > Terrestrial > Soil > Wetlands > Peat | place: Germany... | reverse complement strand
ATCAGGAAAGCGAGGATGATGGGCCCGCTCCACAACATGGTGCGGGAAGCGTAGGTGGAATTGAGATTGGCCTTCTTAACGTAGCTGATGGGGCGGGCTTCGCGTTGCAGGAGCCAGAGTTGCAAGGACGACCAGATGTGCAGGGTGACGGCGATGAGCAGGGTGATGCGCGCGCCCCACAAGAGAGCGGGGAGAGATTTCAGCGTCGCCGAATAGTGATTGATTTTTTCGGGTGGCAGGAAGATCTGCAGATTGCCGAGCAGGTGGCCGACGATGAAACCGAACAGAATGAAGCCGGTGACGGCCATTATCGCTTTCTTGCCGACAGTGGTCTGCCAGAAGCGCAAGCTGCCGCCCGGAAAGTTTACCGCGGTAGCGCTCATGGAATGTAAGGGCCCTTCTGTGTGCCGTGAATGACGCCGGATAAGGAGTGAAGTTTTCGCAGAAGATAACCGCTGTCCGGTTGGGTTGACGTGGAGGACATGCCTTCTCCGCCGCACGAATCCCCGAGAATTTGGATGGAGCGAAACGCAGGGCGCGATGGGGTTGCGGCTCAATCAGTATAGGGAGTTAGGAAAAGTGATGCAAGCCAAGCTATCGATTTGGAGGGCACAGAGGAGCCGAAAAATTGTTGCGACGGGGCGCGGGAATGGGGAACATGGGAATAGAAGAAATGGAGATTCTCCAAGGGCGGGCCCCGCTTCCCCCCTGCAACCCGACGGAGAAAGAAACAGGAAGACTTATGTCAACGAGCCTTTTGAGCGAGCTGGAGCAAATGGCTGCGGCGCTGGATCAAGAGGGAGTGACGGTGGAGAATTCCCTGCTGGTGGTGGGGGAGAAAATCGCGAAGGAACTGGGCGTGAAGACGGATGAAGTGGCGATCCTGGCGGTGTCCACGAAGTGGCGGCATTTGCACTTTCTGGTGCCGCAGCCGCTGAAGAACGTCGGATACATTCCGCTGACCAGCAATTCGGCGCTGGCGGCGCGAACGACGCGGGAAAGCCGGCCGGAAATCAACAACAATTTTTCGGGGGTGCGGCACGCGAGCGTGTTTGAAGGAGTGCGCACGGCGACGACATACGGGGAGTCGATCCACAAAATCATCAGCGCGCCGATCCTATATGAAGGAAAAGTGGTGGGGGTGATGCAGGTCAGCCGGAAAGGAACAAGCACGGGGACGGCTGGGCCGGATTTTTCGGCGGAGGATCTGGGGAAGGTGCTGGCGTTGTGCCGGCCGTTGGGGAGATTGGTGCAGCATTTTGGAGGGGAGTGAGAAGAGAGTTCACAGTTGACAGTTTACAGTTAACAGCTAAAGAGACGGAGAAGAGGAAGAAAGAGGGACGGTAACACAGAGATCACAAAGGTAAGAACACAGAGAGCACGGAGGAGAGAGAGAGAACGAGAAAGAAAGAAAGGACGAGGGGAAAGGCGGCAGAGAGATCCCTCGACTACGCGGCCCGACGCGCCAAAATTCGGCGCGTAAGAGAAAATCGGGCCGCTTCGCTCGGGATGACGGTATTCACCTAATTTCCCTACTTCGTACGCCGGACGGAGCCAAGAACAAAAAATTTGGGAGGAGCAGGAGGAAACATTTCGGGGTGGAAGTGTTTGTATTCGATTGACAGTGCAGGACCTTCTTGTTACTTTTCAACAAGCGAGATATTTTTTGCGCGAGAAATAGTTTACGGAGGCCGGCACAAGCCGCTATGGCGTTTGTCGCTAAGAAAATTTTCCTGACAAAGGGAGTGGGAAAACATCGCGAGAGGCTTTCAAGCTTCGAGCTTGCGCTGCGCAATGCGGGGATCGCCGCGTGCAACATCGTGCGGGTGTCCTCGATATTTCCGCCGGGCTGCAAGCTGATATCACGGAGCGAAGGATTGAAGCTGATCAAGCCGGGGCAGGTGGCGTTCACGGTGATCAGCGAGAATTCGACGAAAGAGCCGCACCGGCTGATCGCGGCGAGCATCGGATTGGCGTTGCCGGCGGAGCGGCCGATGTACGGGTATTTGAGCGAGCATCACTCGTTTGGCGAAACGGAAGAAGTGGCGGGGGAATACGCGGAAGAATTGGCGGCGGAGATGCTGGCGACGACATTGAACGTGGAATTCGACCCGGATTTGTCGTGGGACGAGAAAAAAGAGGTTTACCGAATATCGAACAAGATCGTGCGGACGATGAACATCACGCAGTCGGCGGTGGGAGACAAGCGCGGGTTGTGGAGCACGGTGCTGACGGCGGCGGTTTTAATTGGGGACGATGACTAGAGCGTCTTGATTTCCTTCTCAATCAACAATTGGAGGTGCGCTTTGCGAATCCATTTCTTGCGGATTCTGGCGTGTGCATGCTTGTGCGCTGGGGCAGTTCCCTGCCAGGCGCAGGACCGCGTGACGATTCTTTATGATGCATTTGGAGAATCCAAGAATTTGACGAAGGACTGGGGATATTCCGCGCTTGTGGAACACGAGGGCAAGCGCATTTTGTTCGATACGGGGAACAATGCCGCGATTTTTGAGCATAACGTCAAGGCATTGGGAGTGGACCTGACGAAACTGGACTTTGTGGTGATTTCGCATCGTCACACAGACCATGCAACAGGCTTGCGATATGTTTTGAGCGCAAATCCAGGCGTGACGGTATATGTTCCCGCGGATGGCGCGAACGGGTTTGGGGGAGTAGCGATCCCGAAAACATTTTTGAGGGCGGAGGAGAGTTTGCCCGCAAAGATGCGCTATTTCGGCGGAGCAGAACCGGAGAATTTCGCGGCGGGGAAGCTCTTTGACACGGGGAATTTCGTGCTAGTGGACAAAACAACGGAGGTATCGCCGGGAATCTTCCTGGTGCGAACTGTTTCGCAGAAGAAAGGGACGCTGGAGCTGCCGGAATTGACCTTGGCGATCAAAAGGCCGAATGGACTGCTGCTGGTGGATGGATGCTCGCACGCAGGAATTGAAGCGATACTGCAAGAGGCGAGCGCAACGGACTCGAGAACGGAGATCGTGTTTGGAGGACTGCACCTGGTGACGACGCCGATGGAGGAGATTGATGCACTGGTGGACAACCTGAAGAACAAATGGAAAGTGCAACGGATTGCGCCGGGGCATTGCACCGGAGAGCCTGCATTCGCGAGATTGAAGAAGGCGTACGGGGAGAACTATGTGTATGCGGGGCTGGGAACGGCGAGCGTCATGGAGTGAGAATGGAGCGGTGATTAGAATTCTTTGAGTTTCCCCAACAAATGGCTTCGAGATGAAATCTTAGTATGAAAAAGACTCAACATGAAAAGGCCGACTTGATTCTTCAGTCTTTTGCGTATTCAGGCGGGTCGGGGATTTCGAATTTCCAAGCCATGCTGTGCTGCCAACGTCGGGCGAACTCCTTCGGTTCCATCCTACGCAGAATTCTGCCGGTAGACACTTCCAGTTCGTAACCGAGAACTTGCCCTAAGATCCCCCCGACTTCTGAGCTTTCAGAGACTTCCGCCATCACCACGACGGCGGATGATCCTTCGATCCAATCCAGGCCAGCAATGCCAATGTAACCTCCCGGATCTGAAGCGCGGGCTTTACAGTTGTCCATTGCGTTCTTCGCACGACAAGGAGGAAAGCTGTGCACCATGTCTTGAAGCGCGTCCGTTGCAGGTTTGAAAACGGTGACGCCGGCCTTCTCCAGACGATAGACAATTAGGTGGTAATCCGTGTTCGCGTTGTTGTTGCCGTTGATGAAAAACGCCTTTGAATCCGGAGCCCACAAGATTTCATCTTCAACGGTACCGGGCGGATCGGCCGATCCAAGAAGTTTGCCCTCGCGGACGACTGTAAGGGTGACCCTCTCGAGGCTAGGATCTCGGGGATTGGGCACGTAAGAAATCTGCACGAAGCTTTTCCGGTCGGGTGAGAAGATTTTGAGGGGCTTGCACTCTTTTCGTTCATCCTCGTCGCAGCCGAAGCGAAAGCTTGTGGCGCTTTTCGACCAGATGGGTTTGTTCGCGAGCGAACTTTCAGAAGAGAGAGAAAGAAAGATGCCTAAAGCACTGCAATAGAGGAGGAGTTTTCGAAAATTGAACATGTCTTTGTGGATGAGTATATACGATCTCAGATCGCAGATTTCAGACTGATCTTGGTAGCCCTGGCGGTTCAAGCAAAGCCGAAAAGACGGAAAAGGCCTACACAGAGGGCCCAGAGAAGAGAACCTCGAAAGAGAAGTGGAATCACAGCGTTGGAGCGTAAGAGCCCACCCTTCGCGGAAGGCGCGAAGGGTGGGGCACCCTCAAGTACTGCGGGGTGCGGCGTCTAAGAGAAAACCTAAGAGAAGAGAGGAATTCAAGACGCTACGACTTTGCGGACAAGGGGCGCAGCATGCTGCGCCCCTACTTTATTTGGAGGGGAGGGTGTATGCGAAATCGTAGGAGTGTTTACCGTTGGTGATGATGATGGTCATTGTGCCGGCTAGTCCCGCGAGTTGGCCGGTGGCGGAATCGGGAACGACGGTGATGGAAAGAGTGGGAGTGCCGCGGTTCATGGTGGCGGTGTGTTGGAGAGTGAAGGAGCCGGTGAGGCCGTCGAGCTTGCCGGTGACGCGCTCGATGGCAACGTAGCCAGCGGAGCCTTTGACGGAAGTGGCGGCGGTGAGCATTTCGCCCTTGCTGGAGGCTTCGAGAGCGCCGTGGAATTGCTTGTCGATGGACATGCGGCCGAGAGAATTGTCTTCCGTCTTGAAGGCAGGATCGAGCGGAGTGAGTTTTACATCGAAGGGGCCGGTGGCGTGTTGGGTCATGACGGGTTCCTTTTGCGGGGCTTGCACTGGCAAAGAGCGGGACGGCGTGCTCGTTGACAAGCTGACGATCGTGAATACTCCGAGTAAAAGCAAGACGAAAGATGAGGCGCGAAATTTATTGTTCATTTCTTTCTCGTGGCACGGAGTAGAAAGGAAATGTACCACAAATTTGAGACCGGAGCGGCCGTTGCACAAGCGATTCGTAAGAGAAGAAAACAGCTTACGCAGAGAGCACAGGGGGCACAGAATTCGCAGAGAAGAGAAAAGCGAACTGGAAAAGAAAACCGGGAGAAAAGAAAGTGTGGGGCGTTAGAGCGTGGGAGCCCCGATCCCTCCACTGCGCAACGGCTAAAGTCGCCGTTGCTCCGGTCGGGATGACAAAACAAGAGAAGGCAAACCCAAGCCCCACACGCAAAACCGGCGTGTGTGGCACCCGGCGAGTGGCCTTAGATAGTAAGAGCCCACCCTTACAAACCAAGGGTGGGGCACCCTCAAGGTCAGGGGATGGCCGGTGTAACGATGCACTTACGGAAGGACGGCTAGGCGTCTAGGTCGTAGGCGGCGCGGAGCCAGCGGGTGAGGTCGGAATCGATTTGGGCGGGTGAGGAGAGTTCGATGCGATGGGTGATGCGATCTTTTTTAGCGAGGCCGCCGGTGTCGATGAGGCGCTTGGGAAGTTTGCCCTTGTAGGTGGTGAAGCAGAGACCGAGATCGAAACGCGTGTTGGTGGCCGGCTTGAGTTGGGCAAAGACATGGTTGCGATAAAGCGGAACCATGGTCTTGCAGGGACAGGCCTTAACATCGGGGCCGAGCGATCTGGCGAGTGAGAGAAGTTGATCGTAAATGGGACGCAGGGCAGATTTTCTGCCGGCGTATTGGTCTTCGACATATTTGACGGCGGTGGCGAGATATTTTTCGGGGGAGTCTTCTTCCCCGCCCTTGCCTTCCGCGCGTTCGGCAATCCACCAGGCGGAGTTCGTGCCGAGCTTGTGCTTGGATTTGAGCCAGGCGCGACGGGAGTGATAATCCTTGGGACCATCTTTTTTGAGAAGGGTAATCCATTCATTGAGAGAACGGCCGGTACTGGGTTTAAGGTCGGCTACCCATTTTTGGACCTTGGCCACGCCGGGGTGGACGTCGTAAAGAGGTGCGGTTTGGGTGGCGGATTTGGGCATGGCGCCTCCTGGGAGCGGCAGAAGGATTTGAGAGGGGGGAGTGTAGCAGAGGCGCGGGGGAAGCGAAAGAAGAATGGAGGACGCGGAATTCGCAGAGCAGAGAAAAACAAACTGGAGAAGAAAACCGGGGAAAAAGAGAGCATGGGGCGTTTGAAGGTGGGTGCCCCGATCCCTCCACTGCGCAACGGCAAAAGACGCCGTTGCTTCGGTCGGGATGACAAAACAAGAGAAGGCAAACCCAAGACCCACACGCAAAACCGGCGTGTTGGGCACCCGGCGTTAGAACGTGAGAGCCCACCCTTCGCGTAATTCGCGAAGGATGGAGCACCCTCGAGTACGGCGTTGTGCGCCGTCAGAGCAGAAACCCAGGAGCACAGTCAGGAGTGGCTGTGCCATGGGGAAGAGTAACCTAAGACCTAGGTAAAAAATCGAACCCGGGGCACCCGGCAAGAGGAACCCAAGACCCAGGTACAAAACCGGTGCCTGGGGCACCCGCGGAAAAATGAAAAGCAACGGAGGTTAGCGCTTGAAATAGTTGAGGCGCTCGAGAACGGCACCGACTATGAGTGGGAGGGCGACGGTGGCGTCTTCCAGGACTTCGGCGAAGCAACCGCCTTCTTCGGGGGGAACAAATTTGCCCCAGGAGACGGCTTCGGTGTAGGTGCTGCCGCTGAGGCCGCCCCAATGGACGGGCTCGGGGCAGATGCGGAGGCCGTAGTTGTAGCGCTTGAGAGGAAGATCTTTGTAGCCGCGGCGAGCCATGAGTTCGGCGTAGACGCCGAATTGCTGGGACCAGTTGCGCGGAACGCCGCCGCCGATGGTGAAGATGCCCATTTTTTTGGTGGCCATCATGGTGTCGGCGAAGGTCTGAAAATCCTCGAAGGGATCGTAGCGCAGGAGCGGGCGCTTATCGCGTTGGCGCGCGTACTTGTTGAGGGCGAAGTCGAGGCCGAGTTCGGAATCGCTAAAGGCGGGAACAAAGACGGGAACATTTTTTTCGTAGGCAGAGCGCATGATGCCGCGGCCCTTGGTGTTTTTGACGAGGAATTCGCCGATGCGCTTGTGGAGCTTCCAACTGCAGACGATTTCGTTGGGATCCCATTTTTCGAGGATGGCTTCGACGACTTCCTCGACGTGATCGAGATTGGTTTCGGGTTCGAGAGAATCGTAGACGCGGTTGTACCCGGCGAGGAAGAGTTCGTTGTCGTCCATTTTGGAGGGATCGTAGCGGAAATGGGAGAGGCCGGTGGCTTCGACGAGTCCATGGGCCATGAGCGCGCCGGTGGAGACGACGGCTTTGACGATGCCGGATTCGATGAGATCGCAGAATATGAGGCCCATTTTGCCGACGGTGAGAGCGCCGGCGAGGGTCATGACGACGAAACAATCTTTATCGCGAGCCATGGCCTCGAGGACGTCGGCGGCGTCACCGACCTGGCGAGCGGTGTAGGCGGTGTCGGCCATGGCGCGGACGAGGCCGTCGATGGTTTTGATTTTGGAGAGGTCGAGGGGAAAGATGGGGCGGAGCTTGTCCTTGACGGGATCGTGAAGGACGCGGCCGGTGACGGTCTTGCCGGATTTTTTGGCCATCGAGTCTCCTGAAATGCAGAGATGAGTGCGGGGAAATTGTTTTCGTGGATGTAGTTTACTCGAAATTGGAGAAAGGATATCAGAAATCGGTGATCAGCGATCAGGGGACAAAGAGAAAACTGGAAAATGCGATGAGGCGGGAAATTTCTCCGTGCTAAGATGGCGCGATGCGGCGCGGAGGGAGCGAGGGACGGTAACACAGAGCTCACAGAGATAAGAACACAGAGGTCACAGAGAAGAAAGAGAAACCCAAGACCCAGACACACACTCCGTGCATGGAGCACGAGGCGCGGAGGTGAAAGAGGGCGGAGGGATCCCTCGACTCCGCGGCCCGACGCGCCAAACTGCGGCGCGGAAGAAAAAATCGGGCCGCTCCGCTCGGGATGGTAGTGTTTGAGGTAGGGGCGAGGGCACAGAGGGAAGCGGACCCAAGACCCAGGTAGAAAATCGAACCTGGGGCACCCGGGAATGGGGAGATTGAGATTGGGGAAAGTGGAATATGGCGGATAAATTTGCGGTGGGGCTGGTGCAGATGCGGTGCACCGGCGAGAAGGAAGAGAATTTGACGCGGGCGGAGGGGAAAATCCGCGAGGCGGCGGCGCGGGGGGCGCAGATTATTTGTTTGCACGAACTGTTCGCGGGGGAATATTTTTGCCGGACGGAGGATGCGGAGTTGTTTGCGCTGGCGGAGGCGGTGCCGGGGCCGACGACGGAGCGCTTGGCGGCGGTGGCGAGAGAGAAAAAGGTGGCGCTGGTGGTGTCTGTGTTCGAGCGGCGGGCGGCGGGGGTGTATCACAACACGTGCGCGATATTGGATGCGGATGGGGCGTACCTGGGGAAATACCGGAAGATGCATATACCGGATGATCCGCTTTACTACGAAAAGTTTTATTTTACGCCAGGGGATTTGGGATTTCTGAATTTCGACACGAAGTATGCGCGGATTGGCGTGCAGATCTGCTGGGACCAGTGGTATCCGGAGGGTTCGCGGATTACGGCGATGCGCGGGGCGCAAGTGATTTTTTATCCGACGAGCATCGGGTGGCACCCGCACGAGAAGGCGGAGTTTGGCGCGGCGCAATTGGATGCGTGGAAGATGATACAAAGAGCGCATGCGGTGGCGAATGGGGTTTATGTGGCGGTGGTGAACCGCGTGGGATTCGAGGGCAAGCCGGAGAAAGGCGATGCAGGGCTGGAGTTTTGGGGGAATTCGTTTGTGGCGGACCCGTTTGGGGTGGTGGTGGCAGAGGCTTCGCAGGAGAAGGAAGAGATTCTGGTGGTGGAGTGTGATCCGCGGAAGAGCGAGGAGACGCGGAGGAATTGGCCGTTCTTCAGGGATCGGCGGGTGGATGCGTTTGGGGGGATTTTGGAGAGGTGGTTGGAAGAGAAATGAGGTAGAGGAAAGAAAGGAAGTGAAGGAGGTAGAGGACAACGAGAGGAGTGCGACGAACGCGGGTTTGGAAGGCAAGACGCAATGGTTGAGGTCCTTCACCCGCAAAAGGCGCGGGTTCAGGAGGACAAATTGGTGAGGTGGGATTGCCAAAGCGGCGGCCCTTCGAAGCTCAGGGTAAACAAGCCGCCGCACTTCAAACTTAGGGCGAAGAAGAGCAAGACAAAGGCTTGCGCAGAGTTCACAGAGGGAAGAACACAGAGGCTACGGAGAAGAAAGAGAAACCCAGGACCCAGGTAAAAAATCGAACCTGGGGCACCCGGCGGAAAAGAGGAAGAAACGGATCGATGGTGCCGCGATTCCTCGACTGCGCGGCCCAACGCGCCGAAAGGCGGCGCGGAAAAGAGAATCGGGCCGCTCCGCTCGGAATGACAGTGTGAATTGTGAGCGCGAGGGCGCGTAAAGACGCAGAGTTTACGAAGAAGAGAAACCCAAGACCCAGGTAAAAAATCGAACCTGGGGCACCCGGTTCGGAATGACGGGGTCGGTGGCGAACGCACAAGGGGATGACAGTGATGGGGATGGGATGGAGGATGCCGGCGGAGTGGGAGGGGCATGAAGCTACGTGGCTGGCGTGGCCGCACGAGTTGACGGACTGGCCGGGGAAATTTGCGCCGATTCCGTGGGCGTTTGCGGAAATTGTGCGGCACCTGACGCGGGTGGAGCGGGTGTTCCTGCTGGTGGAGAATGGCGAGGCGGAGGCGCGGGCGCGGGCGATTTTGAAGAAGGCGGGGGCGGCGCTGGAGGCGGTGGAATTTTTTCGCGTGGCGACGGATCGCGTGTGGCTGCGGGATTCGGGGCCGATTGGCGTGAAGAACACGGTGGGCGAGGTGGCGTACAACAATTTTGTGTTTAATGGATGGGCGAAGTACGCGAACCATAAGAAAGATGCGGCGGTGGTGGCGAAGGCGAACCGGCGGCTGAAGCGGCAGGTGATTTTGCCGGAGTATAAGGGTAAGCGCGTGGTGCTGGAGGGTGGTTCGATTGACGTGAATGGGAAAGGTACGCTGCTGACGACGGAAGAGTGTTTATTGAGCAAGACGCAGGAGCGGAACCCGGGATTTGCGCGGGAAGATTATGAGGCAATGTTTCGCGAGTATTTGGGCGTGACGCATGTGCTGTGGCTGGGAAATGGAATTGCGGGGGACGACACGCACGGGCATGTGGACGATTTGACGCGGTTCGTGAATGCGACGACGGTGGTGACGATTGTGGAAGAGGACCGGCGGGACGCGAACTACGAGGCGCTGCAGGAGAATTTGTCGCGGCTGCGGAGCATGAAGGATCAAGATGGACGGCCGTTGCGGGTGGAGACGCTCCCGATGCCGGCGCCGGTGTATTTTGACGGACAGAGATTGCCGGCGAGCTACGCCAATTTTTATATTGCGAATAAGCTGGTGCTGGCGCCGACGTTTAATGATGGGAATGACCGGGCGGCGCTGGAGGTGTTGGGGAAAGTGTTTCCGGGGCGCGAGGTGGTGGGGATACACTGCCGGGATTTGGTGCTGGGTTTGGGAACGATACACTGCATGACGCAGCAGGAACCGAAAGCCGGAAATTAGAAGGCAGAATTTAGAAGTTAGAAGAGAGAAAAGCAGAATCAAGGAGGCAAGATGCTGGATTTGAGCGTGTTGATCATGCAACAGAGGGAAGTGGAAAGGAGCCTCCGGAACATGTGGAACCAAACTCCCCATGGACTCCTGTGGTGGATCATTCTGGGATTGATAGCGGGTTGGCTGGCGGGTAAATTGGGGCGCGGGCGGGGATTTGGGTGTATCGGGGATATCTTGCTGGGGTTGATCGGGTCCGTGGTGGGGGGATGGATTTTCACGAAGCTGGGGATAGTGCATGAGAATACGTTTTTGCTCTCGTTGGCTGCGGCGACGGTGGGAGCGGTGGTGCTGGTGGCGATTGCGCATTTGTTTTTTGGGGGGAACGAGAGATAGGGGAAGAGAAAGTCAAGAGCTTTAACGCAGAGGGCGCAGAGTACGCAGAGCTGAGAAAAGTGGAAGAGGGATCCCTCGACTCCGCGGCCCGACGCGCCACAAAGCGGCGCGGAAGAGAAAGTCGGGCCGCTCCGCTCGGGATGACAGTTGGTGAGTGGAGCAGGAGAGCTGGAGCTACAAGAGGAAGAAGAGAACCGAGTGTGTGGCGTTAGAGCGTAAGAACCCACCCTTTCCGCCGCAGGCGGACGAAGGATGGGGCACCCTCAAGTTCATTGAATGGGTGGCGTGATAAGGAAAACCCAAGAGCACCGTCCCTTCGGGGCTCAGGGCAAGCAGGAGTGACTGTGGCGCCAGGGGCGCGCGTTAGGACTTGGGGTAGTTGGGGTCGGCTTTTACTTCTTTGATTTGGTTGGTGTGGCGTTCGCTGTGGGCGGCAATTAAAAGGATGAATTCGTAGGCGTCCCACTTGCCACCAGCGGGGCTGTCGGCGGCGTGATCGCGCAGGCCCGGCATGGTCTTCAGGAAGTCCTCGGTGATGGCACGGCTTTCCACAAAATGCTTGATGGCGGCTTCGGGCGAGCCGAAACGATTGGTGGGCTTGATCGGCTCTGGGGCCTGAACTTTGGTCTTGCGCGCGGGAACATTTTCGAGGATGCCCGCATCAATGGCGGCGACATCGCGACCGGGGGCCGGAGGGGCCTTCATGACGTTGTTGACGATGTTGTCGCGGATGAAATCTTCGGCGGCGGCGATGTGCTCCATGCATTCGGCAATGGACCAGCGATCGGGGGCGGACTTGAAATTCCACTGGGCGGGAGAAAGGCCCCTGGTGGCGTCGAGGACATCTTTCTTGGTGGACTCGAGATATTGGAGGGTTTTGTCTTTTTCGGCTTGGGTGAGCTCCTGGGCGCGGGCGGCGAGAGACGCGAATAGCAGTACGGCTAGTGCGAGGATGAAGCTGGCTGTTTTGTGCATGGCGATGTTCCCTTCCCTTTAAGAAACGCAGATGGTGCCGTAGCAATGTAGCAGCGATTGGGGAAAGAAGGAAGAGGGAGGGAAAAGTTTACAAAATGAAGAATGGACGGTAACACGGAGGGCAAAGAGCGGAAGTTTAAGAGTGCAAGAGCAAAAAAGTGTAAGAGTAAGAGAGTGGGAGAGTTTTTCCTACATCGTAGCGGGGCAGGCCGGGCGGTTCGAGGGATCCCCCTCCACGCGGAGGGACGCATGAGGTTAATGTGATACGATTTAAGGTTGGATTGTGGAGAAAAAACATAATTGAGCAAGACTAATCAGACGTTGACGGCCATTCCCCTTGGGGGACTTGGCGAATTCGGAATGAACATGATGGTGTTGCGCTATGGCGACGACATCATTGTGATCGATGCGGGGATGATGTTCCCGGACTCGGAACTGCTGGGCGTGGACCTGGTGATTCCGGACATCACGTATTTGAAGCAGAACCGGCAGCACGTGCGGGCAATCGTGTTGACGCACGGGCACGAAGACCACATCGGGGCGCTCTCGTATATTTTGCGTGACGTGAACGTGCCGATTTATGGGACGCGATTCACGCTGGCGCTGGCGAAGAAGCGGCTGGGAGAAGCGGGACTCCTGGAGACGACGAAGCTGTTTGAGGTGGTGCCGGGGCGGCGGGTCGAGATCGGGCCGTACGAGATCGAGTTCATCCCGGTGACGCACAGCACGCTGGATTGCGTGGCGCTGGCGATCCGCACGCCGCTGGGCGTGATCATACACACTGGCGATTTCAAGATCGATCAAACACCGGTGGACGATTACCAGATGGACCTGCACACATTCGCGCGGTATGGAAGCGAAGGGGTGCTGGCGCTGTTCAGCGATTCGACGAACGTGGAGCGGCCGGGGTTCACGCCCTCGGAGCGCACGGTGGTGCCGCGGCTTGAAGAGTTGGCGAGATCGGCGCCGCGGCGGGTGGTGCTGTCGTGCTTCGCGTCGTCGATCCATCGGATTCAGCAGGTGATCGATATTGCGGAGCGGGTGGGTAGGAAGGTGGCGTTCGTCGGGCGCAGCATGATCGATAACGTGGAGATTGCGCACGAGCTGGATTATTTGCGGATTCCGGACGGGATCGTGGTGCGTCCGCAGGAGATACGGAGTTACGAACCGCGGAAGCTGATTGTGCTGGCGAGCGGGTCGCAAGCGGAGCCAATGTCGTCGATGTCGCGGATCGCGGTGGACAATCACCGGTTTGTGACGATCGATGAAAACGATACGGTGATTCTGTCGGCGCGGATCATTCCCGGGAATGAGAAGGCGATTTTCCGGATGCTGGATCATATGTTCCGGCGGCGAGCGCTGGTGTACTACGACAATGAGGGAGGACCGATCCACGTTTCGGGACACGCAAGCCAGGAGGAGCAGAAACTGATCCTGCAACTGGTGAAGCCGAAGTATTTTGTGCCGGTGCACGGAGAATACCGGCATTTGTTCCGGCACGCGGCGCTGGCGCACTCGCTGGGCGTGGTGAGCGGGGAGATCTTGCTGCTGGAGGACGGGAAGCGGATCGAGTTCACGGAGGATGGGGTGTACCGGCGGGAACCGGTGCAAGCGGGGCGCGTGCTGGTGGATTCGGGGTCGCTGGAAGAGATCGAGGAAGTGGTGGTACGCGACCGGAAGCATTTGTCGGAAGAGGGCGTGGTGATTCCGATTATCGCGATCGACAAGAATACGGGAAGAATCGAATCGGCGCCAGAGATTGTGTCGCGGGGATTGATGAGCGAGAACGACGGCGATTTCATGGAGGGAGCGCGGGCGGTGGTGAGCAAGACGGTGGAGAATTCGAATATGGAAGAGCGGGCGGATTGGTCCGTGATTAAAGAGAAGATCCGGGTGGATTTGAAGAGGTACATCAGCAAGCAGACGTCGAAGAGGCCGCTGATCTTGCCGGTGATACTCGAGATATGAGGCCCAGCGGAGAAGAAGCCGACAGCCGTTAGCCAACAGCCTAGAGTGGGAAGAAAGCAGAAAATAGAAATTGGAAAATAGAAAATAGCGAGCGCCTCCCCTGTCAAAGAAGAGAATTGCGCAGAGATCACAGAGGACGCGGAGCGCGCAGGGAAGAAAGGAAAAGCGAAACTCGAAAAACGAAATTCGAAAAGAGGGAAAGACGGATCGATTGGTGCCACGATCCCTCCACTACGCGGCCCGACGCGCCGAAATGCGGCGCGGACGAAAAAGCCGGGCCGCTTCGGTCGGGATGACAGTTCTTGGAACGGCGGCGGGAACGACAGGTTCACAGAGGGCGGAACACAGAGAGCACAGAGAAGAACAACCCAAGAAGAACGCAAGGGCCGGGCAAGAGTTACGCTCAAAAAGCGAGAGTGCGGAACCCGCCTAGTAAGCTAAAATCTAACGCCGATGAGCGAACGCGGGAATGCTGCTCCTGACGGTGCGCAATTCCCTGCCCCGGCGGCGGGTGGGTCGCGGGCGGCGTTCCTGTTTATATTGGTTACGGTGGCGATGGATTTTCTGGCGTTTGGGATTATCGCGCCAGTCCTGCCGAATCTAATCATTCAATTTGAAGGCGGAAACATCGCGCGGGCTTCGGCGATCACCGGATATTTCGGGTTCGCGTGGGCCACAATGCAGTTTTTGTTTTCGCCGGTGCTGGGAGCGTGGAGCGACCGCTTCGGGCGGCGGCCGATTATCCTGATTTCGTGCCTGGGATTGGGGCTGGATTACATTTTCATGGCGGTGGCCCCGACGGTGGCCTGGCTGTTCGTGGGGCGGATCATTTCGGGGATAACGACGTCGAACGTTTCGACGGCGTTTGCGTATGTGGCGGATGTAAGTCCGCCGGAGAAACGCGCGAAACAGTATGGATTGCTGGGGGCGTCGTTTGGAGTGGGATTCGTGATTGGGCCGGCGGTGGGCGGATTGCTGGGACACTACAGTTTGCGGGCGCCGTTTTGGGCCGCGGCGGTGTTGAGCCTGGCGAATTTTCTGTATGGAGCGTTGGTGCTGCCGGAGTCGCTGCCGGCGGAGAAGCGGGCGAAGTCGGCATGGCACATGGCGAATCCGCTGGGGTCGTTGACGTTGCTGCGATCGCACCGGGTGCTTTCGGGGCTCTCGGTGGTGTGCGTTTTGTACTATTTGGCGCATCAGGCGCTGCCGAGCGTGTTTGTGCTGTACACGGAGTATAGATATGGGTGGAACGAGCGGTCGGTGGGAATCGCGCTGGGAGCGGTGGGGGTGTGCGTGGCGGTGGTGAGTGGCGGATTAGTGGGGCCGTATGTGAAGAGATTTGGGGAGCGATTCAGTTTGGTATCGGGATTGTTTTTTGGGGTGCTGGGATTTGCGGGATTCGGACTAGCGACGCGCGGGTGGGCGTTTTTGGGGGCCGTCCCTATGATTGCGTTGTGGGGAGTGGCAGGGCCGGCGATGCAATCGCTAATGTCGCAACTGGTGGAACCGTCTTCGCAGGGGAAATTGCAGGGAGCGATCAATTCGCTGCGGGCGTTGACGGGAATGGCGGGGCCGCTGCTGTTCACGCAAGTTTTTTCGGCGGCGATTTCGCCGGGAGTGCGCGTGCATGTGCCGGGAGCACCGTATTTGCTGGCGGCGGTGTTGTTGGTGGGGAGCGCGGGGTTGGCGGTGTGGGTGACGAGGAAGAGGGAGCGGGGGGAAGAGTTTAAGAGTGAAAGAGTTGAAGAGTTTAAAGGTAAAAAAGTTTAAGAGTCGAGAACTTTAAGCCGGCGGGCGGGATATACGGTTGCAAAAGCGGCGGCGAGCCGCCGCACTCCAAAAGCAGATGGGGTGAATCGAATTCTTGCGTCCATGGGGGAGGAGGTATAGGCTGTCCCTCACCCAGTTCGCTTCAGCGAGGAGGCAAGCCATGGCAACAGCAACGACAGTGATGGAACCGAATGTGGATATTTCCGCCACGAAAATTTTGATCAACAACAAGTGGGTGGAGGCAAGTTCGGGGAAAACTTTCCCGACGATTAATCCGTCCACGGGCGCGGTCATCACGCATGTGGCGGAGGCCGATGCGGCGGATGTGGATAAGGCGGTGGCGGCGGCGCGGGCGGCTTTCGATCACGGGCCCTGGCGAAAGAAGATGAGCGCGTCGGCGCGGGGCGTGCTGATGAATAAGCTGGCGGATCTGATCGAGAAGAACGCGGATGAGCTGGCGCAACTGGAAGCGCTGGACAACGGGAAGCCGTATCACGTGGCGCGCGCGGCGGATTTGCCGCTGACGATTGCGTGTTACCGGTACTACGCGGGATGGGCGGACAAGATTCAGGGGAAGACGATCCCGGTGCAGGGGAAGTATTTCAGCTATACGAAACACGAGCCGGTGGGAGTGGTGGGGCAGATTATTCCGTGGAATTTTCCGCTGCTGATGCAGGCATGGAAATTGGGGCCGGCGCTGGCGGCGGGTTGCACGGTGGTGTTGAAGCCGGCGGAGCAGACGCCACTGAGCGCGCTGCGCGTGGGCGAGCTGATATTGGAGGCGGGGTTCCCGGAAGGCGTGGTGAATATTCTGCCGGGGTATGGACCGACGGCGGGCGCGGCAATCGCGCGGCACATGGACGTGGATAAAGTGGCGTTCACAGGATCGACGGAAGTGGGCCACTTGATCATGAAAGCAGCGGCGGAAACGAATTTGAAGCGCGTGACGCTGGAACTGGGAGGAAAAAGCCCGAACATCGTGTTTGCGGACGCGGACATGGACCAGGCGATTGAAGGGGCGCACTTCGCGCTGTTCTTCAACCAGGGGCAGTGCTGCTGCGCGGGATCGCGGCTGTTTGTGGAAGAAAAGTGCTACGACGAATTCGTGGCGAAGAGCGTGGAGCGAGCGAAGAAACGCACGGTGGGGAATCCGTTTGACAGGAATACGGAGCAGGGACCGCAGGTGGATCAGGACCAGTTTAATAAGGTGATGGGCTACATCGAGAGCGGGAAGACCGAGAAGGCCAAGCTGCTGGCGGGCGGAAAGCGCGTGGGCGAGAAGGGGTACTTCATCGAGCCGACGGTGTTTGCCGACGTGCAGGACAACATGAAGATCGCGCAGGAAGAGATATTCGGGCCGGTGATGTCGATCTTGAAGTTTAAAGATATCGATGAGGTGGTAACGCGAGCGAACAAGTCGCTGTACGGATTGGCGGCGGCGGTTTGGACGCAGGATATTACGAAGGCGCATGCGATTGCGGATGGCGTGCGGGCAGGCACGGTGTGGGTGAATTGCTACGACGTGTTTGACGCGGCGGCGCCGTTTGGGGGATTTAAGCAATCGGGGATGGGACGGGAGCTGGGCGAGTATGGGTTGGCGAATTATACGGAAGTGAAGACGGTGACGATCAAGCTATAGAGGGTGAGCTAGGAGCTCCCGGTTAAGGGTTATCAGCGATCAGATATCAGCGATCAGGAGGCGAGAGGTACGGTTGTCAGTTGTCAGTTGTGAGTTTTAAGTAAAGAAAGAGGGGAAAGAAATTGAGGCGTGGGATCGGAAGAGCCCACCCTGATAAACCTAGGGTGGGGCACCCTCAAGTTCATTTGATGGGCGGCGTGATGAGGAAAACCCAAGAGCACAGACCCTTCGATGCCCAGGGCAAGCAGTAGTGTCTGTGCCACAAAGGGTGCAGGATGGAGGAAAGCTTCGCGACTCGCGCGGAGTAGAAGTTGTGCCGCGATCCCTCCACTCCGCAACGGCAAAAGGCGCCGTTGCTCCGGTCGGGATGACAAAGTTTGGGAGGCGCAGTGGGGAAAAAGTTGCGCGTGAGTGTGGTGGCGGGGCGACTTGCGTTGGTGGCGGGGCTGGGTGTGTTGTTGGCGGGGCCGGGGGCGGGGGCGCAGAACGCAG
>Ga0209415_10008518_pt1 | contig 17780 bp, 13 predicted proteins | sample PeaSoiSIISIP2007_FD_187696 | JGI IMG/M metagenome (GOLD analysis project Ga0209415, IMG submission 187696) | Peat soil microbial communities from Weissenstadt, Germany - SII-SIP-2007 (SPAdes) (version 2) | ecosystem: Environmental > Terrestrial > Soil > Wetlands > Peat | place: Germany... | reverse complement strand
GAGTATATATTCGCTATTCGCAAATAGCAAATGACATTCAGAAAATTGTCCTGTGGGGCGGAGTGTGATAATCTCGGAACCGCTTGGTGGATGGCACTGCGCTTTACTTGGATTTCTGCTGCTCCCCGCGACGCGGGCGCATATCCTGAAAGTTCTCTGATTCCGTTCCCGGACGCCTCCCGTTTGCGGCGCTAGTGTCTCACGGGAGCGGAGTGTCTGCGAGTTCTACGCGGGCTCCAAGTAGAGCCCGGACTCTTATCTCGCGGGCTCCAAGTAGAGCCCGCACCCGTCACTGCGAGGGACCATTTTGGCAACGGCTAACAAGGAAGCGACCAGCAAAGTGCGGGAGATCAAGCTCGCCCATTCGCCCGATTCGGACGATGCGTTCATGTTCTACGGCCTGGCGACGCACAAGGTGCGCACGCCGGGCTTGCAGTTCTCGCACGTGCTGGCCGACATCGAGACGCTGAACCGCGCGGCGGACGAGGAAGTGTACGACGTTACCGCGATCAGCTTTGCCGCCTACGCGCACTTGCGCGAGAAGTACGTGCTGCTGGATTGCGGCGCGAGTTTCGGCGAGGGCTACGGACCGATTGTGGTCGGGTCGCACCCGTTGCGGCGCGAGGATTTGGCCGGCATGCGCGTCGGCGTCCCCGGTCTGCGCACCACGGCGTATTTGACGCTTAAGCTTTACGAGCCGAACATCGTGCCGGTGGTGATTGCGTTCGACAAGATTTTGGATGCGGTGCGCGGCGGTACCGTGGAAGCGGGCCTGCTGATTCACGAGGGCCAGTTGCTATTTCCGCAGCTGGGCCTGCACCGCGTGGTGGACCTCGGACAGTGGTGGCTCGAACAGACGGGCTTGCCGTTGCCGCTCGGCGGCAATGCGATTCGCCGCGCGCTGGGCGTGAAGACCGGCCGGCAGGTGGCGAAGGCGATTCGCGAGAGCGTCCGCTTTTCGCTGGAGCATCGCGACGCGGCGCTGAACTACGCGATGCAGTTCGCGCGCGACATGGATCCCGAGCTGGCCGACAAATTTGTGGGGATGTACGTCAACAAGTGGACGCTGGGCTACGGCGAACCCGGGCGCAAAGCGGTGAAAGAATTGCTCGCGCGCGGCGTGGCCGCCGGACTGATTCCCGGTCCAGCCGAACCGGAATTCCTCAGCGAAGCCGCGGAGTAGATTTTTTCGATTTTTCTTCCGTTTTTTTGGCTGAAAGTGGGGAGAGATTCCTCGCTCCGCTCGGAATGACTCAGACTTTTGCATGGCGGGCTGCAAGTACGTCCCGTGACCTTTTCCCGGCGGGCTCCAAGCGGAGCCCACGCCCGGACGTTCTTTGGCACCCTGCTGAAGACGGCTTCTGTTTTTCTTGGGTTAACGCGCAGAGAGATTCCTCGCCCGCCACTCGCAGAAAACGCTCGTGGTAAACCGCGGCAGGCTCGGAACGACTCACACTCAAAAATTATTGCGAGCGGTTAGACCGAAACGACGAGTTCGGGCACTTCCATCATGCCCCCCGAAAACGCGCGTTGAAACGCGGCGACAACTTTGGGATCGAAGTCCGTGCCAGCGCCCTTGACGATGATCTCCCGCGCCTCGAGAGGCGGCATGGCTTTGCGGTAGGGGCGATCGCTGGTGAGGGCGTCGTAGACGTCGGCCACGGAAATGATGCGGGCCTCGATGGGGATCTCCTCGCCGCGCGTCGGGTGGTAGCCGGAGCCGTTGAACTTATCGTGGTGCGCCAGGATGATGGGGATGACGCGATTGAGCGTGCCGCCCACCGGTTCCAGAATGCTGGCGCCCTTATCCACGTGGGTCTGCATCTGCTCGTACTCATCCTTGGTGAGGCGCGCCGCTTTGTAGAGAAGTTCGCGGCTGATGTCGATCTTGCCGATGTCGTGGAGGAGGGCGGCGGCGCGAACATCTTCCAATTGTTCGTGACGCAGGCCGAGGCTCGATGCGATGCGCACGGCGTAGATGGAAACGCGATAGGAGTGATTCTGGGTGTGTTTATCCTTGGCGATGAACTGCTGGAGGATCATCAGCACGCCGTCGTAAGTCTGCTTGAGTTCCTGGACGTGGGATTCCTTGCGATCGTAGAGCGCGCCCATGGCGTAGCCGGTGACGATCAGCGTCGAGCCCCACACCGTGATGTCAAACCATTTGGAGCTGGCCGAAGAATCGACCGGCGAATATCCAAAGATCTGCGGGTTGAAATACGCCAGCAACGTGACCAGGCACACGCTGGCAAGCGCTGTGAGCGTGGCGTGGCGCTTGCCGTAGTAATAGGCGGAAAATAATGTCGGCAATACGTAGAATCCCAGAACGACGCGGTGCAGCTCCACCAGCACGTTCAACAAACCGGCGATGGCGAAGAGGGAAAGGAGAAGCCACAACTCCCGATTCACTTCCTGTAGACGGCGGACAATTGATGAGCTCATCGTGGCAATCCTGCTAGGTAGACGTTTTGTCCGGGCAAGCATCCCTGGGGTGCGGGGCGGACCCGGCGAATCTTCGCTCGAGAGAAGCTTTCGCAGCGTCAGACTCGTCACATTTTGAGCTTCTGCGTGGAGGCAGACAATGTGGTTCACTCCGGGTCATGTCGTATGTACTAACGGGCCTTGACTCACTTTCACCGACGCGGGCGGCGTGCGACCGAACCCGGGAGACTGGGCCGGTCAGAAATGCGGGCAGAATGAGCACGCTGCAGCCCATGCAAATGGTGGAATTTTGTTATAAAATCAGTAAGTTCCAGGGAAAGGTGCACCGCAAACCTTCGCTAATTTTTCGCTATTCCCGCTTGCCTCTCGGAGCAACGCCTGCCTGCGCAGGCCGAACCCCTCCCGTAACGAGGTTCCAAAAGCATTGCAGTCAAGGCCCGGAAGCCTCACTCTGAAACGGGATTGGAGCGGCCAATGAGAAACCCAACCCAAACCGGACGGGAAATCGCCGAGCTGCTCGCGCAGCACATCCTCATTATTGACGGCGCGATGGGGACGATGCTGCAGCGCGCGCAACTAACGCCCGAGGACTTCGGCGGGCCAAAACTGGAAGGCTGCAACGAGAATTTGGTGGCGAGCCGGCCGGATGTGGTGGCGGGAATTCATCGCGCGTACCTCGAGGCCGGCGCGGACCTCATCGAGACGGACACCTTTGGCGGCACGTCTATTGTGCTGGCCGAATACGGCCTCGAAGCTCGCGCTTACGAATTGAACCGCGCGGCAGCCGTGCTGGCGCGGTGCGAGGCGGACCGGTTCACGACGTCGAAGAAACCGCGGTTCGTGGCCGGTTCGATGGGGCCGACGACGAAGGCCATCAGCGTCACGGGGGGCGTGAGCTTCGATCAATTACGCGACGCGTACCACGAGCAGGCGCGCGGACTGGTTGACGGCGGCGCGGATGTGTTGTTGCTGGAAACCTGCCAGGACACGCGGAACATCAAAGCGGGCGTGCTGGGAATTCAAAAGCTCGGGCGCGAGATCGGGCACCATATTCCGTTGATGATTTCGGTGACGATCGAAGCGATGGGCACGATGCTGGCCGGGCAGGACATCGAGGCGCTGTGGGCTTCGCTCGATCATCTGCAATTGATTTCGCTGGGGTTGAATTGCGGCACGGGGCCGGAATTCATGACGGATCATTTGCGCACGCTCGCGGGACTGACGAGCGGAAACGTTTCGTGTTATCCGAACGCGGGCTTCCCGAACGAGGAGGGGCTTTATCTTGAGACGCCGACGTCGATTGCCTCACAGCTGGAAAAATTCCTGCGGCACGGCTGGCTGAATTTGGTTGGCGGATGCTGCGGCACGACCGAAAAGCACATTCGCGCGATCGCGCAGATGGCGGAAGCGCAACCGCCGCGACATGCCCCGGCCCGCAGCCATCGTGCGATTTATTCAGGCATCGAAGCGATCGAAGCGGAAGAGAGCACGCGCCCGTTGATCGTCGGCGAGCGCACGAACGTGATTGGCTCCCGGCTGTTCAAGCAACTCGTGGCGGCGGAGCAGTGGGAGGAGGCCAGCGAGATTGCGCGGCGGCAAGTGAAAAGCGGCGCGCACATCGTGGACGTTTGCTTGCAAAGCACGGAGCGCGAGGAGCTGAAAGACATTCCGCCTTTTTACGACAAGCTGATCCGCAAAATAAAAGCGCCGATCATGATTGATACGACCGACGCGCGGGCGGTGGAGCTGGCGCTGACCTATTGCCAGGGCAAGAGCCTGATCAACTCGATCAATCTTGAGGACGGCGAGGAGAAATTCCAGAAGATTTGTCCGCTGGCGAAATCGTACGGCGCGGCGCTGGTGGTGGGCTGCATCGACGAGGATCCCGTGCAAGCGCAGGCATTCACGCGGGAGCGCAAGCTGGCGATTGCGGAACGCTCGGTCAAACTGCTGACGGAAACCTATGGCATTCTGCCGGAAGACATTGTGTTCGACCCGCTGGTCTTTCCATGCGCTACAGGCGACGCAAATTACATCGGCGGCGCTGTCGAGACGATGGAAGGAATCCGGCTTATTAAGGAGAAGATCCCGTTTGTGCGGACAATTCTGGGGATCTCGAATGTTTCGTTTGGATTGCCGCCGGGGGCGCGTGAAATCGTCAATTCCGTTTTTCTTTACTACTGCACGAAGGCCGGGCTCGATCTCGCCATCGTGAACGCCGAGCGAATCGAGCGATTCGCTTCGATTCCGGATGCGGAGAGAAGGCTCGCCGAGGACCTACTGTTCAACCATGTGCCGGGATATTTTCCGGTGGATCATGCGAGCGCGGAGATGTTTCGCGCTGCGCCCGCGGATTGGCGGCAGCAATCGCGCGAACAGAAAGTCGCCATCAATCAGTTTCAGATCGCCGCGATCACAGAGCATTTTCGTGGGGCGAAACGCAAGGAGAAAGAATCCGACGAGACCCTCACGCTCGACCAGCGCATTTCCCGGTACATCGTCGAGGGCACGCGCGACGGGCTGGTGGAAGATCTGGAACGCAAGCGCGCCGAGGGTGTTCGCCCGCTGGACATCATCAACGGGCCGCTGATGGAAGGCATGGCGGAAGTCGGGCGGCTCTTCAACAACAACGAATTGATCGTCGCCGAAGTGCTGCAATCGGCGGAAGCGATGAAGGCCGCCGTCGGACATCTCGAGCAATTCATGGAAAAGGCGGAAACTAGCAAGCGCGCCCGCGTGATTCTGGCGACGGTAAAGGGCGACGTCCACGATATCGGCAAGAACCTCGTCGAGATCGTGCTGAAGAACAACGGCTATGAGGTGATCAATCTGGGCATCAAGGTGCCGCCGGACGATTTGATTCGCGCGTTTCGCGAGCATCAGCCGGACGCGATCGGGCTTTCCGGACTACTGGTGAAGAGCGCGGAGCAAATGGCCATCACCGCGGCGGATTTGCGCGAGGCGGGCATCGAGATCCCGTTGCTGGTGGGCGGCGCGGCACTTTCGGACAAGTTCACGCGTTTGAAGATTGCGCCCCGCTACGGGCATCCCGTGTGCTACGCGAAAGACGCGATGAGCGGGCTCGACTTGATGAATCAACTGAGCGATCCCGCGCGGCGCGCAGCCGTGCTGCAAGCGCACGCGCCTGCGGACTCCGCGGCGGCAGAAGAACCGCGTGCGGCGACGCCCGTTGCCGTAAGCGAGGAGCGCTCGCCGCGCGTGCGCGTGGACATTCCGATTCCGCCCGCGCCGTATCTCGATGCGAAAGTGCGTCTGGTGCCGGATTTGAACGATATCTGGAGCTACATCAACCCGTTCATGCTGTACGGGCGGCACCTCGGCTACAAAGGCCAGTTCGAGAAGGCGCTCGCGGAGCGCGAAGCGCGGGCCGTCGAGCTTTTCGAGAATATGGAAGAGGTGAAACGCACCGCAGCGACATTCATGAAAGTTCGCGCAGTGTGGCAGTTTTTCGAGGCCGAACGCCGGGGCAACGCAATCGAACTGTTCGCGGCGGGGTCATCGGAGCCGCTGCACACGTTTCGCTTCGGCCGGCAACCGGTGCCCGGCGGGCTCTGCTTGAGCGATTACGTATTGCCACGCACGAAATGCGCGCGTGATCACATCGTGCTGTTCGTCGTCACGGCGGGAGAAGGCATACGCGAGCGCAGCGAAGAGGCCAAGCGCGAAGGGCATTATTTTCTATCGCACGCGCTGCAGGCGCTGGCGATCGAATCGGCGGAGGCATGCGCGGAGTGGCTGCACCGGCGCATTCGCGAAGATTGGGGATTCCCCGATCCGCCGGGGATGACGATGCAGGAGCGCTTCACCGCGCGTTATCGCGGAAAGCGCTACAGCTTTGGCTATCCGGCGTGCCCGCGACTCGAGGATCAGGCCGGAATCTGGCAATTGCTTTTGCCGGAGCGGATCGGCGTGAAGCTTACGGAAGGATTCATGATGGATCCCGAGGCGAGCGTCAGCGCGCTGGTGTTTCAGCATCCGGACTGCGGGTATTTTTCGGCGGGGGAGCCGACGCAGGTTTGATTGGCTTTCTGCGAGGCACGGAGTGGATGGAGCGCAGGAGGCCGTTCGAAGAGAAAGCGGCGTCGAGCCGCCGCACTCCACACAGAAGAGCCGCGCCGCCACAACCATCTACGACACTTCTGGTGGCGTTCCCAAGGGACTCTCATGTTTAGCGTGATCGAAGCAGGCAAGGGAAAATTCATCAAGGCGTGGAATCACGGCGTGCCGTTTGAGGAGAAGGCCGTCGAGCAGTTGAAGCAGACGGCGCGGCTGCCGTTCGTGGCGCCGTATGTGGCGGCTATGCCGGACACGCATTGGGGGCTGGGCGCGACGGTCGGGTCAGTGGTGCCGACGGAGGACGCGGTGTGTCCAGCAGCGGTGGGAGTGGACATCGGCTGCGGAATGATCGCGGTGCGGTTGAAGCTGACGCGCGAGCAATTGCCGGAGAATTTGTCAGGGGTGCGTGCGGATATCGAGCGCGTTGTGCCGTGCGGGCGAACGCATCATGCGGGCGAAGGCGACGTAGGCGCGTGGTCATCGCGGGCGATTCCCGAGCATATCCAGCGCATGTGGAAGGAAGAGTTCGCCGAGCCGTACAAGAAATTGTGCGCGCATCATCAGGGGGCGCGATCCCGAAACGCGGAGCGGCATCCGGGCACGCTGGGGACGGGCAATCATTTTCTGGAATTGACTACGGACGAAGAAGGTCTGGTCTGGCTGGTTATTCATTCCGGCTCGCGCGGATTGGGGAATCGCATCGGAACTTATTTCACGAAACTTGCCAAGGAGATTTGCAACAAGCGGCGCGTGGAGTTGCCGAATGCCGATCTGGCTTATTTGACGGACTCGAGTTCGGAATTTGCGGACTACATCGGCGCTCTGCATCTGGCGCAGAAATTTGCGTGGCAGAATCGGCTGTTGATGGCGGATGCGGCGCTGGGCGCGCTCAGCGCGCATGCGCCGGTCGAGGTAATCGACCGCGTCCACTGCCACCACAATTACATGGCCGAAGAGCATCACTACGGCAAGGACGTGCTGCTGACGCGGAAAGGCGCGGTGCGGGCGGACGTGGGCGACATGGGAATTATTCCCGGCTCGATGGGTGCGCGCTCGTACATCGTGCGGGGCAAGGGCTGCCGCGATAGTTTTAAGTCGTGCTCGCACGGGGCGGGCCGCGCGATGAGCCGCACGGAAGCGAAGCGGCGCTTTTCGGTGGCGGATCACGTCGCGGCGACGCAGGGCGTGGAGTGCGACAAGACCACAGCCGTGATTGACGAAACGCCCGGGGCATACAAGTCCATCGAAGCAGTGATGGCTGCGCAGGAGGATCTCGTCGAGGTCGTGCACACGCTCAAGCAATTTCTGTGCGTGAAAGGGCTGGGGGAATAGCCGGCGTTGTGTTTCTGCCTTGCCTTGACGGGGTGAGGCGTTTCGTTGAGACTGATGATTCGGAATGCGCACACTCTCTACTTATCTATTCGTTCAACGGAAACTGAGCGCGGGGATCATCGAATCCATCGCCGGCGCGGGCTTCGACGGGATCGAACTTTTTTGCGAGCTGAGCCACTTCGATTACCGGTCGGAGGCGGACGCGCACGAGCTGGCCGGATGGCTCGAAGCACATCAAGTGGCGCTGCGTTCAGTGCACGCGCCGGTGCATCGCGATCTTTCGCCATCGCGCGAAGGCGGCTCGCCGCTTTCGATCTGCGAACCAGAACGGGTGCGGCGGACCGAGGCGGTGGACGAAATCAAGCGGGCGCTGGATCTCGCCGAGCAAACCCCATTCAAGACGATGGTGCTGCACGTGGGCGGCTCGCGCGAACCCGATGATCCGCGGCGTTGGGACGCGGCGTTCAGTTCGCTGGAGCTTCTCGCGCTTTTCGCGAAACAGCGCGGCGTGACGATCGCGCTTGAGAATACGCCCGGGGAGCTGGCGACTCCGGCGAACCTGCGGCGCTTTGTGGACCAGACACGGCTCACGGACCTGCGGTTTTGCTTCGACGCGGGCCACGCGCACCTGGGCGAGGGAATCGCGGCGAGTCTCGAACCCATGCGGCCTCTGATCGTGACCTCGCACATTCACGACAATCACGGCGACAAGGACGAGCACCTGGCGCCGTACGAAGGCACGATCGATTGGCCGGCGGCGCTCGCGGGCTTGCCGCCGGGCGCGGCGCGGGTGTTGGAGCTGAAGACCGTGGCAGGGTCGCCGGACGAAGGGATGCTGGGGGCAGCGCGGGGCGCGATTGAAAAGCTCGAAAAGGAATCGCAAGGCCCGGCCTAAGCCCGCGGGGCGATCCTCGGGAAGAATTTCACGGAGCACATTTTCGATGCCGATTGTGACGATCGAAGACGCCGGGCGCTACGCCGGGCAGGAAATTACGATTCGCGGCTGGCTCTACAACTTGCGCGATGCGGGGAAACTTCTCTTTCCAATTTTTCGAGACGGCACGGGCGTACTGCAGGGCGTGGTGTCGCAGAAGGAACAGCCCGAGGCGTTTGAGGCGTTGCACGGGCTAACGCTGGAATCGAGCCTGATGGCGACGGGCACGGTGCGGGCCGAGCCGCGCGCGCCGGGAGGACACGAACTATCAATCACGAAAATCGAAGTCGTAAGCCGCGTGGCGGAGAACGATCCCTATCCGATCCAACTGAAAGAGCACGGCGTCGATTTCCTGCTGGACAAGCGGCACTTGTGGATTCGCACGCCGCGGCAGGCGGCGATCCTGCGCATTCGCGCGGAAGCGATTCGCGCCGGTCGCGAGTACATGGACGGGCAGGGATACATCCTCACCGACGCACCGGTCTTCACGCCCGCGGCGTGCGAGGGGACGACCACGCTTTTCGAGGTGAAGTACATTGACGACGAGAAGGCGTACCTGACGCAGTCCGGTCAGCTTTACATCGAAGCAACGGCCATGGCGCTGGGCAAGGTGTATTGCTTTGGGCCGACGTTTCGCGCGGAAAAATCGAAGACGCGCCGCCATTTGACGGAATTTTGGATGCTGGAACCGGAGGCCGCATACGCGCACCTCGAAGACATGATGGCGCTGGGCGAGGGCCTCGTGAGCCATATCGTGCACTCGGTGGTGGCGCGGCGGCCGCGGGAACTGGAGATGCTTAAGCGCGATGTCTCCAAGCTGGCGAGCGTGAAAGCGCCTTTCCCGCGCATCACCTACGACGAGGCCATCGAGATCTTGCAGAAAAACGGCAAGCCCGTGAAATGGGGCGACGATTTCGGCGGCGACGAAGAGACGGTCCTCTCGAGCCAGCACGACCGGCCAGTGATGGTGCACCGTTATCCGACGGCGATTAAGGCGTTCTATATGCAACCGGATGCGGCGCGGCCCGAGCTGGCGCTGGGTTTCGACATGCTGGCGCCGGAAGGCTACGGCGAAATCATCGGCGGCGGCGAACGTATCGCCGACTACGATCTGCTGCTCCGTCGGCTGCGGGAAAATAACCTCCCGGAAGAATCGTTCCAGTGGTATCTCGATCTTCGGCGCTATGGGAGCGTGCCGCACGCCGGCTTCGGATTGGGGCTGGAGCGCACCGTCGCGTGGATATGCGGAACGGAGCACATCCGCGAAGTGATTCCCTTCCCGCGCATGCTGTATCGCATCTATCCTTGAGCGTCACAGTCCGGGGCAGGGCCCGGATTTGAGTCTCGCATGGCGCAAAAAATCCGCATCATCGGCGTACCGATGGACCTCGGCCAAAGCCGCCGCGGCGTGGATATGGGTCCTTCGGCGGTGCGCGTGGCGGGGCTGCTGACGAAGCTGAAGCAACTGGGTCACCAGGTGGAGGACCTCGGCAATATCTCCGTGAAGCAGCCGGAGGAAATGCACTTCGGCGAGAAGCGCGCGAAATACCTGGATGAGATCGCCGAGACTTGCAAGGACTTGGGTGAGCAGACCGGGAAAGCGCTTGCCGACGGTTTTCTGCCGCTGGTGCTGGGCGGCGACCATTCGATCGCGGCGGGATCGTGTTCCGGCGTTTCGAATTTTTTTCACAAGGAATCGAAAAAGATCGGATGCATCTGGCTGGATGCGCACGGCGACATGAATACGCCGGAGAGTTCGCCTTCAGGAAACGTGCACGGGATGCCGCTGGCGGCGATCATCGGACACGGGCCAGCGGAGCTGACGGACCTCTTCGGCTATCGGCCGAAGGTCGAGCCGCACAACGTATCGCTCGTGGGAGTGCGCGACCTCGACGCGAGGGAGCGACGCCTCATCAAGGAGACGGGCGTGCGTGCGTTCACGATGCGCGATATCGACGAGCGCGGCTTGCGCGATGTGATGAGTGAAGCCATTCGCTACGCGACGGACGACGCCGCGGGCGCCGTCGTAAGCCTCGATTTGGATTTCGTCGATCCGGGGGACGCGCCGGGCGTGGGTACGCCGGTGCGGGGCGGAGTGACGTATCGCGAGGCGCACCTGGCGATGGAAATGATCGCGGACAGCAAGACGATGGTGTCGCTGGAAGTCGTCGAGATCAATCCGGTGATCGATGTGCACAACAAGACGGCGCTGCTGGCCGTCGAATTGGCGCTCTCGGCGTTGGGGAAGAGAATCCTGTGAGGCGCGGCGCGCGGTTGGGCTTTGCGCGCGGCTTGCAGGCGGCGGAGATAGGAATTCCACGAAATGAGTGATGGGAAAAAGCGGTTGCGCGTCGGCGTGCTGTTCGGCGGACGCTCGGGCGAGCATGAAGTGTCGCTCAATTCGGCGGCTTCGGTGATTCGCGCGCTCGACCCGAAAACATACGAAGTCATGCCGATCGGGATTACGAAAGAGGGCCGCTGGCTTGCCGGCGCGGGCGCGGAGAAGCTGTTGCCGGAAGTGCTGCGCACCGGTGAACGCGTAGCACTGACGGCGGATCCTAGCATTGCCGGGCTAATGTCGCTCGAGCAGCGATCGGCGAACCCGTTGCGCGTGGACGTGATTTTTCCGGTGCTGCACGGGACGTTCGGCGAAGACGGCACGGTGCAGGGGCTGCTGGAACTTGCAGGCTTGCCGTATGTGGGCTCGGGCGTGTTGGGCTCGGCGGTAGGGATGGACAAGGACATGCAGAAGCGGCTCTTTCTGCAGGCGAAATTGCCGGTGGGGGATTTTCTCGCGGTGCTGCGCTCGCGCTGGGAACGCGAGCCGGAAAAGGTGCGGCGCGAGATCGAGAAGAAATTTCGTTATCCGGTGTTCATCAAGCCGGCCACGCTGGGAAGTTCGGTGGGTATGACCAAGGTGCACGGCCGGGGCGAATTGGCCGCGGCGATGAATTTCGCGGCGGAATTCGGGCAGAAAATCGTGGTCGAGCGCGCGATCAAGGGCCGCGAGATCGAAGTCTCAGTACTGGGCAACGACGAGCCGCAGGCCTCGGTGCCGGGCGAAATCGTGCCGCACCGGGAATTCTACGACTACGCGGCGAAATATCTGGAAGAAGGAACGCAACTGCTGATTCCGGCGAAACTCTCGAAGGCGCAGGTCAAACGATTTCAGGAGTTCGCCGTGCGGGCGTTTCGCGCGGTGGAAGCGATGGGGCTCGCGCGAGTCGATTTCTTCCTGGAGCACCGCACTGGCCGCGTCTACGTGAACGAGATCAACACGATTCCGGGCTTCACTTCCATCAGCATGTATCCCAAGCTGTGGGAGGCGTCGGGGCTGCCCTATAGCAAGTTGCTGGATCGCCTGATCGTGCTCGCGCTCGAGCAGCAGCGCGAAAAGCTCCGCACGAAATATTCGATCGAGCTGCCGGCAACGGAGACAGGCGGCGCGCTCGAAGCCTAATCTGCGCGCGCATGTATAATGGTTCCGTTGAGTGCATTAGGCACGAGAGGAGCATTGCGTGGGATTGCTCGATTCAGGACCGGAAGAGCCGCAATCAAAGTTATTGCGCTACGTCATCAGCGGCGTGGCGCTGGCGGTGCTGCTGGCCATCGGATGCTGGTTTTTATTTCGCTATGCGAAAGAGAAGCGCACCGTTGAGCATTTTCTGGACGCCGTCGTCGCAGGAAAAATGCAGCAGGCCTACCAGATTTGGCATCCGCATGCCACGTACACCTACGGGGATTTCGTGGGCGACTGGGGCCCGTTGGGATACTACGGCCCCGTTAAGAGCTATCACATCGAATCGGCTTCGGAGCCTGCCAGCCACGGGGGCGGCGGAGTGGATGAAGTCAGCGGGGTGGTGGTGACGGTGGAGATCAGTCCCTTCGCGCCGTTCCCCGATTCGAGCGACCCGAAAAGCGATCAAACTCGCGAAGTGAAGATCTGGGTGGAACGCTCGGATCTGTCTCTTAGTTACCCGCCATTTTAATTCTTTGCCGCAGAAGATATTAGATTGAATCAAGACCAGTGCGGTCTTGCGCGGCTCAGACGAGTTCGCGCAACGCGGCGCTGAGTTCCGCGGGCGAGAGTGTCGCGGTGCCGAGTTTGCCGACGACAACGCCGGCGGCGAGATTGGCGAGGCGCGCCGCATCCTGCACGGCCGCGCCGGAGGCGACGCCGAGCGCGAGCACGGAGAGCACCGTGTCGCCCGCGCCGGTAACGTCAAACACTTGCCGCGCGGCGGTGCCTCTTTCGACTCCAGGCAATCCCACGCGCGCGTAGCTGATCTCGAAACTGGTTGCCGGAACGTGCACCGGCTTTGCCACGCCCTCCTCGATAACGGACAGGCCGTGCTCGCCGCGCGTGATGAGAACCGCCGCGCAGCCGAAATGCGCGAGCAGCGAGCGCCCGGCTTGTTCGACCGCGATGTCATCGGCGAGCGAGCGCGTGACGAAGAAGCCGGCCTCTTTCGAGTTGCAGACGATGGCCGTCGCGCCTTGATAACCGAAGAGGCGAGACGTTTTCGGCTTGACCAGCGCGGGGAGTCCGCGGCGCTGCGCTTCACCGAGCACGCGCTCGGCGACGACGTCGGTGACTACGCCTTTGTCGTAATCGGAAATCACCAGCGCGTCGAGATGCTGAATGGCCGCTTTCACGCGGCGAATTAATTTTTCTTCCAGCGCGGAATCGACCGGGCCACGCCGTTCGCGATCCACACGAACGACCTGCTGATGGCGAGCGATGACGCGCGTCTTAACGGTGGTCATGCGCGAGGCGTCTTCAAGCATTCCCTTCGCGCCGATTCCCTGCGCGGCGAGACAGCGCTTCAGGGCCAGCCCCGCGTCGTCCTCGCCAGTAACGCCGAAGGCTTCCACTTTCGCGCCAAGCGCGGCGAGATTCGCGGCGACGTTGCCGGCCCCGCCCAGCACTTGCGACTCCGAAACGAAATCGACGACGGGCACGGCCGCCTCGGGCGAAAGCCGCGTGGCCGAGCCCCAGACGTAGCGATCGAGCATGAAATCACCGAGGACACCCATGCGACGGCCGCGAAACGCGCGGACGAGACGCTCTAGTTTTCCGGCGGAAGTTTTCATGATTGGGCACAATTCGGAAGACTGGGACGGAATCTCCTCACGCAGCACATCAGGATTTTCCTGCCTGCGGGCCCTCGGTTGCTTCTTCAGGAAGCATCACGGGGAAGCCGTCGCGAATGGGATAGACGCGGCTGCAGGTGTCGCAGCGAAGGCCCTGGCCGTCCGGCGTCGACGAGACCTTTGTGCGGCACACGGGACAAACGAGAATATCTTTCCAATCGGCTTTGTCCGGCATAGTTCCCTCCGCCGCTCCGGTGATGCGGGCCTTGCTGGGCGAGCGCAGCCCGCATCACGACTCTAGCAAAGGCGTTTCGCGTTCGGCAACTCCGGTGGGCATCCATCTGTGGCTTGTGTCGCCCCTACAGGGCTCTTGGTGATTCGCTAAATGGAATGCACACCCAGGGCTTCCGCCCTGGGCTAGATTCTGCCGCCCCTTCGGGGCTGGTTTATGGGCGCATTTCGGCGAAGCTCAATATCTCGGCGACGGCGATAACTTTCATGCTGATTGAGGAGCGGAACCGCTTGAAGCGGGGCTGATTCGGAAATTCACTGTGGCGGTCCAGACGCTCTCCGGACCCAAACGCACGGACCAGACGGGGATTATTTCCGAACCCTGATAGACGCGCTCGAAGCCGTCTTCGGATTCGGAGACCGTTTCGATGGGCACGACCCAGATGTGCGCAGCCGCGGACGCGTCCACCTGGGTGGCCACTCCTTGCCATTCATCCACGATGCGGAGTGAATTGACCGGGATGGTTCCTCCCCAGCAGAGTCTGCGGCGGCCTTCGGGAGTCTCGAAATAACGGTCGGGCTCGTCGGGCGCGAGAAAATTTAGCACCAACTCGAGACCGGCCTGGAACTCGACGGGGGCGGAGCCGGAGAAAGCAAGCTCGATTCCGCACTGCACGCGAAATCCTTCGGGCGCGGGAGCAAAGTCGAATTGTTTGCGCACGCGCAGAACGCCGTCGCCAAACGGCGTCGCCGCAGCGAGCCTCACGCGGCCGGCTTCGGCCTCTTCCACCTGGAATTCACCGCCGGCAATCGCGGCATTTTCTTCGAGGCGAATCGCGTCGCAATCCTCGTGGTTCTTGCCCGGCGCGAACAGCAACAGGCGGAATGAGTGGCGGGGCCAGCGGTCGGTGCGCAGGCGATGCTCGAGCCCTTCTTCCTTCGCGTGGGCTTGATCGTGGATCGAGGCGACGTGGCCGGCGGAATGCGTGGCGACCGCGCGAAGTCTGGCGTGATAGGCCTCCGGACGCCGCCGCATGGAATTCACCAGCGTGACGGCGGAACGGCGATCATCGAGCGCGGCGATGGTGCCCCCGTCGGAAGGCTTTAGCAACGCGGAAAACTGCGGCGCCTCGACTAAAATCTCCTCGGCCCCGTCGCAATCCAGATCGAGACGCTTGGCGTGCGGCGCGCGGAGCCGCGGATTTTCAATGGAATCCAGGAGCGACTCGGCGCGAATCAGGGCTCTCCAAAGCGCCGTGCGCAGGTGCGGCGAGTAAAGTCCGCCGAAGACTCCGTGCCAATAGGCGTCGTTGCATTGCGCGGTGAGAACGTGCGTACGCGCTTCGGCCAGCTTCTTGAGAACAGCCGGCGAGCGGCGGCGGTGGCCGATGCGCTCGATTTCGAGCGCGGCGCGCATCATTTTTTTATTCAAGAGATTTGATTCCGCATACTTCGTAAAGAATCCGCGCCAAAAACCGCCGCGCAAGAATCGTTGCACATCGGGCTCGCCGGCGAAACGTTCGCGCACCTCGTGGAATTGCTCGCGCACCTTGGTTGGAAGCACCCATTCCATCATCTCCGTATAGGAGGCGGTGGGCAGATCGGCCCGGCCGAGCGCGGGATGCGACGCGAGGTATTCTCCCGGAAGCGAAGTCTCCAGCCAGGAGGACTCCGCTTCGAGCGCCGCGAAAAAGCGTTCGAGCCAGCCATTCGTGTAACAGTGATCGTAGGTACTGGGCCATGCGCCGAATTTTTCGAGATCGTCGCCCATGGCGGCCATGCCGCCGGGATGCCGGCCGGCGGAATCGCGCAGGAAAGCGATGCCGTCGCCGACTTCGCGGAACGGGACCAGGTAGCGGAGTGCTTGCAGGCCCGGTATCACGCGAACCTTCACGCCGCGATCTTCCGAAACGTAATAGCCGAATAGCTGCTCCGGCTCGAACCCGGCCGTCAGGAAGTGGCTGTCGTCCACCAGCGTGTAATTCACTCCGGCCGAGCCCAAGGTAGACGCCAATTGCGGCTCCCAAACGCGTTCGGCGAGCCACGCCCCGCCGGGACGAACGCCGAAGCGCTGCTCGAGATACGCGGAGAGACGAGAGATCTGTTCGATCTGATCGCGCGGAGGAATAGAAACCAGGATCGGCTCGTAGAAGCCCCCGCCGACGAGTTCGATCTGGCCGCGCCCGGCCATCGCGCGCAACTTTTCGAAATACTCAGGATGATTGGCGTCAAACCATTCGAGGAGCGGCCCGGAATAGTGAAGTCCCATGCGAACGCCGGGATGGCGCTCCAGGCATTCGACAAACGGCAGATAGGATTTCTGGTAGACGCGCTCCAGCACATCCTCAAAATTACCGACCGGCTGGTGGGAATGAATCAGAAGAATTAGATGAAACTTGGACAAGAGGCAGCTCCGTGAGCAGGCGCCCAAATATGATAGCGCGGCAAGCCCCGCGCCAGCGAATTGAAAAAACTGTTCGCGAAGATGAATGGAAAAACAAACGGCGGAGCCAAAGCCCCGCCGAGGGAAAGGGTACGCGGATCGAAGAAACGAGCCTACGCCTTCTTATTCTCGTACCAGTCCGAATTGATCTTGGTAAACTGCGCCCACTTTTCCGGCAGATCTTCCAACGCGAAAATCGCGGTCACCGGGCAGACCGGGACGCACGCCCCGCAGTCAATGCACTCGACCGGGCTGATGTAGAGCTGCGTCTCGGCGGCGAAATCGGGCTCGTCTTTGCGCGGGTGAATGCAATCCACCGGACAGACGTCCACGCAGGCGGTGTCTTTTGTGCCGATGCAGGGCTCAGCGATCACGTAGGCCATCTTGCTTCTCCTTGGCGGGCCGCCTGGGCCTGAAGAATCCTTATTGAATGCCCGGGGCAATTAGAAATGCTTTTATACCATCAATTTCGGGGCCTCACAAGGACCCCACCTACGCCCCAATTTTACCACGCGCCGAAACGTTTCGATGCGCTGGGCCGTTGTCTTAGACGGCGGGGCGGTCTATATTTGATGGCTCCTTCGACGACATTCAGCGCATCCAATGCAGTTAAGTCCGCTGGCGGTGTCGCGGGTATCAGTACGCCTGAGGGAGAGGGCCGGGGATTGACCCAGAAATGATCGCGAACCATAGGCATTCTCGCAGTCTATCCGTGAGCGCACGGGCAGTGCGTCTGGCGGCGCTGGGAATCTGCGCTTGCGTGTCCTTTGGAATCGCGGGCTGTGGGAATAAGAGCGCGGCCGGGGAGACGCCACAGGGGGCGATGCACGTCCAAGTGCAGGTGGCGCGAGCGGTCGCGATCCCGGATTCAAGCGAGTATCTGGCGGCGCTGAAATCGCGGCACTCGGCGGACATCACGCCGCAAGTGGCGGGGCAGATTACGAAGATCTACGTGAAGTCCGGCGATCTCGTGAAAATGGGGACGCCGCTGCTGCAAGTGGATCCCATGATGCAGCAGGCGGCGGTCGGCAGCCTGCAGGCGTCGCGCGCGGCACAGGAAGCTAACGTACGCTTCGCTAAAATACAGTTGGATCGCGCGCAAAAACTTGCGGATCAAGGCGTTATTTCGCGCCAGGACTTCGACACCGCGCAAAATAATTACGACACCGCCGTGCAACAGATGAATTCGCTCGACCAGCAAGTAAAGCAGCAGGAGGTCGAGCTGCA
>Ga0209415_10008517_pt1 | contig 17782 bp, 16 predicted proteins | sample PeaSoiSIISIP2007_FD_187696 | JGI IMG/M metagenome (GOLD analysis project Ga0209415, IMG submission 187696) | Peat soil microbial communities from Weissenstadt, Germany - SII-SIP-2007 (SPAdes) (version 2) | ecosystem: Environmental > Terrestrial > Soil > Wetlands > Peat | place: Germany... | reverse complement strand
CGGACATCAAGCCCGGGAATCCGCGACCATTCTCCCCGGCGCCACCGGCGCCCAGCCAACACCTGTCACGGATAGCGCCACAGTCCGCGGCTGTGGAACGGTCCCGGCAACGTCATCCTGCCCCTGGGCCACATCGCCTGGAGGACATCCCTCCTCCTCAGGCAGGCTGAAAGGGTCAATATTCCTAGCCGCCCATACCTACTCGGCGCGTACGGCGCGAAACGCTATCCCTGGCAGTTCGGGCACCAGAACCTGAGCCGTTCCTGGCCTAGTGGTCCCTGCTCGCCCCTCCTAATCGGTGTCCCGCAGCGTCGGCAGGGCCGACCCGCGCGCCCGTACGCCCAGTGCTCCTGGCCGCGCCTGGTATCTCCGGTCGTCACAGTCCCCGGCTGCATCTTGTTGAAGTCGAGCAGTCGCTGCCCGAGTTCTACGAGCGCCTTCAGGAGGTCGGTGCCACAATATGACCGAGGGAATGTTCAATCCACCGCATCCTGGCAAAATCCTGCGGGACGCGCTGGGCGATATGGACGTAACGATCGCGGCGAAGAAATTGCAGGTCTCGCGCACGACCTTGTCGCGCATTCTCAACGGAGCGGCGGGCATCTCCGCCGAGATGTCTCTGCGCCTATCGGCGGCGCTGGGGACGCACGACAGCCTTTGGTACGAGATGCAGATGAGCTACGACATTTGGCGGGCCTCGCGGAAGAAGCGGCCAAAAATCGAGCGGTTCGACGTCGCCGCGTGAGGGACCGAAGCCTGCGCCTGTTCCGTTTTCCGTGTTACGATAAACGTTAAGCATGGTCCGTTCGTTCGCCGACAAAGACACCGAGCAGGTTTTCAACCACCGGCATAGCCGGAGATATGCGGCGTTTGAGCGGATTGCCTTTCGGAAGTTGCGCCAGATTCACAGAGTTTCTGCGGTTGAGGAGCTATATGAGCCGCCGGGGAACAGGCTGGAGAAGCTGAAAGGCGACCGCGAAGGTCAGTGGAGTCTGCGGATCAACGAGCAGTACCGAATCTGCTTTCGATGGAGCGACGGCGATGCCTACGAGGTCGAGATTGTCGATTACCACTAAGTCCGAGCCCAAAGAGGGCGCGCTGATGCCGCCTTTGCATCCCGGCGAGATGCTGCGCGAGGAGTTCATGAAGCCGCTGGGACTTTCGGCGAACGCGCTTGCCATCGCATTGCGCGTCCCGGTGACGCGCATCTCCGAAATTGTGCGGGAGAGGCGCGGGATCACGGCAGACACGGCGCTGCGGCTAGCCCGCTACTTCAATATGACGCCGGAGTTCTGGATGCGATTGCAGCTGGATTACGATCTGGAGTCGGTCGCCGACATCGAGCAATCGGCGATTCTCAGACAAATCCACCCACGACCGGGTTACCGGCGGCAAGCAGAGAACGGCAAACGCGCTATTGCATGAAGCCATTGAAACATTAGCAGCCTCTAGAACGAATGCTTAGGCAATGACCGGCGGAATTGCAGGCAACAAAGAAGCCGCGGTTGAGATGAATCGGAGATTGAGTCCAGGAAAAGATGCCGACCACCAACAAAGACTATTACGCGACGCTTGGCGTGAAGAAGACGGCCACGCCGGAGGAGATTCGCAAGGCTTTTCGCAAAGCCGCGCGCAAGTACCACCCCGACGTCAATCCCAACGACAAGCGCGCCGAAGAGAAGTTCAAGGAGATCTCCGAGGCCAACGATATTCTGAGCGACGAGAAGAAGCGCAAGATTTACGACCAGGTGGGCTTCTACTCCGACCAGATCGACCCGGCGACGGCCGAGGCCTACGCACGGCAGCAGCGCACGGGCGCGCAGCAGCCGCCCATCGACTTCGGCGGCTTCGACTTCAACGGCTTCTCGGGTGCCGGCCCGGGCGCGGCGCAAACCGGCTCCGGTTCGCCGGGCTGGGGCAGTTTCAAAGACATTTTTTCCGGCATCTTCTCCGGCCAGCAGCATCCGCAGCAGCATGGCCCGCAGCCAGGCACCGACCTCGAGTACCAGGCGACCGTCGACTTCTGGATTGCTGTTCGCGGCGGTCAGGCGCGCATCCAGATCAACCGCCAGGAAGTCTGCTCGACCTGTCACGGCCAGGGCCACATCGGCGCAGAGGTGCAATGCCCAGAGTGCCAAGGCACCGGGCAGGTGACGCAGATGGGCGGGCGGATGAAGTTCAACATTACCTGCCCGCGCTGCGGTGGCGCAGGCCGCGTGGCGAACACCTGCCCCACCTGCCACGGCGAGGGCACGCTGACGCGAACCGAGAACGTCGAGTTCCGCATCAAGCCGGGCACGCGCGACGGCCAGCGAATCCGACTGCAGGGCAAGGGCAATGCCGGCGCGAACGGCGGCGCTCCCGGCGACCTGTTCCTCATTGTGCGCACCGGGCCGCATCCGGTCTTCACGCGGCAGGGCGACGACATTCTTGTCACCGTGCCCATTACAGTGGCCGAGGCGTCGCTGGGCGCTAAGGTGGATGTGCCCACCATCGACGGACGCGCGCAGTTAAAGATTCCGCCGGGCACGCAGAGCGAGCAAAAGCTGCGCATGAGGGAGCGCGGCGTCGAAAGCGCGCAGCATCCCGGCCAGCGCGGCGACCAGATCGTTACTGTTACCGTTGCTGTGCCGCACCTGAACGACGAGCGCAGCCGCGAGATCATGCGTGAGCTGGCGCGCCTGAACCCGGACGACCCGCGAAGTGCGCTGTTTGAGAAGGTGTAAGAGGCAGGGATCGAGGGAACGAGAAAACGCGAGGCAAGCAATGTGACCGCCCTGAACCCGCCAGCATTGATCAAGTTAACTGAAGCCTCTCTGGCCCTTTCCTTGCTTTTCTTCTGGCCTCTTCGCTCAGTCGCCCAGCATCCGGCATCGAAAGCCGATACGCATATTCCTCGGGCGTGTACCTTCCTCACTTCTAACTACGAGGTTGAGAAAGACGATCCGCAGGAGGAACGGAGTTACGCTGCAAGCGAAAACAGGTTTTTTGGCTTGTGGTGTACAGCAGCTTCGAGTTCGCTTGAGAATCGGGAAGCCGCCGCTGACGAAATGGCCGCGTGTTGGAAGAAGCTCTGGTATCGCGACGACCCGTTTAATGCAGCCTTCCATGAAACGGGCAGCGACGATCTGCTGGCCATGATGGCAATTACAAGCAAGGTGCCCAAGCCACTGATCGCTGATTCAGCATTCATGCACGATTGGTTGGAAGACTGCAGAGACCGATGTTTTATGATCTACGGCGAAGACGAGTCGGGCGAAGATAGGCTGCACTTGGTTTCGCTGCGCAATGAAGCTCTGGACCATCTCAAGAAAGACTCAGCCGCAAAACCTATTCTCGAGATGCTGAAAACTGCGACGATCAGGTGAACTAATGGCCACGAAACGCAAATCCAAAGGCGCCTACATGATCTCGGCGGTGGCCGAGATGTACGAGATCCACCCGCAGACCCTGCGCCTCTACGAGCGCGAAGGGCTGCTCAAGCCGTCGCGCACCGAAGGCAACACCCGCCTCTATACCGATGAAGATCTGGAGCGGCTGGAATTCATTCTCAACCTGGCGCGCGACCTCGGCGTGAACATCGCCGGCATCGCCATCATTCTGCAGATGCGCGAGCGCATGGAAGAGATGAATCGCCAGATGCAGAGCTTTGTGGAGTACGTGCGTAACGAGATGCTCTCGCGCTTCCAAGCCGCCGCGCCCGGCCAGTCCGCTGCTATCGTGCCCATCCGCAAGCCGGTTGCCGCTCCGCCTCGCCCTGCGGGAACGCGAAGGCCGAGCTGACTTGCAGGCGGCTTGCTCAATGAATCCCGGTGCGCGTTTTCTCTGGTTTTGCCGCGATTCATCCCGCTCAAAAAATAGGTTCTCTCCTCTCGAGAGTTGCTTTATGATTCCGCTTACCTGAGCGGGAAGCTTCTCAACGGTAGGAGGGCGGCATGGCTTTTACCAACGCAGTCATCGATCTGTCGCACTACAACTCGCAAATCGACCTGCGAAACGCACAACAGGCGGGGGTTGCCGCGGTGATTCACAAGGCGACCCAAGGGATCGCGTTCGCCGATCCCACGTATCGCGCCAACCTGGCACAGGCGCAGGCGCTGGGACTTTTGTGGGGAGCCTACCACTTCGGCACGGGAGACGACGCCGAGAGGCAAGCCGACTTTTTCTTGCAAACCGTAAAGCCCGCCGCGGGCGCTGTTCTGGTGCTCGACTTCGAATCGAACAACCCCGGCTCCACGATGTCGCTGGCGCAGGCCAAGGCATTCGTCGCGCTCATCTACGCAGCCACGGGAATCTGGCCCGGCCTTTATGGAGGCGCCTATCTGAGGGAACAATTGGGATCGCAGCCCGATCCCGTGTTGCGGAACTGCTGGCTGTGGCTGGCCCAGTACGGGCCAGCAGCGACCGTGCCGCCGGGCTGGCCGAGTTGGACGTTGTGGCAATACACCGACGGGCACATCGTCCCCGATCCCAGTCCGATCGCCGGAGTTACGCCGTGCGACCGCAGCTACTACAGCGGGCCGGTAGATGCGCTGCGATCGAAGTGGGCCTCGGGGAGCTTGGCGTAGGCGCGGAGAGTTCAGCCGCTTGAGCGGGCCGTGAACGCGCGCTGGCTCGGCCCCGCGCTCACTCCGCGATAGAAACGATCTTGCCATCGCGGTCGCGGATATGGACGCGGCCGTCATCGGCCAACTCGAAGCGGCCGTCGCGCCAGCGAATCTTGCCATGGAGGTAACTGGCCACCCACACGGCAAAGCCCAACGCATCGCGTACCGCGTAGAGCCACGGCCGCCGCAGCGATTCTGGATCGCGGGTGATGCCCCAGCCGATGGCGAGCGACTCGACGATGCGATTGACGACGGACCATGCCAAAACGCCCAGCCCGAACCACGGATGGCCCAGCAGGGCGCCGGCCAACGCGGCCATCAAGCCATAGGGCACGGCATAGACGAGGCCCGTGCCGAAGTGCCCCTTGGGCCGCGAACGCCGCGTTCCCGCCGCCCAGCGCACTTGCCGCCGCCACATTTGCGCGAAGGTCATGGGCGGGACGACGTGCGAGATGATGTGGCGCGAGAGGGCCACGCCGAATCCTTTGGCCGCGATGAAGTTGCCGATGACGAAATCGTTGGAGAAGTACTCGCCGGTGGCGCGATAGCCGCCGATGGCGTCGAGCGCGTCGCGCCGGACGACGATGGTCGGCCCCAGTCCGAACTTCATCCCCTCCATCCAATTCGCGATCAGCACTCCGGCGGTCATCTCCACGCTCATGCCGATCGCATCCATCAGCGACCAGAAGCCGCCCGTGCTCAATCCGCGATAGACGCAGGTGGCCATGCCGGTGTGCTTTTCGAGGAGCGGCGGCACAACCTGGCGCAGATAATCCGGCGCCACGATCACGTCGCTGTCGCTGGTGACCAGAATCTCGCTTCGCGCCTCCTGTGCCATGCGCGCAAACGCCCACGCGGGAGGATTGGGCCACTGCGGATCGCCGCAAATCACGATCCGGCTGGGCCGCTCCGGATGGCGCGCGGCGACCGCGCGCAACAGCTCGAGCGCCGCGTCGTTCTCGTTGTCCACAGCCATCAGGATTTCGTACTCGGGATAATCCTGATGGAAGAAACTCTCCAGGTTCGCCTCCAGTTGCGGCTCCATGCCGTGAAACGGCTTGAGCACCGAAACGAAAGGAAGATGATCGCCCAGGCGCAAGGCAGCCGCCGCCTGCTGGCGCGCCAGGCGATGGAAGCGGCGCGCGCCGATAAGTGCCAGCGCCAGAAACACAGTCGATGAGAGCGTGCCCACCGCGGCCACAAAGGCGAGAGCGATGGCGAACCAATGCAGGACGATCATGGGGCCTTCTCCGGTGCGCTCCGCGCGGCAATCAAGCGCGCCGCATCCAGCAGGTTGTCGAAGGTGGCGTCGGGGCGTGCAGCATAGCGGCCGTCGCCGCCGCCCGCGCCGGTGCGCAGCAGCACGGAGCGCAGGCCGCAATTGCGGGCGGTTTCCACGTCGCTGGTCCGGTCGCCGATCAACCAACTGCCGGCGAGATCGAGGTTCAATTCGCTGCGCGCTCGCTGAATGAGGCCGCCGCGCGGCTTGCGGCAGTCGCAGTCGATCTTCAATTCAATGCGCTCGCCAGCAAACCCCTTGTCGGGGTGATGCGGGCAAGCGTAGATGCCGTCGAGAAAGGCGCCCTCGCCGCCGAGCAGCGTATCCATGTGGTTGTGCACGCGATTGAGTTCGGCCTCCGTGCATTCCCCGCGCGCCACCACCGGCTGGTTCGTAATCACCACCACGCGGTAGCCGGCTGCGCGCAGCAGCTTGATGGCCTCGGCCACGCCGGGGATCAACTTGAGTTGCTCGGGGCGCGTCACGTAGCCGACTTCTTCGTTGATGGTGCCGTCGCGATCCAGGAAAACCGCCGGCAGTGTGACGTTCAGATTGCTTCTGGCCACTGCGCCGCTGCGCAGGTCGGCATCGACGCGGTCCAACCGCTCCGGCGTGCCCGCGTCTTTCACGTACTCCGGACTGCGGTAGCCGTTCAAGTGCACGCCCTCGGCAAGCAGCCGCGGGAAAACATTCTTCGCGAAATCGAGCGGACCGCTGGGCCAGGCAATGCCGCGCAGCGCCCGGGCCTTCACGATATAAAGCGCCGCATTCACCTGGTTGGGCAGGGCGGCGCCCTCGTGATGCGGGTAGCCGTGAATGGCAACGATGCGGCCGCGTTCGTCCGTCTCTACCAAATCGGAATCCCAGGGGTGGTCGTTGGGATGCAGGAAGAGCGTAGCCTCGGCGCTGCTGGCGACGTGCGCGGAATAAAACCGCGCCAGGTCCACATTTACCATGGTGTCGCCATAGAGCACGAAGAACTCCTCCGGCAACTCGTCCAGCGCGGCGATCACCGCGCCGGCCGTTCCCAGCGGAGCGGATTCGTCGATACAGCGCACGCGCAAACCCCGACGCGAGCCGTCGCCGCAGAACTCGCGGATGGCGGCGGCGCCGAAGCCGCAGAGCAGCGTTGCGCCTTGAATGCCGAAGCGGGCCAGCAGTTCGAACTGATATTCGAGCAGGGCTTTACCGCCGACCACGACCAGCGATTTGGGAAGGCCGTTGCTGCGCGCCGCGAGCCGCGCGCCCTTGCCGCCCGCCAGAATCACCGCATCCACAATCGGCGTGTTCACGATTGCCGTGTCCTCATCCATGCTTACCGACCTGAGCCTATTCCAGCGTCCCCGTTTTCTTCTCCAGGGTCGAGCGTCGTGGGATTGTAGAAGATGATCTTGCTTCCCTCGTTCTCAAATTGGAAAGGAATGCGGCGCAGACCGGAGAGCGCCTGCTTGACGGCCTGCTGGCGGTCGCGCGGAACGTAGAGCAGCAGGAAGCCGCCGCCGCCCGCGCCTAAAATCTTGCCGCCTGTCGCGCCGGCGCTCCGCGCCGCATCGTACCAGCCGTCGATGGCGGCATTCGAGATGTCGCGGGCCAGGCTGCGCTTTAACATCCAACTTTCATGCAGAATCTCGCCTACGCCGTCGGGGTTGCCGCTCTCCAACTCGCGGCACACCGCGTGCGCGTGCTCCACCATGGTGCGCATGGCCTGGATGGCATTCTTCTCCTCGCCCAGCGCGCGCGTCTGTTCCTTCAGAATGTCACTCGCGCTGCGCGTCATGCCGGTATAAAACATCATCAGATTGCCCTGCAGGACTTGGAGCGTTTGCGCGCGGCAGATGAGCGGATCGACCCTCACCGTGCCGTCGGGATAGAAGCGATACATACGCAGGCCGCCAAATGCCGCGGCGAACTGGTCCTGCTTTCCGATGGGGTCGCCGCAGAGATCGATCTCCACGTGGCAGGCCTGCTCGGCCAAACTCTGCGGAGAAGCGTGACGCCCCTGAAAGGCGTAAAGGCCGTTGAGCAGGCCGACGGTGAAAGAGCTCGACGAGCCCAGCCCGGTACCGCGCGAGGGGATGTCGGCGTGCGAGGTGATCTCGATTCCCCGCTCCGGCCCCAGCAGCCCCAGGCAGTGGCGCACGATGGGATGCTGAATCTGGCCGGCGCACTCCACTTCTTCGGTGCGCGAGTAGCCGATGCGGATCGACTGGTCGAATCTGCGCTGCAGGGTCAGATAGACATATTTATCGATGGTGACGCTGACGACTGCTCCGCCGTGCTCGCGGTAAAAGCTCGCGATGTCGCTGCCGCCTCCCGCGAAGCTCAGGCGGCACGGTGTCTGGCTGATGATCATGGTTAGGGCCTGTTCACACTACTGGGGTGGATGCCGTTGCGAGCCAAAATAGGGTCAGACGAAGCCGAGGCTCGAAGGCTGTGGCAGGTCCACTGTCGAGAGCGAGAATGAAGTATGGCCCGAATTTCCACCCCAGCGACAAAGATCCGTCGCAGGGGACCCGGGTTTTGGCCGCAACCCTTCGGGCCGGGGCCAGTTTTCCCGATTTCTGCGTCAATCGTCGCTAGCAGACACCCGGTATGCGTCACTCCTCGCTCCTTGAACTCGAAAAAACTGGCTCCCGGCGGCGCCATCCCAGTAGTGTGAGCAGGCCCTAGTCCGCGACCTGAGCCGCCGCGAGCCAGTTGGCGCGCTTCAACTCCACCACCGCGTGGATGAGAACCGTGTGCGCCACTTCTACTACGCCGTAGTCCTCCAAATTCACGTGGAAGTTCACGTCGCCCATGGCGCGTAGCGGATTCGTGGCCTTGAAGCCGCTCATGGTCACCACTCGGCAGCCGATGCCCCGCGCGACTTCCACGGCGCGAAGAATGCTGGGCGATGCGCCGGAGCTCGAGATGGCGAAGAGCAGGTCTTCCTTGCGGGCGTGATAGCCGATCTGCTTCGCGAAGACTTCTTCGTAGCCGAAGTCGTTGCCGAGGCAGGTAAGCGCGGCGCCGTCGTTGAAGCACATGGCAGGCAGGCCGCCGTTCTTGCTGAAGTCGATGGCCATGTGGCTGGCGATCGCCGCCGAGCCGCCATTGCCGATGAACATCTGCTTGCCGCCCTTGTCCGCGGTGTCGAGAGCCAGAGTCAGCGTGCGCCGATAGGCTTCCTCCCGGCCGATCTCCTTGCCGTTAGCCAGGGTGCAACACACCCCTGCCACCGCGTGGTTGAGGTCCGAGAAAAAACCCTCTAGCCGATCCGTCAAAGCCCGTCTCCCTAAGCCGATGTGGGCAGCCGCAGTTTCTCTTCGCACGCAGCCTAATCCGGCCTCAACTATATTGTAAAGGCACCTGAGAGTTCGGCCGGAAAGGGCAGTGCAATCGACGCCGATCCTGCGCTGGTTCTGTCCGCAAGGCTTTCAGGTGGATACCCCACGGTCGAGCTACCGCTGGTTGGCGTTCGTTATCTTTTGCCTCTGGCATTGGCTATATTTGGTGAGTCAGTAGGTGTCAGTCGGAGATCCGGCAAAGGCTGCCATCGCTATCGTGGCCGAATGCGCCGTGGGGATGATTTTTGTGGGGAACCTGCTGGGCAGCTCGAACGCAATTTCTTTGTTGGCGTTGTGACGCCTTGGACCGTGACCAGCGAGCGCGTATGGGTATGCGACCCAGCGGGTAGCGGCGTGGACATGGGTAACGTGCGGAGCTGTCGCGCTGGTGCTGCTGCGTTTTCACGCGCCCGGGCATTTAGTCTAGATCACAGCGGTTGTTGGGCTGTACGGACCGCAACTCTACTCGCTTGTGTTGTACAAATGGCTGGACAAACGCGGAGAACTGGAGCCTGACAGCGATCTGCGACAAGGGGAGGCGACGGAATGAGGCGGGGAACGATTCTCTGGATTGTGGCGCTTGTGTATTTCAAGATCGGTGCGGCGCCGCTGGTCGCGCAGGCGGCGGCCGCGGCGGTACCGGCGCCGGCCGCGGCGGGGCAAACGAGTGGGCAGGCCGGCGCAGCGCCGGCACCCGCAGCTGCAACGAATGCGCCGGCTAATGCGGGGCCGATTTCGCTGGATCTGGCGGTTGCCAACAAGCACAACAAGCCGGTGCTCGATCTGAAGGCAGGCGAGGTGACGGTTGACGACAATGGCAAGCCCGCCAAGCTGACCGAACTGCGGCTGGTGAATGGAAACGGGCAGGACGGGGCGCTGATTACGCTGCTCTTCGAGCGGCCGGGGATGGAGGACAGCGAACGGAGCTCGGAGGATGCGCTTTTTGCGACGTCGGCCTCGGCGGCGAAGGAGACGAGCAAGAAGCTACGGCAGGAGGCGTCGAAGCTCCTGAGGGCGTTTCCCGACGGTACATTCCGGTTTGCCGTGGTGGACGTGTGGGGACGATTGCAGATTCAAGAGGAAGAGGCCACAAACCCCAAAGCAGTCGAGGAGGCAGTTGCCGGCGCGGTGGAGCCCAAAGTCTACGGGGCCAATGTAGAGGCGAATGCGCTGGAGCAGCGCCTGGTACGGCTGGCAAAGACCGGGCGGGACACTTCGGGAGCGGCAGCGAACGTAGGAGAGCGGACGCTGGCGCGCACGATGTACACAGCAATGCAGACATCGGGCCGCATTGCCAAGGATCAGCACCTGTCATTGACGCAGGCGAGCCTGTTGGCTCTGGTGGAGGCACAGCAAGCGCTGCCGGGGCGCAAGGCGATTGTTTATTTCATGTCGGTTGGCGGTGGGAACGGCGACCCATACCACCGGTCGGGGCGGGATGCGCACGCCAAGGAGGCGCTGAAGTCGATTATCGGCGCGGCGAACCGGGCGGGCGTCAACATCTATGTTGTTCTTCAGGATGAACTGGAGAATGCAGGCTTTGCGGCTCTGAACCTGAACAATGGCGACTTGCGAGTGCGCATGGCGGCAACGACCGGCGCGGCGATGGGTCCGATGACACCCGGGCAGGCGGCGGCGATCAACAACGACGCGATCTCGTATGCGTCTGGGCCAGCGCCGGCGACTCCGTCAGACGACGTGGTCACGGCGAATGAGGATATGCTGGCGCTCTCGAAGCACACCGGGGGCACGGTGCTGTTTGCGAGCGGCAACATGACAAAGCCGGTGAAGGAGATGGTGCGCGGGCTGACGACGTATTACAAGGCGTCGTTTATTCCCCCGGCCGGCGTGGACGACGGGACCTTTCATACGACGGCGTTCAGGGCGTTGCGCAAGGGACTGAAGGTGCGGGGGCGGACGGGGTATCTGGCGATGCCGCCGAGCGCGGGGATCGCCGATCCGATTCAACCGTTCGAAGTGCCGTTGATGGCTCTACTGAAGCGGCAGGAGCTTCCCGCAGAGCTGGACTACCGCGCCCAGGTGTTGAAGATGGAGCATGCCGACGCGGGCGCTGTGGGGCTGGTGGCGCTGGAGGCGCCGGTGAGCGGACTCGAGGTGCGCACGGATCAAAGCACGCGGCTCAGCTCGGCGCATGTTTCCGTGCTGGCGATCGTGAAAGACAGCTCGGGAACGGAGATCGAGCGGTTCAGCGAGGATATTGCGCGGCGCTGGTCGGCGGCGAGCGGCGCCGGGACCGCGCCCGCGTTCATTTCGTTTGAGAGGAGCTTTGCGGCGCCGCCGGGCACGTATGTGCTGGAGACCGCGATTCTGGATAACAATAGCGGCAAGGCCGCAGCCAAGTGGCAGACCTTCACGATCGCCGATTCGCGGCAAATGCCCGAGTTGAGCGACTTGATGGTGGTGCGCGGAATGGAGCCAGCGGACAACGGGAGCGGGGAACCCGACATGCTGTGGCGGGGCGAGCAGCGCGTGCTGCCGAACCTGTATGGCGAGTTGCCGGCGGGCGCGCACAACGTGTCAGTCTTCCTTCTTGCGCATACGGATCCGAAGCTGCAGAAGCCGGCGACGGTGAAGCTGGAGGTTCTGCGCGATGGGACGCCGCTGCGCGGCAAGCCGCTGACGGCGGGGATCAAGGCCGGGGATGAGTTCTCCGCGCTGGTGCAGGGCTTCGCGATCAGCTCGGCGGCCAATGGAGAGTACGAACTGCGCGTCACGCTGGAGCAAGGCGGGCAAACGGCGGTGGAGACCGGCAAGTTTGTGCTGACGGGAGAGGGCGAGCGGATTGCGAGCGGGCGCCCTGCCGCGGGCGGCGACGCACCGATTTCCGTCGATCCTCCCGGAATGTCGGCAGACGCGCCGGCCGCCGATCGTCTGGATCGGGTGGAGCTGGACCGGATTCTGGACGATGCGCGCAAGAACGCGCTGGCCTACGGCGACGCGCTGCCCAACCTGGTGTGCGAGCAGACGACGCAACGGCTTTACGACGCCAGCGGGATGGGGGATTGGAAGCTGAAGGACACAATTGTCGAGCAATTGGCGTTCGTGAATCACGAAGAAGACCGGGTTCTGGTTGGGCAGAAGACGGCCGGCGATGAAGCAGAGGTGAGAATCAGCTCCACCGGCGAGTTTGGCGCGGCAATGACCAACATTTTTCGGCCGGAAGCCAAGGCCAAATTTACCTGGAAGGAGACCGCCACGCTGCGCGGGGAGCCGGCGGAGGTTTTTGACTACCGCGTGGATCATGAGGATTCGGCATTCTTGTTGAACGATCCTCCCGCTCCCTCGGTGAAGGTTGGCTACCATGGCCGGATCTATATCGACCGGGCGACCCACGGCGTGATGAGCCTCTCGATCATTACCGACGAGGCGCCGAAGAACTTCCCGATTCGCAAGGCGGCGGTGCGCGTGGACTACGACTACGTGGCCATCAACGAGCACGACTATCTGCTGCCGGTGAGTGCGCAAGTGGTGACGAGGCTGCCCGGGGGCAGCCTGAGCGGGGACTTGCTGAAGCGCAACGATATCGCGTTCACGAATTTTCGCCGGTTCGGTTCGAGCGCAAAGATTGTGGGAGTGGGGACCGAAGAGGCGCCGGAGTAGGTTCGGACCGCAAGTCGTTCCTTACGCGACGTTCCCGGACAGGACGCTCGAGGCTTCCCACCCATTCGCCAGAAAGAAGCGAATGGATGGGGCACGGCGGGTGGTACACAGTTATTCGGTCAGAGACATAGAAAGCCGGAACCCTAGGCAGCGGCGATTCAGCACTTGGGGTGGGGGTTCTTGAACTCGAGTTCGGCCGGCACCCAGTCCGAGAGGCGCTTGGCGTTGATCTGATCCTCTGTGGCCCCGAGAGAGAGCGACGATTTGGTGATGGCCACGGAGATCTTTACCTTTCCGCTGGTGCAATAGGAACCGAGCACGGCAGACAACTGCCTGCTTGCGTTGTCGAGGTATTCCGCGGGCAGCGCGCCGTAGCGGCCGGAGATGTCGGCCGGCCCCATGATCATCTGGTCGACAACGGGCCCTTGTTGATGGACGCCCGGAGCGTCGAAGTGCACCACAAGGTCGGCTCGGGATTCCAACATGTCGGGATTGGCTGTGTATTGGATGGGCGGAAGGGTGATGCCTGCGCTGTGGGGCGCGGCCTCCGGAGCGCCGAACGCCAGGTGGTAAGGAGCGCCCTTCCACTGGTGCGCGTTGGACGCGGCAGCGACAGTGGACGGCTGGTACCCACTTCCGCATCCGGTCAGGAACAAGCATGCAGCGATCATCGAAACGATGCTTTTTGTCACGTCATCCTCCTCTGCGAGCAGAACCAAGTGTGGTATGAAGCCAAAGGAAACGCGCGGGCCGGATCGTCTTCCTCCCCATGTGGCAAGAGTCTGCCCGCCGGGGCCCCAATGGAAGACTGCATTCAGCCTTCGCCCGCTCAGCCGCTGGCTAAACGGAGAATCGATTGTCCGGTAACGAAACAACAGGTCGAAATACCACTCAGGCAGTCCAAAATGCCACTTTGGTGGCGGAGGGCGGGGTAATGACGCAAAGGGGTTAACGCTTTTGCAGGGGGCTAGGGGCTAGGAAGCACAGATAGACGATTAGGAATTGTCGTGCGTCAATTAGGAAGAACCAAGTCAGGAACAACAATGCGGGTCTGTCGAGGCCGTGCGCTGGCTCGACTTCGGACATCTTGGCTGTGTGACTCAAGTGAGCTCACGATTTGCCGATAAGCGCTGCAGGGATGGAGCAGCGCAATGGAGATTGCACCGATACCGGGAATCAGGGCGGTAGGGGCGGTGCGGGTGCGGCCGGAGGGCTTGCGGGCGCCATCGATCTTCGACGTCGATCGATCGGAGAGGCCGGCCGACCAGATGGTGCAGCGGACGGGCAGGAAGGCAAGCGGCGCGGAAGAGGATGCCGACGACGAGCTGCTAGCGACTAACGAGCCGGATGACGAAGAAGCGCGGAAGAGCGTGGACTACTTCGCATAAAGATAGACATAGATTAAATAGAGACGAAGACGGAAGGGCCTTCCCGCGGGAAGGCCCTTTTGATTGTGGGGGACGGGGGAATGCCTCCCTCAGCGGCTGAAGCCGGATGAATCGGGAGGTTGATGCGGCACGGCTGAAGTCGTGCTTATTCAAAACGCCATTCCGAGAAACACGTTCTAGGCGTAGAGCGTCTGAAGTTCGTTGCATCAATCGAAGCTGCAAAAGCAGGTCCTTCAACTCCGGTCGCTCGCCGCGGCGAGCGACCTTCGCTCAGGATGACAGGTCGTTCGCCCATTCAACGCAGTTTGGACCCCGGCGGCGGTGGAATTCCCTAGGCGGTAACGGATTCGCGGAGGGTCTGCTCGGCGTAAACCGTGTCGGGTTCGGCGAGGCGGATGAGGCGGTGCAGATAGGCGCGAGAGATGTGCAGGCTGCGGGCGGCCATGGTCTTGTTTCCGTTGTGCTCGCGGACGGCGGCAACGGCGAGCTTGATCTTGTAGTCGCGGAGCTGGCGTTCGAAGGAGCCTGCCGGGAGATAGTCGCCGATGTCGACGACGTCGTCAAGAGCGCCTTCTTCGTCGCGCTCCCGCGGCTTGAGGTTCAAGTCCGGGGCGCGGAGCGTATTGCCGGGGGCAAGAATGATCGCGCGCTGAATGACGTTTTCCAACTCGCGGACATTGCCCGGCCAGGGGTAGCTTTGCAGCAGCTCAAGCGCTTCAGGGTCGATCGAATCCATGGGCTTTTGGAAGACGGCGGCATAGTGGCGCAAGAAGTGATGCGCGATGAGAGGAATGTCCTGGACGCGCTCCTGCAGCGGGGGCGCCTCGACGCGCATGACGTTGATGCGGTAATAGAGGTCCTGGCGGAACTTGCCTTCGGCGACGAGCTTGGCAAGATCCTGGTGCGTGGCGAAGATGAGACGCGCGCGCAAAGGGATGAGCTTGCTGGTGCCGAGGCGGCTGAACTCCATTTGCTGGAGGACGCGCAGGAGCTTGACCTGGGTGAAGAGGCTGAGGTCGCCGATTTCGTCGAGGAAGAGGGTGCCTCCGCCGGCCTGTTCGAAGTAGCCTTCGCGGGCTCCGACGGTGCCGGTGAAGGCGCCTTTTTCGTGCCCGAAGAGCTCGGCTTCGATGAGAGTTTCTGGAATCGCGCCGCAGGAGACGGCGACGAAGGGCTTGGTGGCGCGGCTGCCCAGGTTATGGATGGCGCGCGCAATGAGCTCTTTGCCGGTTCCGCTTTGGCCGGTGACGAGAACCGCGGCGTTGAGGTTGGTGACGCTGCGCACCAGCTGATAGACGTTCTGCATGCCGGGGCAAGAACCGATGAGGCGGTCGCAGCGGCCGGGCTCTTCCACGCGGCTCTGCGCGCTCATGAGCTGCTGCTTGAGCGCCGAAGTCTCGACGGCGCGGGCGAGCATGGTTTTGAGGTCGCGAACCGAGGGCGGACGGCGGCAATAGCTGAAGGCGCCGTTGCGGACGAGTTCGAAGGCGGTGGAGCGCAGGCTGTCGTCGGCCATCAGGACGGCCGGGATGGTGGCGGCGATCAGGCGCCGGGCACAGTCAATACGAGTATGCAGTGTGTCCTCGTGAGAGTGCAGATCGAGGATCATCACATCGCAGCCGCCGGCGGCGATGCGCGCCTCAATCTCCTCTTCGCCGCACTCGAGGAGAACCTCGAAGTTCTTACCAAGGGCAGAAGAAAGAAGCGAATGCAGCGTGCGATCTTCCGAATACAGGGCGATCTTGATCATGTGTGCTGCGTCCAACCCGCTGGTTTTGCGGGGCCGAACCGGGAACTGACGAGGTACCTAGATGATCTTCGACCGGAATCATCGCGCCCATCCCCTATTCGTGCTAGGGGGTAGGCACGTAGGTAACGGGAAGAGCGGCTGTGGAGTTGATTTTCGCTAATTTCCTCTCGAGGACTGCGCTGAGAGAGGGGGAAGGCACCCATTCGAGTGATGGACAGGCTTTGCGGGGCGGGGGAAGATGTGCGGGAACGAGACAAGAGTCGTACCGCGCAGAAAACAAGCCGACAGGAAGGGTGTACGGCAACCGGGCGAGGCGGCCCGGGAGGGTTCCCCAAAGAGGCGCGACTGCTTGATTCGGCAATAGTTAGATAGCGGCAAGCCGGGAGCCCAGAATCCCTCGGCAGCGGTGTATACGGTCCGTTGCAATGGGGGAGAGAGAGTAAACGACTGAGTACACGGCGCAGGTGGGTTGGTTGGCATGTGATTGAATTCATGTCGTTTGCGGTTTGGTCGATCAATTGCTTCTAGCTGCATGCGCACCTGCAGCAGATCTGGAGTTATAAGGATGCAAGGTTTTGTCTATTGGCCGACGGTGGCGGTACTGGTTGTGGCCACATTTACGGATGTGCGCAGCCGGCGGATTCCCAACTGGCTGGTGGCGCCGTTCCTGTTGGCGGGGATCGCGGTGTCGGGTTGGCTGCACGGCTGGCCGGGAGCAGGCCAGAGTCTGGCCGGAGCGGGTTTGGGATTGCTGGTCTATGGAGCTCTTTTCTTTATGGGCGGGATGGGCGCCGGGGACGTGAAGCTGTGCGCGGCGATTGGGGCGTGGATTGGGCCCTGGCAGTTATTGATTTCTCTTATCTTCACCGGCTTGGCCGGGGGAGCGATGGCGCTGACCTGGGCGCTATTCGGTGGTTTCTTGAAGGATCTTTTTCTGCACACCGGCGACCTGGCGTTCGGATCGAAGGAGCGGGGCGCGGTGGTGCTGAGCAATCCGTTGCGGCGCAAAATGCCGTATGCACCGGCGATCGCAGTGGGAACGTTAATTTCGTTTATCGCAAGGTAGAGCGCAGCAATGATTGGCAAGAAGAACAACGGCCTTGGATTCTCGGCGCAGTCGAAGTGGACGCCGGAGCTCGATAAAGCGAGGAGTCAGCGTAACGTGGCGACAGATCCCATTTCCTATTCCGCGGGCCAGTTCCCGGACACGATCGGAGCGCAGTCGCTCTCGATCGCACTGGTGGGCCTCGATGAGCATCGCCGGCACGCGGCGATGGTGGCTATCGCGTCGTGCGGCGGGGCCGACGTGCGTGAGTTTTCGGAGTATCCGCGGGGGCTGGACGAAGTGTCGCAAGCATTGGGCCGGTACGAGGCGGTTCTGGTGGATCTGGACAGCGATCCGGAGGCCGGGTTGGAGCTGGTGGAGTGCGTGTGCGCGCTGAACACGTCGACGGTGATGGTGTTTTCGGAGACGGCCGATCCGGAGCTGTTGGTGCGCTGCATGCGTGCAGGCGCACGCGAGTTTCTGAACTTCCCCCTGGCGCCGGAGGTGATGGAAGAGGCGCTGGTGCGAGCCGCGGCACGGAAGCCGCAGGGCCGGGAAGAGCGCAAAGGGATTGGCCGGCTGCTGACCTTTATGGGCGCCAAGGGAGGCGCCGGGGCGACGATGGTGGCCTGCAACTACGCGGTGGCGCTGGCGAAGGAAACGGGCCAGAAGACGGTGCTGATCGATCTGGACCTGCCGCTAGGCGACGCGGCGCTGAACCTGGGGATCACGGCGGAGTACTCGGCGATCGATGTCTTGAACGCCA
>Ga0209415_10008516_pt1 | contig 17782 bp, 7 predicted proteins | sample PeaSoiSIISIP2007_FD_187696 | JGI IMG/M metagenome (GOLD analysis project Ga0209415, IMG submission 187696) | Peat soil microbial communities from Weissenstadt, Germany - SII-SIP-2007 (SPAdes) (version 2) | ecosystem: Environmental > Terrestrial > Soil > Wetlands > Peat | place: Germany... | reverse complement strand
GCTGGAAACGGTCAAAAGACAGACTGCAGCACCAACGTTACCGGCAACGATTTCAACGATGCCCACGTGAACATATTTGACGACACTTCAACCGCGTGCCCATCGACCGCGAAGGCACCGTGTGTGTATCGAAAAAATTGGGCAGCTGCTCTTGCCACTGCCTTTGGCGCGGCTCCCCATTTTTATGACATGGACAACGAGATCGACATCTGGGGAGGCACGCATCACGACGTGCATCCGAATCCTTCGGGTTACGAAGAGATGCGGGACACCTATCTCAGGGTGGCGCGGGGCCTGAAGACCTGGGATCCATCTGCGGTTCGGCTGGGTCCGGTTAGCTGCTGCTGGTGGTTCTATTGGAATGGTGCGAATAGTAACGACAAAGGCGCTCATGCAGGCATCGATTTCCTGCCCTGGTGGCTGAACGAGATTTACTGGCAGGACCAGATCGCTGGCACCCGTTCCATTGACATCTTCGATATTCATGCGTACCCGGATGGTCCGGATACGTCGAACTACTCGCCGGCGCAGAAGCAGGCCCTCGCCGTTAGCATCTACCGCGACTATTGGGATCCGACACTAGTAAGCCCCTCCGGCACCATCAACCAGACGTACACCACAAACATCCAGCCAAATAAGACGATCGCCTTCCGCATCCCGCGGATGCGGGCAATCGCGAATATGATCTACCCGGGAACTCCACTGAGCTTTACCGAGTGGAGCGCCGCTTTCGCAGGCGAGTCTGACTTCTCCACCGCTCTCGGTGATGCTGATGCTTACGGAATATTGGGACGCGAACGCGTATCCCTCTCCACTCGCTGGACGGCTCCCAGTCCGGCCAACCCGAACTATCAGGCGCTAAAGCTCTACACCAACTACGACGGCTCACACCACGGCTTCGGCAGCATCTCGGTTTCCGACACCAACAACGGCGATCCCAGCCTGTTCAGCAGCTACGCCGCGCTCAACTCCGCCGGCACGACGCTGACCATCATGGTGCTGAATAAAGATCCGGCAAACGCGGCCCAGGTGGCGTTCACCACCACTGGCTTCGCGCCGACCAGCGAAACCACATACACGCTGTCGCAGTCTTCGCCCGGCAGCATCGTGGCTTCTTCGTCACAGTCCTGGTCGGCAACCCAGACCTTCGCTCCTTACACCGCAACTCTGCTGGTCGTGAGCGGCAGCATGACAAGCACTCCTGCCTCAGCGTGGGATCTGAATCCCGACACAATCATGGTACCCGCGAACGGAACCGTCACATTGAACCCGCTGATCACCAGTGGTACTGGCAACGTCAACCTGTCGTCAGCGATCTTCGACGGTTTCGAAGGAGCAACCAAATGCACGGGAGGGACGATCAGTCCGACGACTCCCACCATCACTCCCACTACGCCCGGCGAGATCACAGTGATCGCAGGGAACACACCCGGCTTCTGCCACTTCACGGTAACGGGGTCAGACGGATCAGTGACTCAGACGCAGGGCGGATGGATCGTCGTCGGTAATCCTGCAGCAACGTTTACAACGAGCGGCGACGGCGTAGGCGGGCCCCCCGGAAGCCCACTCACGTTATCGGTAAAATTGGTTCCGGGATCTTCAGGCGGGACCGCCTCGGGCGCAACCGTTTACTTCACAACTGATTCGGGCACACTCTCGGCGCCACTCGTAGTGACGGATTCCTCGGGAAGTGCGAGTGTGACCCTAACCCTGCCCTTAACTTCGGGCACTACGGTGCATGTGACGGCCCAGGGCCCGTTCGGCCTAGGACATCCGGTAGCGACGTTTACGGAGCCTACGAACTAGACAGCGACCAGAACCTCGCCGCCGCTTGATCAACGATGTTCGATAACAACGTTCTCTGAACAATACTGCTCACGTTCGCGTACCTGCAGAACGTGCTATGCTTCGCGTGCCATTTTCCGTAATCGTTTCCGCAACGCGTCCGTCGAAGCTGCGACGACGCCGTGACAAGAGGAGGCTTCGATGCTTCGTCAGAATCTGCTTGGTTTCGCTCTTCTCGGTCTATTTCTTCCCTGCTGCTTCTCCCAGGAACCTCCTGCCTATCGTAACCCGAATCTACACGCTGAACAGCGCGCCGCGGACCTGGTGAAGCGCATGACGCTGGAGGAAAAAGTGGATCAACTGGCTGGAGGCCGGCGGCGCGGAGTTTCCGCCGAAACTCCCGAAGCAAAGCAGATTTTTGAAAAACTGCGCGTCATGTTCCGCGAGGATGCGCAAGTGAGTCCTCACGACGCCGCCGAGGCTCGCAACGCGGCGCAACACTACCTGATGGAGAAGACGCGCCTGGGCATTCCGGCATTTTTTCAGGGCGAGGCCTTACACGGATTCATGGCCTACGGCAGCACCAGCTTTCCGCAAGTGCTGGGCCTGGCCAGCACATGGGATCCCGACCTGGTGCAGCAGGCCTTCACTGCCGCCGCCGACGAGATGGCATCGTCAGGAGTGAACACAGCGTTCACTCCGGTGCTGGATTTGTCCCGCGACCCGCGCTGGGGACGGACCGAAGAAACCTACGGCGAAGATCCTTACCTGGTCGCGCGCATGGGCGTGGCCGCCATCAACGGGCTGCAAGGCACGAATTGGGCGATCGACCGCCATCACGTGATGGCCACCATGAAACATTTTGCCGCGCACGGCCAGCCCGAAAGCGGCACCAATACCGCTCCAGCAAATTTCTCTGAAAGAGATTTGCGCGAGACCTTTCTCGTGCCTTTCCGCGCCGCCGTGCAAGAGGCCCACGTAGGCAGCGCGATGGCCTCCTACAACGAAATCGACGGTATCCCCAACCATGTCAACCGCTGGCTGCTGGATCGCGTTCTGCGCCAGGAATGGGGCTTTCCCGGCTATGTCACTTCGGACGGCGGCGGTCTGCAAATGCTGGTTGAAACGCATCATGTCGCCGCCGACTTCGCCGAGGCCGCGCGCAAGGCGCTGGCCGCCGGCGTCGACTTCGACTTGTCGGATGGCTCGGTCTACGCCACATTGCTCGATCAGGTGCGCGCTGGCGAGGTGCCCGAGGCTGAACTCGATCAAGCCGTGCAGCGCGTGCTGGCGGCGAAATTCCGTCTGGGCTTGTTCGAGAATCCTTATGTTGACGCCGACTACGCGCAGAAAACCACGAATAGCTCTGAGCATAAGGAACTGGCCCTGAAAGTGGCGCAGAAATCGATCGTGCTGCTCAAGAATGACAACAACCTTCTGCCCCTCGATCTGAAGAAACTGAAAACCATCGCCGTCATCGGCCCCAATGCCGCCGACGTTCACCTGGGCGGCTACAGCCGTGACCCCGGACCCGGAAATCAGATCAGCATTCTCGACGGCATCCGCAAGCGCGCGGGCGAGAGCGTCAAGGTCGTCTACGCGGAAGGCTGCAAGATCACGACCGGCAAACAGGGCTGGTCGGCGTGGTACGAAAATAAAGTCACCCAGCCCGATCCCAAGGCGGAAGTTGAAACCATTCGCGCCGCGGCCGCCGTCGCCCGCCAATCCGATGTCGCCATTGTTGTCGTGGGAGAGAACGAGAGCACCAACCGCGAAGCCTGGTCTGAGCAACACTTGGGTGACCGCGATTCGCTGGATCTGCTGGGCTCGCAGGAGGCGCTAATCCGGGCCGTCGTCGAGACCGGCAAGCCGACCATCGTTCTTCTGATCAACGGGCGACCGCTGTCGATCAACTACGTCAAGGAGCACGTTCCGGCGATTCTGGAAGGCTGGTACCTGGGCGAACAAGGCGGAACAGCTGCCGCCAATGTGTTGTTCGGCGACGTCAATCCCGGCGGCAAACTGCCCATCAGCTTTCCGCGCTCCGTAGGACAGCTTCCTGATTTCTACGACCACAAGCCCTCCCGCAACCGCAGCTATCTGTTCGACAGCCGTGAGCCCCTGTTCCCCTTCGGCTACGGCCTCAGCTATACGCAATTCCGCTTCGATAATGTGCGGGTAGAACCGAAGAGCATTCGCCCCGGCGGCTCGGCCAAGGTTTCGGTCGACATTACCAACACCGGCAATCGTGCCGGAGACGAAGTCGCTCAGCTGTATGTTCACCAGCGGGTCGCCTCCATCACTCGTCCTGTCATGCAACTGCGCGGCTTCAAACGCGTCAGCCTGGAACCGGGCCAGAAGATCACGGTCGACTTTACGGTCACTCCTGAAGATCTGTCATTGATTGACGTCAACATGAATCGCGTGGTCGAGCCGGGCATATTCGATTTCCTGGTCGGGGACAGCTCGGTGGGAACCGATAAAGTTGCGCTTGAAGTGCGTTAACCTATAGCTATAATTGTGTGGAGAATCGAAATCACTCATGACTGAAAATCATAGGCACGATCGACAATCGCAGCGGTTCTTCATCGCGATACTGGCATTTCTTTGCCTTTTCCTGTTCGGCGCCACAGGCGCACATGCGCAGTGGAGGGCGATGAACCCGGTCACGAAGTTTCAGCAGCAGCCGGACGGCATTCTCTTCACCATGGGCACGGGCAGCCTGAAGGTGCAGGTGTGCTCGGACTCGGTGATCCACGTGCTTTATTCAGCGGCAGCATCGTTCCCCAAGCACGAAGATTTCGTCGTCACCAAACAGTCTTGGCCGGCCGCGCAGTGGACGATGCAAACCACCGACGAAGCTGTCACGCTCACCACTTCCCTGCTGAAAGTTATAGTCACGCGCAAGGATGGAGCCATCACCTACTCCGAATTGAGCGGCGGGTCGCTGGTGCAGGAAGCATCCCGCAAGCTGACTCCCGAAAAAGTGAACGGAGAAGATACCTACCGTGCCGAATCGATGGTCAGCATTTATGGTTCGCACGAAGCACTGTACGGCTTGGGTCAGCACCAGGCCGGCGTGTGGAATTATCGCGGAGAGTCGGTCGACATTTCTCAGGAGAACAGCAATATCTCTGTGCCCCTGATGCTTTCGAGCAAGGGTTACGGCATTTTTTGGAACAACACTTCCCGCAGCCGCTTCAACAATCGTTTCGCCAATATTCTTTACATCAGTTCCGAAGTTGCCGACGTCATTGATTATTACTTCCTCTACGGTCCTGATTTCGACAAGATCGTCGCCAGTTATCGTGACCTCACCGGCCAGGCTCCCATGTTCGGCAAGTGGGCCTACGGCTTCTGGCAGTGCAAGAATCGCTACAAGTCGCAGGATGAAATCCTGGGCGTGGCCCGCAAGTATCGCGACCTGCACATCCCGGTCGACAATATCGTGCAGGATTGGTTCTGGTGGAATCGCAAAGGCGAATTCGTTTTCAACAGGAATTATCCCGACCCAAGGGCCATGGTGGATCAGTTGCACAGCGAGAACTTCCACCTGATGATTTCGATTTGGCCGTTCTTCGAGCCCGGCTCGACGAACTACGATTACATGCAGAACAAGGGCTGGTTCGTCGATAAGTTCAAGTATGCGAAGCCGCCCTACCATACCAACGCGATGGCCGTGTATGACGCCACCAGCCCGGAGGCCCGCGAGTATTACTGGGATGAAGTGAACAAAGGACTGTTCAGCATTGGCCTCGACGCCTGGTGGATGGATACGACCGAACCGGAGACGGAGGGGCAGGAAGACAACATTCTGTTGGATCACAAGCTCGCGGCGGGAAGCGGAAATCGCTACGTCAACGTTTTTCCTCTGCTCGACACGCAGGCGGTCTATCAGGGACAACGCAGCGCATCCGACAAGAAGCGCGTGTTCATCCTGTCTCGTTCCGCTTTCGCGGGATCGCAGCGCAACGGCGTGACGGCGTGGTCCGGCGACATCAACTCGGATTGGCTTAGCTTCCGGCGGCAGGTTCCGGCAGGCTTGAACTTCGCTCTCTCCGGCATTCCCTACTGGACCACGGACATCGGCGGATTTGTTTTCGGAAGTCCCGCCGATCCGGCGTTCCGCGAATTATTTATTCGATGGTTTCAGTACGGTACGTTCAACCCGATTCTGCGGGTTCACGGCACGCGTCATCCCGACGAGAACGAATTGTGGTCCTATGGCCCGGATGCGCAAGCGATCCTGGTGAACTTCGACCGCCTGCGTTATCGCATGCTGCCATACATTTATTCGCTGGCATGGAAGACAACCAGCGAAGCCTACACGCCGATGCGGCCGCTGGCGATGGACTTCCGCACCGATGCGCGCGCCCAGAACATTGGCGACCAGTTCATGTTCGGCCCAGCGTTCCTGGTGAATCCAGTGACTGATCCCGCCGCCACGACCCGGCAGGTCTACCTGCCCGGCGCCAAGTGGTACGACTTCTGGACGGGATCCGCGATCGAAGGCGGGCGGGCGATCAACGCCATCGCTCCCCTCGACCGACTACCGTTGTACGTCCGCGCCGGATCGATTCTCCCTCTTGGGCCGGACGAAGAGTGGTCCACTGAGAAAGTTGCCGACCCGATCGAGCTTCGCATTTACCGCGGAGCGAACGGCGACTTCACACTCTACGAAGATGAGAATGATAGTTACAACTACGAAAAAGGTGTCTACGCGACAATCCCCTTGCACTGGGACGATGCGGCTCGCACCTTGACCATCGGCGATCGCAAAGGACAGTTTCCGGGTATGCTGGAAAACCGCACCTTCCGCGTAGTCTTCGTAAGCGAGAACCACGGCGTGGGAGTCAGTCCGGCGGACGAGGCTGACAAGGTCGTGCAGTACTCAGGGAAACAAATCACGGTGACACCGTAATCGGCGGGAGTTTGAGTCCGCCACGCCGAAGTGTCTCCTCCGAGATACAGGGGCTACACCGGGCCCGGGCTCAGCCTGCCGGTTCGGTTACTTTTAGCACCTGATCCGCCGGAACACTGTGCAGGGTTTGCACGATTCCCGATGGCCAGTGGATTTCGATCGAGTCCGCTGAATTGTCCGGACCGAGCCCGAAATGGACCGGGCCGTCGCTCGAGGATGCGTAGCCGACGCTGGTGGTCATGTGGTTGTACTGCGCACCGCTCTTGGTCACCACTTTGATGCGAGTGCCAATGCCGTCGCGGTTGCTCTTGGTTCCGTGCAAGGCGATGTCGAGCCAATGGCCGGACTTCTCGCTGCGGTTCATCCAGATTTCGGCTTCGTGGCCGATCGCGCTCACCACCACATCGACCCTGCCATCGCCATCCAGATCGCCGAACGCACAGCCGCGATGGCGGGCAACCGGAGCCGCATTGAAACCTGCTTCGTCGGTCAGCGGCGCCCATTTTCCACTTGTGCCCAGATTGCGGAACACCGTGTTCGGTTGCTCGACGGGCTGCCCCGGCTGGTTCAGCGATTCCACATGGCCCCGGCTTACGAACAAATCCTTCCATCCGTCATTATCGAAGTCGTAGAGCGCGGCGCCGAAACCCGACATCTGGCGGCTGGGATCTCTCATTCCGCTCTCCGTCGTCACTTCGCGGAAGTCGCCTTTACCGGTGTTCTGGAATAGCGGGAAGGTCTGATTGTTCAGGGCAACGAAGGCAATATCGGGATAGCCGTCGTTGTTGAAATCGCGAAAATCCAAGCCCATCCCGGAAATAAAGCTTCCATCCTCAGTGAGAGCAACGCCCGCCTCGAAGGCCACTTCCTCGAACTTGCCGCCCACATTATGGAAAAGCGAGTTGTACGACGCGTCGTTGGTGACGAATAAGTCCGGACGACCATCGAGATCGTAATCCGCCATGCCGACGCCCATCCCTTTGCCGACGTGGCCGCGGATGCCCCATTCCTTCGAAACATCCTGGAAGGTGCCATCGCCTTTGTTCAGAAACAGCTGGTTGGGCTGGCCTTTGTAGAACTTCGGACTGCAGTAGTCGGCGACGCCCTGGATCGCACACAGTGCCTTGTCGGAGTACTCCCATTGCATGTAGTTGACGACGAACAGATCGAGCAGGCCGTCATTGTTCACGTCGACCCATACCGCCGTGATCGCCCACCAGGGGCCAAACTCAGGATCCGGATGGTTCAAGCTGGCATCCAGTCCCGACTTCACGGTCACATCGGTGAAGGTGCCGTCGCCGTTGTTGTGGTAGAGCGAGCTGTGGTGCAGGCCGGCGACAAACAGGTCAGGATGACCATCGTTGTCGTAGTCCCCGACAGCAACGCCCATGTCGTAGCCTGACCCAGCCAAGCCGGCCGCGTCGGTCACGTCGGTAAAGATTCCGTTGCCATCATTGCGAAACAGGCGGTTGCGGTATTTGGGAGAGTCTTTCTTCAGCGTGGAGATATTAGCGCCGTTGGTAAAGAAAATATCCGGGCGCCCGTCGCCGTTGTAATCGAAGACGGCCACTCCCCCAGGCATGGTTTCGGGCGCGTTGCGCGCCGGCGTTTCATCGTTCTGCAGAACGAACGGGAGGGCTTTGAAGTCGAACCGAATCGGGCCTTTCGCGGGCGGCGTTGCCCCAAGCAAGCACCAGCACGCCGCCGAGAGGACGGCGGAAGCTGCGAGGGAGAATGGTCGAGTCATGTTCTAGAAGGCACGTGCAAGAAAGCATGGTGCAAGAAAGAAGGGTGGCCGAAGCCACCCTTCCGATTCTACCCGACGCCTGCTTTTTAGAAGTAGAACTTCGCAGCAAACGTCAGCACGCGTTGGCCAGTCTTAAAGGCTGGCTTTCCGGTCGTGCCTGGGTTGGTATTGGTCGGTGCAATCGAGTTCACCGTGTAGTCGCACACGTTCGGATTATTATGGTCCGGCGCGATGCCGAGGTTGGTGCAAATCAACCCACCAGACGGTCCGGGGTTGACCGCAGTCAAGGGTATCTGGATTTGCGTGCCCTGTAGGAGTTTGATTGTGTCGTCCCCGGTTCCACCCAGAGCGAACTGATACAGCGGATGGTTCAGCCAGTTGGTGCCTTGAACCCTGAATTCGACTCGCTTGCTTTCTGTGATCTTGAAGCTCTTGTACACTCCCAAATCGCTGTCAAAGTAAGCAGGTGTCTTGATGTAGGGCCATATCCTGGTGCCGAGCTGGCCATAAGCCGGAGTGGTGAAGCAGTTCGGATTGAAGTACAACCCTTTGGCATGGTTGCGCGGGTCGCACGTCACGAGCGGGATGAAGTTCTCATAGCCGCCACCCGTTTGATCGGTTCCGTACCAGGTGCCGGCGTTCACCTGATTTGATCTCAAGCCATTCGGCAGGGGAATGCTGTTGTCAGGCAGGCCTGTGTCGCCCGCCAGCGGAACCGTCAGTCCCGTCGCCCAGGTGAAATTCGGTTCGCCGTTCGGTTGCAGTGGAGCGCCGGTTTGGTACGTCGTGTAGCCCGACAGCTGCCAGCCGTTCACTGCGCCCCCGACGAATTTATTCCCGTGAACAAAGTTGGGCATGTTCCACACGTAGGTCGCGTTGAAAATCTGCGTGTGGTCATAGGCCAGCGGTCCGTAGTTTTCTCGCAAGTTAAAGGGATCGACCATGGTGCCGTTGGTGGGCCCGTTGTCCGATTGGCCGTCGCGGATTCCCATCACCTTGCTGAAGGAGTAGTTGAGGAAGTAGCTGACCGCTCCCGACTGCTTTTTCCACGACGTCTGCACCGCATTGTAGTTTGCGTAACTGCCGTGGGTGATCAGGTAAATGTCCGTGTAGTTGGTTAACGGCCGGTAGTTGTTTTGAGTGAACGAGTAGTTGTAGTTGGTTGACAGCGGCACTCCATTCGGGCCCAAGGTACCGCAGGAAGCATAGTTCACCAACGCACCGTTCTTGCATGGCAGAGCACCCGTCGAAGCATACAGAGGAGTGCCGTTGAGCTGAATTGCCGTGGTCGGATCCGGGAAGAAGTAACCTCCCGGCTGGATGGCGTTCAGGTCGTCGATCTTGCCGTTGGAGCCGTTAATCAGCTCGTTCCGGCTCTGGTTTCCGATGTACGAGATTTCGAACACGGAACGCCAAGGCAAGGCTTGGGCAATGCTGAGGTTCCAGTCGTTTGTGAACGGGGTTCGGTTATCCCCCTGTTGCATCACAGAAATTTGGGTACCGTTTGCCGCCCCCACAAACGCGCCAGTCGGGGGTGTGAAGCTGTTGATGTCAGTAAAGCGATTGAGGTTGTACATGGTGGGCGTGAAAATGCCGAGACCCAGGTTTGCCGCTCCTCCAACGTCATTCACCGCAACCTGATAGCGGAAGGATGCAAAACCACCTCGTACGACCGTCTTGCCATTTCCAAATACGTCATAGGCAACGCCAACCCGAGGTTCAATGTAGAACAGCGGCGACACCCAGCCCGAGAGTGGAATGCCGCTGCTGATCCCGTGCCACAGCAAACCCGTGTTTGGGTTCGTGTTCCGGGACGTCGGCGTCCCATTGACGTAGCCGCTCGGATTCCAGACTGCCATTCCGGCGCTCGGACCGTACCACTGGCCCTGGTGATCCAGACGCAGGCCGTAGTTTACGGTCAACTGCGAGTTCGCTTTATACGAGTCCTGCGCGTAAATCGACCACTGATGCATCTTGATGTCGTTCACGATGTCCTGACTCGGCTGCGAGTAATTTTGCATGCGTCCGAGGAGGAAGTCGGCCACCGTGTTGCCACTGCTGTTCGACCCCCAGCCCATGGCGTAAGTACCATTTCCGCCGCTCAGGATGCCGCTGCTGGATTGAAGGTTCTCGCTGGTATCCCAATAGGCACCCAGCTTGATGGTATGGGAACCAATGACCTTAGTGTAATTGTCGTAGAGAGAAGGATCTTTCTTTGTCGCGCCAAAGCCGCTGCCGTTGAACGGACCGTCCAGGTTCATTTCCCCAATGTCGGGGAATACGCCGCCCCAGGGTCCGGTAACGTTGGGCATCTGTTTGGTCGTGTAGCCAAAAAATCCTTTCAAACCAGGGTTCGTCCCAAAAAGCGTGTTGCGGTCCACGGCCGCAGCATTACTCAGAGTGTTGGGATTGATATAGCGCGCCAGCGTGAACACGGCCTCGTTGGTTGTGGTCGGGTTGAACACGTGGGTAAGGTTGATCATTACTTCCTGCGAACTGGTCTTGGCGACCACGTTGGAGGGATAAGGAAGCGTCCACGGTGGGGTCCACCAGATACCCACGGGGTGCTGATCGGCTTCGATCTGCCGGGTGTACGATCCGGTCAGCTTCGTGTTGTCGCCAATGGCATAGTCAATTTTGCCAGTCGCTTCCCAACGGTCCTGGGGAGTGCTCGACACGTACTGGTAGTTATTCCAGCCGTTTCCCGGACCGGGAGTGATGTTGGCTTTCGGCAGCAGGCCAGCGTAGGCCACGCCGACCGGGTCGAAATCTGCCGTGGGAACATTTGTGCTTGTACCCGCAACGGGGTATTGGGGGGTGTTCGGCGGATTGTACATGTTGCCGTAGGCGAAGCCCCAAGCGTTCTGAAGGGCCGTTAACTCGGCGCACGAACCACCGCAAGCCGCGCTATTGATAGTAGTGTTGCTGAAATCGCCGCCGCGTTGCTCCTGAGTCGGAACGTTGTAGTTGATGATGCTGCCGGCGGGGTGTTGCCTCATGTATTCATACCCGCCCCAGAAGAACAGCTTTTGCCTTCCCCTACTCAGCAGGGGGATCGGACCACCAATGTTGCCGCCCATGTAGTAGTAGCTTTCTGCCGGAGCAGCCAAGGCGGCACTGGTGGACCCCGATGCGATTTGGCTGTGCGTGTACGCGTCAATCGCGTTCAGGGCGCTGTTACGGGCGTAAGTATAGAGTTCGCCGTGGAACTTTGAGCCGCCGCTTTTGCTGAAAGCCTGGAAAATCACAGGGCCCTTGGCGTACTCAGCGTCGTAATTCGACATCAGAACCTTGACTTCGCTGACCATGTCCTGGTTAATGTTGGCAATCTGGGTACCGGCGTTGCCTGGATCGATCAGGTTTGCGCCATCCAGCATGAACGCCATAGCGCCGTTGGGCTGCGTGCCGTTGGCGGAGAAACTGCCGATCGGCCCGGTGTTCGTGCCGACAACCTTATCCGAGAAGCCCGAACCCTGACTGGCGCCATTCGAAAACGCCATGCCGGGCATGATCTTGAGCAGTTCACCAGCGTCGCGGTTGCCCATGGGGAACGCATTCACCATGTTCTCCGGGATGGTGGCGCTGATTTCGGCGTTTGCGGTGGGCACGGTCAGAGAACCGGCGGAAATTTCCACCGTCTCAGTCACGGCTCCAACCTGCAATGCAATCTGCGGCAGAGTGCGGTCATCGCCCTGGGCGAAGGCGATACCGGCTTCCTTCCATTCCTTAAACCCCGGCGCGCTAATAGTCACCGTGTAGGTTCCCGGCTGGACTGCCGTAACAGAAAAGTAGCCGGTTGAGTTCGACACCGTCGTACGGATGTCGCCGCTACTCTCGTTCTTCATTGTGATCTTGGCATTCGCCACCACGGCGCCCGTCGTGTCCTTAGTTGTCCCGGACAGCGTACCGGTCAACTGCTGACCGAAACCGAGCGAAGAGAGAGAGACGAAAATGGCCAAGCATGCAAGCAGGGTTAACTTTTCCCAAGCCGACTGTGACTTCGAAGTCATCGAGCAGCCTCCAAATATGTAGTGGGACGGCCGTCTAGGGCGTCACCCGTTAAGCGGTCGGGTCGCTACTTTGCGGCCCGTCCTCTGTTGAGGCAATGCACGTGGACGAGATACTACAAAAGCACTATTCCACTGCTGGGGGGCTTTTTATCTCACCTTGACGAACGGTGTCAAGAAAAAAACGATTTTTTATTGCATCGTAATCGATTTCGCTAGGACCACTATGGGTCCACGGAGTGATCGCAATCACAGGGACTTTCGCTTTGGGCCTTGAAATGCGCCCGACGCGTCGAACGCAGGCCAGAACCAGGCTGCGACTTCTATTTACTCAAATGCGCTGGAATATGCGTTCCGGTGTGTGAGAGCTCTCACGCGCGGTATTACGGCTTCTGTATCGCACCTTGCGCCTGCACTTCATAACGCTGCAGATTCGCCTCGAGGGAGGCTGCCAGCGCGTGGTCTTGCTGCTGATTGGCGAGCTCAAGCGCCCGGCGCGCCGTGGCGATGGCTTCCGCATAGCGGCCGGTTTCCGAGTACATCGCCGCCAGCATTTGCAGGATTCCGGGCTGCGGCACGCGGGACAGCTTCGAGGCCTGTTCGAACTGCGCCAACGCGTCGGCGAAGCTGCCCTTGGCCGCCAGAACGCGACCCAGGTTATAACGATAATCCGCGGCGTCGGGAGCAAGCGCGACCGCTTTCTGGACGTGACCGATCGATTCGTCCAGATTGCCAGCGTGCGCCAGCGCAATTCCCAGGTCATTCTGTCCGCTGGCCGAATCAGGATCGAGATCGACACCCCGCCGCAGGTGGTCCAGCGCCTCGTTCAGATGCTCCTTCTTGAGCGCCAACACGTTGCCCAGGTTAATCTGCGCGGAGGCGTTATCCGGATTCAGTTCGACCGCCCTCTGGAAATGCTGAAACGCTTCCTCCAACATTCCTTTTTCCGCGAGCGCGCTGCCGAGGTTGTTGTGGGTGTGAGAGCTGCCGGGATTCAGTTCCAGCGACTTGCGGTATTCGGCGATTGCCTCATCCATCTTGCCCGTCTCCGCCAGCGCGACCCCGAAGTTATCGTGGGCACGGGGATCGTCGGGATCAAGCTCCAGAGCCTTCTGCCAGGCCGGCACTGCGGCCTCATATTGCTTCTTTTCCGAAAATGCCACCGCAAAATCAAATAGTTTGTAGAAGTCTGTTGCGGGCGCATCGATGTGCTCCAGGCCACCGGGCGGAATATTCACAAACTCCGGGATGTTGACGGCGCGATTGGCAGCCGTCGCGTTCTCGATGAGAATCGCCGGGCTGTCATTGCCATTCTCGTCAATGTGCGTCAGGTACATGTGCGTGTAGTAGGAGGGCGTCTTCGATGAGAAAACCAGCCAGCGGCCACTGGGCGAGAAGCTGTGCCACGAGTTCATCACCTTCAGATTGCAATTCATGCGGCGCTCCACCCCACCCTGGAACGGCACGATGTAAAGCTGACTGTCGGGCCGCATGAGCAACCCGTTCTTGTTCCGGACGAAGACGATCCATTTGCCGTCAGGAGACACCTTGGGAAAGTTATTGCTCATCCCGTTCTCCGACGCGCCAACAACTCTCTCCGCCTTGCCACCCTTTCCGTCGTTGAACGGAATCCGGTAGAGGTCATATTGCATCTGAGTCTCGTTCGGATCGTTGGCGTATTTGGCCGGCGGCTGTCCGGGCGCGAATGGATCGCGAGCTTTCTCCCGGGAAAAAATCAGATACTTGCCATCGGGGCTCCAGAACGCGCTGGTGTGAACGTAGTCCGGATTATCGGCCCCCGGCAGAGGTTGTAACGTACGCGTCTGGCGGCTGTACCAGGCCAACACGCCGCGGGTGGGAAAGAATACCTGCCCGAATCCGTAAAAAGTGAACGAGCCGTTGTAAAGGCGGTCGGCAATCCGCCGGCCATTCGCTCCCGGAACATCAATGGAAGTAATAACGTAGTTTCCGTCCGGCGAGATCTGCGACATGAATCCGAAGCGCTTCTGCGCCCTTTTGTCGGGATCTGAAAATGTACTCCAGCGAACGATGTAGTCGGTGCTGATGGTGCTGACTTTGTGGATAGGGACGATTGCATAGAGCCCCTTGTCGTTTTGCGGGCCGTCCACGTCGATGCCGAGCGTCTTGGCATCGCGCGAAACCGAGTGACAATTAGCGCAGGTCGGAAGCGACTGCATCACTACCTTGCTTTTCGCAGCCGAGGTGTAGCGCAACTCCCATTTGATGTCGGGCAGAACCGAGTCAGGTAAAGGCTTGATGACCCCTCTCTCAATTTGTTCCTTCGTGGCGGGGAGCAGCGGGACATCGCGAAAGAGAATGGGGGCGCCGACAGGATCAATGGACGTTTGTATTTCTACTTGTCCGGTGGACAAAAGTTGCTTCGCGTCTCGTCTCGAGTAGCCCGAGATGACCACTCTCGCGGGCTGCCGGACGGAATGGTCCTTAATGATTTCCCAAAGTTTCTCATCCGGTCGCCAGGTGTGGGCATCGGTTTGTTCCGGATTCAAAGTGGGAGGCACATAGCCGACCAGGCTGTTATCCAGTTCTCCGATTTGCATCCTCTCGCCCGACGACCATAAATCGATGTGCGGCGCACGCTCTCCGAAGCGGACCTCAATGCGCCAAACCGCCGCATTCGGGGAACTGTCCCGCCATTGGAACAAGGGAGGAATAATGTCTGGCGGAAAAATCGAACCCTGGCTCGGATAGTCGACGATGATCGTCGCTGGGACGTCCGATGGTCGTGCGTCAGCCGCGAAGTGGCTGCCCACAACCGCGGTGCCTGCCAATGCAATCACGAGGAGAAATCGGTTCATGGCGCGTCCTCAGTTGCGCTGGGAAGGCGAAAGAAAAGCCCAGAGCGAAAGTGATCTGCCAAACACACAGACAGCCATGCTAGAGGGCCCCATACCGGGCTGCTGTGATTTCAATCACACCCGAGTCCTTATTTGCGCTCGCAAGTTGAGCTTCTGGCCTGCGTGGTCGCCATCAAGATCCGCAAGGTATGCCGGTCCGGGATAAATCCCTGTGAAGGTCTGCTGAGCGACTGGCGGCTGAAAATTGCCTTGTCCATCGCCGAGCAGGATGCTCACGGTTGTTGAGCCAGCGTTGGCTGAGTTGTAGCTGGTCATCGAGACCAGATCGGCGGTGCCGTTTCCGTCCACGTCCCCAACGGCGAGAGCATACGGCGTGAGCGGGACAGGAACATACTGCGCAGCGGAGAGTGTTCCGTTTGTCTGACCTAGCAGAATCGCGATACTCCCTCCATTCGCAAGGCCGGGACCGGGCATAATGACATCCGAGAGGCCATCGCCGTTAACGTCCGCAGCGACGATAAAGGGAGCATTCTCTTCATTCTCTCCGACCATGAATCCCGGAGTCGCCTGCATTACGAAGGCCCCTTGCTGCGGCGCATAAACTGTATACGGCAGCGTGTTGGACGCTGTGCCGCCGTTCTGCACGGAAAATTGATGTGTGCCCGTCGTCGCGCTGAGTGAGATGTCAACTTCGGCTTGCAGCGTACCTGAATCGGTGAATGTGGTTTGCAGTGCGGGCAGTCCGTCGATCAGCACTTGCGATTGCGGCGTAAAATCCTGACCGAGAACTGTGACAGCTCCTTGCGCAACACCAACCATCACCACGGAAGGCGCGAGCCGCGAGATCGACAGCCCGGTTCCACCGCCACCGCCGCCTCCCCCTCCGCCAGTGGAACCGCTTCCTCCTCCGCCGCAGCCGGACAGAGCTAGCGCGAACAAACTAACTATCAAGGCTGCTGATGAAGTACGCTTTGTCATCATTTGTGGCGACGCGAAAACTAGTTGAACGTGCCGTCTGTCCCCGGTTTTCCTGAGACGCTGCACCGTTCGTTTTCGACGCTGCCATAGGCGGTAGTAATCCATGTCCTGTTCGCAAGCTGTTCGGGGCGCCTCTAGGCCGATCTGATTTTGATAACGATCCGAATAACGAAAAACCAAGCGAGGACGTAGAAAACGGTCGTGCTGGCAATTGCGACAAAAACCCAAAGCAGGCTGCCGTGACCCGTGTGTATCCCCTCGCGATAAAACACGGAGGAGATCAAGATCCCTGGGTAATCCAGAATGTCCGAAAACGTGTCTCGCGCCTGACTGTACGGCAGGTGATCAGCGACCGCCTTCACAAATAGAGTCAGTGCTGTAAGAACAAGGCTTAGCGAGAATTGCGTCCGCAAGCTTTTCATTGTCCATCCCACGGCTGAAAACCTCCTGCGCACAGAATCGGGACTCGTCGAACAGAGCCAACAGTTCTTGTTTCGCCTCTCATTGCGGCCCGATGCTTATCAGCCTCTCGCTCAGTTGCTTGGTCGACTCGTTTTTGACTGTAGTTGCATCTTGGAACGCGGCGTCACCGAAGGTGCTCTTGAACGCTTGCTGAGCACTCACAACGGCATCCTCAAATTGTTCTGGGGTGGCGGTTGCCTCTGCCGCATCATGCGCCGCAATGGCGGCTATGTCCACCGAGAACGTGGGCGATAGTGGATTAGGGATTCCGTTCCAGTCGAGTGGGTCGCCGCTGGCATCAGTGTGGGCTGGCGAAGTTCGGTCAGTCACTGTATGTAACGCTTGTCCAAACTCGTCGAGGGCATTGTTCTTGATATCACCAGCGTGCTCCGGAGTGCCGCCCTGATCTCTTATCGCAGCTTGTTCATGGTTTTGGATATTTTGCTGAATCGCGGTGCGCGCGGTACCTGGGTCTTCCCCCGGCGACTTCATGGCATGCTCGTGGTTATGCGCCTTCGTCTGACCGTGGTCCACCTCCTGGCTGATGCGCTTGAGTTCGCCCCGTTGTGCAGCCGAGAGTCCGGGAAACGCTGCGTCAATGATCTGGTTGTGAATCTCGGTTGGCCATTTACCGTTCCGATCGACAAGCCTTAGCGGACTGTTGTATGCGTAAGCGTATCGGTTCCAAGACTGCGGATTGAGTTTGTCAATGCTCAGGCGTGACGGATCGACGCTCATGAACCGTCCTAGCGCGTTCGAGTGGTGCCTGGCCCCGAAATAGTCAAGCCCCGATTCTGCGTCTCTCTCCTTGCCAGTGAACTTGTAGCGGTTGGAATCGCTGCTGGCAATCACCATCTCGCCGCCGTAAGGGTAATAATCAGACTCGTTCTGGATGTCTCCGGAAGCGTCCGTCACGATGCTGGTCGAGCCCAGATGATCGGAGAAGTAATAATGCACGGCAATGGTCGCTCCAGCCGAGGTCACGTCGCGCCGCGCGATCCTCTGGCCGTTGAAGAAAATGTACTCCTCCTGCGGATTGCCCGCC